>Ga0306924_10000245_pt1 | contig 43014 bp, 32 predicted proteins | sample sta12Can44000111_FD_203756 | JGI IMG/M metagenome (GOLD analysis project Ga0306924, IMG submission 203756) | Lab enrichment of tropical soil microbial communities from Luquillo Experimental Forest, Puerto Rico - statanox.12C.anox.44.000.111 (v2)... | ecosystem: Environmental > Terrestrial >... | reverse complement strand
GACCGCCATCGAGAGCGGACTGTTCAAGATCCAGGCGAAACATCTGCTTCAGTTCCGGCAACGGCGACGCGCGCATCAAGACCGCCAGGAAATTATCGACGCCAAGTACCGAAATGCCTTCGCGACCGGTTCTGACTTTCGACCGGATCAGGATGACCTCGAAAGCGGCCTCGGGATTGACTCAGCATCGCCCGTAATGCCTGCCGATCAATTCGACGACACTACGCACTCCTTTGTCCGCCTGTCCAACCTGCCAACCTATCCTCTCGACCGGCTGACCCGCTACGAGGGCACGCTTTGGCGCCAGGCGCGTCAAACCCTCATGGTCCTGCAGTGTCTGGATCGCCGCAGGTCTTGGGGAAGACCGCGCTTGCGTTGAAGTTGACCGCAAGTGCGGGAAGCATAACGATGACCCGTGCGGCGGCAAGTGGGTCGAGATGACTATTCCGGCCGACCCGCTCTACCAGTACTTCTTGCTCACAGCGGAAAGGAAGTTCTGGCGCTGTGTCGAGACCGGCGAGCCCCCTCACCTCTTTGGCATCGAGCCGGGCTCTTAAATTGGATCGATTTTGAAAACCTTCGCTACAGACCGCCCAATTTGCTTGGGCATCGTCCACATCAGGGTATCGAATGACCGAAGCCCCAGAACAAGGGCTTTCGTTACTGCGCCGCGGATCACTTGCAGGTCGACGGCGAAACCTCACATCCGATCAGTCGCTGCTGTTGGGCAATGAGATCGGCTTGGCTCTTGAGGTCGTTGGGTACATCCTCAGATGTTTTCGGCTTTAGGAAGTTGGCGATTTGGCCCGCCGCGTCCAGGGCATCTGATGCGCCGCTGGTCTCTCCGTAATGAAGCGAGGTGACCGAGCCGTAGTCCGAGAGGCTGATGCCGAAAGAGGTCATTCCGAACGTTGCGGGCGAGGGGATGGGGATTTGGTAGGTCTCGCGCATTGGGACCGGCACGGCGCCGCCTTAATGCGTCAGCGCGCAGACGTGTCAGGCTGCGAGGAGGGCTTCACCATGGCGATCGGAGACAATCTGCCGACCCAATCTGAACGATCCTTTCTCAATCTTTTTGGGCCGCAGACACAGTTAGTTGAACCGCCGTCCGCGCGTGCCGCCTATGAGACAATATCGCCGAATGACCGAGTTTGACCCCTCTCCGAATGCCCAGATCAAAATTGGTGTTGCGGAGCCGCTTCTGATTATGTCTTATGGCGGCTGTCAACTGATTTAGCTTCGTCAGTTAGCCATGTCCGACGCTGGCGCAGGCGAGAAGCTCAAGATCTTTATTTCTTATTCGCGGAAGGATTCTGCGGCATTCGTCGACGAGCTGGTGCCGGGACTCGAAGTTGCCGGTTTTGCACCGTTCCTCGATCGCTTCGACATCGCAGCGGGCGAGGAATGGGAGGCGCGCCTCGGCGGCCTGATCGCGCAATCCGACACGGTCGTATTTGTCATCTCGCCAGAAGCGGTCAAATCTGAGCAGTGCACGCGGGAAGTGGACAGGACGCACGCGCTGTCGAAGCGTCTCTTGCCGGTTGTCTTCAAGAAGGTGCCGGAGCGTGACGTCCCCGAAAAGCTCAGGCGTTTGCAATGGATCTACTTCGACGGCCAGCCGGGATTTACGCGACCACTGTTGCAGCTCGCCGAGGCGCTACGCGTCGATCTCCTCTGGATTCGCGACCACACGCGGCTCGCGGAACGCGCGACGGATTGGGACGAGCGGGGGCGACCGGAATCGCTGCTTTTGCGTGGAGACGCGGTCGACGCGGCGAAAAGATGGATGGCTGACCGCAAGGCGGGAGCGCCGGAGATCACTGAGGCGCAGCGCGCCTTTGTCAAAGCCAGTCGAGAGGCGGAGACCACGCGGCTCGAGGAGGAGCGCGCGCAGATCGAGGTGATACGCAAGGCGCAAGAGGCGACGGCGCAGCAACAGAGGCGTATCGGAAGGCTATTGGGCGGTCTGGCGATGTTGGTGGGCGGTAGCATCCTCGGGATCATCGCTTGGTTCAATCAGTCGCGTATAGAGCAAGTGTGGAATGAGCACTGGAATGTAGAACCCTACCGGCGCGCGAATTTCGATAAATATGTGCTCCCCGCGGCGCGCGAGCGAGGATTGAAGGAGGGAGATGCTTTCAGGGAATGCGCCAAGAATTGTCCCGAGATGATCGTTATTCCGGCGGGCAGCTTTACGATGGGATCGGCCGAGAGCGAAAAGGGCCGTCGCGCCCGTGAAGGTCCACAGCATGAGGTGACGATTGCAAAGCGCTTTGCTGTCTCTAAGTCAGAAGTAACGTGGGACGAGTGGGGCGCTTGCGTTGACTACGGCGACTGCCCTCATATTTCTGACAGCGCCTGGGGGCGTGGGACACGGCCGGTGATCAACGTCACGTGGGGGCAGGTCAAGCAGTATGTCGCATGGCTCTCAAAGATGACTGGCCAAAACTACCGGCTTCTCACCGAGGCCGAATGGGAGTACGCGGCACGCGCAGGTACGAACACCGCCTACCCTTGGGGCGACGAGATCGGAAACGGAAACGCTAATTGCAGCGGTTGCGGCAGCCAGTGGGCAGACGATGAAGAAAACCCAAAAACTGCACCAGTCGCCTCGTTTACTCCCAATGCGTTCGGCCTGCACGACATGAATGGCAACGTTTGGGAATGGGTCGAGGATTGCTATCAGAGCAATTACAAAGAAGCGCCTACGGACGGCTCGGCTTTGATTACTCGCGATTGCATCAACCATGTCATTCGTGGCGGTTCCTGGATCGTGTGGCAGTTTCCACAAAGCGCCCGTTCCGCTTCCCGCGACAACTACGCCAAAGACCAGCTGCGCAGCTTTGTCGGCTTCCGCGTCGCAAGGACTCTTACACCTTGAGTCTCAGCGGCACTTCCCGATAGGGCGTTCGGTAGGGCTGATTGGCAGAGTCCGTTGCCCACTGCCGCCATGCACACCCTAAAGCTGGCGATCACTAATCTATCATCTTCTACGCTCTATTTTTTTCCTCTCGGATGGAGTGTTGCGTCGACCGGTTGAGCTCGCCCCCCGAAAGCGGACATGGATCAGCACGGTCGTGATGTCTGCTAAGGCCATAAGCGGGCCTCAGTCGTTCTACGGAACATTCACAGCGCTTCCCCGCCGACAGAATTTCTTTTCTTGAGCACTTCCAGTTCATATCGGATGGCTTTGTAGATCGGTGAACTTGCTGTGGTCGCGATTGCGGGTGCTTCGTTCGGGGCACGGGATGTCATGTAGGGCGCGCAGAGCAGCCGCCTTTCGTTAAGGGTCGCCTGCTGGAACAACATACCTATCCTAAGCTTGTACACGCTGAGTTTGTGTCCGCATCTGGTAACCATTGCCTCCCAGCGCGTCCACGACTCCGATATCCGTTGGCGTGTCTCCTGCAGATGGCTTGGGTCCATAAGCATTTGTGGTAGCGCCGGGTTATCTTCGTCCATGATGAATGCCTCAACATCGCATCCGCGCGCTATGGCTTCGTGTATCATTGTCTCGAAGCCTGCCAGCAGGTGAAGTGCACCAAGAGTAATACCTGCAAAACACAAATATTTTTCCGCCTCGTTGATGATGCTTTGTGGGAATGAGCCACTCGTAACAGCCATGAGTAGCTGCCCGTAGACTTTGTAGGACCCTTCGCGGTTGCTCTCCCAGGCGTCCGCCATGCCGGGAATTTGGCACGCTACCTTCCAGCCAGTCTCCCCTATAGCCCTGATGTGCTGAACTAGCTGCTTGACGTAGAGTTTCTCCTCAATCAGTCGCTCCGGAAGGAAGTCATAAGCGATAAACTGAAAATCCTTGACGTCGAAGGGTACTTCCTCGCCTCGCTGAAGCAATATGATGACGGGGCGACAAGCAGACTGAGCAATAGCAAGTTCATAATAAACATTCGGATTGCGGCCTGTTAGAAGAGCAATGCATAGGTCATTGTTCAAAATCCTGGCGTACATCTCATCGGAGATTCTTCCCTTATGAAAAGATGATCCGATGTGCAAAGAGTCCGCATTCTTGAGTGGCCGGTTCAATGATGTACTTAAAGACTGCATCGGCGTGCTTCCGCACCTCCGAATCCTCGGCTCCGATCGGACTGATCACAAAACATGATCTTTGCGGTGCCGACGAGTCAGCTACGACAGGCATGTTGCCGAGAGCGACCGTTTTGCTAGTCAACGTACGACGCCGATTCATGCCATCAGCTCCCACTGTTTCAGGGCTCCTGTGCAAATTCTATTCAAAAGTTGGTTGGACCCGTCATCTTCTACCCGGCCGTGGGTGGAAGAATATCACATTTTGAGATCGAGGATTGCGCAATAGGCCATAGCTATAATCCAGCGAGCGAGGGCCGATGCCGGGTGCCGTGGATCTTGGCATAGCGGATCACGGCGAGCGCGCCTGTTGTGAACAGGCTGCGTAAATAACGATCGCCCTGCTTGCTGATACTGCCAAGTTTATCCTTGCCCTCGCTCGAGATAGCATCAACAACGGACTCCACAAGGTGCCGATCAGCCCTACCGAACGCCCCCTCGGGGGGTGACCGCTGAGACTCAAGGTGTAAGAGTCCTTGCGACGCGGAAGCCCGTGGTGTAGTTTCGATCGTCGGCGTTGTCCCCGTAGCGGTAGGCCGAGCGAGGGTCCACCGGAAAGTAGCCCCAGGACCCGCCGCGGACGATACGGCGACCACAGTCGCCCGTTGTCCATGCCAAGCCATCGGTGGGCGCCCCCTTGTAGTCCGCATGATCACAATCGTGCACCCATTGCCACACGTTGCCGGCCATGTCGTAGAGGCCAAACAAATTGGGCTTGAACGATCCGACCGGTGAGGTCTTCAGGTTGTCCCATTGGCTGCCGCAGCGGTGGCAGTTGGCATTGTTTTTGCCGATCTCGTCGCCCCAGTAATAGGCCGTCGTGGTGCCGGCACGAGCCGCGTATTCCCATTCGGCCTCGGTGAGCAAACGGTAGGCCTTGCCGGTCATCCTGGAGAACCAGTCCACATAGGCCTGGGCGTCGTCCCAGCTCACATGGATCACCGGCCGTGTGCCCCGTCCCCAGCCGGCGTCGTGGGCCCGGCCTTCTTGCGGACAGCCGCCGACCGAAACACAGGCGTCCCAGTCGGCGAACGTCACGTCGAACATGGACACGGCGAAGGGCCTGGCGATCGTGACCGAATGCTGCGGGCCTTCGCTGATAGAGTGGTCCTTTTCATTGACGGGCGATCCCATCATGAACTCGCCTGCGGGGATGACGACCATCATCGGACAGTCCTTGGTGCACTCCTGGAATGTATCCCCCGGCTTTAACGCACGCTCTTTCGCGGGCGTGAGCACATAGTCGTCCACATTCGCAACCCGGTAGGGCCGCTCTTTCCAATACCGATTCCACTGGTCCTTCAGGTACGACTGATTGAACCAGGCAATGAGCAGAACTGCCACAATCCCCAACAGCCACGCGATACGCCTGTGCTGCACGCGCTCCTTTCGGAGCCGCGTAGCCTCTGCTTCTTCGCTGGCTTTGACAAAGGCGCGCTGCTCGCCGGTGATCTCGGGCGCTGCCGTCTTGCGAGTTGCAATCCATGCCTTCGCCGCGCCAAGGTCGTCCGCCCGCAAAAGGAACGATTCCGGACGTCCGCGCCTGTCCCAGCGCGTAGCGAGTTCCGCGACCCGCGTGTGCTCACGAATCCATTCGAGATCGACCCGCAGCGCCTCAGTTAATTCGCGCAACGGCCGCATTATGCCGGGCGCGGTATGGAAGGGGATGAATTGCAATTTGCTCAATTTGGGAGGGATTTCTGTGTCCGGCACCGACTTGTGGATCACGGGCAAGAGCCGCTTGGAAAGCGCGAGTGCCTTGTCGATTTCCCATTCGCAAAGCTCGGACTTCACCGCCTGGGGCGAAACTACAAACACGACGGTATCCGACTGCTCGATCAGCCCGCTGAGCCGCGTCTCCCAAGGCTCGCCGGGCTTGATGTCGTGGCGGTCAAGCATCGGTGCGAAGCCGCGATCTTGCAGCCCCATGACCAATTCGTCCACGAACGCTGCGGAGTCCCTGCGCGAATAGGAGATGAAGATCTTGAGCTTTTCAGCTGCGCCACTGTCGGCCATAGGCTACCGACCACACCTTAATCAAAATCGCCACTTAGAATAGCACATGTGCTGGAATGGCTGCGCGCGCAACGGCCGATTTAAGTGGTGGTTTGTCCGCACCGGGTCATCAGCGGAAGTTCTACCGTGAGTCCTCGAGTGCTCCTTGATGTCCGCTTTGGGCCATGAAATGCCAAGCGCTCCGCTTGGGTTACGAAGAGAAGACCGGCGTGAGCGCCCAACTGGACTACGCTGCGCGCCCAAGGCGACCGTCGATCTTCTCGCCCAACACCGCAAATCTCACGCACGAACAACAAGAAGCGACTTTCGCGTTTTGTGCAACATTGATTTGTCAATTTCTACGCGGGGACAAGACGAAAGTTTGCGTATTGATATTTTCGTATTTTGCCGATTTGCGTTTTGACGAGAAACCGAGCCGATCACCGTCGCTCACTAGTGATCATAAATGATGCCCTCCACACTGTGAGCTAAATTACACACTTGTAGTTGAAAGGCACACTATATTCGTGTTCCTCACTCACACACCGTTCATGGAGGTCGAGATGGCTCAGAACCAAGCGCGTTCAAATGCTGACCGGCAAACGCATCTTCTTGAGAAGCTCGGCGTGCCGGTTCCGCCACCACCCCAGGGTATCTTCGGGTACGGCGTGAAGATGGTGTGTGGTAAACAGACCGGGGGAAACTGTTGTTGTGTCGCAGGCACCCGTCCGGGGCTGTACGCTACTGAGGTCAACATTCAAAATCTCAATTTCGCGGCGTCGTGGGTTGTGAAGATTGTCCAACCCTTGATCATATGTGGCGCCGTTGTTGCCCGTGAACCTGACATCACCCCCGACATCCTTACGGTTCCTAAACGGCAGATCGAGACACTCGTACTTCCCGAGTTCGCGGCGACGATGGACGACTGTTGCCGCATCGCCGAGATGCTGCCACCCCCGAGTGGAGAGCCCGCGCTCACCGTTGCCATCCTGTCGATCTTGAGCCAGTTAGAGCTGTCCGTCTCCGCAGTCTACACAGCTAACCCTCTAAGCGGGGACGGCATCAGCATCGATGTCGAGTACATTCCGTCGCGACGACTCGGGATCGGTGGCACGGGTCAGTAGGGGCAAGAGCACCGAACAGTACAAGGCACAACCGCGCGCAAATCGGCGAGGTTTGGCCGAGACAAGTCGAAGGATTCAAGCTCCTTTTGCACACGGCACGGCAGCCGGAAACAAATGACCAGCAACACATCCGAGCGCGGTCAGTAAGCTGCCGAGCCGGAGGTCGCCCGATGACGGAAGGAACGATGGGACGCATTCCCGGTTTGCTAGCGCCCGACCGGACGGCAACGGCGGCTCGTCAACGTTCGCACGCGAAGGCACTCGCAATTCTGGACGAGCACTACCAGACTGGCCGGCCTTTCGCGCTCTACTTCCGAACGTTCAGCGTCAAAGAGTTAGTCGGCGATGACGGTCAGGGGTACGGCACAGCCTCCCTGCAAAACTCCTTGCTCGAGGCGCTCGGGCAGGCGGGGTTCGCGCTCGTCATGGTCCAGGATCCGTCCGAGAAGCTCGATGTGCTTTCTTATCCGGAGGGCAGCGAGCTTCACCCCTTCGCTGCGGACACCCCGGCGATTCGTCTCGCGAATGATCGCTGGACCGAAGGAGTGGCCGAGTTGATCTTACGTGCCGAGCTCGTCATTTCGGAGCTCTTGGACGCCAGTGGCGGTGGAGCGAGGGAGCTGGAGATTTGCAAGGAGATCGGCCGCGCCGACCGCACCGTCGTCGTACTGCGAGAGACCTTCGGAGACCACCCCTTTTCGCACCTGGACGACGACGAAGTGATTCGGTCCCTTTTCCGGGTCGTTCACCTCGACGAGCTCGACTTGAAGGAGCTGCTTCGTGCGTTCGTATGGCATGATCTCGTCGACCGGCTGCGAGCCATCGCGGCGCTCCCGGACGCAGAGCGACTGGCGCTCATCGCGACCGGAAAGATGGACACGCAGATCCCTATCTCGTTCGCTGGCGTGGCCGAGGGATTCGAGCGTTCCGCCCAGACGTACCGGCGCGCCGGACATCACCTTGGTGCGGTTCTCGCTTACACGACCGCAAGCCGGGTCGCCCGACGCGCAGGCCACCCTGCACGCGCGGTGGACTACGCGCTCGCTGCGGCATGGGATTGTGAGAGAGGAGTCGGTCACGAACGGACGGCGGCGACCCTGGCGTTGGCTGAGGAGCTCATGGCCCAGGCTGAAGCAAGCGCGATGGACGCAGCCGAGCTTCGTGACGCGCGGACGAAACTGGCGGTGCACCGCGCCAGCCTGATGCTCGAAACGGGGCGGGAGGAGGAAGGACGCGGGCTCCTATTGGACGCCTTGAACGCCGCAAGGGGAGTCGACGACCACTTGAGTGCGTCGCGGTTGCTCGAGAGGCTAACTCGTGAAGCGTGGGAGCGCCGTTCGCCTGTCGAAGCGATGAACCGAGCGCAGGAGACCCTGAGGGAGGCACGAGCCGCAGGCGATAAGGTCGCCATTGCGACAGGACTGACGCTCGTAGGGCAGTGCTTCTCGCACCTCCGCGAGCCAAAGCTCGCCGCCGATTCGTTCAACGAGGCGCTGGCCCTCTTCAAAGGGGCCTCCCCGCCGGAAATCGCTTGGGAGACCTTCATCTTTTTTGGGCAGCTAGCGCAGGCCTGGAAGATGGTCTCCCCCAGACCCTTCTTCGAAGCCGCCCTGGCGATCGCACAGACACTCGGGCTCAAAGCGGAGGAGAACCAGACAAAGCGCGTCCTCGCCTCGATTCCGGCTGACGGGCAGACGGCACCCAGTGGACCAAGAGCCGGTTGACGCACGACCCGCAGATGGCAGGACCGGCCGTGATTTACGCCGCAGCAAGCAACGCGCTCGTTGCGTGCGAGCTCGCCAGGCGCCCATGGTGCGTTCGGCACCGCTTCTCCCTCACCGTTACCAACCGGCTTCGCCGCCGGACCGCTTCGTTCCGCACGCTTATTGATTGTATCGGCGCTGCAATAATTGACGGGCCTAATTGCCGCGTCGCAATGAATGTCTCTTTATGGCCCAACTCAGAAATGCCGCTCGCACCGCCGAATGTCCGTTCTTGGAAAATTGCGGACATGCCGTGCCTAGAGGAGCGCTCCACTCAAAAGAGCCGTGCGGTCTAGCTCAACGAGGATCCGAGTCACTTCCCCTCAATCTGAAAATAGCCACAAGGCCGACCCTTAGCGTCGGGCTTCCGCTGTACTTGTTTCGTGCCGGACCGCGATCAGCTTTGTAATTTCGGAACGAAGTTGTTGCATATCCATGGAGGCCACTGGAATACGCGGATAGCCAGTTATGAATAAAACAAACTCAGCCGGAAATTCCGTCGGATCAAGTTGAAATACAACGAATGGTTTCTTGTAATCGCCAGCAACATAGACTTCTCGAATTACATTATCCGATGCGAAGGCATGTTCTGAACACATTAGTGCCACTAATCTTGATTTTTGGATGGCGCGCACTATTGGCCCCGCGTACCGCTGTGACCCTGGTTGGGAGCGGTCGATCCACACCGCTTGGCCCAGCTGTTCAATTTCTTTGACTAGCTGATCGACCGTCGATGCATCTCGACGGCTGTAGGATATGAATACCTCAGGGCTATCGCTCGATAGCGACGCAAATGGTTGTGCGAACTTGCCCGACTGGCCCTCATTGGAAGTGAGCGCATCTATCGCCTCGTTAACTTGAGTAGAACTTCGACGTGACCGTCGAGTCCAGATCCAGAATATTCCAGCGCCGGTTCCAGCACCGACGATAAGCGCCCCAAGTACCATTGAAACGACGACAAGACCACTTGGCGACGATGACACTTCTATCGTTTTTGGTAGTTCAACTGTTTTATAATTATCCCCACTCAAACCTGGTAACAAAAATCTCGCGCCAATGCCAAAGATGACGATGATGAAAGCGACCAGTGTGACGATCCAACGAACAGGACTTCGTCGCGTGCGGGTTGCAACGGGCGGCAACATCGACCGGTCTGGGGGCAACGACGCATCGTCCTCCTGTCTAGCCAAGGTGGTCTCGCGCAGGTTGGACTGGATCGCGGAATCGATCGTCAGGATCTTCTTCAGGTGCGAATCTTCTTCGTCCCCGTCCGTTTGCCTGACTGCTACTTGAATGCGTTCGAGTAGCAGATTCATGTCTGAATCGGATCCGACTCGGAATGGAATTACTGGAAGATCTCTCAGCCCAACCGGCAAAGGAGTGTCATCGAGTGAAACAAGCACTAAGCGATTAAATGACCAAGCGTGTATAAAGTGGCGGATCTCGTCCTGAACCCACTCGGCTTGCATCGTCGCAACCGACCACAGCACCACCACACACTCAGCCGAACTGATCTGGCACCAGAGGTCCTGTCCTGGACTGATGTCTAGGTCCAGCAAAACGTCGAAACTGGCCTGACGAATTGCTTCAACGACGGTTTGTGCTGGGTCGCGATCTTTACGTGCGTAGCTGACATAAACTTTGTTCACGAAGGATTACCTTGCGATTCACAATTTTTGTTTAGGTCGCAACCTGGGATAGCCCATTACAAGAGCGCAATTTGACAGTATGCAACGGTTTTGACCACCGGGATAGGCGTTATCGTTTATCTTCATCATGCTGGTCATAAGTAGACCTTCAGACCTGCCCATCACCAAGTCCGGCTTGCCCCCAAAGCAGACATGAGCATACCCGCGTCGCTGGTTCGCGAATTTCCAGGTTTTGCGGCGCCATCCGAGTGGTGTGAAGCAGGACACAGACGGTGCGATTAAGCAGTGGTATCGTTCCATCCATTGGCATGGTCCCTTACGAGAGGGTCACATGCAATTCACACATCAGACGGCGAGAATTCATTGTCACGCTCCTTCAGCGGCGCGCTGACAGGCTCGGCCCGTTTGCTGTGAGCGTGCTGTAGGCAGGAAACGCTGGATCGGTGACCGACTGTCGTCGCACCGATGCTCTGGTCTCTTTGAAAAGGAGAAAAATATGCCCGGAATTCCAATACCTCCCCCGCTGGTCGGAGCCAACGCCATTCCCGACGAATGTCTATTCCTTGCTCAAAAGATCGCAAACGTTAAAGCCGAGTTGGAGCAAGACGAGAGCGATCTAAGAGAGCCAGGACTGCCAGAAATCGTCAGACGGGGGCTTCAGCGGGACATCACTAGGCTCAGCGCAGAACTGGCGCAATTGCAGGCACAGTTTCGGCAATGCCAACAGGATAATTTGCCAAATCTGGTTGCAGATTCATTCCAACTACAACTCGACAATGCGGCTAAACAATTGTGGGTTGCGTTGATCGTTGCCAATAGCGGCAATGCACCGTGTTCCCAAAACTTTAAGGTGACTATTGGTGTCGACATTGCAAACGACAATGGCGACACGTACAGCGAAGGCAATGTGGATGTACAGGGTCCCATCGCAGCGGGTGGACAAGTTGTCACCCCATCTGTCCTGGTCCCACTGGAATTCCGCGACCAGCCGCCCCACGCAGTCTACACTTTTTATGCCCTCGTCGACCCCGAATATTCCGTTGCAGAGACCAATAAAGCCGACAACTCCCTTCAGCAGAGGTGGTGGACCATTAGCCCGGGTATCGCGCAGCAAGCGACTCCGTTAGTGTTGGACTTCAAGAAAAAGCTTAAGCCGCCGAGATGAGACAAAAATCTTTGTAAGTTGTTACTGGTCAAGCAACAACAAAGACGCGATCTTCGTCGCGCAGGCCCGGCCTGCCATTCGCTCGCATCGTGCTCAGCCTTCCGAAGCTTGGTGATGCATGTCGCGGCGTCTCGCAAGGTGCGCAGCACGCACCCATCAGGTAGCGTCACCGGATCGGCGAAGCGTTGCGACCACGGCATCAGGCGTGCCATTTCCCCGGCTGCCGGTGCGCACTGAAGTCGGGCCGTAGCTCCGCGCCGCGATGGCCACACGCCGAACAGGTGAACTTCGGCTCCAGATCGGACAGGCGAACGTCGGCGGGCCACGCATCGCCGCTGATTGCCAGCGAGTGCGAGCAGCGATAGTCGGCGCAGTAGCCGATGACCTTCACTGCGGATCTATTTTGATAACGCCAGGAGGCTACGAAGCCGGGTTTGGCCAGGACTGGCTTAATGTCCCATGGCATTGACCTTCGGGAAGTGTACCGTCGCACGGCCGATATGATCTTCATCAGAACGGGCGCTGCCTGCAGCAATATCTCAGGTAGCGGCTCCGACTTTGAAGCCAGCCCGGCGAAACGCAAATTTGGCCTGGATGTGAATGAGTTCACACCGGTTCTAAACCCCGCGTGCTCTTTTAGAGAGTATCTGGGAAGCGGCCGGCTGGTTTCTTATTCAATCAATTGCTGGGCGAATTGGCTTTACCCCAAACAAAGGGTCGGCCCGCTATGATAGCATTTGTCCTTTGTACCCCGTTTCGTCTGTCCTGGTGACGTTTTGGCCTTCGTCAACGCATTTGTTCGAGAGCGCTACTCCCCCGAACCGATGGCCGATTTTCAGTTTCGCATCTGCGTTTCGCGGGAGTGAGCGTATCATGAGTACATTCGTCGAAATCGCTCCGGACGAATATGACCCTGCGGCGTTCAAGGACTTCGAGCCATCGGCAGCTGGTTTCAAAATCGCCAATGCCCGCGCGATGATGTGGCTCTCCCAGCTTGCCTACGAGACGCATCGGGTGCCAACGATCGAAGCGGTCTCCCGAGTATGGGATTTTAAGTCGGTCGTCAGTTTCATCAAACACAAGACCAACCTGAAAGGCGGTTTTGAAACCTGCGGACTTATCGGTGAGCGAGCCGGCGCGGTGCTCCTGGCGTTCGCAGGAAGCGGGCGGCCAAGGCGGCCACCAGTGGACTCCGCAGAGTCATCTGGAGGCATGACCAGCGGATTTCGCGGGGGACCTCGTGGTGCAACCTGTGGCGACTAACGCTCCCATCGTACATAATGTCCCGCGAGGGGGATCGGGTGCAGTGGCCGAGGAGCATCCAGGCAGGGTCGGACGGAGGTTGGCGGCAATAGTGGCTGCTGACGTGGCGGGCTACTCGCGCCTCATGGGCCTCGATGAGGTCGGCACCGCCCGCACCCTCCGCGAACACCGCAAGGTCACCGATGCTCTTGTGGCAAAGCACGGCGGTCGTCTCGTCAAGTCCACGGGGGACGGCGTGACAAATTGTAGAACCCGGCGGATCATAGCTTGGTCTGGAGGGTCGCATGGCAGAAACTAGGTTGGCCTTCGCCCTCGCGGGGCTCGGTGGCTTCAACGCGCATGGGGCGGGGTTCCTGCAGGCGGCGCGCGACAATGATATTAGGCCCGACCTCGTCACCGCGACCAGTGGCCAGATCGTGGTTCTCGCCGCCTACCTGAAAGGCGCAAAGGATCTCAAGAAGGGGCTGATCGACAAGGCGCTTGAACACAATCCGCTCGCACAGCTGCGGATCGCGTTGCTAGGCTACCCAGGTGTATTCGAGCCCGCTGTCACCGAGGCAGTCACGCGCATCCTGACGCCCCCCTTTTTCGGACTGGGCATCAATTTCTTCGCTGACCGCTTTCTTCCCGCGCAGCTCTATAAGCCAACGCGCACTGCCGAGATCATCAAGGAGTTGAGCGACACATTGAATGACAGCCCCATCGGCGTCATCTTCAACACCTATGATCCCAGGACTGGCGCGGGCGTCCTCTGCGGCAACGACGCGGCACGCGAGCGGATGAGGACCGAAACCAGCATTAGCATCCTGCCCGATCAGAGGAGCCGCGATTCACATATCGCCAAATCGAGTGGAAAAGAGCAGACCATCGTCTCTATCACGCCTACGGCCATCGAGTCCGCATTGTGGCTATCGTTCTACGGCTTCGCCAACATTCCGAACGGCCAAATGGACGGTGCCTATAATCGCTCGTGCATACTGTCCGAGCTGCACAATTTCGATCGCGTGATCGTCTGCCGGCCGCTCGCCAATGGTTGGGGGAACGATACTTTGCCGGAGAACTATTTCGACGTACAGGACTGGAACACTGAGATGTGGTTCTCGGTCGGCTACAAGGCCGAGGTCGATGCCATGAAGCGGATCAACAGCCTCATCGAATCGGGCGTTATCACCGATCGGAAATATAAGCTAGTCGACATCCTGGAGATCGAGCCAAAGACACCGGCGGGTTACTTCAACTATTTCGTCGAGCGGGATTCGGTATTCGAAGATGCGCGCAGCAAGGCCGATGCGCTCTTTCTTTGGCTAAAGAACAACAAAGTTGGGCCGAAGCCATGAACCTTCGATGCGGTCGTCGGGAATCTGCCTCGCGACCCTCAGATCGGCGCCTGGACTTCCTGCCCGAGGGAAGGATAGCAACATTCCGCGATGGTGCCCAATGGATTGCGCCGCGTCATGGCTTCCAGCTCGGATGCGAATGTCTTGGCGTACTGCTTAGCCGGCGTCGCAAGATCGAAACTCGTGTCCGCCACCCCGCTGGCAGCATCACCCACCTGCGACGCAACCGCATCGCTCATATTGCGCATCGTCTTTGCGGCCTCGCCGCCGGCCTGCGAGGCAAGAAGCGCAAAAGTATTCTTCAGGCTTGCCATATCTCGGCTGAGTTGGCTCAAGGTCTCGCCAAGGCTGGCCGTCACGCCGAACGTCGTCGTTGTCAGAGCTGGCGGAGGTTGTCGAGGACGCTGAGGGCGCGGGGTGATGAGGCGTCTGTTCAGGCGGTAGCTGCGAATTCCCGGTTGAACCACACGACATCTCTCCTGTCGAAGACGAGATAGAAAGCCACCCCCTCGTTCATGATACCTTGCGATAAATCAAATCCAGCTGCGTTAGAGTTCGCATGGTGACTACCCCACAACCAGCATTTGGGGATTGCGCCGGGCGGTATTCCAAGCGAACATTTTAGGGCATCCGACAGGGTTACTGACTCAACCTCCGCGTCGGTAGCCGGGAACAAGCGAGGTGGCAGCGCGACCAGCAAGGTCGATGGTGGATTGGGAAAACGAGTTTCGCTGGCGCTCTCAGGTGTCCTGCTGGCGATCAGTCCTGCAATACCCGCGCCTGACCTGCGAAATGCTAATCGTCGTGGACACCAGCGCGATGAACCCACGATCCGGAGCCGATAATCGCCATCGATGCTGTCACAGGTCCCCAGAACATTTCCTGGGGCGCAGCCGTCTGCCGTAGACAATGTTCTGCAAATTAATCCGCTCGATATTCCGACCGCCGCATCGAATGCAGGGTAGACCACAATGAACACCATGATCGAATATCGGCAGACAGCGGATCACCCCTAAGGTCTTCGACTAGTAGAAACACGGCAACTCCCAAGAGGGACGTACCGACCCTCAAAGCAGTAGATCATCCCAAGTTGCGACTGAACGCTGCACACTTGTGCAGCTCTCGCTTGGCGCTGCGCCAGCTCCATGCTGCGCGGCAAATGCATGTTCACCTTATCGAATTCGCCGAGCTGCAACATCGAAGCGAAACTCATTTCGTGGCCCGCGCGCACTGTCTAACGGCCGCGTTGTTGTTGCGCGATCGCGGCCAGGATCGCGGAGGCCGCCCTTTTGCCGGATTGCAGGGCGCCTTCCATATAGCCGAAATAGGCGAAGCAGGTATGCTCGCCCGCGAAAAACATCCGTTTCTGGAACGCCTTCTCCAGCAGGGGGCCGGCGCGGGTAACCTCGCCTGGCGCGGGACACGAATAGCCAGCGCGGGTCCACGGGTCTTCCGGCCAGGCCATGAATTCCGGATCGTCCGAAAGGTTCGAAGCGTAGTTCTGATATACCGCGCCGATCCTCTCGCTGTAGAAATGGTCGACGGCTGGCTTGCCGCCGCGCTGCAATTCTTCGAGCGCATTCTGCGCGACTGGTCCGCCGGCAAACAGGTTGAGCGCAACGTTCCGGCCGGGCGGCGCAATCTGGTTGTCCGTCCCTTCCCAGGTCACACCGAACTGGTTTGATGTCGCGCTCGGGGCAAGCCCTTCCCCGATCCAGAAGCGGTGCTTGAGCTGGCTCAGATATTTCACCGACTTGCCCATCGAAATATAATGGTCGGTGGGGAGTGCCGGCGTGATCGCGATTTGTGGATGGCTCGCCGCCGGCCACAGGCTTGGCGGAATGGCAAGGACGACATAATCGGCGACGTGAGTTTGCGCCAAATCGTGCTCCGAGAAGGTGCATTCCCGCTCGGGATCGATCGCCGCTCTGCCGCAGCGATAGTCGAGCTTGACGCCGTCTTCGTCGATACGGACGGCATGTACGGGGCTGCATTTGCAGATCGTGCCGCCTGCTTTGTCGATCTCCGCCGAAAGACGCTCGGCCAGTGCGTCGTTGCCTTCAGAGCAGCGCAGGCCTTCGGTCTGAGTGAAGAAAGCGTTGATCTGATCGCCAAGAACTCCGCCGGCGACGACCGCGAGATTGGCAAGATAGCTTTGTCTGTCCGTCGGCACGCCTGCATCGTTAGCGAACTGCTCCTCCATGGCGAGCCTGGTCAGTTTTGAGCACCGCCGGCTCGCAATCCAATCCGACAAAGGCATCATGTCGAGCTTCTTCGCATTTTTTGCGAGCCAGGGCCGATGCGGCTTGATTTTTTCAACCTTCACGGCCTGCTTGCTCATCTCGTCGAAGATCGTTTTCATCTCGTCGTAGATCTTCTCCATCTTCGCCGGCGACAACCTGCGGCCGTCGACAAAGAGCGGCATCTCCAGCGTGAGGGCATCGTAGTTGGTGTCGGAGGTGTTGACCGAGAGCCCAAGCTCGAACGTTTTCGCGAGCCCCAGCCACTGCGGATGATTGTAGCCGATCAGCTCACCGCCGGCCTCAATCACGCCGCTCGGCTTGGTCTTGCTCCAGACCCGGCCGCCGACGCGACGGCGAGCCTCGAACACGGTGACGTCGCAAGGGCCAACCAGCGAATATCCCGCCATCAGGCCGGCGAAGCCACCGCCGATGATTGCCACCTTGGGTCGCGACTTTTCGTCCAGGGCAAAAGCCGCCCGCCTTTCGGCGACGCGCGGCGGCTGCGGTTGCTCGCGCATCTTGGCGCGTACGAATGCCTCGCGTTCGGCGCCGGTGATTTTGCGGCCATACCGCCGATGCAAACGTGCGAAAATCGAACGCATCCAACCGCCTCGTGCTTCAATGCCGCCGCAGACAGCCGGGCGCGACCGCGGGTCTCAAATTGACAGTGTGCAGCAAGCGGCGATAGCCTGCAACATGAAGGAGGACCCCGGGGGCGAGGCTCAACATGATCTCTCGTGACAAATCTTCGCGCAAAACGCGCACCGGCAGGAACGTCAGGAAGAAACCGGCCAGAACGAAGGCATCGGCCAAAGCCCACGCCGTCCCGGTGCAGGGCAGCTCACGTCCGCCGGCGCAGGGTGCGACGCGGGTCAGCGCACTCGACCCGCGAGCCAAGGTCGAGATCACTGTGACGCTGCGCGGACCGAAGCTGCCCCCCGCCGCTCGGTTGATCGGAAATTCGCTTTCGCTCGGAGAGTTCAGGGCCCGCTACGGCGCCTCGCAACGCGACATAGACAAAGTGTCGCAGGTGCTTCGCACCTATGGTCTCAAGATCGAAAGCATATCGCGCGAGACGCGCAGCATACGGGTCAGCGGCACGGTGGCGCAAATGGAGGACGCATTCCAGCCCCAGCTTGCCGTGTACAGGAGTGCCGAACAGGGCGAGTTCCGTGACCGGCAGAACGTTTACAACGTCCCCGCGTCCTTGCGGAACATCGTTACCGGCCTGATCGGATTTGGCGAGCGAAAGGTTGCATCGCGAAAGCGCGCGCGGATCGGAGCGGGCCTCGTGCCGCTCGATCCGGAAGCGCTCGAACGGCTCTATAAATTTCCGCAGGGCGACGGCGCCGGCCAAAAGATCGCAATCGCTGAGCTCGGCGGCGGATATTTCGCCCGGGATCTCCAGATGTTTTGCCGGAAGATCAAGCGCGCGGAGCCCAAGGTCCGGACCGTGTCGGTCAATATGCCGGTCCGCAGTCTCGCGCAGATCCGCAAGTTGCCGAAGGACAAGCAGCAAGAGGAGATCGACAACACCGGTGAAGTGATGATGGACGTGGAGATCGTCGCGGGGCTGTGCCCGGCCGCTGAGATCTCGGTGTACTTCGCGACCTTCGATCAGAAAGGCTGGGTCGACCTGCTCGACCGAGTGATCAAGGACAGGCCGGTTGCGCTGTCGGTAAGCTGGGGTTCGGCGGAGGATTCCAGCGACTGGTCCGACGCCGCGCGCAATGCCATCAATGAGCGGCTGCAGATGGCAGCTTTGCTTGGCATCACGATCTGTGTCGCCTCGGGCGATGACGGCACCGGAGACGAGCAAACCGACCACCGGGCTCATCTCGACTTTCCGAGCGCCAGCCCCTTCACCTTGGCCGTGGGCGGTACGATGCTCTTGCGCGAGGCAGGCAGGGTGACGGAGCTGGTCTGGTGGGAATCGCCTGGACGACGGGTGGGGAAGCGCGGCGGCTCCACGGGCGGCGGGGTGAGCGCCGTGTTCGATCGACCGAAGTGGCAAGACGTCAGGATCGCCACGCTGAACAGGCGCAAGTTTGATGGCCGCATCGTGCCGGATGTCGCCGCACTCGCCGGTCCGCCCGGCTATGACATGATCTTCAAAGGCAGGATCGATTACGGCGGTGGGACCAGCGCATCGTCGCCGCTATGGGCGGCATTGATCGCGCGCATCAACGCGCTGCTGCCAACTGACAAGCGCCAACGCTTTGTGACGCCGCTGCTCTACCAGAAATCGCCCGTGGGCCCGGCACTCGGCAGCGTCGCCTGCCAGGACATCACCGACGGGCATAACACGTCAACTCCGCCAGGCTTCGGCTATCGGGCCACCGAGGGGTTCGATGCGGTTTCCGGCTGGGGCACGCCGATCGGCACGGCGCTGTTGCTCGCGCTCCGTTGAAGACGAACCCCATCGCTCTCTCCCCTTGGTCAGAGGCTATTCCTCACACGGAAGTTGCTCTCGCGCTTTACTCGTTAGAGCATGCCCTCACATCCACATTCCAGCTAAGCTCGACCGTGAACCTCGTGGCAGCGCGCGGCAGCAGTCTTTGGATGATGGGCCATCAGGATCAAGCACTCCAAGAACTTGACCGTATGATCATGATCGCGCGCGACGTGAACCATCCGTCCGCGCTGAGCAACGCGCTCGGTGTTGCCTGCTATATGCTCACCTTTCACCACGACCCTCCCCGCATGCTGAGCTACGCTGACGAAGTAAAGAGCTTTGCTCGCGAGGAGGGATGGGAGCTCTGGTATGCTGTCGGAGCGATGAGCAGCGGCTGGGCGCGTCTACGAATGGGAGATCGCGTGGACGGCCTCAGGGAACTGTTCGAAGGCGTAGCACTGTTTCGCGCCACGCGTTCGGACCTCATGGGCCCAACTGTCGGCGTGATTCACGGCGAAGGTCTGCGGGAGGCCGGGCGCCAGCCGGAGGCGATCGAGATGCTAACTGCTACTGCCGAAAAGGCGCAACGCGGCCACGTTGGCGTGCTTCTGCCCGCCGGCGGTCCACATCAGCCACGTATTGCGGCCGCCCGCAGCCGCATGTTTAGGCGGTGACGTTGGCGAATGACGAGCGACGTTACGTCCGCGGGGGCAACCACGCGACCTTGGCGTCTGTCGCTGCCTCGGTCTTGAGCTTAAAGAATATGCGCATCGGCAGACCTCACTCAATTAGGCAGCGGTGCGCGTCCCGGGGTTGGCTGAAGGATTGTTGACGTCGCCTTCGAATCTAGCGTTTTTGCGCCGCCGGTTGGGTCATGGGCCTATCAAGCTGCACGCCAGCCTTCGCAGCCGATCGCATGAGTGATGGTATGCTTGAAAATCTCGCCGCCGAGATAAATGCAAGCCTGAAGGCTTCATCAACGTCCATCAGTTTGCCAAGCGAGGCCGAGAGAGACGGGTTTTCGATCACAAAAAACATGCCACCTCTGGTGTTTTGCGAGACGGTGCACGGCTGTGACAGGCTGCCTTCCTGATTTAGATCGCCGAAAATGGCATATTTGGCCGGCGTAGAGACTCCAATTTTTGCGTGGTTTCGGTCGGCGCTAACTCCTCCGGTCAGCCCAAAGACCTTTGTCATCCAGGTTCCTTCATCAGCGTTTGTAACCGCGCCGGGCGTGCCGAGCGTCTGGTCCCAACATCCCGGACGCCCGGCTTTGGTGTCGTCTATTTTGTTCGCCCCCGTCAGCCAGGTTGCCACTGTCAATGAAGCGCCGCCGAGGATTGCCGAAACCATTTGCCAAGGCGGTACGTTCAGTTTCGGAGGCTTGGAAATAATTTGAACGCCGCTGGAGAGCTTCATATTCAGAACGGAAGTGTCGTCCGACACTTGCCCCAATCTGGACACAAGTTTTTGAACGTCGTCGGGGCCGCCATTCCTGATGATCTGCGACCGACTGCCGGGACCGGCGCCGGCCTGCGTTACGATGCTGGCTCGTTGAAGCGCGCCCAACACAGCCACAACGTCGGACTTGTTGAGTCGCAGTGCAAAGAAGTGCTGGCTTACCCATACATCGTTCTGAGGCTTGCCCTTGTTGTCGGTGATACATCCAAGCGTGTTGCCATTATTCCGCGGAAAACCGGGACTGCCTGAACCCGGCCAATTTGGCGTCGACACCTGCATTACCAGCCCGTCGCCCTGATCGTCCCAGGCCAGTACGCCTTTGGAGTGCCCCCATGGCACGTCACAAAACGTCTTGCCTTTGCAGGCAGGCAGGTCCGGATCGTCGTAAAATTGATCGTTCCAGATCACGTAGTTATAGGTACCGTTATAGATTTCATCGAAAGTGGCCCCGATCGGATCGTCCGTGCTTTCGCCGAGACAACCGTTGTCGGTGTGCAACGTTGGATTTGCGCTACTAGCGGAAATCGACTGGAGGCCGAAACCCTTGGGGTAGTCCTGCACAGTCCCCCCGAATATGCAGGCACGCTTCATATTCGCTTCGCAGCCTGGAAAGGCTTTCGTGTTGAACTTGAATACGAACCACCAATCGACCGGTGAAGCTCCTTTTTGGAGGAGCGGCACCGGCGCAGATTGCGCATATCCCGGCGCCGTGAAGACAGAAACAAGGAATGGGATCGCGAGGAGCGAATAAGGGAATAGGAGCGAGTGTGCTCGCTTAAGAAGCCGACCCACTGGGTACCTCCCATTGAATACGAGACTCGTCGGGTGCGGTCGGCACGTGCTTCGCCTACGAATTGGCACAAGCAGTAAACCGCGGCCCCAAACATTCCAAAACAGCATTCGCAAAGCGGAGTTGTGGGACGGGCCGCTAGCTCACTACGGCCCAACACCGAGTTATTCCCCGGACAACGGCTTTTCATTCTTAGGTTGAACCCGATAAATAACGGAGTCAAGGACTGAACCGAGCTTAGGCCTGCTTCGCGCTGTTTCTTATCAGTCGACCTGGATTTTGCTTTGGACTGCCGCGTGTCAGCCGATTTCGTTTGCACTCGGCGGCTTGCTCGGCGCCGCATACGCCGCTGCAGGGCCAGCCGCGTCAATGCTCACTTCGGGTTGACAGGTAGCAATATCGGACAATAACATCAGCAAATTGTGTCTAAAAGATCAATTGGACTCCCACGCGCCGGAAAGCGTCAGGCGAGGCCGGAATCATGAGTGGCGGCACATTCGGGATTGAAGCGTTTACAGATGAGGACCGCGCCTATTCGGGGTCACGGTTTTCCGACGTGCGAAAGGCGTTGTTCGCAAATCCCTATCTACAGGTGTGGGGCGCGACGGCCAGTCCGCCGCTACCGATCTACCAGGTTACACTCGGCAGCGTCTTGCGTGGCATCTTGCCGTTCGGCCAGTCCTATATCTTTCGCAAGGCCACCGAGCGAGCTGTCGACTCTTCGGCCGACTTGCGTTGGGGGCCAGACCAGAAGGGCTTCCGCCGCTTGCTGCATCCGAACGGAGTCTGCCTGACCGGGTTGTGGACGATTTCGGAAGAGACGAGCTATTCGGGCTATTTCCGCAAAGGCAGCCAGGCCTTGATGGTGGGGCGCTATTCCACCTGTTGCAGCGAGACGCGACGTGGCCACATCCGGTCGCTGTCGCTCGTTGGAAAGCTGTTCCCGACCATCGATCCCGATCATGCCAAACCGTTACGCACTGCCAGTTTCATAACGCAGCAGGATATCGGCGGCGATTACACTCGTTACATCAACGATGCGGAATTGCGCAACGCACCCGATACGACCGCTTTGCGTCGCGGCACCGGGGTGCCCGTCCTGATCATCACCGGTGCGGTGTTCAATTGGGTCGACAACAAACCCAGTATCCGCCAGTTATATCAGGTTGCCGAACTCGGAAAGCCGGGGCACGAGCCCACGCGGGCACCAACCTTCATGCGCCTGGTGGTTCCGGCAACGCAGCCGAGAATTGAGGGCGAAAGCCTGGATTTTCGCGATGAGATAATGGCGCAGATCTACGACCGTGGCGATCCCGTACCCAGGCGGACGCTCGCGTTCGACATCGAGGTGACCGAAGAAGGCGAGACGCACGGCTTGGCGGTCCACGAAAGGCGAACGTTCAAGAATTGGCGTCGCATCGGAGGCATTATTTTTGACGCTGCGGTCGTTTCGTACAATGGCGATTTCATCATTCATTTCCACCATCCAAGCTGGCGCGGCGACCAGAACAACCCGGCTACCGCGACCCGCGTGAACCAGAGAAAGGTGCGCTGATTGCATGCTGGAGGAGGACAATCATGAACCTGGTATTTGCAAGTGGCTTTCTGGTTCCGCAGCACATTCTTGGAATCAATTACTTCCGCGGACTGCCGGCCCATCTCCAGGGCAGGCACGCGACCCTGTTTCCCCTGGTGCCGTCGACCGGCACGAGCGAAGAGCGGGCACGCGTGCTCGCTGACTCGATCCAGCAGAAATACCCCACGGGGGAGGTCCATATCATCGCCCATTCGATGGGCGGGCTGGACAGTCGCACCCTGATCGTCGCAAACCTCAACGGACTTTCAAGTCCGGGACGCATCGCGTCACTGACCACCTTGTCGACGCCGCATCGCGGGAGTCCCGTAGCGGACCTGTTGGCAGGACCGAGACCGGATGACGCGCGCCGTCTCGTGTACGATGCAGTCAGTCAGGCGATCGGCCAGCTGGGTGTCCCGACCGGCGCACTCGCCAACCTGACCACGGCAAGCGCGTCGAGGATACCGGACGTGGCGCAAACCCATCCGCACATCCGCTATCGCTCCTACTTCGCCTCGGGGCGCTCGCACCTCCTGCCGACGTGCGTCGCCCTCGAGCCAACGCACCAATACATACTCTCGGTCACCGGTCAGGCGAACGACGGGGTAGTAGCATTGGACTCGGCCCGGTATGGCGAATTTCAGGAGCCGTTCTGGCAGTGCGATCATGCCGACATGATCGGTCACAATCTCGACACTGGTGATTTGGGCGGATTTCGGTTCGACCACTTTGCCGCCATCGACGCCATCATCAGCCAGCTGTAGGTCCGGTCGAGCGGTCGACCAGGTTTGACTCCATTTCAGCGCCCTAGCGTCGGCTTCGCCATCAGGCGTTGCGCTCGAGGACTACGTCGACGTCGGTGTCTGGCTGCCGGAGTTTCTCACATCGTCCTGCGCCCTCTTGAAATCCCGTTCTGCATCCTCGCGCAGATGTTTGAAAATCCCGGGCAGATCGACCGTGTTCCGGTGGTCGTAGCGGTCGAGCACGTCGTTGAAGAGGCCATCGGCAATTTCAAAGCCGAGCGAACGATAGCTCTCGAATTGGGATTCGCTGAACCACTGATCGATCGTGCTTTGGTGCGGGAAGGTCGGGTTGGCGGTCGCATAAGCGCGGATGCCCGCGTCCTCGACGCCGTGATAGCCGGCCTTGATGTAGAGGATCACGCCGAAGTCGCCGGGGGCACTGCCGTCAGCCGCGGGATAATCGATCTCGCCGATCGCATGGTAAGGATGACCCGCGCCGACGATGCCCTTCTTCGGGCGCTTTTTCAGCTCGTCGAGGCCGTGAAAGCGGATCGTCACGCCAAGGTCAATGGCGATCTTGCGCACTGCGTTACCGAGATCCTCGAACCCGTAATCCTGATCCTGGCCGGCGTCGACCACGATGATGTGGCGGCAACGCCGGCGCACCATCTCATAGAGGCCCAGATTCTCGAAATGACCGCCGTCGGAAAGATAGACGTAAGGGTTCTCATCGGTGGTGAGCCCGAACGTCTCGTCCGCCAGCGGACGCAGCGCGAACGCGGGCCCCGGCAGGCGATAGGTATCCTCCCCTTCATGGCCCGGATTGCCAAACCACCAGCCCAGCCGCACGTTGAACAGGGCAAGCAGGAAGGTGATCGCCGGCGAGGAGTTGTATCCCATGTTGGGACTTGCGGCGGCGCCCGAGATCGCCATCGCTGTTCCGAGCGAGATGCCTTTCTTGCCGCCATATTCGTCGCTGCGGCGATAAGCTTTGCAGGCGCTGCCGGAATGGAGCGGAGTCACCGTAAATGCCTCGGCCTTACGCTCCTGCCATGACAAATGACGGGTGGAGACAATGTTCAGCGCCATGTTGATGACATGGAACGGACGCCAATCCTTCGCGTCACGGACAGGCCATTTGCCGTCCGGCTTCCTCGGCCACAGCGCTGCCATCGCGGGGTTGTCATCCTCGTCGAACCCACTGAACGCGTTCGGATTGCGGAACGACCGCGACGCGCCGAGAAATGCCCGTGTCAGCCGGTTGCGATAGATGGCATGGAGCGAGAAGCGATTGACGTTGATGCGCGCCGATGCGATCCACGTGACGACGATCGCGATCGCAAGACCGATCAGAAGCGGACCGCAGATCGCAAACCACCCAGGTGTGAACATGCCAAGGCCGGGACGATACGTGAAACTTGGCGGCGCGAGCCAATTAAACACGGCCGCGACAAACACAATGACCAGTCCGGCGATAACCGGCAGTACGAGGAGGAGAAACCAGAAACGTTTCAGCTCGGCACGACGAGACGCGATGAACGTCGCGATGCCGGTAATGATCAGCCCGATCAGGATCGGTCCGCTGGTCTCCAGTCCCCCGGGAGCGAGCGCGCCCCAGGGGTCTGCGACCAATTTGCTCAACCGCCATGCCAGGGCGAGTTCGAGCACAATCTGGAGCACGGTGATGACGATGGTCGCAAGCAACGGGCCGAGCAGCACGAACAGCCACCAGCGCCGGGTCTTTATCCAACTGGCAAAAGCACAGATGATCCCGCCTGCGATCAAGAGCCCGACCACGAACACGGCGAACCGCAACCAGCCTAGCGGCGGGAATATTTCGACACCCGGATAGCGCAGCAGGATGACCAGCGAGTCCTTGAGCAGCAAGGCATCGAGGGCGGCGGAAAGGAATATGATCAAGGCGGCTGCGAATAACGGCGCCGCAATTCCGAGAATGATCCCGACCGACAGCAATGGCTTCTTGCCCTTTGCCGCCGCGCCAGGTCCGGGCGTCCATGCGCTTTTGCCGAGCAGCGCCGTGACGATGCCGCCAATGCCGCCGAGCGGGCCGATCCATGCCTTGATGGCGTGACCGAGGCTGGTTAGCACCAGCGAGCCCGCGAAGACCAGGAACGTGACTGCAAACCATCCGAGCGCCGTCACGAGATACCAGCCGGCTGCGCGCCCAAGCCATTCACGATCGCTGTCGGAGTCATCCTGCGAGCTGGTGCGGCTATCCTGACCTTGGTGGCTGGCCAATCCAACAAAGATCATTTCGGTAATCATCTGCGAAATCAGAAGCCAGGGCACGCCGACCATCACCGGCAACAGCAGATCGTTGAACAGCAGGCGACCATCGGTCGGAGCGAGGCCGTAAGCGTAGACACCGGTCCCCAGCAGAACGCCCCAGATGGCGCCGGACAGGGTCCATAGCCAAAAGTCTTTCCAGCCGCGGCGATCGGGACAGGCCACGATCCAGGTTAACGCATAGAACGCAGCTCCGGCCGCCGCGGTGATCGTGAGGACCGTCCCCGCCGAATGGTGATCGGCCAGGGCGAGGCCGAGATTCGAAGCCGCGAGCTGAATGAAGGCGCCAACGCCGAGGGTCGCCGGAACGAGGTCCCGCCGGATGAACGTGCCCTGTGTGACGCCGACCGGGCGTCCCAGCTTGTCGCGCACGTCGATGATCCGCCGGGTCGGCCGATTCCGCGTCGTGAAGACGAGCGCTGCACCGAAGAGAAACAATGCCAGCACCACGGCGGCGAAGATGCTGGGATCGTTCGGCGGGAGAACCGCGACGCCAATGGCGATTGTGGCGATCATCTTCAGGACCAGGATCACGGCGCAGATCGCCGGAATGATGATTAGCCAGTTGAGCAGGAGATTGCGCAGAAAGATCGCAACGCCGGCCCAGGTGTCGCCGGAGAGCGCCCCAAGCTTGGGCGTCAGATAATTGCTGTAGCCGCGGAGCCAACCCAGCGCATGCGGCTCGACATCCGGGCCGCCGGGGCGTCCGATCAGGCTGTTGCGCACCTGCTCGAAGCTCGCACGGTAGCGCCACGCCGACAGCCAGCTGCCGATATATCCGCCGCCGGACACCGTCGACAGGTAATGCAGTTGCGCCAGCAACGAGGTTTGCGGCTCGATCACGGAGTTCTTGCGTTCCAGTGCAGCCCGCATTTCCGGCTTTTTCATCTCGGGTTCGGGCGCGCCCGACTCTGCCGCCCGAGCGGCGGGTTTCGACTCTGCGTTCGCCTCGCCGGGCGGCACGGTTGCGTGCGGTGCCGGCGCCGCTTCGAAAAGGTCGCGCAGCTTGTTCGGGCGCGGATGGGTGGCGAGCGCTTGAATCACGCCGAGACCAAAGGCGGCGCTGCGGATGCCGCCGCCGGACAGGCAGAGCGCAGCGCGATCGAGCCCTCCCAGGGACTGGTAGAGCTTCTGTTGCCCGACGACACCGCCGGCGCTGTCGCGCCCATTTGCGAGGTCTTTCAGAAACTGATCGGAGATCTGGGGATCGATCGCGAGCGCTTCCTCGGCGAGCACGCGCGACGACATCAACTCCGGTGTGTTATGATTGTCGCCTGCCCCTTCCTTCGCGCTTGATTGGTCGCTCATGGCCACCCCCTCGCTTCCTCTTGCCGTCGGCTGGCGTTCAACTAACAGTAGCAGTAATATTGTCCCATCACGAGTCCTATAGACGGGTCAACGCATCAGGTTGTCGACTTATGTCCATGCTACCCACTCCGCGTTACGTTGGATGGCCGCTTGCCCTCGTGCTGGCGCTCGCTTCAGCCCCGACGCAGGCGCAACCTCAAGGTGAGACATTTCCGTCTGCCAAGGTTGACTACTTCAACGGCATGGACGGCGGTATCGCGCTCCAACCGGCGGAGGTGCGCGGCCGCAATACGTGGCTGATGTGGACCGCCGGCAACCAGGCATTCTGGGATTATCTCGCAGGACACAGCTTTGGAACCTTCGATCTGCTCAGGACTGTCGACAGCCGGGAGCGACCGCATCGTTTCGCAACCTTCGGTCTGATGAACGAGCCGGGATTTGTCGCCGCGACAGCGCCCGATCAATACGGCCTGTGGATCGATCGCGCGGATGCTTCGGACGTGCCCTACGGCGAAAGCTTCTCGCAGCAGGATTTCCTCCGCGGCTATGGCCGCTCGACCGGCATCGTCGGCCTGCGACTGTTCGTCAATCCGAAATTCGACGATGCCGCGCGGCGCCGCTGGGATCCGGACCGCTACCGCAACGATCCCGCCTACTACGGCGACCCCAATCTGGTGCGCCCCTATACGGTCGGCATGGCGTGCGGATTTTGCCATGCTGGGCCGAACCCGGTTGCGCCGCCCGCCGATCCCGAGAATCCGGCCTGGAGTAATCTTTCGAGCTATGTCGGCGCGCAATACTGGCGCGCAGCAACGATTTTCTCATTCGCGGCACGGCCGGACAATTTCTTCTATCAGGTTCTCGCCTCCATGCGGCCTGGCACGGTCGATACCTCGGCGCTCGCCACCGACAACGTCAACAATCCGCGCAACATGAACGCGATCTACAGCGTCGCCACGCGGCTCGCGATAGCCCAGCCGGAGGTGCTTGCCGGCGGCAATCTCGATATGCCCGGCACAAGCCCGAAGATGCCGGTGCCGCACGTGTTGAAAGACGGCGCCGATTCGATCGGTATCCCCGGTGCGCTGGCGCGCGTCTATTTGAGCATCGGCGCCTTTCACGAGGAGTGGCTCAAGCATTTCAACCTGCTGGTAGGCGGCACGCCGCAAACCCCAATTCGTATCGCGGTTTTGAAAGAACGCTCGCCCTATTTTCGAGCCACCCTCAATCGGCTGGCCGACGTGGCTGCTTTCTTCCTTGCGGCCGCGCATCCGCACCCGCTCGAGGCAGCGCCCGACAGCGCACGCTACCTCACCGAGGATGAGGCCACCGTCAGCCAGGGCAAGCACGTCTTTGCAAGAACTTGCGCCGCCTGTCATTCAAGCAAGCATCCGGATCCGCCGCCCGGCGTCGCGCTCTTCTCCCCCGCCTGGGACGAATGGACGCGTAGCCAGGATTTTGCCGACCGGATGACCGCGCTGGTCATGGCGCCTGATTTCCTGGTCGGCAACTTCCTCTCGACCGATCGGCGCTATCCGATCACGCGCATCGGCACGAATGCATGCGCGAGCCTCGCCACCAATGCGCTGCGTGGGCACATCTGGGACAATTTTTCCTCGGAGACCTACAAAGCTCTCCCCCCGGTCGGCACTATCGAGGTGAACCATCCGCTAACCGGCGCGCCGGCGCCGTACGCGATGCCAGGCGGCGGACGCGGCTACATGCGCGTGCCGTCGCTCATCAGCATCTGGGCGAGCGCGCCCTATTTCCATGACAACTCCCTCGGCCGCTATATCCATGATCCCTCGGTGGCGGCGCGCATGGAGGCATTTCAGGACGCAATCGAGAAGCTGCTCTGGCCCGAGAGGCGCCTTGGCCTGGCATCAGTTTATCGCACCACCGCCGAGAGCTGGCTTGAACTCGACCGCGATATGCTGCCGCCGCTCCTGTTTGCGGCCCTGCGTACCGGCGGTGTGATCGGCAGGCAAGACCGCGCGATCAGGATCGGGCCGATCCCGCAGGGCACGCCGGTCAATCTCCTCGCCAACACGGACTTTGAGCTCTCGGCGAGCAACGCGACACAGCTGGTAAGGCTGGCGCTCGACATCAACGCGACATTGCGCGACATCAAGGCACGCGATCTGACCGGCAATGCGGCGACGGAGCGCCTCAGCACGCTCGTCCCGGATTTGCTCGCCGCAAGTAAGTGTCCCGATTTCATTGCTGACCGGGGCCACCCGTTCGGAACTCACCTCTCTGACGACGACAAACGAGCGCTGATAGCATTCCTCAAACGACTGTGAGGCCCGACCATGAAGCTGATATCCGCAACGCTCCTGCCGCTGGTCCTGTTGATCAATTCCGCGGCAGCCCAGCCGACCTCCCAATGCAAATTACCCGCGCCGGCGACTGCTTTCACCTGCGGGACCGGCGACGAACCCGAGAACGCCGAGCAGCGCAACCTCGAATTCTGCGACGTCAAATGGAACGAGAAGCTAAGGAAGAACCACTGCAAGCTCGAAGAGGCCAAGGTCTATCGGATCTATTACGACAAGTGGAAAGACTCGCCGGCGCAGCGTCCGCCAAAGCCGCCGATACCAGAGCTGACCCGCGCGAGTTACCGCCAGTATGTGGCCAATTGCTTGCAGGATATCATGGCAAGGTGCCCGGCCGGCGCGCCCGAACAGAAGTAGGCGCTACGCCACGGGGTTCCTCGGCAAGGGGTTTTTGGCCGCGTCGGCGGCGATCACCTCGGCGGCCTTTTCGCCGACCATGTACACCGACGTGACGATGAAGAACCCCGGAATCTTGGGAAACACCGATGCATCGACAACACGAAGATTCTTGATGCCGCGCACGCGGAAGTTTCCGTCAAGCACCGCCATCTGATCGCCGTCGCGCCCGATCGGACATGAGCACGACGCGTGGTGACCCCAGCTCCTGTCCTTGACGAATTGCTCGATCTGGGCGCGGGTCTGCACCGCCGGTCCCGGATGCTCCTCCACTTCGATCAGTCCCTTAACAGTCCCGTTGAGCTCGCGAACGAACTCGACGCCGGCGGCGACCGATGCGACGTCGTCGGCGCCACCCTGCTGAAAGTAATTGAAGTTGATCACCGGCGTGTCGCGCGGATCGGTCGAGCGCAGCGTGACCGTGCCGGACGGATTGTTGGTATGTGCCTTGAGCACGGCCCAGGTCAAATATTGGAAGGGCGGCGTTGCCAGCAGCTTGGAGTAGCCCGGAAAATAGCCGCGGAAGCGTCCGAGCAGCGCGAAAATAAAGAGATCGGGAAGCGGCCGGGCAGGCACGGGGAACGAGCGCTTGATGACGGCGAGTGCGGCGCCGTTGGTGGTGTAGACTCCGGTTCGCGAGTTCACCCATTCACGACCCTGCCGGTCATCGACCGAGAAGTTCGCGCCCTTGAGCACCTCCCACTCCTGCTTGAGCTTGGTGACAATGCCCACTTCATAGCGGTCTTGAAGATTCGTGCCGACGCCAGGCAGGTCGAGGCGCACCTCGATGCCGTGACGGTCGAGCTCCGCCTTCGGGCCGATCCCCGACAGCATCAGAAGCTGCGGTGTGTTGAAGGCGCCGCCTGACAGGATCACCTCGCGCAAGACCTCCACGGTGTGTTCCGTTCCGGGTCCGGCGCCGAGCCTGGCGCCGGCGCGATAGAGACCCTGACCCTTGAGGTAGGTCACGCCGACCGCGCGCGTCTTGTCTTTCGGATCGAACACCACCTTGGTCGCGAGCGCGTCGAGTTCGATCTTCAGCCGGTCGGGATGCTTCTCCGCAACCTCGAGCAGGAATTCCCGCGTCCCGTTGCGCGCGTGGTTGTGGGTGGCGAGCGGCGCGTAATGCAGGCCTTCTGCCGCCTGCAGATCGAGCCGCCAGTCGTTCGGATCGAGCTTGCCGACGAAGCCTTCAATCAGCTGCTGGATCGGATTGCGCAGCTCCTTGAAAATCTTCAACGCGGCGCGCTTGACGACGCTGATCAGGTCCACGTCGCCGAGCACACTGCGCGGTAGCGCTTTTTCGACAGTGAGCCATCCGCCGAAGCCATGACCCGTGGGATTCCAGCCGAACACCTTGTAGATCCAGCGCCACACCGGCCGATGACGACAATCCTCGAGCCGTTCAAAGTAGCGGCGCATGTTGGTCGCGCCCCACGAGGGGTCGTTTGTGATCTTGGCGATATAGTCCCAGTCGGGATTGTGCGGGTACACCATGATCATGGCGTTGTGGGCGGTGCAGCCGCCAAGCGTACCGGCGCGGGGATACCAGACGCCGTTGACCACGTTGCCACTGTCACGGGGATAGTCGTAATAATATTTGTCGTCCTGCTCCTGCTGGTTCTGTTGCTCTTGCGGGTAGTGCCGCACCCAGAATCCCCAGCTCAACGCCTCGTTCTCGGTCGACAGCGCATGGAAAGTCGGAACCTGATAATCTTGCGGCAGGCGGTTCGCGCCGGCGCTGATTGGATTGGCCCCCTCCAGGTTGATGTAATCGCCGCCAGCCTCGAGCAGAAGCACCTTGTGCCCGGCTAGTGCCAGTCGCGCCGCCACGGTGCCGCCGCCGGCGCCTGAGCCGACCACCACGTACTCGTATTGATCCTGCTCAGCCATCGCGTTCCCCCGCCAAAACTCCAGCCATCGGATCAGAACGTCTTGAGAAACTCGATCAGCGCATTCTTGTCTTCGTCTTTCAGATTGCTGCCGAAATAGTGCCCTTTGTTCACGATGTAGTCGGGGCATTTGCTGATCGAGATCAGATCCTTCTCAAGCGGAGCAAACGCCTTGGTCGCCTGCTCATCCGTCGCATTCGGAGGCAGGCTCGCGAGCGCAAGCTTGAGCTTCTTCAGCACGGAGATGAGCTTCTTGAAGTGCTCGGCCTTTTCCTCGATGGAGGAGGTTTCGGCAATCAACTGGATGTTGGAGATCAGGTTGATCGGCGTGCCCTTGGGGATGGGCCCGATCATCACGTCGCCGTCGGAGGTGAAGACCCATGGCAGGACCAAATGCGCAAGGTGGTGGATCCAGGGCGCCCAGTCCATCAGCTTGGTGCCGCCGTCCGGCAGGAAGCCGGCCGGCACCTTGAGATAGCTCGTCGTGGTCGTGCGCTGAACCCAGCTCGGGCCCGGTACCTTGTCGCGTAACAAGGGATCCGTACGACGCATCTCCGGCCATAGCATCTGCTTGATCGAGGAGTCGAACGAGCGCATCCGCCCCTTTACCGACGGATCCTCATTGAAGTCACCAACCGAATTGTTCTGCAAGAAAGGCGCCGTCGACCAGACACTGACCAGCGAGGCCGGCCGCACATAGCCGCGTCCGCCGCCCGGCATCGTGAACTTGAAGGGCTCGCCGCTGTAGGGGTCGTAGAGCGTGATATCGCCGACAGGCGGGAGGTTCTTGTACGTCGTGGAGGAGAAATTGTCCCAGATGTTGTCACGGATGGCGTTGGTGGCGAGCGGGCTGCAGGCATTGATGCCCAGATCGGTCATTGGCACGCGCCGGTCGGCCGACAGGAAATTGTCGTCCAGGAAATCCGGCTTGTGCACCTCGGTACGCATCCAGTCGAAATACGCGCCGGAGTTCTCGATGATGTCGCCCGGTTTGCATTGCGAGCCGATCAGACACAGATTCTCAGGCTGCTTGCTTGAATGGCAGCGCGCGCAATTGTCCGCGAAGACGGTCTTGCCCTGATCGAGCTTGCTATCATCGATATAGGCTGCGCCGCCCGGCGCGTCCTTGAGCTTGTCGGGCTGCGCGGTCTTGAGGAAGAACAGCGCCATATCGGGCGTCTGGTTGGTGGTCGCCTGCCAATAGGCCGAGTTCTTATCGAGTACCGAGATGAGGATCGGCGAAATCTCCTTACCGCCGACCAGCAGACGGAAATGACGCAGCCATTCCTCGCTGAACAGCCCGATATTGATGAACACGCGGTTGAGCGCTCCGAGCACGCCGACGGAATCCGAGCCGTCCTTGAGCACGTGCGGCGTCTTCACCATATGGGTTTCGCGATCGTAGTATTCCGACAGTATTTGCGTTTGCGGAAAGTCGTTGAACTGCTTGTTATTGAGCTCGCCGCCGGCGAGCAGCTCGGGAAAGCGCTTGCCGCCCTTGATGCGCGACATCACGTTATAGACCGCGTTCATAGTGCGCGGATTATTGATGTAGTCGGTCGACACGAACGACGTATCCAGCGCGCCAGGCAGCGACGTGTGGAAGAGCTGGAAGATGAAGCTCGCTTGCGAGTTGACCGGGTTCCAGAAGAAAATGCGGTCCACCCAGAAGTACTGCGCACCCGGATTGGAGTTCAAATGCTCCCATTTGGGGTTTTCGGGATCGGGCGGCGGATTCGATGGGTTCGGGCCGACGTGGCAGAAGCCGCAGGACATACCGACCCGGTATGGCCGCACCAGGTGTTGATCGTTGTAGTATGACGGATCGCTGTAATAGCGCTTTGCGTCCCACTTCTTCTTTGCCGCCTCATCGAAATCCGGATTGGGAAAAATCCTGAGCCCGACGATGCCGGACGCGCGGCCATAGTAGGAGCCGACCGGCACGGTGCTGCCGCGCGCGCCGATCTTCACGCCGGGATATTTTGTCTCGTCTTCAAATGGATCCTTGGGGCACTCGGTGGATTCAGACACTCGCTTGTCGAGCCACAGCCCGTATTCGTCAGGAGCCGTCGGCTTGGCGAAACACGGCTCGTTCAGCAGGCCGTACCATGTCCAGCGGTTGTCGCGACTGATCGGGACCCAGAATCTGCCGGCGCCGGTGCATGAATCATGACTGAGCGCGTTGGTCGGGCTGTCGTATTTGATCTCATGTCGATCGCTCGCATCGTCCGAGCAGTAGCCGAATTTGGGCTCGGATGAGAGGACCTTGAGCAGGTCGAAGGCACCGTATGTGTGGTTGGCCATGTAGTCCCAGAACCTGTCATTGCCGAAGGTCCACACGATCCAGCTGTTGCGGCCGCGTATCTCAGCGGGGCTCAGCGCGAGGCTGGGGTCTGTCCTGATTTTGTAGCCATAGTCCATGTCATGGAGGTAATCGTCGTCCGCGCCCTTGAGCTTGTCGGCGGTCACGCCCGCAAGCATTGCCTCGTCCTTGACGACACCAGCCGGCTCGTCGGAGCAACCTCCGAGCCACAGCGCCGCGAGACATGCAGCCAAACCGAAGAATGTGCGCACCTTAGGACCCCCCATTGCAGATCATCGATCAATGCATCGCCCGAAAATGCCACACCTATGTAAAATCGCTTGGGACTTATATGAAAAACAGGGCGTCAGAACATCGGCACAACCATAAGGTTAATCCAAATATCCTCGCACTGCAACGCCTCGCGGCACCTTGCACGCTCGTCTCACGAAATATTCGTGACGCCGGCCCGGCGCCGCCCGGGAGGCCTCGGCGTACTGCGAGGGAATTTAGCACTTGAACCGCGATACGAGCTCTGCGAGAGTGCAACCGAGGGGTGATCACCATGAAACGACGCGTCCGTTGGGCCCTTCGGACCCTGCTATCGGTGGTTCCGCTGTTGCTTGCGCCGGCGAGCACGTTTGCATCAGACCATGCCGATCCGACCGATCTGACGGATCCTTACGCCAACATTACCGGTCTTTTCTTCTTCCCCAAGGGGGATGAGTACATCCTCGTTTTCAACGTCCGCCGCGCGTTGACTGCGCCGAAACCCTACGACCTCTCTCCTTACGAGTACCGCATCAATTTCGACTTCACCACGAAAGTCACCTTCGATAGCGAGGCGGACCGGGCACGCTACGGCGGCACGATCGCGGCAGCGGACGCGCCCAAGCTGCATTCCGATGCGTCGATCACCATTCATCTCAACAACGACACGACGCTGAACAAGATAGAAGTGAAGGGCTTGAAGAATCCGACGAGGACCTTCACGGGCGTGCGGGACGACCCTTTCATATTTCCGCGCTTCTTCAAGGTGAACGTTATCTCCATGGTCATGAGCTTTCCGAAAGATGCGTTTCCGGCCGGGCAACACGATTTCGTGCTGTGGGGCACCACCAGCAAGGACGGCAATTTGATCGACCACGTTGGGCGTTCGATCCGCACGCAGCTGCCGCGCTTCGGTATCATCAACACCTCTCCACCTTCCGAGCACTTCAAGATACTCATGGAGAACAAGGAAAAGCGCGACGGCATTTACAATTTCCTTAAGGGAAACAAGGAATGGTATTCGAAGGCCTTTGCCGATCTGTTCGAGCCCACCTTTTTGCTCCGCACCTACGATCTGGCGCCTGACGTAATGATCTACAGCGATCGTTTCCCGGTGGGCTATCCCAACGGTCGGCTGCTCACCGACGATGTCGTCGCGCAGACCTGCGCCTTTGGCGACTGCCTGTTGCAGGAACTATCCTACATCGAAGGTGGATGGCCGCGGGCCACGACCAACGACAAGCCCCTCCTTGACGATTGGCCCTATCTAGCCGAGCCGTGGCCGGAGAAGGCGGAGGCGGCTCCGGCGACCAATAGTATCCTGCCTTACATCATCGGTTTCGTGTTTTTGTTTGCGTTCGTGAGCTGGGCCATCATCGAGCTGGCACGGCGCCTGATCATCTGGCTGTGGTTCAAAGCGCGCACCCAACCGCAACCCGCATAGCTGCGTGGCGAGCGAGATAAAGAGCCTCGCGTTTGCGGCGGCCATACTTCTGGCAGCCGCCCCGGCGCAGGCGCACGATTTCTGGATCGAGCCCTCGACATTTCATCCCACGCCTGGCGCCATCGTCTCGGTCGCGCTGCGCGTCGGACAGGACTTTATCGGCGATCCGGTACCACGCAGCTCGGCCTTCATTGCCGCATTCTCGGCGCGGCAGAACGGCAAGGACCAGGATATCGGCGGAGCAGACCACATCGATCCGGCCGGCCTTCTGCTCGCCGACGGCGGAGCTACCGCGACCATCAGCTACGCGAGCACCGGAGCGTATATCGAGCTGCCGCCTGGCGAGTTTGAGGATTATCTACGTCGTTACGGGCTCGACGACATCATCGTCAGTCGTACCGAACGCGGCGAACGCAGCAAGCTCGGACGCGAGCGTTTCTATCGCTACGCCAAGGCGCTGATCGCCGGACGCGAACCGTCGGACGACGTGACCAGACCGTCGGGACTCGCCTACGAGATTGTGCCTGACGACGACCCGACATCTCGATTCGAGCCATTCCGCGGCCACGTCCTCTACGAAGGCAAGCCGCTCGCAAATGCGTTGGTCGTGGCGCTGCTGCACGGCCAGCCCACCGTGCACATCGAGACGCACAGCGACGCACGCGGCGCCATCATGCTGCCACTGCCCTGCCCCGGAATCTGGCTGATAAAGTCGGTGCACATGGTGCGTGCGTCGTTCTTCGCCAACGAGGACTGGGATAGCTCCTGGTCTTCCCTGACCTTTGAAATGCCCGAACCAGAAACCAAGGCAAAGCCGTGATTCGGGCTCTTTGCAAAATCCTTGTAGTCTTCGCGCTTCTGGCGAGTGCTGTGGACGCGCGCGCGCACGAGATCGGCACCACCCATATCAGCTTCACGGTCCACCCAGACCAGACCTGGTCCGCCGAAATTACGACCCCTCCAACACCGCTGCTCAATCGCCTGGAAGCAGCGGCCGGGCAGCCGCTCAGCAGCCCGCCTGATGAAGATGCGCTCCGCGCCCGGCTCGACGTGTTCCGCGTAGATATCTCACGCAAGATCGAAGTCCGGTTCGACGACGTCGCCTCGCCAGTCGAGGTGAGCTTGGCGTGGTCAGGCGAGTCGGCCGACGCAACACGGCCACTCGCGGTGGTTTTGCACGCGCGCGGGCCGGTGCCGGCCGGCGCGAGATATGTCACATGGCGCTACCGCTTCGTCTACAGCACTTACGCGGTCGTATTCTCGTCTGAAGGTACTAAGGGTAGCGAGACGCAGTGGCTGGAGGCCGACGCGCCAAGCCGGCCTGTTCCGCTGTTCGCCGATTCGCACGCGCCAACGACGCTTGATATCCTCGCGCAATACCTTAGCCTCGGTTTCCGCCACATCCTCCCCGAAGGGCTGGATCACATCCTCTTCGTGCTCGGTATTGCCCTGCTGACGACGGAATTGAAGCCGGTGCTGGTGCAGGTGACCGCATTCACGATCGCCCATTCTGCGACGCTCGGACTCGCGATGTACGGCATCATTTCCCTGTCGCCGCGCATCGTCGAGCCGCTGATCGCGCTCTCGGTCGCCTATGTCGCGATCGAAAATATCGTCGTTGGCCGGATCACGCCCTGGCGGCCGGCCGTGGTCTTCGGCTTCGGCCTCCTTCACGGCATGGGTTTTGCCGGCGCGCTCCGGGAGCTAAGACTGCCGGAAGCCGAGTTTTTGCCCGCGCTGGTTGCCTTCAATCTCGGGATCGAATTGGCGCAGATCGCGATCGTCGCGGCGGTGTTCCTGACGATCGCGATGTGGCATCGCGACAAGCCGTGGTATCGCCCGCGCTTCGTGTTACCCAGTTCGGCCGCCATTGCGGCAACCGCCCTGTTCTGGACTCTTCAGCGCATCGTCGCGTGAAAAGTACGCCGAAGGTGCTAGGAGAGCTCGCGGTAGGGGTCCGACAGACGTGGACGGTCTCCTGACCCACAGCTAATTTCACGAACCTTATCCCGGAAACTAGTCGCGGACGAACGGGAAGCCGGCGGATCGACTTTGGCGCCGGAATTTCTAGAGTCTTGCCGCCATTGACTCCGTCGACAGTCCTCGTTGGCAACCTGCACCCACAAAAATCCCGTGCTCTCAAGAACAAACCGAAGTTGGCAGTCTCTCTAATCTCGCCAACTGACTCCACCACACTAATCACTCTATATGAACCCGAAACAAGGACACTAAAAGCAAGCGTGCGTAACAATGTCGACCGAGACATCCTCGCAGGCGGATGGTTTGTAGTCGCCCCTCAATTGCAAGACGGCGTCGTAATGTGCAAGTTGCAGATCATCGGGGAACGCGGAGAGAGCCCGAAGAAGCATTTCTTTACTGGTGCGATCGGATTAGGCCCTAGGACGAGATAGAACCTTCGCAAAGCCTAGGCCAATGCCGCGAAGACAATTCGCCGCTACCAAGGCCGAACGGCGATGGCGGGTCCTTTTTAACTAGAACAAGCGGATAGCGAACCACGGAAATTGCGATTCCGACTTGTTGCAGAAAGCCTGTCACGAAATTGGTCGATGCCTTCGGAACAAGCTTCAGGGACGATGCATGGCTGGCCGTCTTGCGGCCAGCCATGCGTCTGACTCGCTTGTCTGAGCGGGAGCGATAGCCGGCTTCTTCGCATTCCGCTACGCTGCGATTGTCTGCACAGGTGCTTGCGTCAACGCGGCGATCAGTTGCTTGACGTCCGGCGCCCCCAATCCGGTGACGCGATCGTAGCCGGGAGCGGCGGCAAATTCGCCATTACTGCCGGCTGTGATGTCTCGGAAACACCCAGTGCCGATGAGCGGGTAAATGAGCGGGTTCAAATAGGGGAGCGAAGGTAATCCGGCCGTTTGCCGCCCCTCATTGATGAGAGCACAAAAGCCCGCCCAGACGGGCGCGGCCCAGCTTGTTCCACCAATTCCAGTGGGCTGTCCGTGCAATACCAAGAAAGCTCCTTCGTTAGGATCAGCAGCGGCGCTTACGTCGGGGACCGACCTCTCGCTCCCGCTGGGTACGCCTTTGCCTTTCTGCCAGGCGGGGCGGTCGAAGAACATGCTGTCGCCTCCCCCGCTCCCGGACCAACCGTCCTCCTCTGCAACGGACCCTCCTGGTGCAAGTTTCAAACTTGTCCCGCCGACTCCGACGACTGCGGTATCCGATGCGGCATACTCGGCCTGAAGCGGGCCATCGGCGGTATGCCCGTCGCTGCCCGGATTCGATCCAGCGTCTCCGCTCGATACGAAGACGTTTACACCCATTGCTGCGAGCCTAAGGAATTTCTGATGCTGCGTGGCCACTTCGCCATCTGGTCCGCCGAGGAAGGTTTCTCCCAGTCCCAGACTGATCGACAACTGCCTCAGGCTCGGATCGCTCGATGCGTCGGTAATGATCCGATCGAGAGCCTGGTCGAGCGCCACGAATTGAAGTGAGCCGGTCGCGTAGATCTTGATCTTCGCCCCTGGAGCGATCCCACTGGTCCAGGAAACATCCAGCGTCTCCTCCCCCTCGGGGGCAGGCAGATGGCCACTGCCCACTTTGATCTTGCCGACCCTCGTCAGATCGACGGCGATTCCATTTGCTTTCCAGAAGTCGACCAAATCACTGTCGTTCGGAATAGTGTCTATTAATATCGCAATCGTTTGTCCCGCGCCGGTGACGCCTAATGCGTTCGCATTATACGCACGAAGGATCTCGGCAACGAGATAAGGCGGAGAATTGGCGATATTCGGCGCGGGCAGGCCATTCCGATCCAGGGTAGCGCGATTGCCCTGAATAAGTTTGTGCGCCAGGTGCTTGTGAGCATGACGGAACGGTTGCAAGCCGATGATGGCATGGACCGGCGCGCCTATCGGCATGGGGAGACTGGGCGCATTTCGCGCGGCGGTGTAAGTGATTCCATTTTTCGTGACGCTCATCATGTTGACGCCGAGACTTTGCTCGATCTGGCCGACGGTGGCCTTGGCGTACACTCCGCTGCCACCAGGGCTCTCGCCGACGATTTTGAACCCTTGTTCGGTCAGCCAGGATTTGAGCGCGTCTACGTCGGCTTTCTTGGGAGAGTAGGTCTGATCCAATTTCTCGGCTGACAAGACCTCTCCGGCGGCAATTCGCTTCTCCAGATCGTCCTTGGCAGGCATCTCAAGCGAAAAGAGCAGTTCCATGGTTTCATGGCGCGTCTCCTTCTTTGCCTGAGCCACCATCAGACCGCTCTTCGTCAATCCAGGCTGATCTGGCAATTCCGTAACACTGTCTGTGAATACCTTACGATCGCTCATGGACGTTCTCCCTCAAATGCTCGGTGGAATGATCATCTGCGACTGGGGCCCAAGAATTGTGCGCGCCGCAACTAACGACAGCCCAGCGCAGAGCCACATTAATTGCTTCTGGTGACACCATTTATTGCTTGGTTCACACACGCAGGGCTTCACGTTCCGTTTGCCATTGCAGGACAACAAGGTCTCACCCGCAGGCGGACGACGGGCTTTGAGAACCGTAGCGGCAAGGCCACGCGCCGCAGTCGATCTGCGGCGCACCGCCCCTTTCGCGGCTGATAATTCATCTCAAGCCTCGCGCTTCAGTTGAGTAAACATCTGATTTTAGAACTACTTGCTCAATGGCTTGCGAGCCAACTTAGAGTTCAACTACTAGTATAGCACTTCTTCTTTCCTATCAGAATAGGCTCTTCGCGGCGTGAAAGTGAGCTTGCATGCGCGGTAACGACAAAGCCGAACTGTCACGACATTGCGAGCCGCTTCACTTAGCCAAAGGCATCGGCGGACCCGAAGCCCCGCGCTGCACGTTTCAGGGAAAGAAGTAGAACGGATCGGGAACCTAAAAGCGGCATCCCGAATGATCGCCATCGATGTCGCTCATCTGGTCGCCGACATTGGCGACGATGGTATACCCCTCGGCTTCGACCTTGGTCCGCTCCGCGGTCTTGTACCCCTGCACTTTCGGCAGATTGTCGCGATCGGGGCGCGTTCTGAGCTCGGTCCAGCCTTCGTACCCCCGCATGATCGAGGTTGCCCGCATTCGACGCGATGGTGTTGCTCTATCGCGAGTTCCTAGCTCGCGCGCGAAAGGAACGACCCACGCCCAGCCGCTCAAGGACGCTATTGGCGTCCTGAATATATACCGATCAAAACCAATGTCCCGTCAGCGTAGGCCGCGTGGACACCGCGTGCTGATTGCATAGGCAGCCATGCTCAAGATACTATAGGGATGTCGCGATCTTCCTGGAGTGGAGATTTTTGTCATGCTCTCACGCCAAGTTGCATTGGTCAGACCTGCTTTGACTAGCTCCCGATGCCGGCCTGGTCTTTCAGATTCGGCACTGGAGCGATCAGAGGCCAACGCTTTCGTGCCGCCAGGTCGGGACAGACGAAGGTTACTGTTCTTGCATCCGAAAACCTTGGTTGACTCTTGGCCGTTCCCTGTCGACACCTTGGGCGAGGTCATAAAGGCGCCCAGCGCGGTCTACCCCGTTCTGGCGAGTGTTGTGTCTGATCTACCGCTGCAAATCGAGATATTCGACGGCTATGTGACTAGGGAAAGCTTCGCAAATTACAAGCGGCGGCTTCGCCAGGCCGACGTGATCGCAATTTCGATGATGTCGCCTCTCAAGGCGTTAGACACTGAGTTAACTGTCCGCCTAGCCAAGACACTCAATCCGGACGTCCTTATCATTTTTGGCGGCAATCATGCTTCGGCGTTCCCCGAGCGTTGGATCGAGTGTGGGGTCGATTTCGTCATCGTCGGTGAGGGTGAGGTGGCATTTCGTGAGCTGATGCAGTCAATAGTCTCGCGCCGTAGCACGTTCGATGATCTCCCGAATCTCGTTTATCGGGACCACAGTCAAATCAAGGCAACAGGCGTAAAGGCTCCCAAAGTCGACCTGAATCTAATGCCGATGCCGAGGTGGGATCTGCTCGACTTGCGTCCTTATGGGTTAGGACTGGGCTCCGGAGGTTCGACTGCTGCTGTCGAGGTATCACGCGGTTGCCCCCACCGCTGTGACTTCTGCAATATTAACACCTTTTGGGACTATCGGCAGGATTATAAATCCGTCGAACGGGTCTGCGACGAACTCGAGCAGCTGTATAGGCTCGGCGTGCGGGAATTCATTTTTACCGATGATAACTTTGCTCAAGATCATCGACATACGAAGAAGCTATTCGAAGAGATGATTCGCCGCGACTTGCGCATGCGTTTCGGCTCTTTCATGCGCGGCGATACCGTAAATCGAAACCCCAAGCTAATTGAACTGGCGGCCAATGCGGGATTATCTTTCGTTCTTATGGGCATCGAAACGCTCGATCCGGCATGGCTCAAGAGTCATCGCAAGGGGGTCCGAGCGGACGATATCGTATCGATGTACAAGAACGTTTACCACACTCTGCGGAAGAATAGTGTCTTTGTCATAGGGCTGTTCATCACTCCGCCCGACGCGTCTGAAGATGATATCTCAGGACGTGGTGCAGATGGCGTAGTGTGCGATGCCCATTACACGGCCGACCTTGTAGCTCAGAAAGGGAGCGCACTCTTTGTGGACCTCCTCAAGACCGGCGCCGTGGGCAAGGACATGTTCTATCATGACTGGAACCTCCCAAGTATTAAACTTCGGAACGGCCGATCTCAAACCAGCAGGAGAGCATTTCGCTCACTGCAGCAAGCTTGGAACGGTTTTGCAGTTCGGACAGCTCTGGTTGGTTCTCCTCTCGCCAAGCGCTTCCGCTGGCGCAATGTCGGTGTCTTTGCGGAAAGGATCTTTTGTACCTCTTTGGCTGATTTGCGCCGCTATCGAATAGCGCGTGATACATCGTTGCCGTTGGAGCTTCGCCAGCAAAAAATCATTGGCACTGTGATTGTCCGTAGCTTCATTGAAAAGCTCGTAAAGGTGCGGAGTTTCAAAAGCCCGCTTTCTTTGCGCAACGGCATTTGGTCCTCCCACAAATTGGAACAGCAGCGCGGGGCCGATCTATTGAGCCAAGATGTTCGGACCGCTAACTATGAGCACAATACAGCTTGAAGCAACCGATCGGATCTTCTGGATCACTCTTTGTCGTCCGGAAGCCATGAACGCAATTGATCGCACAATGAATGCAGCGTTGTGGGAT
>Ga0306924_10000241_pt1 | contig 43225 bp, 30 predicted proteins | sample sta12Can44000111_FD_203756 | JGI IMG/M metagenome (GOLD analysis project Ga0306924, IMG submission 203756) | Lab enrichment of tropical soil microbial communities from Luquillo Experimental Forest, Puerto Rico - statanox.12C.anox.44.000.111 (v2)... | ecosystem: Environmental > Terrestrial >... | reverse complement strand
GCCCGCAAACTATCCGATCGGATAGAGTATGCAGCTATCCAAAAGGATAGCCGATATCTTTGATACGATCGGGGCAGCAGGAGTAGGTTTGGCCAAATGTCGATCCCTGCCTTGGCATCGGTCATATTTGCGGCCATCGGTGTTTTGTTGGTACTCGCCGCGCTTGTCTACTTGATTTCATAACAGCGTCGGCTCCGTCGACCTGAGTAAACTTGGTGGATGCAAGAACCAACCGAGGCATCGGCATCGACTGGTACAGATGCGCACCCGCATCATGAACCAGTTGCAAGCAGTGGCGATGAACGAAGGAGTACGACGTAAGCAGGGATTGTGGAGCAATGCAGGACGAGCGCAACTGGAGTCGTTTTCTCTGGCTCCTTGGGCCGCGCAACGCCGACAAGATCTGCTCGAGCTGATGGATCGATTGAACCCCACGATCGAGGAGTTAACCACAGGGGTAAAGAAAGAGGCCGAGAAAATGCCCGTGCCCCGGTGCCATCGACGATATGGGCGCCTGAGATGATGAAATCGTACCGTGCTTGTTGCGCGGAACTGAGTCCCGCGATAAGCAGAAGCGCAGCGAGAATCCACGAAAAACGAAGAAAACCTTTCCTGGGCATTTGTTGGCTCCGAGAAAATGCGGATGTGGCGATGAGACACTGCGCTCGCCCTCTGCTTTTTGTTTCCGAATTAAGTCATTGGTCCGAAAGAAAGTTGCTGGCCCAACGGTCAATCACCCTCGAAAGTCTACATGCGAATTCAACCTGGCTACAGCAGTTAACAAATTAGTTTCTTGCCGTTGTACGCCAATTCTGAAGCTCTGGGTCTTCAATGCCAGAATCGGGCCTGTGAGCGTGGAGCTTCTTAATCGCAACTGGACACACCTGCGCACACATTGACTCTCGAATCGAGGGCATGTCGGAACAAGACCGTAGGGCGGCTGTTCAGTACCGAGGACGTGCTTGCCGTCACTTACTCTCGGAGGGTCGGCGGTGCGGAAACAATCGACTTGGTCGTATTGTCGGCATTGCGTCTTTGTGGCCACTAACCTCGAGAAGTTCTTCAAGAGCACACGGTCACCGGACAGGCGCACCGATGGAGCGACTAGTGGTTCTGACTGTCACACTAGGACATGGTCACATTTCTCACTGATTCGCGGGGCATAGTGAACCCCTAACTGATCGAATAGGAAGTTGAGAACATCGGCGGTTGTTCGATCTGCTCGGCAAGGCAATAAACTATCGTGCTGTCCAGCCGCCGTCGATGAGCAAGGTGTGTCCCGTGATGAGCGACGCAGCGGGCGAGGCGAGGAAGACGACAGCTCCCGCTACCTCCATGGGCTCACCAATTCGATGAAGCGCGGCAATGCGATCGATGACGTCTGCTCGGAATGAAGAATCGGCAAGAGCCGGTTGGGTTCCCGGCGTATGAATGAACGTGGGTGCTACTGCATTGACTGTGATGTTGTGGGGGCCCCATTCCACCGCGAGGCACTTTGTGAGGTGCGCGATGCCGGCTTTGGTCATGCAATAAACGGATTCGTTGAGCAGAGCGGCGAATCCAGCCTGCGAGCTCATATTGATGATCCGACCACTCTTCTGGCCGATCATCACACGCCCCGCGGCCTGGCAAGCAAAGAATGTTCCCTTGAGATTTACCGCCAAGGTGAAGTCGAAGTCTGCTTCTGGCACATCTTCGGCCCGATTACCGGGAGCCACGCCTGCGTTGTTGACTAAGATATCGAGGCGACCGAAATCGCGTACTACGTAGTCTATCGCGCGAGTAATCTGGTCGAGGCGCGTCATGTCCATCTGGAGGGGTAGGACACGTCGACCCAAGGCGCGAATTTCCGCGGGCAGGCCGCCGTTAGCGTTGATATCGCGTAGGCCAAGCGCTACGTCTGCGCCAGCCGCAGCCAGCGCCAACGAGATCGCGCGACCCAACCCGCGCGCCGCACCGGTAACGAGGGCAACCTGTCCGTTTAGATCAAAACGCGGAAAGACTTCCATATTGACTGGTCCTCAAGTGAAAGGTCGTGCTGCAAGCATTTGATTTCAGTGTTTGAGACCTCGTCAATTGGATGACATTTCTTCCGTTGGCAACCGACGGCAAGACCATCGCTCTTAGTTGCTTACTATCAAAGCTGCGCCGGATTGGTAACGATAGACGCGCATGTGTTTACGGATCCGTTGTGGATTCAGTCCTGTACATGGCTAAATCACTTGGACGAGAAGTCTTAGGGCTGTATCTGAAGCGCCCAGAAGCGAAGATCTGCGGCCTTGAGATGCTGTGTGCGGGCGCTTTAGATACAGCGACTTGAAGGAAGGCGCTCGCCGGGAACCTATGGGAATTGTATTGCGGCGAAGTGGTTTGGATGTTTTGCGCGGTTGCCGTCAGGGCGGGTGCACCATCTTCGCGATCGGTCTTCTGCTTCCGCACACGCTTGGCTTTAATCTGGGCGGGATCGCCAATCCACAGCTCAAAATCCAGTTCCGCTATTAAGCGTTCGAACCAGCGTGAATGCCCAGTTGCTTCCATTCCGATCCGCACCTCGACTCCTCGCTGCTTCAGTTCGCGATAAAACCTTTCGGCTTCGCCGTTCTGGTGCAGCAGCCCTCGTTCGCCATACTCTCCAGTCTCGTTATCGACAAACGTGATTTGCTGGAAACTCGGGTGATAATCCAGTCCTATAATCAGCATGTTCGGCTCCTTCCTCCCGAGTTCCCCATGGGCCTCCGGCCCACCCATAGGAATGAAAGCGCTTTTCCACGACCGATTGATTCCAAATGGGTTAATGCGCGACTTTCGACGGAGCCTTGGTTGGTTCTTGCATCCACCAAGTTTACTCAGGTCGACGGAGCCGACGCTGTTATGAAATCAAGTGGCAGCGAACGACTCGTTTCCGAGTGGCCGACTACACTGAACCTATCGGGATCAACTTAGGAGGCCGGTCTATGGGAGACTCACGCCGCTCCGGGTCGCGAGGCACCGAGCGCTGGGAGCTTTTCGTCAAATCCAGCAGTGGGCACCGGCGTCAGCAGGCTAACGGCTCCGGTCACCGCAAAGTTGAAACATAGCGCAATGAAGCCAGGGTTCAAACCATGGTAAGGATCGCGCCCCGTTAGCATCAAGAACGCGGCAACTGCAATGCCGATAACCAGCCCGGCAAAAACGCCGGAGCTATTCACTCGTTTTGAGAAGAGGCCGAGGACAACTCCGGGGAAAAACTGCGCGACCCCGGCCGACCCCAGCAACCAGAGCGATACGAGGCTCACTGAGCTGTAAATGGCAAGAACTACTGCCCCCGAAGTGAGGACCAACACCATGACCTTGGCCAGCTTGGCAACTTGCTGGTCGGTCATGCTGGGCGCCAAAATGGGCCGGAACAGATTCTTGGCGTATAACGTTGCCCCAGTGAGGAGTTGAATTGCCGCCGGAACCATCGCGGTGAGCGCGCCCGCGCCGCCGATCACGCCCAAAAACCACGCGGGGAAGGTCTTTCGCACGATCGTCAACATTGAAAGATCGCCGCTGCTCAGACCGGGCACGATCAGCAATGCGCTAAGGCCCACGAAGAACATCAGCGGCATCGTGATGCAATATAGCGGCATAATAACGGCGTTACGCCGTAAGATTCTGGCGCTCCGCGCGGTAAAGCTAGCAGCGAAATACTGCGGCCACATGTAAAAACCGAAGGAAATCATCAAGACGGTTGTCACATACCACATGTGTCCAAGGTCTTTCGTGGCCCCCGGCATAACCAAGTGATTAGGCTTCGCCTGCACCAGGGCCGCAAACATCGGCCCAATACCCCCGAAGTAGATGCGCGGCACCGCAATTCCAATAAAAATGGCGGCGGCCAAGAGCAGGAGGTCCTTTATCACGCTGACCCAGGCCACGCCGCGCACTCCGCTGACAAATACGAACCCCGCGACGAGAGTGAAGCCGATAATCATGGCGGCCGTACGATGGATCGCTCCAAAGCTCGCAATTTCCACGATTATCCCCAAACCAATGACCTGTATCTGCACGTATGGGATGAGGCACACAACTCCCACAAAAGCCACAAAGGCGCCCAAATATGTACTGCCATATCGCACTTGAAAAAAATCAGCTTGCGTCTGCAGGCGGTGTTTCCGCCCAACTTCCCAAACAAGCGGTAGGATGAAGAACGACACCACATAAATCAAGGGGCTATATCCTAGGATGTATAGGACGGGACCACCCTTCGAATAGGCCCAGCCGCTGGCACCGAAGAATGTGAATGTAGTGAAGATCTCGCCCGCCATTAACAGCCAGACCAGCACCAGGCCAAAGCCCCGGCCCCCGACGGTCCATTGTTCCAAGTCCATCTTGTGATGAAATCGCGCAAGAAAGCCGACAAGCGAGCCTACTGCAACGATGCCGGAGGTGATTGTCAGCGCAACCAGGCGAGGGTTCAATGTGCGCCGCCCTCTTCACGATAAGGTGGCTCGGGTGTGCGTGGCGCCTCCAGCCGATAGGCTCCCCACATGCACAGAGGTGTGAGCGGCAGCCACAAAATTAGCCAAAAGAAATTAAAAGGAAGGCCGAGAACCATCGGATAGATACGGTCCCAGAGAGAAACCGAAAAACAAGTCGCGGCGAACGGGATGAGACCAAGGAGAATCGCCCCGATCGATGGACGTTTCACGCAGTGTCTCCTTCAACTAGGTTGCGAAATTGTAGCAGGATTGGCAAGCGCCTGGATTACGCCCAATGCGCCAGGGAGCGGGAGGTAGGGTCTTGTCCAGCCGCGCAGGAGGCGACTGGTGAATGAGCAGACACGGCAAGGGAAAATCGCCAACACCAAAGAGGCCCAAAACAAACCTCGGTCTGCCTGATCTGGATCACAGCAAATCAACGCTCTGATGGGTTCGCCCGCTGCTGTATTAGTTGAGAGGCCCAAGTTTAACCACCGAATCGAGCCGCTATCGAATGACTGACGGGTATTACGCATTGAGGGGAAAATGCTATAGGTAACGGTTTAGTAACTGATTTAGCGAGCGTTAACTGACTCGTAATTAAGCGCGATCACGTGCGCGTGCGGAGGTTGTTTGGAAGCATGCTGTGGCAGATCGCCTGCGCTGCCGCCGATTGAGTAGGAGGTAAAGCAAATAGGTTGAAATCGAGCCGAAGACGGAGAGCTGTTGGAGAAATCGCTTCAGCGCGAGGTGATTCTCAGTTCATCAGTGCCCCGGTAGCGTCCGTCCGACCTCCTCTCAGAGCCGTCGGGAGTTGCTGGGACGAAAAGATGGAAAAAGCCCAGAAGCGCAGGCCATTCGGGGTGTATAGTGTTGGCCACTCAGGCCGACCCAATGGAAATCCTAGTTGATTGGAATCTGGGGCTAACTTCTTCTAAGGGGCGTAAATCATGACCTGGAACGCTGGCAAGCTCACCGCGACGCCGGTCGTGTCTCACGTGGCGTTTGCTCGTTTGCGTCCGTTCGCCAGCTCTCAGAAAGGTGACGCTGCGGCTAGCTTCAACGGCCTCTCACGCGCCCTGCGCGATTACGCAGGGCTGGTGCGAATTCACGTTCGTATCGTGACTGGGGATGCTGGGGAGAAAGTTACTCACTGGGACGTCGAAGGGGGAACCTCAAAAGCCACGGCCCGCCGTGGGCGCCCCAAGAAAGCGGACGTACACGTTGTTATGCGGCCCGAAACCTGGACGCAGATCGCCAGCGGTCAGCTTGCGCCCTACGAGGCCTTGCTTTCGGGGAAGCTGCGCGTAGGAGGAGACCTCGAATTGGCCAAGCGGATCACCAAACATCTCAGCGATCCCTCAATGCCGTACATAGCGCCTTGCTGAGGAGGAGATAACCGTGGCAGAAACCATCGGAAAGGTCACGAATATCAAGCTGGCAACTGTCGACCCCGGCTTCCCGAACCCGATTGATGTCGGTGCGATCACTCTGCATGAGACGACGACCGGTATCTCCTGGCTCTTCTATTTATGGGTGAGCCACGCGCAGGACCCGGCGGTGGATCGCGTACTCGCCTCACAGCGACTGGCCCTCATCCGCGAAGCTGCGTTTCGCAAGCTGACCGTACATGTGCTGCACGATGCTGCTTCTGATCTCGCCAATGAGATCACGGTCGATATTCCATAACGTAGCGAGCTCATTACTGCTTGACTCCGGGGACAACCTCACAGACTACACTAGCTATGACCACAATCACACGAGTCGCTCCAACCAATTCAACGTTTCCACAGGATGACGTGCAGCACTGCACCAGCGGCCGCATTCTTTCACTGGCTTTGTCGGCCGATCCCAGCCGCATTTATGCCGGGAGCTTTGCCGGCGTCTGGCGTTCCGACGATTCCGGCCAGACCTTCTACCAGCTAATAGGTCCGCTCACCGATACAGCTGGTCCGGGCATCTTCGGCGGAGTCTACGCACCTCATATCTTCGATCTCGCAGCGTCCCCGGTTGACGCCAATCTGGTGCTTGCCGCCGCGCGCGACGGTCAGTTCACGACCAACCGCGACGGCATTTACCGCTCTGCCGACGGCGGCCATTCCTGGGAGCTGGCTCTGCAAGTCAATACTGCTCCAAGCTTGGGTGTAAGCCAGGTGCTCTTTGCTCCCGACGATCCCAACCTCGTGTATGCTGCGCTCGGCTTTGACGGCGTCGGCATCAGCACCGATGCGGGTAAAACGTGGAACACTGTCTTCGTTGCCAATGGCAAAAATGTTTGGCACCTCGCCGTCGCGCCTGCCGAGGGTCCCAACATCCGGAAGGTGTACGCCTGTGGCGACATTACGTTTCCACCGAAAAACCCTAACGCGAACGTCTTCTTTTCCAATGACGGGGGCAATTCTTGGTCGTTCGACCATGGCGTTTCTGTGATCAATGCTGCACGGGCCAGTTTGGCGGCATTTCAACGGGGTTGTGGAAGCACGGATCCAGTCGGAACCTTCGGCAACATGACGGCAACGGGAACTACCGACACAAGCGCTCCCCAGATTCTTGCCGTCGAACCCGGCAATCCGGCACGTGTTTATCTTGCAACGATAGGTGGCGCCTTCGGCCCTACCTATTACAACGATACTGGCATTCCTCCTGACGGTACCCAGGCCAACACCACGTGCAAGCGCTTGGCGGGCGAAGGCAGCCTCTGGTACGGCGATTTCAGCCAGTTCGCCAACACCGGCGCAGCGCAGTGGGAGGAGCTGCCCGGCCCAAACATCTACGGCGGCGGGGGTGACACTCCCAGTGGAAGTATCTATGTCATCACCAAACCGATAAGCTCCGGATTCCTGGTCTTCTTCTCCGACATGGGTCACGTGCACGTATCGCAGGGAACGCCGACAGGGTTCAATTCGTGGCACCGCCTGGGCGGCAAGGACGCCTCTGTTGCCCACAAGGATGGCACTAACGATAACTTCATTACCGTGCATGCGGATCCGCACGGGCTCATCACCACCCCCGATTTCGAAATCACCTTGAAGCCCGCGACCGGCGTGAGCGATCCCTACAACCTCAACGCAGAGCTGGACCAGTACATCGGCGGTACCATCTGGATGGCTTGCGACGGCGGCATCTTCTGGAGCGTCGATGGTGGCGTGAACTGGAAACGCCCCGACGGACTCGAGACTCTTGATCCCATAAACATCGCCGGGCTCTGCGGCATCGGTAGCGCGCCCGCCATCTACTTCGGCTGCGGAGATAACGACGACTTTTTTACCCGCGACGGCGGCCAGACCTGGCATGACCCCATTTCCGCTTGCGGAGACTGCGATGCCTGGTTTGCCGATGAAGCCCAGGCCGATCGCGTGCTGCAATTCGAGCCGCGCCATTGGGACAGCAATCTCAGCAAATTCACTCCCGGCGTAAACGTCATCATCAGCGGCGACCCTTCGCAGTACCCCGATGCGGGCGACGCCGGTAGCACCCATTTCATTCATTCGCCTTTACGTACCAACGCTGGCCCTTATCCGAAATCCGATCTCGCACTCCGCGGATACCGGCCCATCATCCGCACCTTGCCCACCGAAGCGCCTCTTTCCAACGGCGACTATGTTTTCATTCACTCACCCGATGGAATGACGCGGCAGGTTGTTCGCACCACGTCGATCTTCGCCATCCATTCCGTCAGCGACTGGAGCGACACAACCAAAGCCCAGCCTGTCGGTACGCCCCTACCTGGTAACCCCACTGACGCTGAGCCGGTGGTGCAAGCCTCAGGTGGCCACGCCAATCCTGTCTTTTACGTCAACGATGCTACGGGCGTTCTGCGGAAATGGGACCCTCCATCTAATTCCTGGAAGCAGATCGTGCCCGGCGGCATCCCCGGACAAATGTCCAACGGCGCTTTCATGTTCTTCGTCGACCCCTTCAACCCGCTGGTGATTTACATCGTGGATACTCAGCTCGGCGTCATGGTTTCTCTCGATGGCGGGACGAGCTGGCAGACCGAACCGCACCTCAACAATGCAGTCTCCGCCGGAGGCAAGATTGTCTGCCCTTCGTCCACGGCTATCGCAGACATGATCTTCACCCGCAGCGAGCCTTCCACGCGTTTTGCGTGCGGCGATGCCGGAGTCTTTTGCACCATCGACGGCTTCAACTGGATCACACTGCTCGACGCTATCGCCATTCCCGGCCTTCCCGAGTCTGCCTTCTTCGACCCACTTAGCGATCCTAACGATCGTGCGCTCTACGTTGAACTCGAAGGTCGCAGCATTTTGCGCCTCGGCGATATCCCGAGTCCGTGGACCACGCCTTATCCGTTTGATGACATGGTTTTGTATGCCGCCATTGTCGATTGAATGTGCTCTAGTGTTTCAAAAGCTAACTTTTGGGAACCGGCCCCTTATCATAAGTGACCGCTCGGGTGAGGGTTCATTGACGCTGCAGGTTGTGCGCCCGGGCGAGGTCGGGAGCGGTCCCAGGCTCTTGGCTTGGGGATGAAACTCGCCAGAAGCCGGCTAAGAGTGCCCCGCCGCCCGACGCCACAATCGCCGCTCAATGGCTCGAGGTCTCGCATGTCATCCCGGTGCACTACCCGCCAGGGGGTACTGCGCCCGAGGACGTGCGCCGCGAGCTAGCGGCTCGTGGGAGTCGCGTCGAGGTGGTGAGGCTTGAGTTTGGGGAAACCTGGACGCAGAAAGATATCTCGTGAGGACGGACGATGGCGCGCTCGCATCTCGTCATCCAACCAAGCCCCAAATTCGCCATGGTCGAGCGCGCTGCGCATGAGTGGCGGATGATGCGGGATTCTTGATTCCCGAAGAGCCGGTTCTCCGCCGTTCATACTCCAAATTGCCTCAGGTGATGATCCAGATGCTTGTACATTCCCGTGCTCCATTCCAGTGGCGTGAGTTCGCCAAAGAATGGGTGAGGATGTCTGGTGCAGCGTGCCTCGCCTCCCTCGTGAAACTGGCGCACGCATTGCTTCAACCGCTCGTGTTCCTGCGCGAAATCACAGACGCCGACCCTCAATTCTTTCACCGTCGGGCTATTGCGCCGCATCGGACTTTCGTCCTTCAGGATGTGACGGACGCGTGGTCCGACGATTCTGCCCAGCAGAGTACGCTTGGCGACGAACTTGCCCGAAGCCATGTCCATGGTTGTACTGCAATGCGCCACCATTTGTGCGACGTTCATCTTTCCCCACGCCGGCTGCGAGGATGGCTTCAATTGCTCGATGCGGGCCATCACTTCCTCCACGGCGTCTGGTTGAAATAGATTCTTCATACGATCCTCTCGGTGTCTGGTTTATCTACGAGCGGGCAACGACGGCTGGTACTCTACCAAATCCGGCCATCTGCCGCCGAAGCCGACTCGCCGCCCCGCATCCCCTGCACTCCTCGGGCTGTTGACAAACGAGTTCCACCGAGCGGGACGAGAGAGGGACGCCCACGGCTTCAGCCGTGGATAAGTCTCGCGCAGAGGGCACGCAGCGACCAAAGAGCGTGAATAACTCTTTCTGCACCACGGCGGCGTAGGTACAGCCCTTACTTGAACCATCCTAGTAATTGAGCCACGTTCCAGGACTGACAAGTTCTACGAGATTTCCATCCGGATCCCTGAAGTAAATGCTGCTTCCGCCCAAGTCCCAGCGGACCTCGGATTCGATCTTGACTCCTTGCTCTTGCAACAGCACGCGCCAGTTCTCCAGTTCATCTCTCGACACCGCGAACGCAAAGTGTCCTGTTCCCACCGTGTTGTGCGGCGGGATAACTCCACCGCTCATCGCTATCGGACTACTGGAAGCACCCTCGGTAAACAGCAACAGGACATCCGATCCGACTCGAAAGGCGCAAAAACGTCCATCGTGCTCCATCACCTCGAATCCAAAAAGCGATTCATAGAAGTGGCGGGCGGGTCCCATGTCTGAGACATTGATGCACGTTTCGACGATTCCTCGAATCTCAGGAGTCCTGGTCATTGGCGTAAGTCTAGCCGAATTGGCCGGTGGCGCGCATTTGCCTGCCTACCGCTGCGGTGGACGCCGACCACGTTCTTGGCGCTGTGGGGGTCCAGCAGCGAGGTCGCAGGCGATCTCGATGAAAACCCCGGGTACCATCGGCTCGACAGCCTTCATCCACTTGGACGTGCCCTTGATGTCTTGCTACGCCTTACAGGTCCGAGGTGCGCATTTGTGTACGCTTGGGGCCCGAGCCTGCGGAAAGAGAAGCGGGGTGGCCCACTACACGCCCCGCTACTGAAGCCTTGCGTACTCCGCCTTGGCCTGCTGGTAGATCGGGATGTCACTGTCGGCATCCTTCCAGAGGGCGAGGAAGTCCTGATAGGCGGCACTGGCCTTTGTCTTGTCGCCTTCCAGAAGATAGGCGCGCGCGAGCTCCAGGTGTGCCAGCGCTCCGAGCGGGAAATTCAGCACGATGCCGCGATGATCGACAATCTTCTGGAACTCTGCCGCCGCTTCTGCGCCTCGATGCGTCAGCCGGTACGCCTGCCCGCGAAGGTATATCGGGTACAACATGCCTAGCTGAAATGGCTGGCACTGGCCAAGTTCGTAAGGGGCTGCCTTTTTGAGGATCTCGACCGCTTTCGTGCTGTCCTTAGCATCGAGTTCGATGGCAGCACGGATCGAAGGCAGCCAATATCCCTGCAGCACCGTATTCTGGGGAAAGTCTCTGGTTAGGCCATTGGCGAGTTTCGCCGCCTCTGCAGTGTCGCCAGCTCGTGCCAGCGCCAGTGCCGCTACACTCCTAATGTCTCTTCCTGGCGCTAATACCAGCGCCGCGAGCGCGTCTTTGCGTGCGTCCTCGCGGTTGCCAAATTCCGCTTCTCGCAGTGCAGCATTTACCTGCCACAATGCTGCAGTTTCCTTAGCGTCAGCCCTCTTAGCTGACTCAATCGCTTGCTGCGAGAAATCGCGCGCTTTACCTAACCGGCCGAAGTATGCCTCAGTATCGGACTGGGCTGATAGCAGCCAATCCTCTTCCCCTGAACGACCCGCGGCCCAAGCCAACTGTCGCCTCATCGTCTCCTGATCTCCCCGAAAGAACGCTATCTGGTAACGCGCAAGGCGGACGAGATACGAGTCTATGTTGGTCGCGGATGTCTGGTCGAGCGCTGTGCTAGCCTGACCTGAGCGGTCCAAAGCAAGGTAAATTTGCGCCTCGGCAGCAGCCCCCACTACGGAGGGCTCCAAACGCCATGCGTCTTGTTGCGGGGGCAGTGCGTTCTCCCACTGTCCCAGCCACATGTTGATGAATGACAGATCTGCCGCGGGAACGCCATCTCGTGGGTAGGTTTGCCTCCACAACTGCTAAAGCTGCCGTGCTTTCTCCAGCTCCCCCGTGACGGCGTAGTAGTAAAGAGCCTCAATACGGTACTTCTCGCGCTGGCTAACCCGCTCCCGTAACTTGTAGGCTATCGTCGCATTTTCGCTGGCTGTGCTAGCCTGCCCAAGGTTCATATAACTGACTGCCACGGCGGCGTGTACCAGGGGAAAATTGGTATCCAGTGCAATGGCTTGTTTGTAGAAGGGAATGGCCGCCGCGTCGCCTCTTTCATGCCAGGTTTTGCGGCCCATGCTGTAGGCTTTCAATGCTTCCAGCGAGGACGTGGTTGCCTCTTCGATGGGCGTATCAAACTGCCGGATTGAAGTGAGCGATTCTCCCAGCTTGCGGCGCATGTCGCCGGCGGCATTGCCCAGCGCTTTCAGTATCTGTTCCTTTCCTTGCGCCTCAACTTGTTGTCTGACCAACGTTTCGTCATTGGCACAATTCACAGCGTTCAAGCCGATTACGTAATGGCTACCGAGATTGGAGATGGATCCCACCAGCATGGCCTTGCTTTCCACACGTTGGCACAGTTCGCGGGCCACATCTCCTGTGACCGGCTGGTCCGGCGAGCGGCCCATCAGACGCAGCGTCGCCGCAACCTTGCGATCAGAAACAATGTTTAAGAATGGCGACTGCCCAAGGTCCACAGCCAGCGCTTGCTTTAACGTGTCGTCGAACACTGGATCGCCCGTTTTGTTGTCGAAATCCGCCAGAACGATGTCGTCTTTCTCAGTGAGGGCCGTCGAGCGATGCGAGTAGAACAACACACCACCGACCGCAAGACCGGTGGCCACGAGTGTGCCTGGAACAATCAGCTTCCAATTGCGAAGGCGTCCCCTCGTTACAACCGGGGGCGGCGCTGCTCTATCACCAACCGTCACCGCGTCGGAATTGGACCCTGGATGTACGGCCGCAAAGTTGCGATAGGAGATAGGCGAGGATTGTGTCGCCGGAAGGCTGGATTTCAGCCGCCACAAGGCGTCCCGAAGTTCACCGGCAGTCTGGTACCTTTGCTCGCGATCCTTCGCCAGAGCCTTGGCAACAATTGTGTCCAGTTCAACCGGAAGGGCCGGATTGAGATGACTCGGCGGCTTGGGCTGTGAATTCAGAATGGCGTCGAGGGTGAGGACCCGGTTCTTGCGCTGAAACGGCTGCTCGACAGCCGTCATCAGGTACAACACCACGCCCAGCGAAAAAATGTCGGTACGCGTATCGAGGGGCTCGCCTCTTGCTTGCTCTGGTGACATGTAGCTGGCTGTGCCAAGAATTGCGCCGACCGTCGTGAGCGATTCCTCCATTTCGTCGAGGGCGGCAGCGCCGTGTTCATCAAACTGGGCTCCCGCCGCCAGCTTGGCTAGACCGAAATCGAGGACCTTAGGTGACCCGTGGCGCGTGAGGAAGATGTTTGCCGGCTTGATATCGCGATGAATAATGCCAAGCGTGTGAGCGGCCTCGAGGGCGTCTGCCAGTTGAATCCCGAGGTCCAGCGCCTCAGCCAGAGGGATTGCACGCCCGCCGCCGAGGCGCACCTTCAGGCTTTCCCCCTCCAGCAACTCCATGACGATGACCGGCTGGCCCTCGTCCTCCTCAATCTCGTAAATCGTGCAAATGTTGGGATGATTCAGACGGCAGGCTGCTCGCGCCTCACGTTGCAGACGTTGAAACGCAGTCGGATCGCGGGGCAGGTGGTCGGGTAAAAGCTTAAGGGCGACGTGGCGTCCCAGCCGCGTGTCTTCCGCTTCGTAAACGATCCCCATCCCGCCCTCTCCCAGCACGGACAGGACGCGGTAGTGAGAAATGGTGCGACCGATCATTGCGAACCACCGGTCTAAGTTGCCCAGCATGGTAGTCCCAGCCGTTCCGGCCAGTCAAACCAATTTGAGGCTGGTTATCTGTATAACAACTGGTCGGCGATACCCGGTCCCTCTTCAGTGCTTTCTTCGTTGTTGTGCCCAGTCGGTTCTTCATCGCCGCTGAGATACGCTTCAGGGCCGCCGCCGACATATTGGCGTATTTGCTCCCTGGAGGTCTGCCACTAAGTTTCAGCCATTATTGGCAGCATAGGGCTTAGAAATTTCCACTCAGGCTATAATCGATGCCACACATATGTCGCTAGCCGCGGGCACTCGGCTGGATTCGTATGAGATCGTCGCCCCACTCGGTGCAGGCGGAATGGGCGAGGTGTATCGTGCCCGCGATACCGCGCTGAAACGCGATGTGGCGATCAAGGTCCTGCCGGAATACTGGTTGCACGATCCCGAACGTCTGCGCCGCTTCGAGCTTGAGGCTCAGGCTGCCGCAACTCTCAATCATCCCAACGTCGTTTCGATATTTCATGTCGGCCGGTATGATGGCTCGCCGTATATCGTTACCGAATTGCTGCAGGGGGAAACGCTTCGCGACCGCATGCGCCATGGTCCGATGCCGCTGCGTGAAGTGTTGGAAGCCGGCAACAATATTGCCCAGGGCCTGGCAGCCGCGCATGACGTTGGCGTGATTCATCGCGATCTCAAGCCGGAAAACGTCTTCCTAACGAAGGATGGCCGTGTCAAGATTCTCGACTTTGGCCTGGCGAAACTTGATCTCGTCAAAGCGACAGGCACGGATGGGCAAACGATAACACTGGAACAGCAAACCAGCCCAGGCCGTGTGCTTGGAACCGTCGGCTACATGTCGCCCGAGCAGGTCCGTGGCGTGCCTGCTGACGCGCGCAGCGACATCTTCGCACTCGGCGTGATTCTGTACGAGATGCTGACCGGCCGGCCGGCTTTCCGCAAAGAAACATCGGCGGAAACCATGACGGCCATCCTCAAGGAAGATCCGCCGCCCATCTCCCAACTGTCATCGACCACGTCGCCGGCGCTGCAGCGTGTCATCACTCACTGCCTGATGAAGAAGCCCGACCAGCGCTTTCAGCATGCCTCCGACCTTGCGTTTGCTCTGGAAGCAATGTCCGACTCTGGGACCTCCACATCGATGATTCTGGAAAAAGCTCCCGCTTCGCGAGGGCTTTGGACCGCGGTTGTAATCGCTGCAATCGCGGTTGCTGCTGCTATCGTCGCCTGGTGGCGGACCCCGCCCGCGGTGCCCCTAGTGGAGTCCATCACTCAGCTTACCGACGATGGCGAGGACAAGTTAACCGGGGGTTCCGCGGTGATCGCTACAGATGGTGCCCGCATCTACTTCAGCGAAGGCCCGACATCCAGCATGCGGCTGGCGCAGGTAGCCGTTACGGGAGGCCGCACCGGGTACGTTGACACTGGCCAATCGGACGCGGTGCTCCAGGGAATTACGCCCGACGGCTCAGCTCTGCTGGCGTTTCTCAACACGAGCAATCACGTTGAGTTTCCCCTATGGTCCGTTCCTATCCCAGCCGGCGAACCACGCCGCCTTGGGGATATGAACGCCGCGCAGGCGACCTATTTCCCGGACGGCCGATTGCTGCTCATCAAGGGTTCGGGCGTCTTTGTTGCCGATAAGGACGGATCCAATCCTCACCACCTTGCCACGCTGAACGGCTACATCTGGTATCCCGCCGTCTCGCCGGATGGAAAGAGGATCGTGGTGAATGTTAACCCGCTAGGAAAGGGTGCAGAGATTGAGCTGGCCGCCGACGGAAGCGCTCCTCCAAGAACCGTAGGGGAAGGAATTATGGACGCTGACTGGAGCCCCGATGGCAAGTACCTGATCTACGGGACTCCTGGGAATATGGCAGGTTCCGATCTCTGGGCGCTTCCGATGCAAAGGGGATGGTTTCATCGCATCAGCAAGCCGGTTCGGCTGACCAACGGAGCGTTGTTGTTCGCGGGCGTCCATCCCAGTCGAGACGGAAAACGACTCTTTAGCATCGGCAGTAAGCCGCGCAGCGAACTGGTTCGCTTCGATGAGAAGACTCATCAGTTCCAGCCTTTCCTTGCGGGAGTGTCGGCGATCAGCCCCACGTTTTCGGCGGATGGAAAGTGGCTGGAATACACGTCTTACCCCGATCACACCCTATGGCGCATGCGTCCCGATGGTACCGAACGCATGCAATTGACCTTTCCTCCGCTTGAAGTGTCCTACCCCAACATCTCCCGCGACGGTACGAAGGTTTCCTTTGGCGATGAGAGGGGCGAGATCTACGTTGTCTCCCTGAACGGTGGTTCGCCTGAGGTGGTAGATAGCCATTGTGCTTCCGCACTCTGGTCACCAGACGGCAACCTGCTGGTCCTTACTTGCTGGCACGAGCGAACCAACGACAGGAATGCCTGGTACCTGAAGCTCTACGACAGGCGCACCCGGAAGTCGTCCGAGCTTACTGGTTCAGAGGGCTTGCTTGGTGGAGCATTCGTCACCGAGGACATCCTTCTCGCAATGAACCTGGACGCCACCGAATTCAGCACGCTGGACCTTCGAACACAGCAGTGGCGCCACCTGCTCTCAGGACACTTCGAAAATTACGCGATTACGCGTGACGGCAAATACCTGATTTTCACCACCAGAGGATCCGATCCTCAAATACAGCGGCTGCGCTTTCTTGATGGTCACGTCGAGACCCTTGCCAGCTTGAAGGGCCTTCGCCGTGTGGTGGACACGGTCGAGGGTCAAACCCAGCTGACTCTCGCCCCCGACGGCTCGCCTATCCTCGCTCGCGACATCGGTACGCAGGAGATCTACGCCCTCACTGTGAAGTGGCCATGATCTTGCGTCCTTACCGTTAGGGGGGTGGAACACCTTCCCGCATATGTAGCTAACTGGTTGAGTGGAGAACACGTTCGGCCATTGTGACCCCCGCAAAGCCCTGGCAATGGGGCGATGATGTCGAGCTCGTACTTGGCGCTGAGGCGTCAGGTGGCGAGGTCGCGGGCGATCTCGACCGGCCGCACCGGCCCGTCTTTCGAGAACCACGGCCAGCCCAAGCTGCCCTTGGCCACTTCGGTCCATTTCTGGGTTTGGAAATCGAACAGAAAGAGCCGCGCCAGATCAGAAGAGAGCCCGGGAGCGTATCTTCCATCTGGAGACCAGCGTGGTGAAAACCGTCCCAGCGACCCAGGAACGGTCGAAATCTGATGAGTCGTGAGATCGACGATCCGGTGGTGGCCGCCGAGTTTCCGGAGTTTGCACCGAAGATGATCTTGCTGGCGTTGGGCGACCAGGTTGGGTCCATTTGATCCGGCCAGTTCAACCGCTGATAGGTTTCGATAAGACACGCCTTGCAAGGGGTGACTGTCCATGCTGCGCTCTTCTAAAATCCAAAGGCGAGGAAACTCCCTTGGCGCAATGGCTCTTCGAACCCGGACATACGGCCGCGGAATTCTGTGTATACCACATGATGGTCACCTACGTCCGCGGGCACTTCAAAAACATCCATGGCCGGCTCAACTTCGATCCCACAAGGCCGCAGTCCTCCGCGGTTGAAATCGAAATCGACGCCCGCACACTGTGGACGGGCGAGGCGGATCGCGACGCACATTTGCGCAGCGCCGATTTCCTCGACGTTGAACATCATCCCAGCATCAGGTTTCGCAGCCGCGAAGTGAAATTGCTCGGCGATCACGATTACTCGGTCGAGGGAGATTTGACCATTCGCGGCGTAAGCTGCCCCTGCAAACTTCGCGTTATCTATCTGGGTCAATGGCAAACGCCGTGGTGGGAGAATGGCGTCGATAAGGGCCCCAAAACCCGCGCAGGCTTCATAGCCACGACTACGATCAACCGCCTCGATTTCGGCGTAAGCTGGAACGCGCCGCTGGATCGGGGTGGGATTGTCGTCGGCGATCTCGTCGAAATCACCATCGACGCTGAGGCCATCTTCGAAGAGCCCTAAGGACGCTCTTGGACGAGTGGCGGCGGGCAAATGTCGAGTTGGGCGACGCGGGTGCAGATGAGTATCGCTCCGCCGTCTCACGAATGTCATGCATCATATTTTCTCGGCGTAAACCATTCGCTCCACTTGTGTTGAGGCTAGCAAACGGCCTGTTGGCCCAATATATCTACTCGCCAGTTCGTCATACCCAAGGTCCTCAATAACCCGCCAGCCATAATCCTGGAGAAAAGCCGGACAATCTTCAGGCTCCATCCCGAACATCCAAATCTTGGTTACGACAAACCGTCGGTAGCCGCTTTCCCAACCGTAGACAGCCTTGCCAGTCAAGAAGCTCTTACGGACATAGGTAAAAGCGAGGCGGCTGCCCGGCGTGGCCTTGGCGAGCCAATCGAAGGTAGCCTTCACACCCTTCTCTGTCAGGTATTGTGTTACCGCTTCCCACACAAAGAATGTCCGCATGCTCTCGCGGTATCCTTGCGAGGCCAATATTGCGCCGAGTTCGTCACGGTCGAAGTCCACTGTGACGAGTTTGACGCTCGCGGGAATTGCCCCTAGCGCCTTGCGCAGCCGTTTTTCTTTTACCTCGATGTTCTCGTGTTGGTCGATCTCCCACATTGGCAGGCCAGCGAGAGTTGGAAGGCGAAATGACCGTGTGTCGAATCCTGCGCCGAGGCTTACCACTGCCTCAATCTCATTCCGGGAGGATTCAACCTTCTCGTCGATGTAGCGCTTCCTGCACAGCAGTCCACCCCACACCCCAGGATCGCTCTTTTCGCTCAGACCCATGAGCCAATCTCTCATCCAGCGCAACCTAAGAAGGCGTACAAACATCGCCGCTGCAAGCGGCAACATTCGAATAGCCAAGCCGTCGTCGATGACCCGCTCCGATTTTGGAAAGCATTGCTCGACCGCTACAAGCGCGGTCGGCATGATTCCGGTTTTTGCCGCTGCTCTCCCCATGAAGTCCTCACAATGGACTAATTATGAGCGCCCCATCTCTTTCCAAAAGGATGGTGACTCTCTTTAGGAACATCAGAGCGATGTGTTCTGAGACGCTCCAGGCACTCGTTCTAAGGACCAGCACTCACGAATCATCATCAAGAGCCGTAGAGTGATTCTCCAGTGAGAGCCCGGATACATTCACGCAGACTGTCCCTTCGCCCAACTTCAAACCTCTTGCAGTCCGGGCGGACCATACATAATGCCGACTTCCGGCTAACTGACTTGTCTCGGCAATCGGCACACTGCCAATGAAGCGAGCCGTGCCTGCCAGAGGATGCGATTTTCGGTGTCCCTAAACCAATAATTGGCTGCTAGTGCAGCTTCACGTACTCTGTCCTAGCTTGCCGGTAGATCGGGATATCGGAGTCGGCATGCTTCCAGAGCGTCAGAAAATCCTGGTATGCCACTTTGGCTTTCGTAGTATCGCCCTGCATGGCGTAAGCGCGGCCCAGCTGCAGATACGCCAGGCCGCCCACTGGGTCGTTGACGGTTACTCCCCGATGGTCGAGTATCTTCTGGAACTCAGTAGCAGCTTCGACCCCCTGATGTGCCGCCAAACAGGGCTTCGCCGCGTACATAAACGGGATGAAGAGGGATAGTGAAAGCGCTTGAACCTGGCTCCCCGAGTTCATAAGGACTGGCCGCCTGAAGACTCTCGATTGCCCTCGAGGGATCACCGTGGCTGAGCGCCAGTAGCGCGCGAAGAGTTGGCAGGTAGTTGAACTGCGCGATGGTGTCCTCTGGAAACCGTTTCCCCAGATCATCCACCAAGGCTTGCGCCCTAGCCGCCTCGCCCGTCCTGGTAAACGCCAGCGCCGCCCCGTACGTAACATCTCTTGCTGTGGAAAGGCCGAGTGCCGCAGCGGCATGCTGGCGGGCTTTGGTCACATTCCCAAAGATGGATTCCGCACAGCTGCCTCAGCTTCGTGGCGACCCGCGCGTTCACGCTTGTCTGTTCGCATTGCAAGGGAACGGCCGTGGTGAACAGAACAACCAGAATCACCGTCGAAACTGACACCTTCTTAGTTATTCGCCGTGCCAAGACTGCTGTCGCCTGCTGTCCCGATTGTTGCGCCGAGGTCGACGTGATCACCCTCACCCCGGACAGCATCGCAGAGCCCTCGACCTCAGCCCAGGTAGGACAGTGGGCTGCTACCGGCAGGCTTCATCTTTGGCACACGGCCGACGGCGTGGTCCAGATTTGCGTGACGTCGTTGCGTTGCTCCGTGTAGTGGGAAGTCAAAAGTTCTTCCCGGGTTGTGGCTGGACGGAAAGGAGCTAGGCATGTCCATAGTCTTCGACTCTCGAATCTTTCGGAAATTCAGCACAACCCGATGCTTATACGCTTTCGTGGTTTTTCTAGCGATCAATGGCGTCTACATGTCGGCACAGCCGAGGGATATACTCCGTTGGATTTCTGTGGCTGGAACAAGGGGCGCTCGGACAGTCCCAGTCGTCGCCGATGCAAGTGGACGGCAAGGTGATAGGGTTTCAGGCGATCAATTCTGGTCAGGCCTTGGTACTAGGCTCCGACGGCAATCTCTGGCTTGAAGCTACACAAACGGGCGCAGTGCCACCTCCGCGCACGCTTCTATCCGCGAATGTGCGCGTTACGTTCTAGCGGGACACGAAAGACTCGGCCAGAATTGCCAGAGGATAGGGTTGCGTACACCACGTTCCCTGGTAGGTCACCATCAACCGGCGATTGGATCTTTGTGCGGTGGCAAGGCCATTCGACAACCTAGACCTGGTATCCGCACTCGATGGAAAGAATTTTGTGTCCAGATCAGACCCCATAGTTGCAGCGTAATCGAGGAGCAGAGGGTTATCAGAACTGAAACGGGGCCCAGACGAATCGACCTCGGCCGCAGCATGGTTCGACAGTCTAGCGCAGAACTGTGCTGTTAGGGCTCCTCCCAGTCAAGGGCGTAGACATCCTGAGTCCCGGCGTCGCGGAGCAGCAAAGGCGAATCGTCGGGAGCGAGAGTCAATGCCGGCCCGTAACTTCCGACCGGAAGGAAATCCTTCAGGTCGACCACCTGTTCGACCTTATGGTCGCTGACTCGAATTCTGAGAATCGCGCCCTTTCCCCTAGCGTCTCTTACGTAAACGTATTGTCCATCCTTTGACCAATTCGGATAACCGAAGACCCCTTTGGCTAGCTCGTTCCACTTCTGGGTCTGAAACTCGTACAGCTCCAGCTCGTCGGATCCAATGCTCATGGCGAGAATGTATCGTCCGTCGGGTGACCATCGGGGTGAGTAAAACCGGCCCTCCGATCCCGGCAGAGTGGAGACTTCATGGCTTGCCAGGTTGAGGACGCGGATCGACGAAACCGCACTACCGGAACCGCCGCCGAAGACAATCTTGTCACCATCGGGCGACCATGTTGGATCCCACTGCGGGCCTGACACGTCCGGAATGAGTTCCCGAGGATTGCCACCCTCGGATGCGACCTCATAGATTTTGGCTGAATTCTTGTCGGTGAAGACGATGGTCTTGCCATCGGGAGACCAATTAAGAAGATGCGGACTCAAAGGTGGGTAGGTCAATTGCAAGCGCGCGGTTCCATCCGGTTTGCTTCGCCAAAGAGTACCTTCGGGATAGGAGACATAGGCCACCCACTTGCCATCCTTCGAGCTGGTCAACAATTCTGCAGAGATACCGCCGAAGAAAGGCAAAAATTGGCCCGACTCCTCCTCGTAGCGCATAAGCGCCCCGCGCTGCACCTCACCGACGACGAACAGTTTCTTGCCATCTTTGCCGGGAAGCGGCCAAGTTAACGACATAGGGCTTGAAGTCAACTGAATGGGCTTACGTTCGGCGCGAGGAAAGCCACCCTCTCGCGGGAGTGCCCAGATCTGATTGCTAGACTGGAAGATGAGATATTTTCCGTCAGGCGTCCAGCGGGCACAACACGCGGGATTTGGACCGTTGGGGAGCAAGCGATGCAGGTCGGTACCATCTACCGAAACTTCCCACAGCGAGTAGGGACCAATATCTTTATTTTCCTGGGCGTCGAATTGCAAATGGCTCGCATCGGGCGACCACACAATATGTTGGATAAAGTTCTTGGTCGTGATCAGTTTGTGGAAGTCTGCTCCGTCCGCCTTGGCTAGGAACAAGTCCGGCCCGTCAGAATAAGCGAGCATTTTCGCATCGGGGGACCATGCACCGGATCTGCCCACAGTGTCCCCCAGTTTGCGCGGGGAACCACCCAGGATAGGCAGACTCCACAGCGGCGTCGCGATTGCGGATGCTTGGGCGTCCAAGACGAGCAGTTGCGACCCGTCCGGTGAAACTGCGAGTGCGTACATGGTAGGAGAGGAACCCGGAATGGGCGTGGGATCCCCACCAGAGATAGATACCTCGGCGATGTTGCGATAAGCGTCGGGTGGCACACCCAGGTAAAGTCTTGCGCCGTCGGTTCCGATCAGCGACTTCAAACGACCGTCACGGGTAAGCTGGACGTAATTCGAGACCTTAGGCACTGGTGCGGGCCGAGTCCAAAAATAAGTGGAAACCGCAGCGCCCAACACCACCACCAGCGCTACTCCCGCTACTGCAGTTCGCACACGACTCAGCCTTTTCTCCAGCGCCCTATTTTCTCGACCGAGTGCGACCGAAGGTGCCGAGTTCGCCGAAGAATCCGATAACGCTTGCAGTGCGAAGGCCAAGTCAGACGCCGACTGAAACCGCTGCTCCGGATTCTTCTCCAAACAACGATGCACCACTCTCTGTAACGACGCAGGCGCATCGGGAGCAGCCTGCAAAATAGAGGGAGGTTCCTCGTTGAGGACTGCGCTCATCGTGTCTGCCGGGGTCAGTCGATGGAAGACGCGCTTGCCGGTCAGCATTTCGTGCAGCACCGCGCCCAAAGCGAAAATATCGGAGCGGCGGTCAGCGTCTTGTCCTCGCGCTTGCTCTGGTGACATGTAGCCAACTGTTCCCAGTACCTGACCGGGATCGGTTCGTTGGTGCACGGTGACGGTAACGCCATCTCCTGTCACGCCTTCGATTTGCGTGAGCTTGGCTAGACCGAAGTCGAGGATTTTGACTCTGCCATCCTTGGTGAGGAACAGGTTTTCGGGTTTCAGATCGCGGTGCACGATGCCTCTGTCGTGCGCCGCCGCAAGGCCGTTGGCGATCTGCACTCCATAGTCAATCGCCTTGCGTAGAGGAAACGGGCCGCGCTGCAGCGCTTCTCGTAGCGTTTCGCCGTTCAGTAGTTCTTCCACCAGATACGAAGCGCCGTCTTGCGTCGCCATCTGATAAATCGCAAGAATGTTGGGGTGATTGAGCGCCGCGGTCGCGCGAGCTTCCTGTTCGAAGCGGCGTAAACGATCTCGATCAGATGTGAGGGAGTCAGGCAGAACTTTAATCGCAACTTCGCGGTCCAATCGCGAATCGTGCGCGCGATAAACTTCGCCCATCCCGCCGACGCCTAGCGGGGAAACAATTTCATAGGGGCCCAGTTTAGTACCGGAGACAAGCGGCATCCGTGCGCGCATTATAGCCTATGCACCAAATTGCACGAGCCTCTTAATAGATCTCGGCCAACCGGTAAACTCAAACCGAATCAGCCCATTGCTATTGCCACGCCGGCTGACAATGGTTCTTCTCCGGTGCCAGTCGGTTTCGCATGGGGCGCTTGATCCTTGGTCGGCTGTTCTTGGGAGAGACTCAGTTCGTAGATTGTAGGTTGGCAGCAAAGTTGCCCGGAATCGGCGTACGACGCTGGATTTCGCAGGCGCTCGATCTTGTTTGCTGGAAAGAACATCGGTGAGAATGTAAACGTAATATCATTCCCCGGGATCTAACAAAATCTAACACCAAGAAAAGGACTTCACGGAACATGTGCGGGATCGTCGCAATATTTTCGCGCCGGGATGCGATCTCTCCGGCGTTGGTTGAGCGCGCAACGAAGAGCCTGTACCATCGCGGCCCCGACGGCCAGCGGCAATGGATTTCTCCGGACGGAAAGATTGGCCTGGGCCACGCCCGGCTCAGCATCATTGACCTTTCAACCGGCGACCAGCCCATTGCCAGCGAAGACGAGCGTATTCGAATAATCGTAAACGGCGAATTCTACGGTTATGAAGCAATTCAGCACGAGTTACAAGGGCGTGGACATCGGCTGCGGACGAAATCCGACAGCGAGATTGCTCTGCATTTGTATGAGGACTTCGGGCTTCAATGTTTGCATTATCTGCGAGGCGAGTTTGCCATCGTCCTCTGGGACGAAACACGGCGGCGTTTGATTGCCGTCCGCGACCGTTTTGGCATCAAGCCGCTGTTCTACGCGTGGCACAAAGACGCATTGTATTTGGCGTCAGAGGTCAAGGCTTTGTTCGCCGCGGGAGTCCCGGCACGCTGGGACGAGGAATCTGTGTTTCACGCGGTGTCTTTCGGCAAACACCAAACGCGGACGCTGTATGACGGAGTCTTTGAAGTGCCACCGGGACATTTTCTGTTGGCAACCGAAAAACATGTGCAGGTGACGCAGTACTGGGATTTCTACTACCCGGCAGCAGATGGGACAGCGACGAGTCGGCCAGACGCCGAATACGCTGCGGAGTTCCGGCATGAGCTGGAAGAGGCGGTCCGAATTCGTCTGCGCGCGGATGTGCCGGTAGGTGTCTACCTGAGCGGTGGGCTCGACTCCTGCTCAGTGCTGGGCCTGGCGGCGAGGCACCATCCAGAGCCGATTCGTGCCTTCACGCTGACGTTTGAGCACGTGAAGTACGACGAAGGGCTGGTAGCGAAGGAAATGGCCGCGCTGGCGGGGGCGGAGTTCTTTCCGATTCCCATCGGACAAAGGGATCTAGCGGACAACTTCGCGGACGCGATCGCGCAGTCGGAAACGGTTTGCGTGAACGCTCACGGAGTCGCGAAGTACCTGCTCAGCCGGGCGGTGCGCGATGCTGGCTACAAAGTCGTGATCACGGGGGAAGGTTCTGACGAAATTTTGGGTGGGTATGCGCACTTTCGCCGGGACATGCTGCTCTACAACCGCGAGGGACAGGATCCGGAAGCAATTCAGGAGTTGTTGGAGTGGCTTGAGAAGGAGAACGAGGTCTCGCGGGGATTGTTGCTGCCTGACGGCGAGAGTGGCCCGCTCGATGGCGTGAAACGGATTCTTGGCTATGTGCCTTCGTGGATCGAGACTTTTTCCACGCGAGCGGTCAAACTTCGGCCGCTACTCGCGAATGAATTCCAGGCGCAATATGGAGCGCGGGAAGGCACCTACGCGATCCTCGATGACGTTGACATCCGTGGACAACTGAAGGGACGCGATGCGCTCCACCAATCGTTGTATCTGTGGTCCAAGACGGTGATGGCCAGCTACATCTTGACGATGCTAGGCGACCGGATGGAGATGGCCCACTCGATCGAAGGGCGTGTGCCGTTTCTCGACCACAAGCTGGTGGAGTTGATCGTGCGGCAGCCGGTGAACCAGAAGATTCACGGGATGACGGAGAAGTACGTTCTGCGCGAAGCGGTGAAGGACGTGATCACCGCTCAGGTCTATCGAAGACAGAAACACCCGTTTCTGAGTCCACCGGCAACACTGAACCCCGATGACATATTTCACGACTACGTGCAGGAGATTCTGCGCGGAAAGACGTTCGCGTCCTTGCCGTTCTTCAGCCAGAAACGAGTGGTCGAGTTGCTGGACCGGATGCCGTCAATGGACGTGGGCGCTCGCACGGCGAACGACCAGATACTGATGATCCTGGTGAGCATGTGTGTGCTGCACGAGAAGTTTGGCTTGGGAGCGTAGGAATTGACCGTTCATCCGCGGAAAAAGAAGCAATCGGCTACCTGAAGAAGAGGCTCAGCGTGCATGACAGAGACCGAATAGTCACGCCCTCCAGCTCGTGAGTAGTGAGAGGAATCCCCGCTTCTCCGAGGCTACTCAGTGCCAGACCGCTAGCGCTTCGCCATTGCACCGTACTCTCTCACCTGGAAGTGCCCGATTGAATCTGATGCTCGAAACACCGCTCGTCGTCGCACATGGCGAATTTGCCGGAGCGGGCTTTCCGCGAACGTCAATTCTTCTGGAGTCACGCAGGGTTGCGCCTCATCCAGCAAGGTTTTCGTGCAGGAAGGGACGTCGATCGTATTTTTGCAAGTCCAGCGGAAGTGAGTCAGGGCCACTTTACGGTCAGCGCGTAAATCTCCTGCGTTCCGATGTCGCGCGTGAACACTGGTGATCCATCTGGAGCGACACTGATTTGGGTATTTCCGTCGGGTCCTGTCGCCTGCCGCAAATCCTTCAGGCTGGTGATTCTCTCCACGTTGCGATCAGCCACCCTGACACGCGAAATCTGCGGGTCTCTGCCTCCAGTCGAGAAGTACAGGTATTTGTAATCCGGGGAATGGATCCAGTTGACGAAAATGGTCGGCGTCGTTCCTGGCAATAGTTCGGACCACTTTTGTGTCTTCATATCAAATAGCATTGGCTTGGAAGTGACCAACTGACGTGCAACGAGCATGTCTTGGGCAATCCACTGCCCGCCAACCAAGCCTCGCGAATCAGGGACCACGGAACGCGCTCCCGTTCGCAGGTCGAGTATCTGCAACTGTAGGTGCGCGGCGTCGTGAATATCGGTGAAAACCAGAAGATTTCCGTCAGGGGACCAATTTGCGGCAAGCGAGTCTTTGGCGATAACTTTTTGCGGTACGCCTCGGTCCATGTTGATTACATACGTCTCAGAATCAGAATTCCCATATACCACCCGCTTGCCATCCGGAGATATGAAAGGGTATAGCGCGCGCAGTGGAGGATACGTGAGCTGCAAACGATCCGTGCCATCGGTGCGGCTGCGCCAGAGGGTATGGTCGGGGAAAGAAGTGTACGCAACCCATTTCCCGTCGCTTGAAAATGTGGGGCCAAAAGCCGAGATACCAGAAAGAAAAGGTTGGAATTGTTTCGAATTCAGATTGTAGCGGAGCAATTCACCTCGTTGTTTTGTGCCAATCGCAAAAATACGTTTCCCGTCCCGGCTCACCACCGGACCCTCGTAGGAGAGCGGCCCATTGGTGAGCCGAATCGGATTCCGAGAGCGTTGAAAGACATCAGTCCTCATGGCGAGCGTCCAGAGATCTTGCCGCCCTCGATTACTCTTTGTGAAGACGATATAGCTGCCGTCGGGCGACCAGCGGGCACAGCAGACCTGTCCATCCACAATTGAGTGGGGGCCGGAGCCATCCGCTTTAGCTACATAAATCGAGTCTGGTTGGCCAGATTCGGAATAAAGCGTGAACACAATCCGCTGTCCATCTGGAGAAAAGCTCGGCGATCTAATGACACCGTCAAGCTTGGTGAGCAACTTGCGATTTGAGCCGTCTGGTTGCACAAGGTAAACGCCGCCCCCTTGCGCGAGGAGGATGCGGCCGTACGGCGCAAAGCTTCCATCCTGACCCTCCAACCCAGCAAGTTGGCGCGGCTCTCCTGCCGGGAGCGGGATCTCCCACAAAGGACTCTGGTCCTGATACAGCATCCCAGATGCCGTAAGCAGAGTCGAACCTTCAGCAGACAGTCCCAAAATTCGTTGATCCGTCCCTCCGCTCGAGGCAGACCCCGTGGGGCCGCCGGTTGCTTCGACTTGCGCTATCTTGAGGTTTCCCGCGGTGCCTTCGTTGAAGTAAACTCGCCACTCATCGTCGGCCAAATAGCCCCAGCTGGGCTTCGGCTCACCGTCGTCGGTGAGTTGGGTGACAGCCTCCACGACTGGAACTGCAGGTCGTCGAGCCCACCACCAGAAGACAAGGGCAGTAGCCAATGCAGATACCCCTAGGGCGAGAAATACCCACCTCGCGACCAACGCCGACTGCGACTCGCTGGTAGGTTCGGGGGCGAGCTCTTGCTGAGCCGACGGCGCTGAAGCGGCTTGTGATCCTGTCACAGCCGGTATCGTTTCTGCGACTTCGCTGAGGGCGCCGGTACTGCCAAACTGCTGCGAACCGGAAACTTCCCCTAGCTTTTGCAAGTCGGCACGGATTTCCAAGGCGTGCTGATAACGAAGCTCGCAGTCTTTTTCAAGGCACTTCTCGATTACCTGCTGCAGTCCGGCGGGCACGCTCGGATTGAGTTGCGGCGCCGGCACGGGAACATCTTGCATGATCGACAGAAACAGAATGCCGGTCGTATCGCCGCGGAACGGCATCTGGCCAGTCGCCATCTCGTAGAGGGTTACGCCGAACGAGAACAGATCGCTGCGCGTGTCGAGAGGTTTTCCGAGAGCCTGCTCGGGCGACATGTACGGCAGAGTGCCCAACGTCCCTCCCGCAGTGGTCTGCATGCTCAAGTCGCCGACCGTCTCTTCTTCCCCGGTTCGAACCTCGCTGGCTGGCGTGATCTTGGCGAGTCCGAAGTCCAGAATTTTGGCCCGTCCGCTGGTGGTGACGAAGATGTTAGCCGGCTTGATGTCACGATGGATGATGCCCTGTGCGTGGGCCGCCTCGAGTCCATCCAGCACTTGGCCGGCGATATCGAGCAATCGGTCCAATTCCAACGGATCGCCTAAAACCAGTTGCTTCAGCGTCACGCCGTCAAGGAATTCCATGGCGATGAAGACTTGGCCCTCGGCATCACCAATATCGTAAATCGTGCAGATATTGGGGTGGTTCAGGGCCGAGGCAGCACGCGCCTCGCGCTGGAAGCGCTCACGCAGGTGCCGATCGTCCGCATAATCTTCGGGCAGGAATTTCAGGGCAACGAAACGACCAAGGCGAGTGTCCTGAGCCTTGTAAACGACACCCATACCTCCCGCCCCCAGCTTTTCCAGGACTCGGTAGTGCGAGATGGTAGTGCCAAACATCGCTGCACGAGGTTGAAATCATTCTAGAACAGCATTCAGACGGAAATTGGGTTACCGCTGCACCTAGTGCCACTCATCAAACTCTGGCCATTAATGCAGCCGGGACTGCTCCGCTTTGGCTTGATGAAGGATCGGGATGTCGGGATCGGCATCCTTCCAGAGGTCGAAAAAGTCTTCATAAGCGGCGCGTGCCTTGGCAGTGTCACCTTCCAACGCGTAGGCGCGTGCGAGGCCGAGATGCGCGAGCGGAGCAATAGGTTGATTTTGAACAACGCCACGCCACTTGAGGATCTTTTCAAACTCGACAGCTGCTTCGTTGCCACGCCGAGCTGCCAGGTATGCCTGTCCACGAACATAAATGGGATACAGTGAGGGCGTAAAGGCGGCGGTGTTGCCGGGCGAGCCTAATTCATATGGCGCGGCAGCCTGCAGGGCGTCGATCGCCTTGGCGGGATCATTGCGCTTGAGTGCGACCTCAGCTTGAATCGTCGGCAGATAGATGAACCGCACAATTGTGTCTTCTGGAAACTGTTTTCGTAGCTGGTCGGCCAGCAATTCGGCCCTACTGTTTCCGGCTGCCGCAAGTGCCAAGGCTGCTCCGTACTGCACATCTCGTCCGGACGAGAGTGCCAGGGCGGCCATCGCGTGTTGCTCGGCCTCTTTGACATTGCCGAAAACGGCTCCGCGAAAGGCCATATCGCTTTCGTAGCCGGCCGCGGCTTCTTTCTCGCTTCCGCGTTTCGCGGACTCGATCGCGCGAAGTGAGATCTCGCGTGCATTGTCTAGATGGCCGGCATAGGCTGCCGTGTCAGCCTCGAGGCGAAGCATAGCGTTCTCCACGCCCGGCTTTCCCGCTGACCAGGCAAGTTGCTGCGCCATTCCGGCGGTGTCGTTCTGCAAGAATGCCAGCCGATAGAGGTTGAGCCGCAGGGCAGGGGAGTCAAGCTTTTTGGACTGCGCCTCCGCGGCAGTGGCGACGGCGGCTTGCAGGCGATTTAAAAAAAGATACGAACCAACGAGATTGGCGTAGGTGAGGCCACTCGAAGACTCGATCTTTAGCGCCTTGCGGTACTCGTCGACGGACTTGCTGAATTGCCCAAGGCTGTCATGGATGACACCGAGATTGTTGGCCGGAATGTAATTGCGAGGATAGGTTTGCGCCCAGAGATCGTAGGCTTGGCGAGCCTTCTCCAGATCGCGAGTAACAAAGTGCTGGTAGCGAGATTCGATTCCGAAGCGCTCGGTTTCGCTCACGCGCTCACGAAGTTCATAGCTTTTGGTCGTATTTTGCGCCGCCAGGCTGGTTTCGCCGAGGTTGTAATAGCACGCTCCCAGTGCCGCGTAGGCCATCGCAAAGTTGGGATCGAGAGCGATGGCCTGCTGATAAAAGGGCACAGCGCCTGCGTTGTCGCCCTGACCGAGCTGAATTCTGCGCGCCAAGCTGTATTTCTGAAGCGCTTCGAGCGACGGAGTTGTTGCCTGTTCGACCGGCGTATCGAACTTCTGCACTGTGCTCAGAGACTCGCCCAGCTTGCTTCGCATGCTGGAAGCCGCGTCGTTGAGGGCGTCCAGAACGTGATTCTTGTCGAGGGCATCAGCGCTCGCGCTGGCAAGCGATTCTCCCCCTTCGCAGCTTACCGCGTTGAGGACCAGGCTGTATTGCGAACCAATTTGGGTGATTGAGCCGTGTAAGACGGCGGCGCTGTTCGTCCGTTGGCAGACCTCTTGCGCGACTTCCGGCGTCAGGCGGGTGTCCGAAGGCTGGTCCATCTGGCGCAACGTCTGCTGAACACGCTGCTCCGAGACGATGGCCAGAAATGGAGACTGCGCTAGTTGGGCTTCTAGGCCCTGTCGGAGAGCTCCATCGAAGACGGGATCGTTGGTGGAGTTGGTGAAGTCGGCCAGGACAATGGTGTCCTTGTTGGTCAGCGGTGCTGCGTGGTGCGAGCGAAGGTAGAGGCCACCCGCGATTGCAGTGGCAATCACGCCGAGAATGATCAGCACATCTGGTATCCAGCCGCGGCGTTTGGTTTGCGGTTGCGCAGTGACTGCGGGTGCTTCGGCAGACGACGCAGACCTCTGTCCTCGGGGCGGCAACGGCAGAGGCACGCCGGATGAGGCACCTCGGCGTGGCACAGTGTTCGCCGCTGGTGCGGGCGCGATCCCGCCTCCGTCGCGCCGCAGGCGCTTCAGGTCGCAGCTGATGTCCGATGCGTGCTGATAGCGCAGCTCGCGGTCCTTCTCCAGACACTTGTTGATGATCCGCTGCAACTCAGGGGGCACTTTTGGGTTGAGTTGCGTCACCGGCGCCGGTGTTTCCTGCACGATCGAAAGGAACAGGACGCCTGTCGTGTTGCCGCGAAACGGCATCTGGCCAGTCGCCATTTCGTAGAGGGTCACGCCGAGCGAGAACAGATCGGTGCGAGTATCCAACGGCTTGCCCAGGGCTTGCTCGGGTGACATGTACGGCATCGTGCCCAACGTAGCGCCCTGCATGGTTAGTGTTTCCACATCGGCTACGGTCTCTTCCTCACCGGTTCGTACTTGACGCGTCGTTGCGCTCTTGGCCAGCCCGAAGTCAAGAATCTTCGCACGGCCGCTACTCGTGACAAAGACGTTGGCTGGCTTGATGTCGCGATGAATAATGCCTTGCTGGTGGGCGGCACCAAGTCCATCTACGACTTGCAGGCCTATTCTCTGGAACTCGTCAAGACTCAGAGGACCTCGCTCAACCTTGGCTTTGAGGGTCTCGCCATCCAGGAACTCCATGGCCATAAAGAAACGCCCGTCCACCTCGCCAATGTCGTAGATGGTGGAAATGTTGGGATGGTTCAGGCCCGACGCCGCGCGTGCCTCACGCTGGAAGCGGTCACGGAGTTGCGGGTCGTCGGCAAACTTGTCCGGCAGGAATTTCAGAGCCACAAAGCGTCCGAGGCGGACATCTTCGGCTTTGTACACGACACCCATGCCACCGGCACCCAGCTTTCCCAGGATCCGGTAGTGCGAAATGGTGGTGCCGATCATGATTGCGCAGTGGCAAAACGGTAAGTTTGCCTACACGTTGGGTGGCACAGCGATTCCATTCTCTACCTATGCGAAGCGCTGACGCCATTCCCCAATGTAGTCGCATCTTCCACGCAACGAAACCCGAGGTGATTGGTGCCGGTGCCGACCTCACCCTTGCCGCGCGTTCCCACCACGTAGCGTGAGCAGTACTGATCGGTGCAAAGAAACGATCCGCCGCGGTGGGTCTTCTTCCGCTCCGTCGGCTCGTCGGGGTCCCAGGGGTTGGTGGGTCCTTGTGGATTCCGCGCTACGCCGCCCGCCGACGCCAGCGTCTGGTAGTAGTCCGGACGGTACCAGTCAGCAGTCCACTGCCAGGCATTTCCGGCCATGTCGTAGAGACCGTAGCCATTCGGTGAATAGCTCTTTACCGGAGCGATGCCGACATATCCGTCTTCGCCGGCGTCTTGGTTGGGGAAATGGCTCTGGTGCGTGTTGGCCATCCACTTGCCGTTCCGGCGGAAGTCATCGCCCCAGGCGTAAGGTTTGCCAGCAAGACCACCGCGCGCGGCGAACTCCCATTCGGCTTCGGTGGGCAACCGCTTGCCTGCCCACCTCGCATACGCCTCTGCATCTTCGTATGCGATCTGTACGACAGGGTAATTGTCCTTGCCAACGATGCTGCTTTTCGGCCCGGTCGGATGCCGCCAGTTCGCGCCATGCACATAGCTCCACCATTGGAAATGGTTGTCCAGCGAAACGGGATGATCGGGTGGAGAGAACACGACAGAGCCGGCGACCAGATTTTCTCGAGGCGCGTTGGGGAAGTCTTCCTGACGAGGCTTGCGCTCTGCGATTGTCAGGTAGCCAGTTGCCTTCACGTACTTAGCGAATTCTACGTTAGTTACGTCTGTCTGATCCATGAAGAAGCCGTCCACGTAGACGCGATGAATGGGTCGAGAGTCCCTAGCGGCTTGCATGCCTACTTCGTCTTCGCTCGGCGAATCCGCCGCGCCCATCGAGAATTCGCCGCCAGGAATCCAAACCATTCCTGTGGGAGCTTGCCTCGGTGCAGGCGCGGTATTCGGCACCGTTGGGCCAAAGCCATTGGTGGCGGTCGCCGACGAAGGCGTTGCCGCCGCACCCGACGAACTGCTGGTCGTCGCTCCCGGGCTGGCACTCACTGTTTCAACCGGCTTCCACGAACACGAGGCCCCCACGATCAGAACAAAGGCAACAACACCGACCAGGGCATCTCTGGCCGCTGAGCTAAAGCATCTCTTGTATGAGTGGACCTCTAGATTTTTGGTCATACAACGGAATCTAGTCGGCTAAGTGTTGCCGGCTGCCTTCTCTTCCTACAAATAGTTCGCTCATTACGGCAAGATAACCAACTCGGGCTTACTGCCGCCGCCCATCCCGTAAGTGGCACCGGAATAGAAGGCTCCCGCGTCGTACTTGTAGCAACCCGATGTATTGGCCTTCACCGTGATCTGCCTGTTGGCGCCGCCGACAATCGGATCATCGGGATCGAAGGGACTGTCGGTGCCGAACGAAATCATGAACCCCGTGTTTCGGTTGGAGGTCATCCAAACCACAGTCGTGCCCTTCTTGATGCAGAAAAACTGATTGTTCCTCGCATTGGGAATGCCGGGTCTCACATTGGACGAGTTTCCAGCCTTTGTGACGTCGATAGTGCACGGAGCTGAAGCTGAACCGCAGGTATTGGCTGCCGTGCAAAGGCTGGCTGGATCAGGCTCGTCACAGGCGTACTTGGTCCTGGCGAACGCGGCCGGACTGGCCAGCACCAGAATGCAAATCACTGCCAGAGCTGCTTTGCGTTGTTGTACCAACCTCATATCTCCACCTCGCTTGAAGTGAGCGTGATGCTCTTCCGGAAAAAAACGCTAATGGCAGTAGTGCAGGTGTCTGCACGAGTGCCGAAAGGCAAACTAATAAGCGCAGACTACTTAATTTTCCGCTGTACCCTTCCAGTCGATGATGTTGCTGAGCCGCCAGGCATTCTGGTTCAGCTCGATCTGCAGTTCGCCGTCCTTATTAATCGTGAACTGGCAGGCCGGGTAGAGGACGCCTCCGCTCTTGCTCTTGTCCTGATCGTTGAGATCGAGTTCGCCGGCCGTCAGGTCAAAGGACTGAGTCTGGGAGTCGGTGTAGGCCTCGCCGAAGCTGATCTTACGATTCGTGACGAAACGGATCTTGCGACCCGTCGGTTGAGGAATCAGCCGGATAAAGCTAACGTCATATCCGAGTGTTCCGGGAATCTGGATCCGACCGACTGCCTTCATCTTTTGCAGAGCGTTTACCAGCCCCTGATTCTGTCCCTTTTGGAAGGCGTCCAAGAGGACCTGACGGTCTTCGGGCGTTGACCACTCGTAAATGATGAGCGTGACTCCTACGTTTCTGCCAAGCTGAGTGCTTGTTCCATACGCGGTCGCATCAATGGTTTCGTACTTTTCGCGCGCGGACGCGGACAAGCATGCCGCGGCGATCACCAACAGAACGGCGAACTTTGATGTTTTCGATGTTGTGTTCATAAGTGTTTTTCCTTTTCCGAAAAGGTATTCGCTACCTTACTAAGTACCAACGAGCAGTCAATCCGCTGCAACGGGCTGTTTCATGTGCTGATGGATCTTTACTTCTGCTTCTTGTTTGGCGACGGCGCATTCCGTGACTGGCCCTGCACCGCCGTCTCGTCCACGGTCACCGACTCCTCAGTCGTCAACGTGGTCCCCTGCGGCACGAAGTAGAAATGAGCCGCTTTGCCCTTGGCGCCGCCCTTGCGCGGTTCCAGACGCGTCGGATCGACCTTCGGTCCGAGTTCGTCCGTGGTCATGTAGTACTTGATGTTCACCGCGCGCTGCGAGCCGATGGTTTCAGCGTTGGCGACTTCCGTTTGATCGTTGTAGCCCACAATCGCAACTTTGCCGTTCGGCATCTGCTGAATACGCAGCGCCAACTTGTCGAGCACGTCCTTGCAGTCGTTATCGACGCGCCACGGCTTCTTGGGGTTCTTCTCGAACGTGCACTCACCCCAATCCTCCACCTCGGCTACCTTCTGGACCGCAGGCACCGTAACCGCCGCAGTGCAACTGGTGCTCAGTTTGCGGTCGTCCGTCGCCGTACCAGTCACGGTAATGGTGTTGCCGGCGTCGGCATTCGTCGCAACCAATGTGCCTGACGTCCCACTGCCGCTAAATTGACCACCCGTGCTCGACCAACTGTAGGTCAGCGGACGATTGTCGGGGCTGGAGGCTGTCATGGTCACGGTTCCACTCTGGTTGATGGCAAGAGCCGAGGGGCTGGCAGAACAGCTCACCACCGGTGGATGCACCGGTCGCGGGTTGACCGTGTAGTTTGCCGTGCAGCTTGCCGTGTTGTTCTTCTTTTCCTTGGGATCGGTGAGCGTTGCCGTAGCGGTGTAGCTGCTCGTCTTACCCAGGATGCCCTTGGCGAAATCGCCCGCCATGCCGGTGGTGTCGATTGTCTCCGACTGGGTGTTGGTGCCGGAAAGCTTGCCGCCATTGCCGGTCCAGGCATAGGTAAGGGGATGCTTAGAATTGAAGTTGCTTCCGGTTGCCGTTACCTTGACCGGCTCGCCTTCCAGCACTTCGGTTGGCGAAGCTGCACAACTGGCACTCGGCGGAACCGGCGGCTTCCCGCCGAAGTTGAAGTACAGGCCGGCTAGCGCGCCAGTCTGGGCAACATCGAAGATAAACTTGGTAGTGGTAACAGGACCGACTTGGTTATTGACGCGATAGTCCACATCCAGATAACGCCAGCCAAGCCCCATGCCTAGATGCTTCGTAAACTGGTAGGTCAACAGGCCAATGACTTGATAGTCCAAGTTCGCTCCACCAGCGCCCGCGTCGCCACTAATGGTGACCGCTGCCTTCTCGCCCAAGGGCAGAATGAATCTCGCACCGCCGAGTCCGTCCACCCAGTTGGCCGACTTCGACACCGAGATACCGGAAGGATGGAACGTGAAGCTCTGCCCGAGATACCAATAGCGAATTCCGCCCAGTGCATCCACCTTCAAGTGCTCGCCATCGACGATTCGATAGCCAACCTTAGGTGTAAACAGCGATTCCGTTATGTGAAGATCGACCGAAGTCTGCCCCAAATCAGTTATCGGAAGGGCCTTATTGTCCCCTAGCTTGACCCATAGGTAATCGAGCGGTATGACGAAGCGGCCCTTATCAGCCTCCACAGCAATCGGAACGACTCCTTTGAGGTAGTGGAAAAGATCGCTAAATGGTTCGTGAATGCTGAGTTCGTGGTTGAGGGCACCGACTGTCCCGTGCGTGCCCGGGAACCAACCGTAAATCGACACCGCGCCACGCCATCCAGAGCCTTCTGGCACCCAGCCACTCGCCTGCGGTGCTGGTTCCGGTGCATTCGGTAGCGGCTCCGGATTCGCACTCGGCGCGGCAGATTCCGCGGCAGAGAAATTGCTTTCCGTGGCTGAGTCAAGTGGGTTGGAAGATACTAGAGACGCCGCGCTCGTTGAATTCATGCTCGGACGAGCATCGACGGACTCCGGAGGCATTTGAGGTTTAGAGGCGTCTTGCGCCCGGGCCAACAGTCCGCAAAATAACGCAAAATACAACACGAAACTCTGCCTCACACCCTTCCTCCCCAAGCTCTTGTTTTGAAACCTGCGTCGTTCGAGACGTGCCCAAGTTACTGCCTGATTCGAAGCTTTTCTACTGTCAAAAATGACAGTACTGAAAGGAGATCCTTTGTCCAAAGGTTTGGCGTTCTAAGCTGCGAACCCGTGTGATCCGTGTCGCTGAAGCTTGTCGGAGCCTGGTTGGAAGGCTCGCTGAATCACCTGGAAGATAGTTTTTCCACTTTAGACGTGCAGTTGAGCGTTCAACCGCACATTGAATCGTTGTACTGGTTTGTACGATAGCTGGCTACACAACCCTGCTTCGTCACTCCTCCACGATTCCCCAACTCTTGTCGGGATTGAACTCGGTTATTGCCCCGGCGGCTTCGTCGGTTGTCTTACCGAGATCCTTTTCGAATGCCACGCCATTCTGGTTGATCATGAAGGTCATGATTCCAGAGTTCCCGTACTGGGCGGGGTAGGCGAGCACCGCAAAACCACCCGTCATCTTGCCGTTGGCAATGTAATTCTTCGCGCCGCCTTTCGCATCCGCTCCTTGCTTGTCGAGGATCTGGAAGTAGTACCCGTGGAATGGCTGATGCGAATCAGGCTTGACCTTGAGACCTTCGGACGAGGCGAAAGCCACCAGCGGCCCCAGTGGACTCCGTGGCTGGCCTTCCGGCGACGCCCAGTACAGTCCGTTCTGCTTGCCTTCGTCGCTGATGAACTTCTGCGCGTATTGCTTCGCGCCGTCGTGAGGCTGGGAGAAGTATTGCTGCTCGGCATCGGCGATCGCGCCACAAACATCAATCGCGGCCAACTCGTTGCGACCAATCCTGCGGGCTAGAATCTCCTGTTTTCCTGCTGCGGTGTCGAACGCCCACTGGCCGGCCTCATTCTTCTTCAGCGGGATCGGGAACGTTTTGTTATCGGCACCGGTGATCAGCAACTCGCTGCCATTGTCCAGCTTGCGCCAACGGTGCATCACGTCGTAGTCGGACACGAACCCCGAGAAAGCCGCCTTGTCCGCGGCGGCGTCACTGGAGTAAATGAGTTCTTTCGATTCCGGACCGAAGATGGCCAGCAATGCCTCACGATTCTCTGACTTCGTGGTATCCACCAAAGCCTTGGCTGCATCATCCGGAGATGCGAACGTCTTCTGTGCCGCCTGGGTTTGTGTTTCGGCGGGCTTCTGCTGCTTGCTGCAGGCCGTCAAGAACGCGAGCAAGAGAAGAACAAACAAAAAGAACTGCCGCAAACGAATCCAATTCCCGACTGACATTTTCGATCCTCCGAATGCCGAACCGGATTTCTCTCAATCCATTGCATTTGCCTTCGCCAGATCCCGCGAAAGCGACCGCGACCCTAGCGCCGGAAACCTCCGCCGCCGCCGAAGTGGCCGCCGCCCCATCCGCCCTCTCCACCGCGACTGCCCCAACCGCGCGAACTAGCTGACCGGTCTCCCCATCCGCCGCTACCGAAGCTCGAACCGGAGTGGTCGCCATAGCCATTGAAGGCGGTCGCGTGGCTGCCGGTGTCTTGCGATCCCCAACCGCGAGCGGCATCAGAGTTCGACCATCCGGACTTGTCCCATGAGTTCGAAGACGCTGTGTTACCGCGGTTGACGTTTACGGTATTGCCGCTGACGTTGGTATTGCGGTTGTAGCTGTTGTTCCCATAGCGGTTGTAATTCGTGTTTCCGTAGTGTTGGTAGCCGCTGTTGTAGTTGGGGTGATAACCGTAGTTGTAATAGCCACCATGCCAGGCGGCATTTCCATAATATGGATGGCCACCGTAGTATGCCCCGCCGTGATACCAGTTGCAGTTCCAACTGCTATATCCCCAGCCGCAGCAGCCGCCGCTCATCATTGCTCCGACTGCAATGCCGGCTCCGAAGGAGAGCAGCCCCGTCGCCACCAGGGCGCCCGTGCTGTAGCCGGGGGCGGTGTACGGCGTCCCGTACACCACCGTCGGGTTATATTGCGGAACATAGACCACCTGCGGGTTGGCCGGCTGGATGACGATGACTTGCTGACCGCCTTGGCTCTGCGTACTGACGGTTTGCTGCGGCGTGCTCTTCAGGTTGCCGGCGTTTTTTGCCTGCTGGCGCAGAGTCTGAATGGCCGACATCACCTGCGACTGCTGATTGTGATACGCCTCGCCCAGTTGCGATGTCCATGCTAGGTTCTGCGCCATGCTATTCAACACGGACGGAAACTGCGTCAGTGCCTTCACGCTCGGATCCCACGACTGACCGTTAACCGCCTGCATTAATGCGCTGCCGGTAAGCGACTTGTTCTGCTGCAGCCAGTTGTCGGCTACGGCCACCTGGTCCGGGAAGGTTGATGCGGCAAGTATCTGGGCCACCAGAGCATCGGGATACAAGGCGATCGGCGACACCAGATTGTTCAGTTCCTGTTCGCTCATTGGTGCGCCTTGCCCCGTGTAGGAGGACGGTGCTGGTGCAGCCTGAGATTCCTGCGCAACCACGACTCCGCCGGGCATCGTAGCCACAACCAACACAGTGCTCAGCAGAATTGCCAGAAGTTCCTTGCTGCGGTCATTGAATATCGGTTGCATATCCGTTCTCCATGCCTCTTCCATCCCGCGACGCAAACGTTCCGAGCGGTTTTTGCGTTTAGCGCCGGAAGCCACCGCCCGGGCCACCCCAGCCTCCGGCTCCACCACGGCTACCCCAACCGCGAGAGCTTGCCGCTCGGTCATCCCAGCCACTGCCCGCAGCCGAATGATCGCCATAGCCGCTGAAGGCGCCACTATGAGAGTCGCCGCTGCCGCCCCAGCCGCGCGCGCCATCAGAACTGGCAGTAGGCTTCTGAACATTGTTCCAGTTTCCGTTGCTATCTTTCTGCCAGCCGCTCCCGGTGTTCTTGTAGACGTTCCCGTTCGCCGTGGCGTACTTGTTGCCGCTGGAGGTTTCGGCTGTTCCAACGTTTCCTCCGGCACCGGAATAATGCTGGGTGTCAACCGTCTGACCGTTCTTCGAATAGGTCGAGCTTCCGGTGCTCCCATAGGCATTCGAGGTTTGATGTGTAGCGCCGTAGGCACCGGTGTTCGGGTTATAGGCTTGGGTGGTCCTTTGGCTGCCATAAGCAGTCGTGGTTGATTCGCTGCGCGCGTAAGTCCCGGTGGAGGGGTTATAGCCGGTGCTATAGTGCGCGCTGCCGTAGGGTCCGTAGGCCGACCGGGTGTCGCCGTAATAGCCGCCTCCATGCCACGCCGCATTGCCGTAGTACGGATGGCCGGCATAGTATGCCCCGCCGTGATACCAGTTGCAGTTCCAACTGCTATATCCCCAGCCGCAGCAGCCGCCGCTCATCATTGCTCCGACTGCAATGCCGGCTCCGAAGGAGAGCAGCCCCGTCGCCACCAGCGCTCCCGTGCTGTATCCCGGAGCGGTGTAAGGCGTCCCATACACGACCGTCGGGTTGTATTGCGGAACATAGACCACCTGTGGATTCGCCGGCTGGATGACGATGACTTGCTGGCCGCCCTGGCTCTGCGTACTGACGGTCTGCTGCGGCGTGCTCTTCAGGTTTCCTGCGGCTTTGGCCTGCTGGCGCAGAGTCTGAATGGCCGACATCACCTGGGACTGCTGATTGTGATAAGCCTCACCTAGTTGCGACGTCCACGCCAGGTTTTGCGCCATGTTGTTTAACACCGACGGAAACTGCGTCAGGGCCTTCACGCTCGGGTCCCAAGACTGACCGTTAACCGCCTGCATTAACGCGCTGCCGGTCAGCGACTTGTTCTGCTGCAGCCAGTTGTCGGCTACGGCCGCCTGGTCGGGAAAAGTTGACGCCGTGAGGATCTGGGCTACTAGAGCATCGGGGTACAAAGCAATGGGTGATACAAGATTGTTCAGCTCTTGCTCGGTTAATGACACACCCTGTCCGGTGGAGCCTGAAGAATTCGACGGAGGCCCTTGCTGATCCTGAGCTCCAACTGCTTGGCCGCTCGTCATCACCAGTAGGAAACTGAGCACCGGTGCCCAAAGCCGCTGATTGACTGTGCCCATCGTTGCCGCCTCCTTCCTCACCGATTTTCAATTCTCATTCGATAATCATTAAGCAACGGCCGTCACGTTATCGCAATGCGGGAGGGTCCGCTGCCCAGTTGGTGTTACGGAGTAACTTCACTACAAACGAATGCCCAGGGGAACTGTCATTTGTGACAGGTCACGACTTTGTATTCGGAGCGGGTTAGGAGTCGCAGGATTCCAGCGGCCGGCGGTGTCAAAACGATGCCGAAACGCTGAAATACACGATTCCTTGGATAACCTAGTATCTAAGCGGATCTGGAATTCCGCGTGTGATCTCACTTGATGCCGAACGTCCAGCTCAGCCCCGAACTGGTGCCGTAATCACTGCCAACAAAACCAGGTGGCGGTTGATTGTCCCAGTTACCATAGAACGAGACGTTCCACGACAGGTTGCCGGGAATCTTGATGTAGTACGTCGAATTCATATTGAATTTTATGCGGCCCGGCTGATTGAGTGCGGGAAAGAGTGCTCCGGTAAAGTCGAGGTTCGTTTTGTTGAACTTGAACAGCCGTACTTCGCCGGCAATCAGCCCCATGGCAAGATTCTGGGTCAGATTCTGGGTCTTGACCGGCCCATTAATTTCGCTGTATCGGGTGTTCTGCCATGCAAATCCCCCCAGCACAGAGATCTGCGCCCGGTTGGTATTGGTCAAGTACCGTCCGATACCGGCGCCGACCGAGGTTTGAAGCTGGATGCCCTGTACCGAACTTTGCAGGAAATCTCCCAATCCTGCATAGAACCAGTTGTTCCAAGGTAGAAGATGTCGCGCGCTCGGCGTTATCTCGTTTCGCGTCGCTGCAGTGACTCCGCTGCTTTTTGACAACGAAGAGGTCCAGTTGACATTCGCCGACCAACGCTCGCGGAGATACTCCGTTTGGGACCCCAGCGTGTACTGGACCGTCTGATTGCCCTTGATATAGGCAATTCCTAGATTCACTGCTCCGTTGAAGCGTTGCCAGAACTTGTCCGACGTCTCGGCTATCTGCACAATTTGTGTCTGCTCAATCCAAAATTGCTTATCCGGCGCCTCAAGAACCTCAATCTTAACGGGCCGGTCTTTTGCCGATTCTGCGGTGGTCAGCACGCCACGATAAACGGTGCCATCTTCGGTCTTTACGATAAACAGTTGCTTGCTTTCAATGCGCGCAACCTTGGTCCAATCAACTGAGAACGTCTGAATGACGTACGGTAGGCTCACATACAGCACACCAGCATCGAGCCCCTTGACCTGCCCCGTCATCCGGTCGCCGTTCTGCATGAAGATCACATCGGTGTTCTCGCGCCCAAAGAGTGGCAAAGCTAGGAATAGAATAAGTACGGACACGATACGTCGAATCTGCAACGCGAACTCCTTCAGCCCACGGTCAACATCTCAGGATGTTAGGGAAATGCCCGGTCAAGCCTGAGAGGATGTGCTTGCTTGCTGCGGTTTCGGTTCGTGAATGAGAACGAATACGCTGATGACCATCACCCACAGCGGAAATACGACCGCCAACAATCTCACATGAACGGCACTCAACAAGAGAACCAGCGCCAGCCCATAGCCCAGCAACGCTATCCAGCGGGGCACAACCCGGGTTTGCGTAAAGATCGTCGAGGTCGAAATCATGAACACACCAGCCATCTTGGTTGCGTAAATCGACGTGATACGGAAAACCTCTTCTCGCGCCAAATCGAATGAACCGGAACTCAGCAGAGCGTCTGATCTGGTTGCCAGGAGCGTCAGCACCGCCTCCGCAAGTGCACCGCTCGTAAACATCATGGCCACATAAAGCAGGCCGCTGCCGAGAAAGACCGTGGCAAAGAACCGGTCTTCAAGACTCCCTAAGCGATTACGGACGACACCCACGAACCACAAAAACGCGATGCCCGAGAAGGGCCGCAGGTTCATGGCAAGTGTGAGCTCTTTGGAGTGCCGGGAAATTTCTCCAGCCTGTGCGCTTGCTACTGAAGGTACATAGAGCCAGACCAGCACCTCGCTCGTGATCAACAGCACTGCGAAAACGATTCCGGCCACTGCAGCAGCACGCGGCGTTCTGACACTCTGACGGATCCCTTCGCGTTCATCAGTCATCAAGCACTCCGCCGACCGGCCTTGCTGTCAGGCCTTGGACGGCCAAATCAAATCGCGAGGCCGTGGTTACGTTCCGGTTCGGGCTTCGTTGGATAACCGTGAAGCGTCGGCTATGCGAAGTTCTTCCTTACGGCGGCCCATCTCTTCTGTCTTTTCGCCGTCATCGCTCGACACGTATGTCAATCGCGTGGGCGCCGCTAGCCGCGCGCCGGATGCTTCGATGATCTCAACGATCTTCAAAAGGACATCCTGGCGAATTCCCGTGAACTGTGCCCAATCGCCGATCTTGATGTAGGCCCACAACTCCATATTGAAAGCAGCACTGGAGACGTCGGCCACGCGAATCCTGGCCCCGGATTCGACCCAGGGATGTTCGTCGAGCATACGTTGCACGCTCTCCAACAGGAATCGTAACTTTTCCGCTCGAGTTTCAATGCGCAGCGAGAAATTTTGGCTGATTAGCAGTTTGCGGCGCGCCTTCATGTTCTGAAACTGCATTTGCGCCAGCATTGAGTTGGGAACGACGAGCAGGTTTTGGTCGAGTGTGCGTAGTCTGATCGAACGAAGCCCGATGTCTTCCACCGTTCCGAGTTTGCCGCCGACCTCACAGAAGTCGCCGGCGTGTACAACCTTGTCCATCAGCAGCGACACGCCCCCGATGATGTTCTCCAGCGTTTTTTGTGCACCCAGTGCAATCGCCAGGCCACCGATGCCAAGGCCAGCCAGGGTCGTCTTCACATTCACACCTAACATGGCCAGCGCAGCGACGAAGGCGATGAGCAGCAGCACGATACGGTTGACTCGCTGCACCAGGAGCAGAATCGACTCTCCACCTCGGCCTGTGGTTCGCCTGCGGTTTACCTCGTGCTCGAAGCCACGGTCGGCGATCCTGCTGACGAGCCATGCAAAGCACGCCACCAGCAGAGCAGCCAGGAATCGGTAGTAGTAGGTTCTGTATAAGAGTGGCAGGTCAAGCCAGTACACGAAAATGCCGTGGATGACGATCGCAAGGATGCACTTGAGTGGTAGTCCGAGGTTCG
>Ga0306924_10000239_pt1 | contig 43487 bp, 39 predicted proteins | sample sta12Can44000111_FD_203756 | JGI IMG/M metagenome (GOLD analysis project Ga0306924, IMG submission 203756) | Lab enrichment of tropical soil microbial communities from Luquillo Experimental Forest, Puerto Rico - statanox.12C.anox.44.000.111 (v2)... | ecosystem: Environmental > Terrestrial >... | reverse complement strand
CCGAGGGCGGGGAAAGGAATAACTAACCTGAGATTCTTGGTTCGCCCTCGGCGCTTGGAAACCCGCACCGAACGCGGGTTCCCACATTTCCCCAGCAACGTGCTCTCTTGCCCCTCTAAAACGCCAAACCCGCCAAAATCGCGGTGTCCGCCAGATTCTCGCGCAGAACCCTCTAAACATCGGTCGGAGTTCTGGACCCACCGTAGGAGCCGTCGTTAACACACTCATTTCTCAGCGCTTACAGCTGTTTGAAGCCAGAGAGAATCTCAACTGGCTTACAAAGTGGCCTACAAGGTTTCAGCTATTTCCAGAGGGCTCGCGGCGATTCGCTGTATGTCCTGCTTACGCCAGCATCAGATCGTCCTTCTGTGACCTGTGTTACTTAGCTGCTATGTGTAATTTATCCCTTCGGGCCCAAGTACTGAGCTTGGGGCTATGGCTTCTGCCGTTTACGGAAGAGCCTAGGGGAACCTCTGCGCTTGAACTAGGGGTATTAACGACGATATTTGCGGAGTACGCGAACCGCTGCCCTAGAATCCAATTTTTTATGGACCGCACACTACGAGACCACATCTCGCATTTAGAACTTCTAATCAGGGGTCTGCGCGATGAACTCGAGCAAGGGCACCGCATGGACGCAGAACGCAATTGTATTCAAGCCGAAATTCGCGTCGCCGAGTTGGCCCTGACGCGCTACCGGGCGGCGCTGAAGCCGGAGGGCGAATAACCGCTGCCCTAGAATCCAATTTGTAGACCGCACACAACCACATCTCGCATTTAGAACTGCGAATCTGGGGTCTGCGCGATGAACTCGAGCAAGGACACCGCATGGACGCAGAACGCAATTGTATTCAAGCCAAAATTCGCGTCGCCGAGTTGGCCCTGACGCGCTATCGGGTGGCGCTGAAGCTGGAGGGCGAATTGAGGCCAACAACGCGAAGCACAATGAAACCGTCTGACTGTTGAGAAATCGCGCCTTCTCGTGAGTAGTCGGGCTTGCCGCGATTGTTTAGATACGGCTCTCATATCGCCCGGGCCGTCTGGGGGGCCTGTTCTTCCGGTTACTCCATCCGAACGTCAGCAGGTAAGGGCAGATCCTGACCAGTTCTTGATTGAATCCGTCACATCAATTTAAAGAACACTGGCCCTTTATCGGCTACTATGCTGGTTGTCATTTCAGGAAGGGATGGTCTAAGAAACCAGAGTTCATACGGCGGAGGTTATTTGAGAGATACACTGGGAATCATTTAAGGAATGGCACGATATGACAGCTCGCTAGAATGAAGCCCCTATATTGCAGAGTGCTCATATCTCGCCGGATGCTATTGCGACCGATCGGTTGCGTACATTCTCAGAACCAAGGCTCCCAAAACGAAATCCAGACGGGAGTTCTTTTTTGTGGGAGTAGCTGCCAGAGACGCATACTATCCAGTAAGTCTTCACTCATAGCGCAACGCAGTCATTGGACTGAGGCGCATCGCCCGACGCGCCGGGATATAGCTTGCTGACAGCGCAGCAGTTGTCAGTAGCAATGCAGCCGTTCCCAACATCACTGGCGAAGTCGGACTTACGCCGAAGAGGAGGCTGCGTATGATACGCATCAGCGCGAGAGCGCTTATGACGCCGATACCAGTCCCGATTAAGGAAATCTTCGCGCCACGACCTAGGACCAATCCGAGGATATCTTTCCGTGTAGCACCAAGCGCCATACGGATTCCGATCTCATGTTTCTGCTGGCTCACCGAGTAAGCGAGGACGCCATAAATTCCCACGTAGGCCAATGTCAATGCTAAAGCTCCCAAACCGCCGAGGAGTCGAGCTTGCACCGACCGCGGCTCTACTTCCCGATTCAGGACATCGTCCATTGTCATAATGTCGGAAACTGGCTGGTCAGGATCGACTGACCACACCGCCTGGCGTACCGCATTTGCAAGCGTTGTTGTGTCGTCTCTTGCATGAACGATCAAAGTGCCGGGAACCATATAATTTCCCTGCGCTTGCCAAAACGGGAAATACATCTCCTCCTTCGGAGTCTCGTCTAGGGCGAGTTCCCTGACATTCTCGACAATTCCGACGATTTGAAACGACCGGAAGCCTCCCCCAACAAGATTGAACTGAAAACGCTTGCCCAGAGCTTCCTCGTCAGGCCAAAATTTTCGCGCCATCGCCTGGTTGATGATCGCCACCGATGGGGCATAGGGACCATCCTGATTATCGAAAAAGCGGCCGCGAAGCAGCCGTATCTGCATGGTCTCGAAATAGCCGGGCGAAACCACACGATCAAGAGCCCCATATTGAATGTCGGGCCGGAGAATCCCCTCGGGTTGAAAGCCAGCCATCCCCAAAAAGCCGCCCATGCCGTTCTTCCAGGTGAAAGGTAGGACGCTGGTAAAGCCCGCACTGGTTACGCCCGGTACAGCGCGGACGTGGTCCAGAACCGCCTGGAAAAATCGCGCTCTTCTCACGAAGTCGGCATACCTTGTTTCAGGCACATCAATCTGCGCCGTGAGCACTCGACTAGAAGTGAAGCCCGGATCGAGGCTGCGTAACTTCACTAAGCTCTCGAGCAACAAGCCTGAAGCGAAAAGCAACACAAAAGAAAGCGCGACCTCGCCAACTACGAGAAGACTGCCAACGATTTTGTTGCGCCGACCAGCAACCCCTCTGCCTCCTTCTTTCAAAGAATCACTCGCGCTCATCTCCGAACCCTGGCGAGCGGGGATCAGCCCAAACAGAAAAACGCTGGCGAATGAGATAAGGATTGCGAACGCAAGAATGTGTAGGTTAAGCCTTAGGGAAACGGTGCGAGAGAGGTCGGCCGGAATCAGAGCTTTGAGAAAACTGAAACTCGCTTCCGTGAACAGGATCCCGAGCATGCCTCCTGTTGCTGCAATGACTGCGCCCTCGGTCAACAACTGCCGGACGATCCGCCCTCTACTTGCACCGAGCGCAATGCGGACAGCGATCTCCTGGTGTCGTGAGGCCGCGCGAGAGAGCAGCAGGTTCGCGATGTTCGCACAGCCTATTAATAGAATGAAGACAACAGCAGTTAGAAGGACGAGCAATCCCCCGCGTGCCTCGTGTGTGTAAACCTCCTGCAGTGGCACGGCAATGAAGCTGTCAACAAATCGCATGATGTCCATGTGCTGCTGCCTCAGGTTTTGAGAAAGAACGCGAAGCTCTGAGTTCGCACGCGCTACGCTCACGCTGGGCTGCAATGCTGCGACAACTGTGAGGAAGTGCGCTCCGCGATCGGCGAGTTGCTGAGAACTGAATGCCAGCGGAACCCAGAGATCTGAGGCTTTATCAGGAAAGGCAAACCACGGTGGCATAACTCCAACGACTGAATACTTCACGCCGTTAAGAAAGATTGCTTGACCGACTACGTTCCGATCTCCCCCGAATCTGCTCTGCCATAAACGATGACTGAGCAGTACAACGTGTTCAGAACCTGGAGTATCTTCTTCCGGTAGAAACACGCGACCCAGCAACGGCTGGACTCCCAATATGGAAAACAAATTATGAGTGACACCCTCTGCGGAGAGTCTTTCCGGCTGCTCACCGTTTCCTGTCAGGTTGTAAAAACGGTCAGCATCGACAGCAGCGACATCGCTGAAGACCGATTTTTGTAACTTGCAATCTGCGAAATTTGCCGGAGTGAATTGCCTTTTGTGAAAACCGGTGCTGCTTCTGTCTTCGTAGAGTGAGACAAGTCGACTGGCGTCGGCATACGGAAGACTGCGGAGCAGCACAGCGTCCACTACACTGAAGATGCTCACCGTTGCGCCGATGCCCAGCGTTAACGTCAGCACTGCAATAGCGGTGAAGCCGGGATTCTTGCGCAACATGCGCAGACCAAACTGCAAATCCTGACTGAAGTCTTGAATCCAATTTACGCGTCGCGCGTCGCGGCATTTTTCTTTGGTTTGCTCGATACCGCCCAGGTCGAGACGCGCGTTACGATGTGCCTCTTCTTGCGTCATCCCTTGCGCCACGTATTCTTCGATTTTCAGTTCAAGGTGATCGCGCAGCTCGTCGTCCAGTTCCTGCTCGACCTGCGCCCGACGAAACAGTGACCGCAGCCGCAGTGGAATCGTGTACAGCCAATGCTCCGGTCGCATTTTCAACCTCCGTTTCGCGCCGCGCGCGACGCTCACGCCTCTTTGAGCTTAATCACTCGCGAGATAGCGTTCGAAAGCCTGCCCCAGTTGTCGGCCTCTTTTTCGAGCTGTCGGCGTCCCAGCCGCGTGAGCGAATAATATTTCGCCTGGCGGCCATACTCGGACGTTTTCCACTCGGACGTGATCCACCCCTCCTGCTCCAACTTATGCAGAGCCGGGTACAGCGATCCGTCGCTCACTTGCAACACGTCGCCGGACACCTGCTTTAACCGCTGACTCACGGCGAAGCCGTTCATCGGCCCAAGCGCAAGAATTTTCAGCAGCAACATGTCTAACGTGCCCTGCACTAGGTCGGACGGTTTGCTCATATCATGTCCTCGGTTACCGAGAGTAACACCAATACGATGGGTAAGCGACGGAGATGGTTGACATTGGTCGCAGTGCTTGAGTCGTGGCGGACAATCACCGATTTCAAGGCCGAAGGTTTGGGCGTCGCCCTGGAAGGCGGGAGCACAGCCCTATCTATTGAATGCAGTCCAGCGGGATTACGTCGTACCTGCCGCTAAGCGTGCTGGCATAGGTCAGATCGGCTGACACACGTTCCGGCACACCTACAGGACTTGGATGGACAGGGTTGGAACGCCGCTGGGCGTCCAGAAGGACTTGATGCGGCACGCTGACATCAAGACGACGATGAACGCTTACGGAGGTGCGCGGCGGTTTGTAAATTGTTGAAAATCTGGCGGAGAGACAGGGATTCGAACCCTGGATACGGTTTCCCGTATACACGCTTTCCAAGCGTGCGCCTTCAGCCACTCGGCCATCTCTCCGTGGGGAAGACTGCTGCGAAGCGGCGCTGACTGGCCGCGTCCTTTCATTGTAGCGCAGGGGAGAGACTCTCGATTTTCGTCTGCTCGCCGCAGTACAGATAAAAAAGAAGGGCGAACTGCCGCATTTGCTCTATTCTTCCTCTTTGAGTTGTTGCGCGAGGTAATTCTGGTAGCCCATCTCTTCGATGGCATGCAACTGCGCTTCGAGCCAATCGATATGATGCTCTTCGTCGCTGAGGATCTTCTCAGCCAATTCCCTTGATCCGCCGTCGCTCTTATCGATGCACAACTGAATTCCGTCATTCAGGCGCTTCACCGCCTCGTACTCCAGTTGCAGGTCGTTCTTGAACTGCTGCTCTACGGTGGCACCGATGTTGATTTTGAAATAGTCGCTCATGTTGGGCGTGCCGTCGAGGTAGAGAATGCGCTCCATCAACTTTTCCGCATGCTGCATTTCTTCGATCGACTCTTTGCGAATCAGTTTGGCAAGCCGTTCGTACTTCCAGTTCTCGCACATCTCCGCGTGCAAGAAATACTGATTGATGGCCGTTAGCTCGGCCTTCAGGACCTGGTTCAGAAAATCGATGACTTTGGCATCACCCTTCATGTGGCCTCACAGTGAGCAGGAATTGTCCTGATGGTCCCAACAAGGACTGACCATTGTAGCGCGGGCCGCGCGAAACAATTGATAGTCGCGAGGACTAAGGACACGAACATCTGCCAGCTTACTTTTTGGCCGCACCGTTCTGCCACTCGGGCAGGCTGGCAGAGGCTGCATTTCCTTCCGGCACCGCAACTCCGTTCAGCTGCACGGAAGGAATCTCCCGGCCAGGAGGAGGCACATAGCCCTCCAGCAGGCGCCGGTGCATGCTGTAGAGCGCCAGTTCCAGGCGGTCGGAAACGCCGAGCTTGTCATAAATCTTGCGCAGATAGTTCTTCACCACTTGCTCGGTGGTGCCGACTTCCAGAGCGATATCTTTATTCTTCAGACCCTGGGTTACGCCGCCGATGATGAGCATTTCCTTCTCACTCAGGCGTAGCTGATGCTTCTGCGTGACCCCATGCTCGGCCTGATTACGGTATGCTTCGATGACCCAGTTGACGCCCTGATTGTCGAGCCAGGTTTCGCCTGTGGCGACTTTGCGAACGCAGCGAACCAGCAGGTCGGGAGAAATGGAACGCGTCAGAATGCCGCGAACACCGCGCCGCAGGTAGTCCACCGTCTCTTCTTCGCCGGTAAAGTGCGCAATGATGATGATCTTCGTGCCCGGTTGGGCGCGGCGCATTACTTCCGTGACCGATTCGGCGGGATTGGGCGACAACCCCGCTTCGAACAGGATTATGTCGGCAGGCGTGGTCGATACAGCGTTCAGTGTTTGCTGCAGGTTCTCCGTTTGGGCGACGACCTCGAGATCTTTCTCCAGCGCGAAGATCTTTCCCATGCCCACCCGGAAGATGGCTTCCGAATCGGCAACGATCACCCGCACCGGTAGTCGCTTGGATTCTGAAGGGCCGGGTTGCTGTGACGAAGAAGTACGAAGAGGCGGGCGGTCCACATCCAGACGTGTTACCGCAGGCGAAGCTTCAGAGGCGCTCAAACTTGTATTCATCGATGATTACCGCAATGCTCAAGCCAGATCGTTCGTGCGAACATCGCACGACCCGGCCGTTGCATTTGACCAGAATGTCGCGGTCTGATCCCAATACATCGCCTGGCATGGCGACGGTAAATTCCACCGCGGAGCCAACCTGAACCTCAGTTTCACTTCGGAACAGAATACCGCCGGCCGAAATATCAATGGTCTCAACCCGATGCTCATCCGTAGACGTTTTCAGCGTCACCGGGAGGTGCAACGGAAAACGAACCGCATTACGCAGATCGGGATAAGTTTCCGGGTTCATAACGTTCGTGAACTCACAATACAACGGATTTCATCCCAACCTGAAGTTACTAAAGTACCACCGAGGTTACCTCGCTGGCCACGAAAAAATTACCAACTCCGTCTAATCTTTCCTTTCTTGGGTAATATTATCAATCGGATACAGGTGATGCTTCGACTGCACCACTACTAGGGTAACCAATTCTCACTGGTCCAGCCGGAATAGGGTCACCTTCTTCACCACTAAGGTGGATGACATAAAAGCGGGCTTGGCATGGGTCTCACCATGAGATTGGTGAACATCGAAGAAGGTTCTCCATCGATTCCACAGGCACTCGCTCGGCTGATTCAGGAAGTGCGATATGCGCAAGCAAGCAAAACCACCGCCCTGAAGGTCATTCATGGATATGGATCGTCAGGCGCCGGCGGCGATCTGAGGATTGCGTTGCAATCGGCGGTGCAGCAGATGTCACAGCGAGGTGAAATACGCGGCTGCATCTACGGCGAAAACTGGCGCAGAAGCGACGCAACCACCTGGGACTTGGTGAAGCGTTTCCCTGCCCTCAAGAATGATAAGGATTTCGAACGCGGCAACCGCGGAATCACGATTATCGTTCTGTAGTTCTTTGCAAGAAAAAAGGGCGGCACCGTACCGCCCGACTGATAACTGACTTTTGGCAACTGTAGTTACGTTCCTTCCGACCAACTTGCCAGATATTCTTCCTGCTCCAGGGTCAGGCGATCAATCTTGATGCCCATGGATTCCAGCTTCAGCTTGGCCACGCGCTTGTCAAGCTCTTCCGGAACCGGAAAGACCTTCTTCTGAAGAGTCGCATGGTTCTTCACCAGGTACTCGACCGACAGCGCCTGGTCGGCGAAGCTCATATCCATCACAGAAGGCGGATGACCTTCGGCTGAGGCGAGGTTAATCAACCGGCCTTCGCCCAGCAGATTGATCTTGCGGCCATCCTTCAAGGAGTATTCCTCGACGAAAGCGCGGGTGGTGCGCTTCGAGGATGACATCTTCTCCAGGGCCGGGATGTCGATTTCCACGTTGAAGTGCCCGGAGTTGGAAATGATAGCGCCGTCCTTCATAGCTTCGAAGTGCTCTTTGCGAAGCACGCTCTTATTGCCAGTGACGGTGCAGAAGACGTCGCCGATTTTGGCGGCTTCGTCCATGCTCATCACGCGGTAGCCATCCATCACCGCCTCAATCGCCTTGGTTGGATCGATCTCGGTGACAATCACCTCAGCACCCAGACCACGAGCGCGGCTGGCCAATCCGCGCCCGCACCAGCCATAGCCGGCAACCACGAACTTCGATCCGGCGAGCAGGAAGTTCGTAGCGCGCACGATGCCGTCGATAGTGGACTGACCCGTGCCGTAGCGATTATCGAAGAGGTGTTTGGTATCGGCATCGTTGACCGCGATGATCGGATAGCTCAACACTCCTTGTTTCGCCATAGCGCGCAGGCGGATCACACCGGTCGTCGTTTCCTCCGTGCCGGCGAGGATGCCATCCAGGACTTCCTTGCGCTTGGTGAGCGCGGTAGTCACCAGGTCGGCGCCGTCATCCATGGTGATGTGCGGCTTGTGGTCGAGTGCCGACATGATGTGGCTGTAGTATGTGTCGTTGTCCTCACCCTTGATGGCGTACACCGGGATGTTGTAGTCGCGCACCAGGCAGGCCGCCACGTCATCCTGTGTGGAAAGCGGATTGGAGGCGCACAGCACGACATCGGCGCCGCCGTCGCGTAGGGTGATGGCCAAGTTCGCGGTTTCCGCCGTGACGTGCAGACAAGCGGAGATGCGAATTCCCTTCAACGGCTGGTTCTTGATGAATTCCTTGCGAATGATCTGCAGCACCTTCATGGACTGGTTGGCCCAGTCAATGCGCTTTTTGCCAAGATCCGCGAGTTCAAGATTGGCGATGTCGCCTGCATTTTGCGTGGTAGTAGTCGTCGACATACTCTCCCTGTCTCTGTTGAACCTGGTGAGGCTTTGCCTGGGCGTCAGCCGGGGCTAGGCATAGGCAAAACAAAAAGTTTTGGGGCGCAGGCTGCGAGCGCCCCGAGGATACAAATCTACTGGGTGGCCGCCGTTGCCGCGAGCGGAGCCAGACCGGCCTGCTCCCGCAGCAGGGCCGCCTTATTGGTGGCTTCCCATGTGAATTCAGGCTCGTTGCGTCCGAAGTGGCCGTACGCAGCGGTCTTGCGGTAAATCGGGCGGCGCAAGTTCAAATACTCGATAATGCCCCTGGGAGTCAGCTGGAAGTTCTTGCGCACCAGTTCGGAGATTTTCTCCTCATCGATCTTTGCAGTACCAAACGTTTCGATCAGGATGCTCACCGGCTCAGCCACACCGATGGCGTAGGCTAACTGCACTTCGCAACGATCCGCAAGTCCGGCAGCCACAATGTTCTTGGCGATGTGGCGGGCCATGTAGCAAGCGGAACGGTCTACCTTGGTTGCGTCCTTACCGCTGAAAGCGCCGCCGCCGTGGCGGCCCATTCCGCCATAGGTGTCAACGATGATCTTGCGGCCAGTCAGCCCGGTGTCGCCCATGGGACCACCGATCACGAACCGGCCCGTGGGATTGATGTGGTACTTAGTATCTTCATCCAGCAGTTCGGCCGGCAATGCTGCCTGAATCACGTGCTTCAGGATGTCAGCGCGGAGCTCTTCGTTCGTTACAGTCTCGGCGTGTTGCGAAGAGATAACGACGGCATCGATGCGAACCGGCTTGTGGTTCTCGTCATATTCGACAGTGACTTGAGATTTGCCGTCGGGTCGGAGGTAGGGAAGGGTGCCGTTCTTGCGGACTTCTGAAAGGCGCTGCGTCAACCTGTGCGCCAAGAAGATCGGCGTAGGCATGTAGTTTTCATTTTCGTTCGTGGCGTAGCCGAACATCATGCCCTGGTCGCCGGCGCCGCCAGTGTCCACGCCCATCGCGATGTCGCCCGACTGCTTGTTAATGGACGAAATCACGGCGCAGGTATTCGAATCGAATCCATAGAGGGCGTTATCGTAGCCAATCGAGGCCACCACTCCCCGGACTAGGGTCTGGAAATCGACGTAGGCTTTGGTGGTGATTTCCCCGGCAATGACTACCAAACCGGTCGCCGTCAGGGTTTCGCAGGCTACGCGGCTGTAGGCGTCCTCCTTCAAACAGGCATCCAGGATGGCGTCAGAAATCTGGTCGGCAATTTTGTCCGGGTGACCTTCCGTCACCGATTCAGACGTAAACAGATATCGTTTTTTCGACAAGGGAAGCTCCTCTTGCTTTTGCTATTTATGGCGTGGTCGACGAAGAGCAGTTCGACGGGACAAAACATCCCGTCGTGTCAGGCCATTTTTAAGAATACCAATCGAATACGACAGCGCCTCTTATTTTAACCTCAAAGGCGAATTTGCAGCATCGAATGGCACAATTTCTGGGTCAGGTTGAGGCGACCTATGGGCGAATCGGACGGCAAGACCGTCAATGCAAGGACATTTTCTCAAGCACGTCAGTAGCACTGATCACAATTAACGTGACCACTGTGACGAAAACCATCGCAACTCGCTGCGACACGCTAGGCAGCCCAAGATAACCAGATGCATCTGACAGGTAAAGCGGGGCATGCGGATTTGCGTCAATCTGACGGTCAATTTGAGGTACCTGACCTGGCCGAGCTGTTATGGGGAGCTCTCTTGCGCATGCAATCGAAGGAGGGTCTCCGTCCAGACGACCCTGTGTTCCTCGAATTCAAACAGAATGTCCTGCGCATTATTGCCGACCTTGAAGTTCTCAGGTCGCGCGAACGCACGGACGAGACGAGATGCGCCTAGTGCCCACTAGCCTCTGGTTACCCGCTTCGGTTAGGGACGCGTCACGGTGGCGTGAACTGCCACCAACTGATCCAACAATGAAGGCAGATTTTTCAAGTCCAGCGCATTCGCGCCGTCGGATTTTGCGCGCGGCGGATCGTCGTGCACCTCCACGAAGACACCGTCAACACCGGCGGCGACGGCCGCTCTGGCCAGCAAGGGAATGAATTCCGGCTGTCCGCCACTCTGTTGCGCGGACTCTTGTCCGTCCGTGCTGCCCGCCGAAGGCAGTTGGACCGAGTGTGTGGCGTCGAAAACAACCGGGGCAAACTGGCGCATTATGGCCAGCGACCGCATGTCCACGACAAGATTGTTGTACCCGAACGACGCCCCACGCTCGGTGAGAAAGACGGCTGATCCACCGGCTTCGCGTATTTTCTCCACGGCGTGCCGCATGTCCCAGGGGGAGACAAACTGCCCCTTCTTGATGTTCACGGCCCGTCCCGTCTGGGCGGCCGCCGCGAGAAGGTCCGTCTGGCGGCACAGAAACGCTGGAATTTGCAACACATCCACGTATTCGGCCGCAAGGGCAGCCTGGGCAGCTTCATGAATGTCGGTGAGAACCGGTAAGTTCAGGCTTTTGCGGATTGCGCCAAGTATTCGGAGACCTTCGTCCAGCCCGGGCCCCCGAAAACTGCGAATCGAAGTTCGGTTCGCCTTGTCGTACGAGGCCTTGAAAATATAAGGGATGTTTTTCTCCGCGGCAATTCTTGCGATCGTCTCAGCCATCCCTGTCGCGTGTTGCTCGCTCTCGATGACACATGGCCCCGCAATGAGGAAGAGCTGCCTGGAACCCACCGCAACATCGCGCACCTGGAATCCGTCAGACATAGCAAAGCCTCAAGCATCCCGCCAACGGCGGCAGTGGCATACTTCGATCCTACCGTACCAGCGTTCGCCAGTCATCGTGCACTGTCGATGTTGCCGGGCGGCCGTGCCGGAGGCAGAAAATACAGAGCAAAACAGAAAAGAGCCGGTAGTTGGAAACCACCCGCGCTGAAAGTCGCGCTGAGATTAGAGCCTAGCCTGGCTCAAAAGCCTGGAGTTACATCTTCCGGCGAATCAGCCCGGCCAATCCAAGTACCCCGGTTCCAAGGAGAGCTAAAGTGGTCGGCTCAGGCAGGGAGTGGTCTGGACAGTCATGGTACCGCTCCCAAATCGAGCAGAGGATGTTGTGCCTCCGGTCGTCCATGTATTGCTATGGGTGGTAAAGGCGATTCCGTCATTCGGGTTAACCGCTTGACCCGTATCGCCGAAGAACGCCAAGATAGCGGGACTCACGAACGTGACGTCGAACACGCCCCCAAAGCCTCCGCCGCTGCTCTTTGCGGCGGTATAGGTTCCAAAAGCGTTCGTGCCCGACAGGCAGATGCCACCGGGACAAAACGAAGAGAGAACTTCAACCTGAGTCGCGCCGGCGCCGAAAGTAGTTGCACGCCTTTCTCAAAATTTGCAAGACGAGAATACAATCACTTGCGTTCGTAATCTCCGTCACCAGGTGCAGAAATTTGCGACACGTGAGAGATTGGGGAGTATCAAATTGGGCGTTACTTACGCGATTGAAACAGCGTGTGGAGCGATGGCTAGCTGACAGAACAACCTAAAAGTTCTTAAGGAGATAGTAACTCGTAGAAAATTATTACACGTAATATAAATATACGTTAACTATAAACCACAGAAGAACCGATTACCTAACAACTGGAGGAGCACCTTGAGTGGTTGGTTACCCTTTCACCTTCTCAGGCCGCAGAAATTGCTCCACGTCGGCAGCATCGCGCTTAGAACGATCGGCAACGTGATGCTGATATGCGGCTGCGATAAACGAGGCGAACAATGGATGCGGCTCAAGCGGCTTCGACTTGAATTCTGGATGGAATTGGCAACCTAAGAAGAAAGGATGGGAAGGAATCTCGACGATTTCAACGTACGTTCCGTCCGGAGTGGCACCAGAAATTCGCAGTCCGCCTGCGGTCAATATGCTCTCGTACTCGCGGTTGAACTCGTACCGATGACGATGTCGCTCGCTGATCTCGGTCTGTCCATAGGCGCGATGCGCCAGCGTTCCCGGCTCCAATCGGCACTCCCACGCGCCTAGTCGCATCGTGCCGCCCAACTCTTCGATACCACGGAGCTCGCGCAATTTGTAAATGACGCGATGTGGAGTCGCCGGGTCGAACTCGCTCGAGTTCGCCTGCTCCAAACCGCAGACGTTACGCGCGAATTCGATGCACACGGTCTGCATGCCCAGGCAGATTCCGAAATAGGGCACATGATTTTCGCGAGCGTACTGAATCCCCTTCAGCATGCCTTCTATGCCGCGCTTGCCGAATCCGCCGGGAACCAGAATCCCGTCTGCCGCCTCCAATTGGGTTTGCACGCTCTGGTCTTTTGACTCCAGTCCCTCAGCTTCGATCCAGTCCACGCGCAGCTTGAGATTGTGCGCCAGGGCTCCGTGGACCAACGCCTCTTTCAGCGATTTATAAGAGTCTTCGTACTCGACGTACTTGCCCACGATGCCGATGGTGACTTCATCCTTCGGGTTGTACACGCGGCGGACGAGGTCTTCCCATTTCTCCAGCTGGGGCTCGGGCGCTTGAATTCGCAGGTAACGCAGGGCGAGTTGATCCACTTTTTCGTGGGCGAAGACCAGAGGCACTTCATAGATCGAAGCCACGTCTTTTGCGGTCACTACGGCTTCCTCTTCCACATTGCAGAAGAGCGCGATTTTCGACTTGATCTCGTGCGACAGGTAGCGATCGGTGCGGCACAACAGGATATCCGGCTGGATGCCGATGCTGAGAAGTTCCTTGACCGAATGCTGTGTGGGTTTGGTCTTCAGCTCGCCTGCGGCCGCAATGTAAGGCACCAGCGTGACATGGACGAACAGAGTGTTCTCTCGGCCCATTTCCTGGCGCATCTGGCGAATTGCCTCAATAAACGGCAACGACTCGATATCGCCCACCGTGCCGCCAATCTCGACAATTACTAGATCCACGTCTTGCGAGAGCTTCTTCATCGCACTCTTGATTTCGTTGGTGACGTGCGGAATGACTTGGACGGTTTTGCCGAGATAATCGCCGCGGCGTTCCTTGGCGATGATGTTCTCGTAGATGCGGCCTGTGGTCCAGTTGTTGTCGCGCGTGAGACGGCTGTGGGTGAAGCGCTCGTAGTGGCCGAGGTCGAGGTCAGTCTCGGCGCCGTCATCGGTAACGAAGACCTCGCCGTGCTGAAACGGCGACATGGTTCCGGGATCGACATTCAAATAAGGGTCGAACTTCTGCAGCGAGACTTTGAGGCCCCGGCTCTCCATGAGGCAACCGATCGAGGCCGCTGCCAGTCCCTTGCCAAGCGAAGACACCACGCCACCGGTCACAAAGATGTACTTTGCCGCCATGCCATCCTCTGATGTGTGGATTTGTGCAGCCGGGGAGTCGATTCCGAACGCTTCCCAAAATAGGGAGCCCCTTGCGCTGGCCGGCCAGCGAAATCAAGGTGGAGCTTGTAGGGGTGCACAATCAATTATGGACGGATTCCATGGGCGTGACAAGGTGGCGCTCATAGTGTTCCTGTGCATAACTAGGCACCTACTCCTTGTCCTAGGGTCACGCTGGTGATGGGCGCTGGATGAGAGCTTTTGCCGAGCGGAAGATGGCCCCAAGCATCTCCGCCGTGAGCTTTCCCGTGGCCGTGTTCTGGTTCGACGGGTGATAGCTGGCCAGAAAGAGCACGCCATTCGGCAGTTGGTAGTGCGCGGCGTGGCGGAAGCTCAATCCGGTGGTGCGGGAGAGAACTTTTGTTCGCCGAAGATGCGCCAAGTAGGCTTCAAACCCGATCCTGCCGAGCGCGACAACGACTTTCATCTTGCGCAATAGCGCCAGCTCGCGATCGAGGTATTCAGAGCAGTTAGCCAGCTCCGACGGCAGCGGCTTGTTGTCCGGCGGGGCACACCGCACGGCTGCCGTGATGTAGCAGTCGATCAAGCGCAGTCCGTCATTGCGATGCAGCGCCTGCGGCTGCGAGGCGAATCCCATCTTATAAAGGATTGGGTACATGAAGTTGCCGGAAGCATCCCCTGTAAACGGCCTTCCCGTACGGTTGGAACCGTGAGCACCGGGTGCAAGCCCGAGAATCACGACCCGCGCCTGCGGATCTCCGAAGCCAGGGACCGGCTTAGCCCAGTACTCGTGCTCGAGGTAAGCGCGCCTTTTTTCCCGTCCGACCCGTTCCCGGTATTCCACGAGCCGAGGGCATCTCACGCAAGCAATGACTTGCCGATTAAGGACCGCGAGCGAGTCTGTCATGGTGGGTATTGTAGCGGCGGTCAGGACGGGGAAAGGCATACTTCACCATCGCCCAATCGCAAGCACAGGGCAGGGGATCCGCCGATGTTGCCGTGCAGTCTTCGATTTCCACAGCCCTCGGCGCAAAACACAGGCGTCGCTCTCTGCATTACACTGTTATCCCCAAGGAAATCAAACCGTGATGAACCGTGTCGCGCTTGCTGCCTGTCTCCTGTTTGCCATTGGGCCTTTTGCCCAAGCCCCAAATTCTGTTTCAGGGCCCCCGCGCCGCATCACAGCCGCTTCCTTCTGGTTAATGCCGGACATGTTCCCGGCTGCAGCCCACAAGTCGTGCGACAACGCTCCGCAGCCGCCCAGTTTTGCCGAATGCTTCATTAATCAGATGGCAAAGGCGGGAGCAGCTCCCGCCGCAGTGGCCTTCACACGTATGCTTTACAAGCAAAACGGCGGAGATGTCGGCATCATGACCGGCTTCCATGCCGTGGGCCCGGTTGACGTGGCCTTCGTGACCTATCCTTTGCGCGCCAACACCAACTACGGATTGTTGTTCGTCAACGGCACTCCCAAGATCGTTAATGCCGAAGACCTCAAGCTGCTGGACCAGAAAGGCATGCAGCAGAGCCCGCAATTCCAGAATACCAAGGCACAATTTCCTAACGTCGCGGTTTGGCCCGGTGACCGCGACGGCACCACCTGGCCCAACTCGAATCCCAACTCCGAAGGTGGCGTGTCGTTTACCCTCGGCTATCCGCTAACCAACGGATGCCATGCCTGCGCTCGCGCCGGCTTTGCCGAATTCAACTGGAAGTTCGGCCCCGCCGGCAAATTCCTCGGAACCACGTTCATGGGGATGACACCGCCACCCATGCAGTAAGGCAAAACTGTGTGTCAGGGGCCGAGCTCGCCGATACCGAGAAACGGACCATTCGCCAGTCGCCTAATGCGGGCGACGCTGTGGGTAGCCAGCGGCCAGGCCACTCGATCACTCGTCGCTTTGCCACCTCAGGCCGCACAGCCGCCAACAGAGAGATTTTTGCATTCCTCCTTCTTTTCCTCCCAAGCCACAGCAATTCACAGACATGCACCAACATTCGGCGTTGAATCATCTTCTGGCGGAGTCTAGATTCGATCTATTCGGGTTGAAAGGGGTAGCGGCTAAACACCTGCGATCCGCCAAAACCTTTGCATTCTTTCGGTTGGCGGAAGCGACTCGCCGCTGTTTACTCGGCAGATTCCGATGTTATTCGGTAAAATACTACATATAGCGTTTGTTGCTTGACATCCACAACATGGTGGGCGTACTGTCGCAAATCACGCACTTCCTAATCGAAGCCGGCGAACAGTTTCTGATCCTTTTCAAGTCCAGATAACGCTTCCACAGGATAGCAATTCGCCTGCGGGAGTGGCTGTTCCCCAGCGCCGCCAGTCGCTTCCAATAAGATTGCGGACTCTGCTCAGCTTGCTTACGAAGGCAGTGTGCGTGCGCCAAAGCCCATGACGCGGCGTCGGCAGCCGACAGCGAAACGCACTACCAGTTTCAGACGGGGCCGAGACCCGCACAGATACCAACAAAGGAGCATCACAAAATGGCCGAAATCATTGATAAGACCTCGATAGGGGCAACCAGCGCTAACGTCGCCTCGAACCCCACCGCATCTAATACGAACAAGGCAGCCGTGGGACTTACATTCAAACGCTTCTTCACCAAGTCCGGCGTCTCGCCCTACGACGAGCTCGAGTGGGAGCTCCGCACTGCCCAAATTACCGACGCCCAGGGCGGCGTGATCTTCGAGCAGCAGAACGTCGAGGTCCCCACAGACTGGTCGATGACGGCGACCAACATCGTCGCCAGCAAATACCTCCACGGTTCACTGGACACGCCGGAGCGCGAAACCGGCGTCCGCCAGCTCGTCTCGCGCGTCGCCGAGACCATCCGCGACTGGGGTGTCAAGGGCGGATACTTCAAGACCGCCGACGACGCAGCCGTCTTCCACGACGAGCTTGCGCACCTGCTGTTGCAGCAGAAGGCCGCCTTTAACTCGCCGGTGTGGTTTAACGTCGGCTGTGAGCGCATCGAACCGCACTCCGATGCCCAGAACTGGCACTGGAACCCTGTCGAGCAGCGTGTCGAATACGGTGTGACGGGCTACCGCAACCCGCAGTGCTCTGCCTGCTTCATCAACTCGGTCCACGATTCGCTCGACAGCATCCTGACGCTAGCCAAGACCGAGGGCATGCTGTTCAAATGGGGCTCGGGTACCGGCACGAACCTCTCGCCGTTGCGTTCCTCCACCGAGTCGCTTTCCGGTGGCGGAACCGCCTCCGGCCCGATGAGCTTCATGAAGGGCTTCGACGCCTTTGCCGGCGTCATCAAGTCGGGCGGAAAGACGCGCCGCGCCGCCAAGATGGTCATCCTTAATGTTGACCATCCCGACATCGTCGACTTCATCGAGTGCAAGCAGAAAGAAGAAGCCAAGGCCTGGGCGCTGGTCGAGCATGGATACGACGGCTCCGGTCCCGACTCCGAGGCCTACGCATCGGTCTTCTTCCAGAACGCTAACAACTCCGTGCGCGTCACCGATGACTTCATGTACTCCGTCGTGCGCGACGGCGACTTCAGCACCAAGGCCGTGAAAGACGGGCGCGCGGTGAAAACATACAGGGCGCGAGATCTCCTTCGCATGATCTCCGACGCCACCTGGCACTGCGGCGATCCCGGCATGCAGTACGACACCACCGTCAACCGCTGGCACACCTCGAGGAACACGGCGCGCATCAACGCCTCGAACCCTTGCAGCGAGTACATGTTCCTCGACGACTCCGCCTGTAACCTGGCGTCGCTGAACCTGCTCAAGTTCGCTCCGAACGGCACGTTTGAGGTCGAAGCCTACCGCTACGCCTGCGCCATCATGATCACCGCGCAGGAAATCCTGGTCGACAACTCCGGTTACCCGACCGAAGCTATCTCGCGCAACTCGCACGACTATCGCCCGCTCGGTCTTGGCTTTGCCAACTTGGGCGCGCTGCTCATGGCCGCGGGCTTGCCCTACGACTCCGAAGCGGGACGCGACTACGCTGCATGCGTCACTGCCATCATGTGCGGCGAAGCATACTTGCAGTCCTCTAAGATCGCCGAACTCTGCCCGCCGCTCGAGCCGGCCACGCCGCTCACGCACACGGTGGAAATCACGGGTGGTGCGTGCCCTGGTTGGTATGTTAATCGCGAGCCGTTCCTCGACGTCATCCGCATGCACCGCGCCTCGGTGAACAACATCATCAGCCGCAACGTGCCCACCGCGCTCTACGAGGCCAGCAAGGCCACCTGGGACGAAGCACTCGCTCACGGCGAGAAGTTCGGCTACCGTAACTCGCAGGTCACCGTACTCGCACCCACGGGCACCATCGGCTTCATGATGGACTGCGACACCACAGGCATCGAGCCCGACCTCGCGCTGGTGAAGTACAAGAAGCTGGTCGGCGGCGGCATGATCAAGATCGTGAACAACACCGTGCCGTCGGCACTGTTCAGACTCGGCTACACCACCGACCAGACCAACGCCATCGTCAGCTACATTGACGCCACCGGCACCATCGAAGGCGCGCCCGCCATCAAGGACGAGCACCTCGCCGTTTTTGACTGCTCCTTCAAGCCGTCGAAGGGCACGCGCAGCATTCACTACACCGGACATCTGCGCATGATGGCGGCGACACAGCCGTTCATCTCGGGAGCGATTTCCAAGACGATCAACATGCCCGAAAGCGCGTCGGTCGAAGAGATCATGGAGGCCTACATCCTCGCATGGAAGCTCGGCCTCAAGGCGGTTGCCATTTACCGCGACGGCTCCAAGAAGGCGCAGCCACTCAGCTCTATGGGATCATCGACGGCAAAGCCAGGCACTCAGTCCCCGCCTGTGGGAGTCCCACAGGGTAGGACGGAAGAACCTGATGATCCCACTCTCGCGCCGCCGAAAGCCATCCGTCATCGTCTGCCCGACGAGCGCCTGTCGATCACGCACAAGTTCAACATCGGCGGACACGAAGGCTATCTCACCGTCGGCCTTTACAAAGACGGCATGCCGGGTGAGATCTTCATCACCATGGCCAAGGAAGGCTCCACCGTCAGCGGCCTCATGGACAGCTTCGCCTGCGCAGTCTCCATCGGCTTGCAGCACGGCGTGCCGCTCAAGCTGCTGTGCGAAAAGTTCGCGCATACCCGCTTCGAGCCCAGCGGCTGGAGCAGCAATCCCGATATCGGCTACGCCAAGTCGATCATGGATTACATCTTTCGCTGGCTGCAGTTGCGCTTCTTGACCGGGCAGCAGCAGGCCCTCTTCGAAGGCCTGCGTCCGAAGTACGTGAATGCCCCGCCCCCCGGTACGCCGGGCGAGAACGGACATGGGCAGAAGACGTTTGGAGACTTCGTGGAAAGCGCGCCAGGTGTCACTGACAACCGGCAACTGGCGACTGACAACCTCCTGGGCGGCTCGGCCACCGGCCATCACCACGCAGCCGATGCTCTCAAAGAGTTGATCGACATGGGCGACGCCCCAAGCTGCTCGGTCTGCGGAGCCATCATGACCCGCAACGGCAGCTGCTACAGATGTATGTCGTGCGGCAGCACGAGCGGTTGCAGCTAAGGAATGAACGGTTCCCGATTTGCTGAGCAGGCAAGGGGGAGGTACCCTCCCCCACTCTCAAAATTCCTTGTTTTCATCAGCATGCGCGGAAATTTGCGTGCAAGTGACGATAGCAATGAATTTATCACTCAAGATATTCCGGAATAAGGACTTAGGCGAAATTTGGTGCGACTGGACTGGGGTGTGGGCGGCGGGGAGATGCGCGAAAAAACGACTACGAGTGTGACCCATAACAGGTCGAAGCACCTCCTGAAGACGGGGTAGTATCATCCACCGTCATGCTGGCGAAGAACGCTCTCTCCATCAGGGAGGACAGCGGGGTTTCCGCGGTCATGGCATCACCAACTCGAGCGTAGGGATCACCAAACCTCGGTATCACGCTCTCTTCTTGCCGTCGTTCACGCTCATGAAATAGAAGTGCTCCTTGCCCGGTTCAGGATCTGTTTGATCTTTCCGGTGATCCAGATCAGTGCAGGCAGAGTAAATTTCGGAATTGGATGTAATTCGGAATTTGCAGCTGGTGGAGATGTTCAATTTCAGTGACCGTAGGCATCGTAATTACCTCTTTTCTTGCTGGTGATTAAAGTTGAGGTCTAGGTCCGACGATGCGTGCTGTTAGGGGACAAAGCTTTATATGCCTTGACACGTATATGCTCGATAAAGTATATAAAAGGGGTGGAATCTGTGTTCGAAATCATTGCGGAGCCGAACCGGCGGGCGATACTAAGCCTTCTGGCCTTGTCGCAACAGTCGGTGGGAGAGATCGAGCGGCAGCTTGGTATGCCGCAGCCGACGGTGTCAAAGCACCTGCGAGTGTTGCGCGAGGCCGGTTTCGTGGAATCTACGGTTGACGCACAGCGCCGCCTCTACCGGCTGAAACCCAGACCATTTCAGGAGCTCGATGCCTGGCTCGCTCAATTTCGCCGGTTCTGGTCCGCTTACGTGGATGCTCTTGAACGCCACCTCGACCGCATGAATGAATTAAAGCCAACGAAAAGTAAACACAAGGAGAAGACGACGCGGCCTAAACCGCGAACGTGACAAAGGAGAACGAAATGAAAATCAAATTGACCAGCGTGTACGTGGATAACCAGGACAAGGCCCTGCGTTTCTATAGCGAAGTGCTTGGCTTCCAAAAGAAGGCCGATTTCAGCAACGGGCCGTTTCGCTGGCTAACGGTGGCCTCAGCAGAAGACCCAGACGGCACGGAACTGCAGCTGGCGCTGAATAACAACCCGGCGGCCAAAGCATATCAACAGGCTTTGTTCCAGCAAAGCCAGCCCGCGGCCATGTTCTTCACCGACGACGTGCAGGCCGATTACGAGCGTATGAAAGCGCGCGGCGCCGAATTCACCATGCCACCAACAGACGTGACAGCCTCCAAGATCGCCATGCTGAACGACACCTGCGGTAATCTCATTCAGATCACGGAGCTGACGCGCTGGTAGGGCGGACGTTCAGCAAAACAGGAGAAGAAGATGAGTGCTCATGCGCAGTACATACCGGGGCCGGCGAGCGGAGCGCGGATACGAAAGGAAGGAGACAAGTGGACGCTCATTCTCGTCCGAGAACTGCGCCACCCGCCGGAAAAAGTCTGGGCGGCGCTCACCGACCCGGCGCAGCTGCGCGAGTGGGCTCCCTTTGTTGTGGATGGGAACCTGGGCACGGTTGGAGCCACCGTGAATCTCACCTGGGTAGGAAATCCCAATCCGCAGAAAACAACCGTGAAGCGGGCCGACTCTCCCGAGCTGCTTGAGTACGGCGATATCCGGTGGGAGCTCGAGCCGCTCGGTGGCGGCACCCGTCTGACATTGTGGCACAACATCGATCGCCGCTTCATCGCGTGGGGCGCTGCGGGCTGGCATATCTCCTTCGACGTATTGGATCGGCTGCTTGGCGGAGCTCCAATCGGCCGCATCGCTGGAGGTGATGCGATGAAGTCCGGCGCTTGGCTGCGATTGGTTGGCGAGTACTCCAAGCAGTTTGGTATTGAACTGCCTAAATCGCCGCCTTGGCCTACGCAAGCGGAGTGAGGCGACGTGGTGTAACTCTACCCAGGTTAGCGTCCAAAACAAGGGACGCGAACCCTTCGACAGGCTCATGCAGGCCCTGGGGCACCCGCAAAAGCCCACAACTGCCAACGGAAGGCAATTGTGGGGCACCCACGCACCCGAGTCATGTTCAGAGGAGGTCCCATTGAACTGGAACAAATGGGTTCGGCAGACCCACCGCTGGCTGTCCATGGCTTTCACGGTGGCCGTCATCATCAACATCGCCGCCGTGGTACAGGGGAAGTACACCGCCAAAGTGGGACTTTTGGCGGTGGCCACTCTTGCCCTGCAGTTTGTCACCGGTGTGTACTTGTTCGTGCTGCCCTATGCCACCAGGTGGCGCAGTGCGGGACGCGTTTGAACGACGGACGGCCCCACGACGAAGGGCTGCGCAGCAGATGGTTGGCTATCCGCTACCCTCTGCCGTGAAATCCCGCTCTCTCTATTGGTTTGTTATCGTCGCAATACTTCCATCGAACTTCTTGATGCTGATGCTGAATGGTTCGTTATATCCGCCCGCCCGATCCTGCAGAACGCTTAGCGCAACCTGTTCGCCCAATATCATGGCTTGCATGCTGGAGCTACGGAAGTGAATGCCGGCGTGAATGCCGTGACCAAACGTAATGTTCGCCCCCAGCTTAACCAGCTCTCCATTGATATCCAGACTGTCGCGGTCGGCGTTCTGTATAGGGAATCAGTGAGAGTCCATCCCGGCCTGGAACCATCACGTCCGAGCCTACCGCCTGCAGCAGCGGACGGATCTTCTGACTACCGTCAAAGAAGAACTTGATTGCCGTATACACGCGCCTCCTACCGTCCCGTGTCCCGCGGGATAGCATGGATGCGACGGTGCCCCCTCGGGAAACGCTTGCGGCAGAAGAAAGCTTCCGTAGGTTGAGTGAATGATCGGCAGCACCGCCGAGTTGAAGACGTCAGCATGCAGCGCGCCCGCCGCCTGTGGCATTGGACGGCTGTGCGTTAGCTTCGCCTGCACCAGCGCGCTGTATTCTTCCGGCCGCGGCCGCAGATTGACGATCCACTTGTGAAACCACGAAGCCTTGAGCCCGCGTGACGCCATTTCCGGAATCGTCGCCGCCGCGTCGGGCCCGCCCAGCGTGCCGAAGGGGTGTTCCGTCTACGAGCCTATGTAGGGATTACCGGGATTTAGCGGTGCGCCTATAGCCGCCAGCACCAGGAACGCCACAAAGTATGCCTGGTGCAGTACGTCCACGTGCGTGTATGCGGCGAGATCGCGACCCATCCGGGTGAAGCGGAAGCTCGAATCAGAGGCGAGTTGCCGCTTCGGAACGTTTCCGTCCTGCATGCTCATGTACTCGCTGAGTGAGGTCATGTAGTCAGCGCCGCCTTCACTCAACGACAGGAACCTTTGATACTGCTGCGTTAGGGTTGCGCACCGAAAAACGTTTGGCTGCAGCAGGAATTGCGAGACATACGGCCCTTGCACGTTGCCGTCACCGGCAGCGAGCTGTCCTCGGAACAGATTCTGCCGCGTGACCGGAAACGGGACCTCCTGATTACTGCTGCTGCGCACAAACGACAGGTTGATCATGTCGGCGACTGCCAGCGCCACCGGCGGATTGGTCGGATAGTCGACGAACTGAACGTCCCGCAGCAAGGCGCCCCAATAATGCTCCACCGCTTCAGCGGCCGACTGCGCGCTGTTGACACTGGGCGCGGGAGGAATCCCGTTGGTCGCGCGCGAGTCCAGTCCCTCCAGGTCAAACGCCAGGCAACCTTGCGGACCGTTCAGCGTCGATGTGAATCCTGTTCCGCCTGGTGTCCCCACGATTATGTTTTCGAAGTCGTGAAACCTTCCAGTCAGAGGGCATACAACAGGCTGCCATATGACTGCGCATTCGGGATGCCGAGAGCATCGTGCTTCAGTGCCTTGCTCCAGTTCGCGCTGTAGTCGGTGAATCGCCCCGCATCACCGTTGTCTGGCGGCACACCTGGATTGATCTTCTCCGACTGCGCGGTGTCTCTGCGGTACTGGAAGCTGTTGTTGGCACGATTGGAAGACTTGTAGGATACGACCGACGCTTTGGCCTCTCCTCGATCTCCTTCAATCAGCGTTCCAATGGAAGGGCCACCGCCAACGCCGCCGTCGCACCACCAACGGTGCCCAGAAACGAGCGCCGGCTCGAGTCAGCAGGCATCTCGCGTTGAGTACGATGGGTGTTCTCGCTATTGGCGCGGTGTCTGCAGAACTCTCCTTTGGATTTTGCATGGAAGGTCCCCTTCGGATTTTCTCGAACTATTCCGGTCAGAAGAACTGGAGAAAGAGTGGTGAAAAACTGCTCAGTGTTGCTCGTCTCCACCGCCAGTTTTGTGGCCCATCGACTTAATTACCCCCGATACAGCAGCGAGGAATATACACGAATATTGTATGGTTGCGCCCTCTTTTTTCTGCTCGAGCGGGTGGCCCGCCCCGCGCTCTCACATAGCTCGTCAAAACTGTAATTAAGTAGGTGACCGTCCCTCCTTCCTTTGGCGAGGTGGGGGTTTTGTCTCTCAACGAAATCAACGGAGGGCAATTGTGTGCCACCAACCGGGGCACCAACGTAACGATTGATGTCTGAGCTCAAGCCGCCCCATCACGACTCCTATTCGAACTCTATGGAATAATCAGTCGCGATGGAAGACTCAACAGATCCCGAAGGAGTGCTTGCTCCCGTCGCAGCGGCACTAAGAGCAGCACTCTTGCAGCCTTTTCTCCGGTTAGAGTTTGTGACGCTCTGGGTGCGGGATCAGGAGCGCACTCGGCGATTCTTTGTGGAAAAGCTAGCTTTCGAGGCGATCGTGGACGCGCCCACTCCCGAGGGGGGCCGGTGGATCATTGTTGCTCCGCCCGCCGCCGGCTGGCTCCCTGGAACGGCAGGCGCGGGCTTCCCCGGCATCGCCCTGTGTGTTCCACCCGAACGATCCGCAGAGCAGCAGCGCATCGGCCAGCCCACCGGAGTTGGCTTTCTCACCGAGGACGTGGGTAGCTTGTTCGAAGAATGGTCGAGACGCGGAGTCCGTTTCCCCCTGCCACCCATGAAACCTAGCTGGGGAAGCGGGCAAGCGAGGTACGCCGTTTTTGAAGATGTGGACGGGAACAGTTTTTCCCTCATTGAGATCGATGAGGCGACACTCGCGCTGGAAGCAGAGCGCCGCGCCCAGGCCGCCAAGTTGGAGGCGGAGCGTCAGGCTGCGCGCGAGATGGCCATCGCCAAGCAAGTGCAGACCCGTCTGTTTCCGCAACATCAGCCGCCGACTCGAACGCTGGTCTATGCCGGCATTTGCCATCCCGCTCGGACGGTCGGTGGAGACTATTACGACTTTCTTGATCTGGGCAGCGGCAGGCTAGGCCTGGTAGTAGCGGACATAGCTGGCAAAGGCATCGGAGCCGCTCTGCTCATGGCCAATCTCCAAGCCGCTCTGCGCAGCCAGTCCGCGACCGCTGGGGAACAGCCCGAACGATTTCTTCGCTCGGTGAACCGGTTGCTTTACGAAAACACGGCCGCCGGGGATTACGCTACTCTCTTCTTCGCCGAATACGATGATCGCACGCGCAAGCTGCGCTACTCGAACTGCGGCCATCCGCCTGCCTTGCTTTTGCGCGGCGACGACACTGTGGAACGGCTCGCAGCAACCTGCACGGTGGTGGGCTTGTTCGACAAATGGGATTGCGCCATGGAAGAACGCGAACTGGCTCAAGGCGACGCCATTCTGCTCTACACCGATGGTATTACCGAAGCCCTGAATGGTGACGGAGAGGAATTTGGCGAAGAGCGTCTGCTGCAAGCCGCACGGCAACATCGTGAGCTAGCGCCTCCGGAGCTACTTGTAGCGGTTGCCGATCAGGCCCAAAGATTCAGCCCACACGAACAAACTGACGACATTACGTTGATCGTCGCCAAATACACATGAGGTCAGCCCACATTTCCCTTCTGTTGGGAAATGTGGGGAGTGCGATGATCATTACGGGTCGTATCTCACTTGCCAACAGAAGGCAACTGTGGCCGACCCCGCCGCTTTGTGCGGTGAACCCGAGGGTCGTTACACTTTGCTCCATGATCGGTCAGATCGCACCTCAGTTCATCACCGACACATTCCCGGCACGATCGCCTATTACCGCGATAGGCTCGGCTTCGAATGTCTGGGGACTTGGCAGGATCCGCCGGTCTACGCCATAGTCGGGCGCAACCGGCAGGCTCGACGCATATCTCTATGTCGAAGATACAGATGCGCTTTATGCAGGTGGAAGTTTCTCGCTTCCGCCGCACTGCCGGCAATAATGAACTCAAAGATGAGGCGCAGTGAACGACTGAACCTAGATGTAACCTTGTCAGCATCTCCGATCCTGACGCGACAACGGGAAGTATTATCCGTCTAATGCGGATACCCATTCTAGCGAGTCCGCCGTGGCGGACAAGCTTGAGCGGAGGTTTTCGTCAGTGGTCCCAACTTGCTAGCATCTTCGATACGAAAAAATGCCCTGGACCAAATCAGTCCGGAGGGAGCACCCGGTGAGGAGGAACTATGTCAGGCAGCGAAGGAAATGGAAAAAGACGCAGTGTAACCTTGCACATGGTTTCCAGTTTGGATGGTTTCATCGCGAAAAGGGACAACAGTGTTTCCTGGCTAAATAGCCCTGGAAGCGTCTACGAAGCCGGGGTTTCTATTTCGGTGGAAGAAATTGCGACCTTCCTCAAAGGGATCGACTGTTATGTGATGGGTTCCCGCACGTATGAACACGCGCTCGAACTGGGCTGGCCGTATGGCGATACTCCGGTCGTCGTGGTGACCGGCAGAGAATGGCCGCCGGCGAGGAAGAGCGTCGAGTTCTATTCGGGCGCTCTCAAGACACTAGTTGACGTGAAACTCGCGCCTCGATATCGAAACATTTGGCTCGTGGGCGGGGCCATGCTGTGCCAGCGTTTTCTCGATCTTGGTCTGGTGGATGAAATCAAGCTGACGATAGCACCTGTCCTGTTGGGTAAAGGACTCCGGTTGTTCGATGGTTCCCTGGCGGAGGAGAGGTGGAATTTGAAGAACGTGGTCGCTTTCAAGAACGGCTTTGTGGAGCTATCGTACTCCGCCCCTAAGGCGTAAACCTGTCGGGTTTTCCACCGAAAAGACCCACTCGGGCAAAACCAGCCCGGGTGGGCGCTCGGCAGCTAAAATAGTGCGAGTTGGAGCTGCATATGAAAAGAGCAGTCCGGATGGAATCGGCTTCCGCACGAATCGATGAGAAGATCATCGAACTTGGGGATTGGCGCGGGAAGATGCTTGCGAGAGTGCGCGACGTCATATACGCGGCGGATCATGAGATCGTCGAGGAGTGGAAGTGGGCCAATTCGAGGTCGCCGGGTACTCCCGTCTTCTCCCACGGCGGCATCGTGTGCACTGGAGAGACGTACAAGAACGTCGTCAAGTTGACCTTTGCCAAGGGCGCTGCATTGCCGGATCCTGCTCGGCTGTTCAACTCGAGCCTCGAGGGAAATGTAAGGCGCGCCATCGACATCCACGAAGGCGACAAAGTCGATGAGGCAGCCTTGAAGGATCTTATCCGCGCTGCCGTCGAGTTCAATCTCAACCACCCCAACGAGTCCCCTTCGGCCACGCTCAGGGCAGGCTCAGGCGGGACTCGTCGGGGACCCCGGGCGGGCAAAAGCAAGTCGAAGCCCCGCACGAGCCGCAAGCGGGCTGAATAGCTTCATCACAGGAGCTCACTCTACCCCTCCTATTGAGCGAAGAAACTAAAGACAAGTGCCCTGTCCAAGCCCGCCGCGGCGGGCTTGAGTGTGCGTCTTCGTTGATTACCACAAAGGCCCCATCTTCGACTCCACTCAGGGCAGGCACAAGCCACAATCGGGCTGGTGTGGGGTACCTGTGAGTAAATCCACAATTGCCAAAAGAAGGCAATTGTGGGACCCGTCGAAGTGGCGCTCGCCTCGAGGGCAGCGCCACTTCTAAAGCGCTCTCCTAAATCACAGCCGAGCGTGTATAGGATGTGGCGCCGCTCGGCACGCTGTGTACGCTGGCCACCCCGTGCTGCGCGACGCGTAGTAGATTCCCCGTCCCACTGGCGACGTTGATCGTATACAACACCAGCATCACATCCTGAGTTGGACTAGCCAAATCCCACGCATACGGCAAGGTCAATGTACAGCTGAGAGTACTGCCGTTCTTCGTGGCAGTGACGAAAATTGTGTCCGAGAACGTAAGGCCCGCTGATTACATCGGCGGCTGTGGCATTCAGGCCGCAGCTGAAGGCTGCGGTGGTGGGGAATGACGTGGTCAGGGTCGCAGTGAGAGTCAGGACAATCTTGCCACTTGTCTGCGATGTGTTAGCTAGGTCAATACCTTCACCTTCGACAAGTGGCATCGGCTTGAAAGATCCTGTCTGCGGATTCAGAAATCCGGGAATACCCTGTGTAACTGTATTCGTTGAGTGTTGACTCCATCCGGTAGCAACAGACCAAACAGACAGAGGCTGACAAAAATGCTTCTGGTGTTCATGCTTCTCTCCTGTACAGAAATTGAAGTCAGACGAAGCAGCCTCTTTGGGTTGGATTTCCTGTGTAAGTGGAAGGCACCTGTGTTGCCAATGGACATGGTGGGGTGTCCTTAAAGTTGTTTGTTATTGAATCTGGCGGATTCTCGTGCGACTAGATAAGAGTGACTGAATTAGTGATTTTCGCTAGAGCGTGTCGAGACTAACCGAAGAGATAGACTCTCCTATCCTTCAGCGTTGACCGATGGATGGCCCACTACTAGCGGGCGTCCAATCAGTCCTTCCATTGAGCGAAGACTGCTGCGGGCCACTGCGGGAATGTTAATGCCATGTGAAGCACTTAGGTCTCATTGAAAAACATAGGGGACAGGGATAGAGTCCTTCGACCAAATCCCATTGAAAGGATTCCCCCAATGCCTAAGAGTCGACCCACTTCCCCTAAAAAAACCAGCAAACATCACCAGCCCGCCTCGGCCAAACACCGAACAAAGCATCACATCGCAGGAAACGTGGCCAACCCGATCACACCTCCGCCCCCTGAAAATATCCAGCCAATCGACACGGCCGGACCGCAGTTCGCGGAACCTTCGCCCACACCGGATCCCACAAGATTTGTAGTGAAGCACGGATCAGATAAAGAGGCTTATAGCATCCTCGACAAGGAGAAAGGAACACTAAAACCGCGACCTTTCCCCATCTCGCCCGACGTTGAGCCGCGCATGTCGTTGGCGGATGCTATAGGCAGCAAAGGGCAACAGGTCATGAGCGCAATCGAAAAGGCAGGTCAGATCGTCTTTCATTCGATCGGCGATACCGGAAATACCAGCAGTGCCGAAGATATGAACATGGTGACCGACAAACTGGTCAGCGACTTCAATGAAACCGAACCGGAGAATGTGCCATCGTTCTGCTACAATCTGGGCGATGTAGTGTATAGCTTCGGCGAAGCTAAGTACTATTACGATCAATTCTATGACCCATACCGTGACTACCCGGCTCCTATTTTTGCCGTCCCGGGTAATCACGACGGAATGGTTGCGCCCGGAGTCACCAATCCGACCTTGCAGGCGTTTCTTGAAAACTTCTGCACAGCCGGACAGCCCTTCCATCGCACGCCGGAAGCCGGCGGCCTAGCTCGAACTGCCGGAGTACAACCTGGAGTGTACTTCACACTCGAAGCTGATCCGTTCGTCCGCATTCTAGGACTGTACAGCAACTGTCTCGAAGACCCGGGCATGATTTCGACACAAAGCGACTCGGAGCAAACCTATCCGTATCTGACCGACGCGCAGACGAACTTCCTGGTTGCGGGTCTCAAGCGTGTGAGAGCCGACAGGTTCGCCGGGGCAGTGATCATCGCCGTCCATCACCCTCCTTATGTCGCGCAGGTTAAAGCAGATGCGCGCGCGACATTCGGCAAGCATGGCGGCAGTCCATTGATGAATGCAGAGATTGATAAAGCATGCCAAACTGCCGGGGCATGGCCTCACGCCGTGCTCTCCGGCCATGCGCATAACTATCAGCGCTTCACACGACGACTGGGCAATCGGGAAACTCCGTATATCGTTGCGGGAAACGGTGGTCATGCGCACAAGCAGCTGACGAACAAAGGTATGCTTGCATTGCGCACGCCTGCCGACCAGCCATCGCTATCAAATGGGCAGGATACTGTGGTTTTCGAAAACTATGACGACCAGGGTTTTGGGTATCTACGCATCATTGTTGACGCAAAGCAGCTTCGCATCGAGTACCATCCGGCCTCGGATGGTCCCGGCGCTAAAACGCCCGACGACTTTGTGACGGTTGAACTGGCAACTCACAAGTTGGTGCACTTTCAAGTGAACTGAGAAGCGAAACCGAAGTGCCGCGGTCGCTCCCCGGCAAGCGAAAACTAAGCGGTGGCCGTCCCGCTCAAGCGAAACTTGAGCGGGACTTTCCATCGTCAACAAAATGACGGAGGATGTACGGGCGAGAACCCATGTCCTCGGCCGACACAAGTCGGATTCAACGGACAGGAGCTTCACGCACCGTAGCAGTACTGGAATGTCTGCGGTCGGCATTCGCTCCGTTCGAATTGGCTTACGCTGCTGCCGCTTATGAAGACACGGTCCTCACCTCCGAAGCGTTCGTGCGGCGGCTAGAGCAAACGGTCTTCATCGCCGTCGATGGCAACGGCCCTGTGGTGGGCACGATTGCTTGTAGCATGATGAGCGAGGCGGAAGGCCACCTGCGAGGCATGGCTGTGCAGCCCGAGTGGCAGGCTAGCGGCACTGCCGACCGTCTGCTTCAGTACGCGGAAGATGAACTGATCAAACGGAATTGCCGGAGAATCACTCTGGATACAACCGAGCCCCTGCAACGAGCGATGCGATTTTACGAGCGCCACGGTTATCGGCGCTCCGGCAAGGTACAGGACTTCTTCGAAATGCCCCTGATCGAGTAGGTCAAAGATATCGGGCGGCATTCGAGAGAATAGACTGCTCGAGAACTGCATCGACAGTGTACGCGGCGAACCAGTTCAGTGAGCGTTTTCGGCTGGTGTGGCGGGACACTTCTCGCCCTTCAGGCGCTTCCACTTGGTCACGTTGACGGCTTTGCCTTGCATGCAGGTGGTCATGCCTTGATGCTCGGTCGCTTTGAAGCGTATTGCGATTCCGGGTGCCGGCGGGTGATCGGCGAACAGGAGATTGTAAGTCTCTCCGGTCTTTGAGTCCTTCAGCACCAGGCAGCTCGACTCAACGGCGTGGGAAACACATCCGGAACCCTGAATAACCGCCGGTTGAACGGATGGCGTTTGGGTTCCCTGCTGAGCGAAAGCCGCAACGGCACACAATAGAAATATCAGGCCAACTAGAGTTTTCATTTCTTCCCTTCTGGCCAGAGAGGAATGATATTACGCTCGTACAAATCGAGCAGTTACGAGAACCTTTGCTCAACGTCCAACGTAACAGGTGTTGTCATGGTGGAAACAGATGAAACCAATGTCGATGCGCTGATTCGGCCGGTGCGCTCCACGGATGCTCATGCCTGGGAGCGTTTGCGTTGTGAGCTTTGGCCCGATGGGCGCGAGGATCACGCCCCCGAGATCGCCCGTTTTTATGCAGGCACACTCCCGGAAGTAGCGGAAGTACTAGTCGCGGAGACCTTCGAGGGCAAGATGATCGGCTTCGCCGAGCTGTCGGTCAGGACAGACCTTCCAACTCTCGTCGGTTCGCGAGTTGGGTGTGTGGAAGGTCTGTACGTAATTGCTGAAACTCGCGGCAGCGGTATTACACGGGAGTTGTTGCGGGCCTCACGTGACTGGGCGCGTCAGCAGAAGTGCACTGCGTTCGCCAGCGATCGCGCGGACCGCGTGATTGTTGACCAACGCTTCAGCAAGCGCTGAAGCCAGCTCCTCCAGGTTTACTTCTTCAGATACCTCGCGAAGAAATCCGCAGTAGTGCCGTAGGCTTTCAGCCAACTCTTGAACATCAGGAAATCGTGGATCTCGTCCGGGAAAAAGAGCACCTCAACAGGCACGTGATTCTCGCGCAGACGTTGCAGAAGGTCGACCGTCTGGCTGGCGGGAACGTTGCGGTCGTCGCCACCTTGGATCAACAGCACGGGAGACTTCCACAGTTGCAACGATGCGTTGGGCGAGGATTCGTAGGCAAGTTTCTTCGCCTGCTCGTAGTCGGGCGCGAGGGCCGCCTTCGGACCATAATCGCCCGAAAGCAGTGTTGACCAATCGTGTACACCGTGAAAATCTACGCCGGCTGAAAAAAGGTCGGAGTTGCGCGCGAGTCCCATCGCAGTCAGATATCCGCCGTAGGATCCGCCCCAGAGGCCGAGCTTTGCCTTGTCGACGGTTGGCAGCGCCTGGAGATAGTGAGCGGCGGCGGTGATGTCTTTGTACTCGGCAGCACCACGCCAGCCGGAGTTTGCAGCTTCGCGGAAGGCGCGCCCGTACATGATTCCAAGGCGATAGTTCACTGCCAATACTACGTAGCCTTGGCTTGCGAGGTACTGATTCATCGCGTAGGCATTGTGGTAGTAGTACATGTAATGGAAGCCGGGCATCATCTGGCGAATCGGGCCTCCGTGCATGAATACAAGCGCCGGGCCAGGTTGCGTGCGACCGTTGGGAACAAAGAGTTGTCCGTGGATGTCCAGACCATCCTCGCTCTTGAACACCACCTGCTTTGGCACAACCAGTTGTGAGGAAGGAAAATCCGCAGGCAGAGCGGAGGTGGCGATCATCTCACTGCGACCCTGTGTGGTGATGTGATACGGCATGGCTGGAATCGTCGCAGTGGAGCCGAGACATGCAAGATAGTTGCCGACACTGATCTCAACGGGGGACCACTCCATCGTCTCGCCCTTCGTAACCGGTTGCGGCTTGCCGTTGGGTAAAGCGACGCGCCAAATGTGGCGGCGATCGACATCGTCCTGGTTCGAGGAATACAGGACGGACTTCTTGTCGGCCGAGAGCGTGACATCTTCGACTTCGAAGTTGCCCGGTGTTAGCAGAGCCGGTTGGCCGCCGCTGGTCGCCACGGAATAGAGATGGTTCCAGCCGTCCTGTTCAGAAGCAAATACTAAGCCGTCGTTGGATGGGAAAAGGAACGAAACGTTGCCGGTGAGGTACGGAAAGGAGTCCTCGAGTTTGTCGCCGCTGTGCCAGACTTCATGAGCTGCGACAGTTGTAGCATCGGCGACCCAGATCGACCAAGGCAACGGTTTGGGGGGAATCAGCGGCTCCTTCTGCTTTGCGCCAACGACGCGGAGAAATGCGATTTGCTTGCCGTCTGGAGACCAGCGAGGCGAGCCGTCGCGGTCGGCCGACGGCGCGAGATAGCGAACGGTATCGTGTCCGAAATCGTAGATGCCGATGAAGCTGTGGTCGCCGCGGTCGCTGACAAACGCGATGTGACGGCCGTCGGGCGACCAGCGTGGTGAGTTTGTGCTGACCGGTAGGTCCGTCAACTGATGCGCCGGAGTTGCGCCGGAAATCGGGGCGATCCAGAGCTGCTTTTTGGCGGCCCAGACAGCGAACTCGCCATCAGGCGAGAGTTGCACGTCTTCGCAGCCTTCCTCAGGACAGCCCATTTCGCCTATAGTGCGCGGAGAATCGCCGTCGACTTCCTGGGCGAAGACCATCTGCTTCCGCGCCGTCAAGTCGCTGGTAGGAGCCGCGACTCGTCCGGCTTCATTCGTCTCGGTGCCACGCACGAAGACGACGGCGCGTCCGTCGGGCGTGATGCGCAGGCTGGCGATGGGAGTTCCATCGTCGCCGGAGAAATGTGTCAGCTGGCGGGCCGCGAAATTGGGACCGTCGGCGACCCAAACATTGCGCGTTCCCTTAGCGTTGAAGACCCAGGCGATGCGCGGGGCACTCGAAGCAGCAACCAGCTCAGAAGGAAAGGGAGAGCTCAAAACTTCTTCGAGCGTAAAGTTCGCGGCATGAGCAGCAAGGCAGACGCAAGAGAAAAGTACGAGCAACGCAAGACGATACAACTTAACCAGGGACATAGAGCGAAAGCCTAACGTATCAGCGAACGATGTGCCAAGCACGATTGCGTTTGTGGTTCCTAGTTGGGAACCTTTGTAACGATTTGCTCGTAAAAGGCATGAGGGTTGATGGAACGTTTTGTTACAACGATAACGGCACTTGTTCGCTGTGAGGTGGAGCTATGAGTAGGTATTGGCGAGCGGCGAGAATCATGATCACTTGCGCTGTTTTGTTTGCCACGACCGGAGGGCTGGCGCAGCCTGGCCGGAGATTCCTGACATCACAAAGATTCCGGCGGCGGCGCAACCATCCGATCATTTTGACGCTAATGCTGCGACAGAAGCCTATCTGGCACTCATTCCGGCCAGCGCAAAAGTACGCTCCGACGCATACTTTGAAGGCGGATACTGGCTGATTCTCTGGGATTTCCTGGTTGGCGCGATCATCTCTTTGCTACTGCTAAACCTCGGCTGGTCGTTGGCTATGCGCAATTTTGCCAAACGCATCACCAAGGGCAAAAACCGGCAGACCTTTCTCTACTGGGTGCAGTACCTCGTGCTGACATCCGTCCTGGGCTTTCCTCTCGCAATGTATGAAGGATTCTTCCGCGAATGGAAGTATGGCCTGGCCACGCAGACCTTTGCCGCCTGGATGTGGGACCAGGTGAAGGGGCTAGGCGTGGGCGTATTGATGGGCGGCATCCTGACGGTGTTGCTGTTCTGGGTCGTGCGAAGACTACCCCGAACATGGTAGATCTGGGGAGCGGTAATGGCGATGGTCTTTGCCATCTTTGCCATCATGATCGGACCGGTTTTCCTACAGTCCATTTTTCAACAAGGTGACCCGCCTGGATGATCCGCGAGTCACCCAGCCAATACTGAAGATGGCACGGGCGAATGGCATTCAGGCTCCGATGTGTGGGAGATCGACGCTTCACGGCAGACAACGCGCATGAGCGCAAATGTAAGCGGCTTCGGAAAAACCTTGCGTATCACGATGAATGACAATCTGCTTCGCCGCGGCTCACTAGAAGAGATTGAAGCCATAATGGGGCACGAGATGGGACATTACCTGCTCAATCACATTCCCAAGTCGATGCTCTTCTTCTTGGTGGTGATTGTTTCGGTGTTTGCGTATCTGAAGTGGTCACTGGACTGGAGCTTGCGACGCTGGGGCGCCAAATGGGGCATTCGCGATATCGGTGATCCGGCTGTCTTACCGCTGGTTGTGTTATTAGGCTCGATTTTCTTCTTCATCCTGACGCCCGTGCTCAACACCGAGATACGGAGTCAGGAAGCCGAGGCCGATAGCTTTGGGATCAATGCCAGTCGTCAACCAGACGGGATGGCACAAGCGGCAATCCATCTAGGTGAATACCGCAAGATGCGACCCGGGCGGATCGAGGAATTCGTTTTCTTCGATCATCCGAGCGGGTACAACCGTATCCATAAGGCAATGCAGTGCAAGGCGGAGAACCTGCAGTTGTTCACCGGCCAACAACAATAGCTTGAATCATCAACGATGAGATAAAGACCCCACACTATCCAAAACAAAGATTGTGTGGGGCGCGCCCTACCCTTCCGACTGTTTGAGCTTCAAGTTGGGCTTGTTCTCTTCCAGGAACTCGCGCAACTGGTCAGCGTGGTCGAGCAGCTTGGTCCACTGCTCGTAGTAGAGGGTGACGGGAAAGCGGCCGAGGCCATAAACGCTCACGGCGCCTTTCTCACTAACCCGGAAATCGACGGCGCGCCGGTCGCGGGCCTTTACTTTTTCTTGCAGCGCGGCGAGTTGTGCTTTCAGCTCATCATAGGTGGGTTCTGGCATAAAGGTCCTCTCGTTGCAGACAAAATGCTACACCACTGCGGTTTCGATTCCAGCTTTCTTTAGGGCACGAAGATGTTGCGCGGGAATTTGCTTGTCGGTGATCACGCCGTGAATGTTGGAGAGAGGCACGATCGACGAAAGGCTGGTACGCCCGAACTTGCTGGAGTCGCACACAGCGATCACGCGTGCGGCAATCTGTACCATCAACCGGTTGAGTTGAGCCTCGAGTAGATTCGGCGTCGATACTCCCGTCTGCGTATCGAAGCCGTCCACGCCGAGAAACAGGATGTCAGCTTTTAATCGACGCAGGCTTTCTTCGGCAATTGGCCCCACCAGTGAGTAGGAGTTTGCGCGGAGCATTCCACCGGTGAGGATCACGTCAATGGTCGTGCCCGAGAGTTCACTGGCGATGTTGATGGCGTTGGTAATGACGGTCAAATGCTGGAACTCACGCAACGCGCGGGCGATTGCCGTGGTGGTACTGCCCGAATCGAGCACGACGGACTGTCCTTCGCGAACCATTTTCGCGGCTGCCGCAGCAATGCGCTGCTTTTCCCGCGGGTGCTGCATTTCGCGCTCGGTCAGATTGCGGTCGCTTTCGGTTCCGGCGCGTATCGGCAACGCGCCGCCATGCGTGCGGTACACCAGGCCGCGATTGTGCAGCATCTCCAAATCGCGGCGAATGGTAATTTCGGAGCTAGCATATTTCCTCGCTAGTTCTCGTACTAAGGCGCGTCCATTCTGGTTGACGTAATCGACAATGGAGCGACGCCGTTCTTCATTCAACACGGACGTGCGCTTGTTGGCCATGGTCGTATACGAGCATATTCGAACAAAAATCCAATATCAATTGGGGATTTGGCCGGCCCCGTTGTGAACGCTTAGTCCACTGTCACCGACTTCACCAGATTCCGTGGATGATCGACATCGAATCCGTTTCGCACGGCGACGTGATAAGCGAGAAACTGCAGGGGCACCACCTCCAGGATGGGCAACAGTAGTTCATCGAGCTGCGGAATGGTGAAGGTGGCGACGTTCATGGCTTGAACAGCGGTATCGTCCTCGGAGGCCAGCAGTATCTGACGCTTTGAAATCTGGCGGATTTCTTCGATCAGCGCCAGCGATTTTTCGTATCGCACAACTGACTCGGGATCAGAGCGGTCGCAGGTGATGATGGCGACCACCGGCAGAGTCTCGGTGATAAGGGCTGTCGGTCCATGGCGGAATTCGCCGGTGGGATAGCCTTCGGCATGAACGTAGGAGATTTCCTTCAGCTTGAGAGCGCCTTCCAGGGCAATCGGATAATGCACGCCGCGGCCGAGAAATACAAACGTCTGGTCCTGAAAGAAGCCCACTGAGATTGCTTCGGCTTCAGCATTGAAGCGGTCAAGCCAGCGCTCCATGAGTTGGGGAAGCGCGGCGAGGGCGTGTACGCGATTGACGACATCGGCAGCCGAAAAGGTTCCCCGTTGCGCAGCCAGATACAGTGCCAGCATATAGAGTGCAGTGAGCTGTGTGGTAAAACTCTTGGTTGCCGGGATGGCGACCTCTTTGCCCGCACGGGTGAAGAAGTTCGCATCCGCCTCACGTGAGATCGTGGAATCCACCACATTTGAAATGGACAGCGTTTTCATGCCGTTTTCTTTGGCGATGCGCTGCGCCGCTGTCGTGTCGGCGGTTTCGCCTGATTGCGTTATGGCAATCACCAGCGAGCCCCTACCATTGGTCGGCTTACGGTAACCATATTCGCTGGCGTGCTCGACTTCTACGGGGATACCCGCCAGCTCTTCGATCATCAACTTCCCACAGAGTCCGGCATGACGGCTGGCTCCGCTGGCCACGATGGTCACGCGGCGCAGCGCCGCGACTTGCTCACGCGACCAGGGAAAGCGATCGGGGCACACCATGCCGCTTGCCGGATCGATGTGCTGGACTATCGTCTGGCGAATGGCGTCCGGCTGCTCGTAGATTTCCCGCAACATATGGAAAGGAAAGGCGGCCTGGGGGAGGGATTGCGACATGAATCGATTCCTGGCCAATAGAATAGCACAAAAGAGCAAAAACAATCAAAATCGAACATCATGGCTCAGCCAACCTATCCGAGCCAGCCAGCGGTAAGGGCAGACCTGATCGCACCTGATGTGGCGGCCACCGTGACAGTGTACATTCGTAGTAATGATTACCCGACAACTTGTTGCGCTTTTTGCGCTGTCTTTTTTTGCCCTCGTAGCCAACTCGGAAGCAGACCAGCAAATGTCGATTAACGTGATGCCGTATCCGGCGGACATGAAGCTCTCAGCCGGCAAACTGAAGCTGGATTCCAATTTTCAGGTTTCCAGCGATGGGGTGTCAGATCCTCGCCTGGCGCGGGGCATCGTGCGGATGCAGGAACGGGTCCGGCGCCGCACAGGCCTGACATTGGCGCTTGGGGCCGCTTCAAACAATCCGGCGGCGACGCTGAAGATCTCCGTGACAGAAGCTGGAGCGAAGTATCCGACGTTCGGCGAAGACGAGTCCTACGCACTGGTCATCGACGCTAAAGGCGCTACCTTGCAAGCCAACACAGTGACGGGCGCGCTGCGTGGTCTGGAGACACTGTCACAACTTGTGGCGGGAGATGCTGATGGATATTACTTCCCCTACATCAACATTCAGGACAAGCCGCGCTTTGCCTGGCGCGGGCTCATGATCGACGTGGGGCGCCATTTCGAACCCGTCGATGTGATTAAGCACAACATTGACGGCATGGCGATGGTGAAGATGAACGTCTTCCATTGGCACTTGAGTGAGGATCAGGGATTTCGTATTGAAAGCAAAAAATATCCTTTGCTACACGAGAAGGGATCCAACGGTCAGTATTACACGCAGGACGAAGTGCGGGAGGTGGTCGAGTATGCCGCAGATCGCGGCATGCGGGTTGTCCCTGAGTTCGATATGCCGGGACACACGACTGCCTGGATGCCCGGCTATCCCGAGTTGGCGAGCGCCCCGGGGCCTTACGAAATTGAGACCCGCTGGGGGATATTCGATCCCACCATGGACCCGACAAAGGAAGAGACCTATCAGTTCCTCAACGGCTTCATTGGAGAGATGGCGACACTGTTTCCCGACGAGTATTTCCACATTGGCGGCGACGAGAACAACGGCAAGCAATGGCGCGTCAATCCGCAGATTCAGGAGTTCATGCGGCAGCATGGGTTTCACACCACGGCCGAGTTGCAGACATACTTCAACCAGCGCGTATTGAAGATCGTGCAGAAGCATGGCAAGAAGATGGTTGGCTGGGACGAAATCCTCAAGCCCGACTTGCCGAAGGAAACAGTGGTGCAGTCATGGCACGGTTATAAATCGCTGGATCAGGCGGCGCGGGAAGGCTACAACGCTATCTGGTCAACCACCTATTATCTCGACCATATGGGGCCAGCCGAATATCACTACCTTTCGGACCCGCTGCCCGCCGATGCCAATCTTACGAAAGAGCAGGTATCCCACATTGTGGGAGGGGAGGTCTGCATGTGGGGCGAGTTTGTCTGGGAAGAGAACATCGATAGTCGCATCTGGCCGCGTACAGCAGCCGTGGCGGAGCGCTTCTGGTCGCCGCGGGAGATCAACAATGTCGGTGACATGTACCGGCGGCTCAATGTGGTGAGCGTCTGGCTGGAGCAGACTGGCTTGCAACACCTGTCAAGTACGAATCGCATGCTACGGCAAATCGCCGGCACAGAGGACCTCGGATCTCTGGGGACGCTGGGAAAGATTACGTCTCCTGAAGGCGCCGGCACTCGGGAGCAGTTAAACCACCACGGCACACCTAGTACTCAACTCATCCCGTTGGTGAAGCTGGTGGATGCGGTCGTTCCTGATCCACCATTCCGCTATCAGTTCGAGGCCCAGATAGAGTCAGTGTTGCAAGATGCTCCGAAATTTGCGAGCGGGCAGGACGAGCTGAGCAAAATATTTCAGGTCTGGCGGGATATGGGCCCCGGATTTGGCGCACTGGTGATGGACGCTCCGGTGCTCGCCAGTGCCAGCAGCCGTGTGTTGGAATTGCAGAAACTCGGCAGCGGCGGGCTGGAGGCTTTGCAATATCTGCATTCGGGCAAGTCGGCACCCGATGCCTGGCGTGACACGCAGCTAGCGCTTATCCAACAAGCCGAAACTCCCGACGCTTCCCTGCTGAAAATGCCGTGGTTGAGTTCCTATCGCATGCTCATTCTGGCGGCGGCGGATGTTGGGAACCTGCAGAAGACTGATCGGAAAGAATGGATTCGGAAGGTCCGCGAAGAAGCTGCGGCGGAGGAGCCGACGCAGAAGTACACCTGGTAGAACATGTGGCTGCTTCGAACTCTCTGTTGAGCGATCTTTCTCGGTCCTCGCATTCAGTGTTACAAAAAGGTTCTTCGACTCGAACGCGCTAGACCACCCCAGCGCAACGTCGGCGCTTCGTGGGAGGCCCGGCTGCGGTTCTCTCTCAGAATGAAACATCTAAATGGAAAGGGTGCGCCGATCGCACCCTGTGTAATTCCATTGGCGAATCGGACTGGCGCTACTTGCCCGTCTGGAACCGGTTGTTCACTTCCGCCCAGTTCACGACGTTCCACCACTCTTTGAGGTAGTCGGCGCGGCGGTTCTGATACTTCAGGTAATAAGCGTGTTCCCACACGTCGTTGCCCATGACAGGGTAGAAGCCCTGCGACAGCGGGCTGTCCTGGTTGGGTGTGCTCATGATGTGCAGCTTACCGGCCTGATCGCGTACGAGCCATGCCCATCCGCTACCGAATTGCTTGAGACCGGCGTCATTGAATTTTGCTTTAAAGCTGGCAAAGTCGCCGAAGGTTTCTTTGATGGCGGCAGCGATGGCACCCGTTGGCTCTCCGCCGGATTTTGGACCCATGATGGTCCAGAACATGCTGTGGTTCACGTGGCCTCCGCCCTGATTGCGGACGGCGCTGCGTACCGCTTCGGGCACATTCTCGAGGCCTTTGATGAGCTCTTCGGCGTTGAGCTTGGCGAGTTCGGGAGCCTTCTCAATCGCGGCATTTAGGCTGGTTACATAGGCCTGGTGGTGCTTGTCATGGTGCAGATGCATGGTCTGCGTATCGATGTAGGGTTCGAGGGCGGCATAGTCGTAGCGCAGCGCTGGGACTTCGTGTGCCATTCTGGTTCTTTCCTCCAAAGTTCTGATGCAAGGGAAACTGAATTGGACGCAAAGGCCGCCGTTCGGCGCCAGCGGTGTTGCCATTATAGCGGCATCACTAGCTATCTGTATTTTTGCGCCATGGCCCGTTCGGAACTAGTCATCTGGTTCCATAACTCCTGGCGATGTTCCTTGGCCCATTCGCTGTTCGGGTCAGCTTGAAGTGCGGACGACATCAATTGGTAAGCCTTTACTTTGTCGCGCGCCACGCAGGTGCCATTCGCGTAAAGCGCGGCCAGACGGTTGCGAGCAGGAGCATTCTCTTTCATTGCCGCTGAGCGCAACAAAACCAGAGCCTGCTCACAGCTTCGGGGCACTCCGTTACCCTTGATGTACATGTCTGCCAGGCGAACGGGAGCTTCGGGGTTTCCCCGAGAAGTTGCTTTCCAAAGCCAGGCGGCTGCGGCAGTAGCATCGCTGGCGTCGAGCGCCTTGTTCAGTTCCTGCTGCCCGGGTTGGGGCTTGGAGGATCGGACGCTGGGCGGCGGCTCGAGAGGTTTTGCCGGAGCGATGGTGGCAGGCACGTTGTTTGCTGTTGTGGTGCTGGGTTCCGTGTTCTCTGCCGGCGGACTTTGGGGTAGCGGGCTCGCTTCTTGGGCGGTTTGACCGCTGTCATTTCCTGGCGCCGTCGGATTGGGCCCACTTGATGCATTCGGCTGTGCTGCAGTGTCGGGCTGCCGCGCAGCCTCCTCATCAGCAGGTGTCTCTGGCTTAGTCTCAGGTGTATTCTGCTTCGCCGTTTCCTGCTGAGGGATTTCCGGAGCTTTCGGAGCTGCGAGGGTTTCTTTCAGCTTGTCGCGCCAGATACCGTATTCAACTTGTACCCACTCCACCGGTCCGAGAAACGCCTTACTGCTTTGGGCACGCCCCTCGAGGAATCCTAGAGCAGCGAAGATGGCAACCAAGGCTGCCACAAAGGACCACAACCAATAGTAGCGAGGGCTGGTTCTCGCCGCTTCGTCCGTAGGAACCGTCGATTCGGCATCCAGTTCAAGCAGAGATCCGGTTTTTGCTGCCCGATGTTTTTTCGCTTGATGCGCTGCCTCGTCGATATCGAGGAACCGCGAGCGAGGCGTCTCACCCGGCGGCGGGTAGTACTCCTGGCCTGTGGGATGAGGCTGTTCCTCCGGAGGTGGCACGTCTCCGTCGAACGAAGGATGGTGGAACTCTGCCGGGGCCTCCTTGTCCACCACAGGAACCTCACTCCGCATGGTGAGCTCGTCGGCGGTTTCTTGGGGCGGAGTGTAGCGGAAGTTCGCAACGAACTGCTTCAGCTCTTCTTCTTCGTTCGCAGGGGTCTGAGCCAGTTGCTCGAACGGGCTCAGTGGAGGAGCACCCGCGGCATCGACCACTTCCTGGAATGTCGGCATGCCGGCTGAAGCCGGAGGCGGGGTAATAGGCAATGAGTCCGGTGAGCGATGAACGACGGTTGGCTTTGCCTGAGACGGTGTCAAGGTAGTCGTAGCCAATGGCCGCTGCGGCATAACCGTGACGTTCTGGGTGCGTGGCGCCCGGACGGACAAAGCAAGGGGTGGTGCAGGTGGGCGTGACTCTGGCACGACTTTCTTAGGTTCAATCCGCGTCTCTCCCAGGATTTCCGGCTCTTGCGAAGGCTCACGCTCCGATTCGCGGATCACCGGTGCTTCAAGCTGCGGCTGGCTCGGCAGCGGCTCAGGAGAAGGCCTGGGTTCTTCGACCGGCGGCGTGGCTGGCGCCTCAGGTTCACGCACCGGAGGCGAAGGAGAACGGTCGGGATGGTCGACCGGGGCAGGAGGCTCCTTGCTTTTGGCAGGAACATCGGCTTCAGTGAGCCGCAGTGGCTCAATTTCCACACCAGCTTCTAGAGTTGCAGTGGCTTCGGCATCAGCAAAACCAACCCCAGCGTCGGTGAGTCGCTCAGGAATCGACAGCGGTTCTACACGCAGAGGGTTCGTTAGCGGAACCTCGGCCTTTGCCGGATGCCCGACGTCCTCTAGGTCGATGGGCTCGATCGGCGAAGATGGCGACACAACTGCATGGTTTGACTGCGCAGCGTGTTCGTCGGTTACGAGAGATTCCGGGGTTTTTTGTATCTCTGGTGAGGCTGTAATCCTTTCAGATTCAGGAGCTTCTGTGCCGGCAAGCTTCGGGGAGATTGCCTTCGGGTCGACACGGGTCACCCTGGCCGCGCTCTGTTTAGCCGGTGCCGGTTCCGGGGACTCAGCCGTAGCCCTACCCGCCTTGCGAGAAGGGCTGATTTCCAAAGGTGCACTGGTGAAGCTGAGCGTGCTCTGGGCACTCGGCACCGTCATTGAGCGGTGCGGAAAGGGTGTGCCGCACATCCCGCAATACCGATGACCGCGCGGGTTTTCGTAGCCGCAGTTGCTGCAGACCAAAGTTGCTTCCTCGCTCGAAACATCGTAACTCATGCACAAACAAGTCGAAACCCGTGCGAACATCAGAGCGCTTCTTCCGACGGTAAACTAGCTGGCCGCCGTCACTCATGTGCAGGTGCCGTTTGCGATAACAGTGCATGTCTGTTCGCTGGCGCCTGTACGCCCTACAATTGGCTTCGGATGAGGCCACCAAGGCGCCTCGAAAGTGCGGCGAAAGGCCGGGTCGGTCGGCAAAGTGACGGTGAATCGCACTTCCTAACGGTCGATTCCGTGAGAAGTCACCTTATCGACGGCGCTGGAGCAATTGTTAACCGAACCTTCGCAGTAAGCCTCGCCTAACGCTATTTTTTCAGGGTAGTTGATGAGGTTGGCCCTTTGTTTTCTTCAA
>Ga0306924_10000237_pt1 | contig 43580 bp, 30 predicted proteins | sample sta12Can44000111_FD_203756 | JGI IMG/M metagenome (GOLD analysis project Ga0306924, IMG submission 203756) | Lab enrichment of tropical soil microbial communities from Luquillo Experimental Forest, Puerto Rico - statanox.12C.anox.44.000.111 (v2)... | ecosystem: Environmental > Terrestrial >... | reverse complement strand
GTGGTCGCCGCGCGGCGCCAGGAACACCTGCGTCTTCCCCTGCAGCCGCCGGAAGGACTTGCAGTGGACGATGCGGTCGCGGTCACGCTGGTAGGCGGGCCGCAGGTCGTCCTCGGGCAGCGGCCGCTCGCGCCCGCGCGAGGCCGCCGAGAGCGCTGCCCGCGGGTGCAGGTTCCGCACCTCCTGCTCCTCCAGCATTTGCCGGATCGTGGCGGTCAAGCGCTGTCATCCATAGAAGCTCGCCTCCAGCGTCGCGAGGAAGAGATTCGACAGCGCGTGGACGACCACCGGCGCGGCCAGATTCCCGGTGCGCTCGCGCACCCAGCCGAAGAGGAGGCCGGGGAAGAAGGTGGCGAGCCGCCAGGGCTGCAGCACGACGAGGTGACCCGCCGCGAACAGGCCCTGGGTCACCAAGAAGCCCGCCCCGAGCCGCGCGCCGAGCACGTTCACGCCTCGGCGAGGATCGGTCGCGGCCCAGGTGGTCTGCATCCACCCGCGGTAGAAGAGCTCCTCCGGCAGGGCCACCACGAGGAGCTGCACCACCGCCGCGACCGCGAAGCGCGGCGGCAGCCGGAGGTGCGGGGACGGCGGCAATGCGTACGGCGCGAGCGCGGCCGCGAGCCCGTGTGGCAGCGAGGGCAGCAGCCGGCCGTAGGCCCAGAACCCGGCGAAGAAGACCGGGAACACCACCGCGCACACGGCCAGCGCGACGGCGAGCCCGCGCCCCCAGGCACGCCAGGTCTCACGGGTCGCGAATCCGCTCCAGGGCAGGCCGAAGTCGGCCCAGCGCTCCCCCTCGCGGTGGATCCGCCGCTCCGGGAGCACGATGAACAGGAACGCCGCCACCCCGGCGAGGTTTCCGCCCAGCAGGCCGGTGGGCTCGATGCCGGCGACGAGCTTCGCCGCCACCAGGATCGCCACGCAGGCGCCCCAGGTGAGGACGAGCTCGCGCCGGGCGCGGGCCGGCGCGCGCCGGGCGAGGGAGAGGCTCACCCGGGCATTCTAGGCTACGGGCAGCTCGGGGCGACGGTGATCGTGACCGGGCTCGAGACGAGCGGCGTCGGTCCCGGGTTCACCACCGTCACCGCGTAGGTGCCGTACGGCACGGTGGTCAGGTCGGCGCTCACGCGGAGCTGCCCGCCCTGCTGTCCGCCCTGGCACCGCCCGAGCGCGTCGGTGCCGCTGAGGCAGCTCGTGTCGAGGGGCGAGTTGCTGATGCTGTTGCCCGACACGTGCACGACGGAGTCCGGGTAGACGAACGTACCGGTGACCGTGCCGGAGAACGCCCCGCCGCCCACCACGCAGGTCCCATTGCTCCCGCTGACGCTGGTGACGGTGGGCGCGCCGTCCGTCACGGTGAACGCGAGCGCGTTCGAGGTCGTGCCGTCCGGGTTCGTGACCGTGACGTCGTAGCGGCCGATCTTCAAGCCGGTCGGCGCGGGCGCGCTGGCCGTCAGCTCCCCCGCGCTGACGAAGGTGGTGGGCAGCACCTGGGGCGTGCCGCCGCCGGAGGGCGTCATCGCCACGGCGGCGCCCTGCACGAACCCCAGCCCCTGGAGGTCGAGCGTGACCGCCGTCGACCGATCCTGCTGCGCCAGCGCCGGGGAAATCGTGCGCGCCACGAGCGCGTCGACGATGGTCAGGGTGACCGGGTTCGAGACGAGGCGGCCCGGCATGTTGAGGAGGCGCGCCTCGATGCTGCCGGTGGTCTCGCCGTCGAGCTTGATCGCCTGCGCCGGCAGCGTGGCCTTCCCGTTCGCGCCGATCGTGAGCGGCAGCTCCTGCGCGGCGACGACGCCGGTCAGGCGGACCGAGAGCGCGGAGGGTGCGGCGTCGAGGCCGTCGAAGGTGAACTCGAGCGCGGGCGAGGCGCCGAGGCCGATGGTGGCTGGTGAGACCGAGACGAGGTGCGGGTTGCCGGTCGGGAGCGTGCAGCCGCCGGAGACGCACTGGTAGCCGCTGGCGCAGCCGTGGCCGCAGGCGCCGCAGTGGAGCGTGCTCGTCTGGAGATCCGCGCAGTCGGCGCCGCAGGCGGTCTGCTGGGCCGCGCAGGCGAGGTCACTCGTCTTGGAGCAGGCGGCCCCGACCGCGAGCAGCAGCGCGAGCGCGGCAGGTGCTGCCCGCCGCGACGCAGCCACCAGCGCGGGAGCGAGCCGCCGCCGGCGCGACGCGAGCGCGAGGCCGAGGAGCGCCAGCGTGGCGAGGTCGGCGCCCCCGCCGGTGCCGCAGCCGCCGGACGACCGCGGCCTGATGGCCGTCACCTGGGAGGTCGTGACGTTCCCGTTCACGCACTGGCCCGCCGAGCACTGGCCGACGGGGCAGCTCAGGTTCTTGCAGGCGGCGTCGACGCAGAGCGTGGGCGACGAGGGGATCCCCGTCGCGGTGCACTCCTGGCCGGCGCCGCACTGCACGTTTGCGCACGGATCGGCCGCGCACGCGCCGTTGACGCACACCTGGCCGGCGACGCAGGCGGGAGAGCACGCGCTCTGGCAGAAGCCGTCCGGGCCGCAGGTCTCGCCCGTGGGGCAGCCGACGTAGCTGCAGGAGCGGACGCAGTCGAACACGTACGCGCCGTTCACCTTCGGACCGACGCGACAGAAGGTGCCCGTGGGGCACGTGTTCCCGGCGCACGGATCGGCGACGCAGGTCCCCGCGACGCAGACCTGGCCGCTGTTGGCGGGGCAGCCGGTGAGCGCGCACCCGCCCGCCACGCACTGGCCGCCCGAGCAGCCGGAGCCGGCGCCGCAGGTGATGATCGTGGGCGAGCACGGATCCACGCACTGGGCGGACTGGCACACCTGGCCGGCCGGACACGCGCCTCCGCCGGGCGCCCCGGCGCAGGGCACGCCGGTGCAGGTGCCGCCGCTCGTCTGGCACAGGAAGCCGGCCGGGCAGCGCGCCGATTCGTTGTTGCACGAGTTGGGCATGCAGAGGCCGCTCTGGCACGCGAAGCCGGTCGCGCAGAGGGTGCCGTCGTCGACCTTCCCGTTGCAGTCGTCGTCGAGGCCGTTGCAGACCTCGGGCTGCGGCGTGACCTCACCCGTGCACGGACCCCACAGGCCGCCCTTGCAGGTCTGGCTTCCCGACTTGCAGATGCCCACCCCGGCGGTGCCCGCCGGGCCGTCGTAGCAGGTGCGCTGCGCGCCTTCCTGGCATGCCGCCGGCTGACAGGCCTGCTCGTTGGCGTCCGGGATGCCGTTGCAGTTCGCGTCCGCGCCCGGGGTCGTGCAGTCCACCGCCCCGGCCTGCGGGCCGACGCACTGCAGGCCGCCGCCTCCGGCGCACTTCAGCGTGCCCTGCGCGCAGGCGCCGAGGAGACCGGTCGTGCAGGTGGTGTTGGGGTCGGAGCAGCCGAAGCCGAGGTTGAAGAGCGTGTTGAGAACGATGCGGGTGCCGGCGGTCTGACCGCTGCCGGCGGTGCTCACGCTGGGCGAGTAGTCGTGCCCGCCCATGTAAGCCACGGTGCCGCGCAGCGCGCCGTCGGCGCCGGTCACCTGGATCGTGCTGCTCACGTCCCACGCGGGCGGAGTGGTGGTGGTCGGCGACTGGGTCGTGATGAGCCGCTGGACGTTCGGCAAGTAAGCGGTCGCGACGGGCTTGCTCGCATCGGGGTAATAGGTCGTGATCGCGCCAGAGACGAGCGTGTACGCGAAGTCTCCGATCTGCAGGTTGGGCTGGGCCGGCGCGAGGAGCGACGAGGTGGTGTTGCTCCCGTTCCACTTGAGGATGCCGCTCGGCGTCTGGAACCGCGTGGCCGGGATTCCGTACGGGTTGCTGTTGACGTTGTCCTGCCCAACGATGCCTTCGAGCGCCTGGATCCCCAGACACTCGACGAAGAGGTTGTTGCCGGCGTTCACGAACGAGGAGATGGAGCGGAGCTGCCACGCCAGCGAGTCGCCCGCGGCGACCGGCGGCAGCGGCGGCACGACCGTCGCATCCGTCGACCCGGTCGGGGTGACGCCGTGGGTGTCCCAGTGCGGGATCCACAGCATCTTGTAGTTGCCCTTCGCGAGCTGCGTGTCGGCGTAGCTGCCGCCGGTGGGGGGAATGAAGTCGCCGCCGCACAGGATGTCGTAGATCTTCCCGGAGTTAGCGCCGGTGTTGAAGTATGGAGCGCAGAGACAGTTCGCGGTGCCCGGCGTGCAACCCGACGGAGTGCAGGTCTGGGTGATGGGCGTGTCGCCGCCGGGGTTCGCGAGGTACGCGAGCACGTCGCTCAGCTTGCAGCTCGGCCCGAGGCCGCCGGCGCAGTCGCCGTTGCCGGTACACGGCCAGGAGAGCCCCGCCGCGACCGCGTACTGGTACATGACGTTGCTCGACGTCTTGCCGTTCACGGGAGCGGTGATGTTGAGGATGGCCAGCTTGGGCGGCGGACCCGAGAGCGGCCGCACCTGCGCCGCGTGGAACCCGGTCTGCACCTTGTGGATGTCGATGGTCCCCTCGGCCTTGAAGCGGGCGAAATCGGCGTCGGTCTGCAGCAACGAGATGACGTTGAACGCAGCGACGTCGCCCGCGTCGACGATGAACGGTCCGCCGATGTAGTTGATGGTCGAGCCGAGGCCCGCCACGTTGGCGAAGGTCCCGTCTGCCCAGTTCATCCTCTGAGCGACGGCCCCGGACGCTGCCGTCACCTTGACGTCGGCGGCGGTCGCCGAGGTCTTCGTGTTGTCGATCGCCCAGTAGACCGGAACGTTGTGCTTGAGCAGGAAGTAGACGAGACCGTAGGCGCGGAAGACGCCGTCGTCGGGGCTCGTATTGCAACCGACCGTCTGGTTCGACGCGGTCGAGTCCCGCTTCTGGTAGCAGTTGTCCATCGGGATGACGAGCGAGCCCGACGGGAAGTCGCGCGCCGCGGGGCCCTGCGGTCCGCACGTCGAGGCGCCGGTGAGGGCGACTCCGACTGCGGTGAGGATCGTCGTGGTGAGGAGCGTCCGCCGCATCGCAAGTCTCCCGTCCGAGTGACTCGCGGCATGTTAGCAACGTCCGGACCGGGCCCGCGCCGTACGTCTTGGGCGCACACGGCCCCAGGTGGAACGCGTCAGTGCCACCTGGGGCGCCGACGTGAAGCAAGCCCTTGGCATGCAGAAGTCGAGTAGGACGGTGTTGGATCGAGGGCGGCCCTCGTCCGGAAGATTTCCGCCCCCTCCATAGCGTCGCCGATCTCACAGCGGCGTCCTCGAACGCATCGGTGAGGGCGTCGACGAGCTCGAGCGGTCGAGAACGAGGACCTTCTCGCGCTCCATCGGGCGCCCGCTATATCCAGGGCGCATGGACCGCGAACCCGCCGTCGCCGGACGCTTCTACCCCGCGCGCCGGGAAGAGCTGGCGAGCGAGGTGGCCGCCCTCCTCGCCGACACGACCCGGTCGGCACCTGCCGTGGCGGTGCTCGCCCCACACGCGGGGTACGTCTACTCCGGGGGCGTGGCCGGGGCGACCTACGCGCGCGTCGCGGTTCCGGAGCAGGCGGTCGTCCTCTGCCCCAACCATACTGGCCTCGGCGCGCCGGTGGCGCTGTGGCCCGACGGAGGGTGGCGCACCCCGCTCGGCCGCGTGCCGGTCGACCCGGACCTCACCGCGGCGCTGCGCGCCTGCCCCGGCGTCCGCGAGGACCGCGCTGCCCACCTCGCCGAGCACGCCCTCGAGGTCCAGCTGCCGTTTCTGCAGGTGAGCCAGCCGGGGGTGACGTTCGCCGCGCTGTGCCTCGGTCCGCTGTCCGTCGACGCGTGCATCGCGCTCGGCGAAGGCATCGCTCGCGCGCTGCGCGACCGGCCCGCACTGCTCGTCGCCTCCTCCGACATGAGCCACTACGTCCCGGCCGAGGAGGCTCGCCTGAAGGACGCCCGGGCGCTCGAGCGATTCCTCGCCCTCGACGCACGGGGGCTGTTCGAGACGGTCGAGCGCGAGGACATCTCGATGTGCGGCTTCATCCCGGCCACCGTGGTCCTGACCGCCGCGCGCGCCCTGGGCGCCACGAGTGCCGAGCTGGTCCGGTACGCGAACAGCGGCGACGTGAACGGCGACCTGGAGCACGTGGTCGGCTACGCCGGCGCGGTCGTCCACTGAGCGAGCTGGGCGGAGGTCTTCACGCCCGCCGGCGGCGCCCTCGCGGCCACAACCCGAGGCCGAGCGCGAGCAGCGCCAGCGCGCCGCCTCCACCGCCGGTGCGGCACCCGCAGCCGCTGGGATCCGGATAGATGGTGCACACGGCGGCGATGTCGTCGGGCTTGAGCTGCCGCTTGTCCGTGTCTCCGGGCAGCGCGGTCGGAGCCATCACCGGCTCGACCGGGCCATCCGGCGACGAGACGGTGGGGCACGCGTCGAACGGCGCCGGGTAGCTCGACTCACACGCGTGGTCGAGCCCCAGCATGTGCCCCGCCTCGTGCGTCACGGTGTTGCCGACGTCGATCTCGATGCAGCCGGCCCGGCCGAAGGCGGGCTCACGGCACGCGGGCGCGCCCGGATCGGCGCACGTGAAGTACCAGCCGGTCGGCGACGCGCGGTCGCCGTTCCAGCCGTTCAGCTCCATGTCGGCGTCGATGATCTCTCCGCTGTCCGGGAAGTAGGTCACGGTCGTGAGCGCGAGCGTGCCGCCCGGACCGATCGCCGCGTCGTGCGACCAGCAGTTGTGACGCTGGATGCACGCGCCCAGATTCCTTCCCTGGCAGTCCGCGTCGGAGGTGATGGAGGCGCAGAGCCCCTCGCGAAAGACGACCAGGTTCACGTTGCTCGCGCCGGGCGAGGCGTCGTAGCCGAGCTCGGCGCGGGTCGTGTCGCCGCCGTCCACGAAGCGGAAGTCGGTGCAGGGCTGAGTCTCGCCAGGGCGGGTCGCGCCCGACCACGCGACGAAGCTTCGCCGCGCGAGCTCCGCCGCGGCGTCCGGACTGGCACAGCCGGGGACGGAGCGGAACCCGGTGGCGTTCACGGCGTACGTGACGCGCGGGTTCTTCCAGAAGAGCGGGTTTCCCTGGTCGGGCCGGTCCTGCACGGTCGTGCTGCGGACGAACCCGGCCGCGGTGACGAGGAGCAGCGCTGCCCCGAGGGCGCGTCCCCAGCGCGTCACGGAACCGATCTCACGCGGCGCTCCAGCTCGTCCAGCGCCATCGCCTCGACGCGCCGGTCACCGGCGCGGAGCCTCGCGCGCGGGACGAAGGTGGTCCCCGAGAGGTCCGGCCGGGCGGCCACCCCCGCCACGGTGAACTTTCCCTGCGCGAGGCCCGCCACGCGGTAGTGCGCAGCGTCCCCTCCCCTCCACAGGAAGAGCACCACCTCCTCGCCCGCGGCCAGCCGCGGCGCGCCGACCACGCGCTGGGCGAGCCCGTCCACGGCACCTCCCGGCAGGACGACCTCGAGCCGCGCCGGTGCCGCGCCGCGCCAGGCGCTCGCGACCTCGACCTCGGCGAGGGTCTCGATGCGCAGGTGGTCCTGCGACCAGCGCGCCTCGGTCCTCGCCACGCGACCGCGGACCACGGCCGAGGAGGCGAGCGCCAGCTCCTCGACCGAGGCGGGGACCGCCAGCGCGGCCGCGCAGAGCTGCGGCAGGGCGGCGAGAGCGGTGGCGGCCACTGCGGCGAGGGGTCGGTAGCGCATCCGGCCCTCATCGTATCCGGCGTTGCACTTGCCGCGAAGTCCAGCACGTCGCCGCTTTCGTGTTAGCTTCCGCCCGCCATGACGACGGACAACGTCCGGGTGCGCTTCGCGCCCTCCCCCACCGGCTACCTCCACATTGGTGGAGCGCGCACCGCCCTGTTCAACTGGCTCTGGGCACGCCGCACCGGCGGCACCTTCGTGCTCCGCATCGAGGACACGGATCGTGAGCGATCGACCCAGCAAGCGGTCGACGCCATCCTCGACGCCATGCGCTGGCTCGGCCTCGACTGGGACGAAGGGCCAGGGGTGGGCGGCCCATACGCGCCTTACTCGCAGACCGAGCGGCTCGAGGTCTACAAGCGGTACGCCGAGAAGCTGATCGCGGAGAAGAAGGCGTTCGCCTGCTACTGCACGCGAGAGGAGCTCGAGGCCGGCCGGAAGCAGGCGGAGGCGGAGAAGCGGCAGTTCAAGTATCCGGGCACGTGCCGCGACAAGCCGTTCGATCCGTCGCGGCCGCACGTCATCCGCTTCCGCATGCCGGAGACCGGCGCCACGACCTATCACGATCTCGTGAAGGGCCCCATCACGACGCCGCACGACACGCTCCAGGACGAGGTCATCCTGCGCGGCGACGGCGTGCCTCTCTACAACTTCGGCGCGCTCGTCGACGACATCGAGATGAAGATCTCGCTCGTGGCGCGCGGCGACGACCATGTCAACAACACCGCCCGCCAGATCCTGATGTACGAGGCGCTCGGCGCGCCGGTGCCCGCCTTCGCGCACCTGCCCATGATCCTCGGCGCCGACAAGACCCGGCTCTCGAAGCGCCACGGCGCCACGAGCGTCACGGCGTACCGCGACATGGGCTACCTCCCGCACGCGGTCGTGAACTACCTGGCCCGGCTCGGCTGGTCGCACGGCGACCAGGAGATCTTCACGATGGAGGAGCTGATCCGGTACTTCGACTTCAAGGACGCGGGCGCCACGGCCGGCGTGTTCAACCCGGACAAGATGACCTGGGTGAACCACGAGTGGATGCGCCAGCTGTCGCGCGACGAGGTGGCGCGCCAGGCGGTCCCCTACTTCCGCGCCGCCGGGCTCCCCGCCGAGGACGACGAGAAGCTGCGGCACATCGCGGACGTGGGGCGCGAGCGCGCCAAGACGTTCGGCGAGATGGTGCAGCAGTTCCGCTACTTCTACGCCCCGATCCGGCTCGACCCGAAGGCGAAGGACAAGCTGCTCACCACCGACACGAAGCCGAGCCTGCAAGCCGTCCGCGACGGCGTCGCCGGGCTGCCGGCGCTCGAGACCCCGGCGCTGGAGAAGCTGTTCCACGACGTCGCCGCGGCCCGCGGGCTCTCGGTGGGCAAGGTCGCGCAGCCGGTCCGCGTCGCCCTCACTGGTGGCACCGCGTCTCCAGGCATCTACGACGTCCTCCAGATCCTCGGGCGTGAGGAGAGCCTGAAGCGGCTCGACGACGCGCTGCGGCTGATCGCCTGACTCCTCGGCGCGTGGCAGCAGGCAGACCGAAGGCCGATGGGTGCCCGTTGACGATGGCGCCAGGCCCCTGTAAGCAGTGGCTTGACGTGCGTTTACCCGCTCGCTATAAGGCCGCGCTCGCCGCGTTCTGGCTGACGGTACCGGCGGCGGCTGGCGCGGAGCGGGTGGCAGGAGCCGCCCTCCCCGACGAGGCGAGGCCGGTGGAGGCGAACCGCTACCGGGTCGAGAAGAGTTACGAGGAGACGCTCAAGTACTACAAGGCGGTCTATCCTCCGGGCCGGTATCCCCGGAAGACGATCGTCAACCAGCCGGGCGTGAAGGCGGTCCACATCGAGAACCCGGACGTCAAGCCGGGTGGATGGGAAGGCCTCAACGTATACGAGCTGAACGGCGAGACGCGGGTGTTCGTGCTCGTCTCGCCGAAGGAGAAGAAGAGCCGGCGCTGAGGAGAACTGTTGGGGGATCGTCCAACGGCAGGACGCCAGACTCTGGATCTGGCTATCTAGGTTCGAATCCTAGTCCCCCAACCAATTTCGTAGTGGCGGCCGTTGACTCCAGCAGCAGCCGCCGGTAGATCAGCGGAAGTTTCGTGGCCCCTTAGTCTAGTGGTTAGGACGTCGGCCTCTCACGTCGAAGACATGGGTTCAAGTCCCGTAGGGGTCACCATCTCTGCCCCGCCACTTCGTCCGAGTGGCGGGGCTTTTTCTTTCCGGCGGTGACGTTGGCGAGCCATCCACCGGCCGATCCCGGGTCACGCCCCGCCGGCGGCGCGCCGCTCGCCTACGGCGTCGCCGGGGTCCTCCTCCTCGTCCCCGCGGCCGCCGAGCTCCTGTCGGTGATCGGCTTCGCCGCTGGCCGCCCGATCGGCGCCTCGCACCTTGCGCTCGCGCTCGGGGTGGCCGCCGCGGCCACCTTGGCGCTCGGCGCGCTGGACGGGGCGCCGCTCCGCCGCACCTGCGCGGCGCTCGGGCTGGGTGCCGCCGTCCTCGGCGTGTCGGCGCTCGTCGCGGCCAGCTGCTGGGACTTCTCCTACGACGGCCAGGCGTATCACCAGTCGGCGATCTCGCTCCTCGCGCGTGGGTGGAACCCGCTCGCGGGTCCGCTCACGCCGGAGGACACGGTCCACCGACTGTGGATCGAGCACTACCTGCGCGGCCCCGAGCTGGGCGCGGCGGTCACCTACGCCGCGACGGGCAGCCTCGAGGTGGGCAAGGCCTTCGGGTTCGGGCTCCTCGCCGCCACCGCGCTGCTCGTGGCGACCGCGCTGCGGAGGGCTGGCGCCTCCCCGCTGCTGGCCATGGCCGGGGGGACCCTCGCCGCCGCCAACCCGATCGCGCTCTCCCAGCTAGCCACCTTCTACGTCGACGGCCAGCTCGCGCTCCTCTTCACCTGCGCCGTCGCGCTCGCGTTCCTCGCCCTGAGAACGCCGCTGCGCTCCGCCTGGCCGCTCCTCGCGACGGCGCTGGGCCTCCTCGCGCAGGTCAAGTTCACCGGGATCGTCTACGCGGTGCTCCTGCTCCTCGGGATGGCCGTGGTCGCGTGCCGGGCGGCTCGCCCACCGGGCGCACCCTGGCGCGTGCTCGCGCTGGGGGTCGCCGTGGGCGCGGCGACGCTCCTGGTCGGCTCGCAGCCGCTCCTCACGAACACGCGCGACCACCGTCACCCGTTCTTTCCGCTCGCCGGCGCTGGCGCGGTCGACATCGTGTCCGGCCAGGCGCCGCGCTTCCCGGCGCGGGGGACGCTGGCGCGCTTCGTCGTCTCGACCTTCTCGGAGTCGAGCGCCGGGCGCGAGGCCCCCGTCCCCAAGTGGCCGTTCGTGGTCCGGCCCCGCGAGCTCGACGCGATGGCCGAGGCCGACGTCCGCGTCGCCGGGTTCGGGCCCCTCTTCGCGCTCGCCCTGGTCCTGTGCGCCCTGGGCGCTGGCTACCACGAGGTCGCCCGGCGCCGGCGGCCGAGCCCGGCGTCGTCGGGCCTGCTCGTCGCGGCCTGGGTCCTCGCCACGGCGGCGGTCAACCCGGCGGCCTGGTGGGCACGCTACGTCCCGCAGGTCTGGCTCGCCACGCTGATCGCGGCGGTGGCCCTCTCGGCGTCGGTGCGCGGACCCGCTCGCTGGCTCGGCGTCGCGGCCCTCGTCGTGCTCGGCGCGGACGCGGCGCTGGTCGGCGCCAGCGTGGCGCAGCGACAGGTGGAGACGCAGGCGGCCGCCGTGGCGCAGCTCCGCGACCTCGCGCGCGCCGGGCCGGAGGTCGTGATGGAGCGAGGCGACATGGAGTCGCTCCAGGCGCGCCTGGAGACGGCCGGTCTACGCGCGAGCTATCGCGCCCGCTGCGAGCGGGCCATGCCCCTCGTCGGCGCCTCGACCTGGACGTGCCGCTGATCCCCGGGCCTGCTGCCGCGCCGCTTGCCGGGCGGGCGGCAGCGAGGCTAGGGTTCGCCCCGCCTTGACCGGAGCCCTTCCACCCCTGCGCGGGCGGCACCTCGCCTTGATCGCGGCGCTGACCTTGGCGCCCGCCGTGGCACCCGCCGCCGCGACGCCCGACGCGGGCGTGTGCAGCGCGGAGGCGACCAGGGCGGAGGAGCTGCGCACGGCGCTCGAGGCCTGTGGCCAGCGCGCGCTCTCGGCGCACCAGCAGGCGCGGGCCCTCTCCGAGCAGTCCGCCGCGCTGTCGCGCCAGCTCGCGGACTCCCAGCGCACCGCTGCCTCCTGCCAGTCAGCGCGCGACGGCCTGTGCGCCGGGATCGCCGATCTCGGGCGCTGGGTGACCGACGGCGGCGCCGCTCCCGGAGGGCTCAACGCCTGCCTGGCACCCGAGGCGCAGGTGCGAATCGCCACGCAGCTCGGCGCCTGGAGCAGGGTGGAGCCTCAGCTCCAGGGGCTGCTGCAGTTCGAGGCGGGCGCGCGGGACGACCTCCCCTCCGCCGGCGTGAGCGGGCTGCCGGTCGAGCGCGCGGTCGCGCAGCTCCTGTCCGGCGACGCCGGCCGCCCTCCCATCTTCTACCGCCGCGTGCTCCTCGCGGCGCTGGAGCGTGTCGCGCCGCGCTTCTGGAAGCGGCTCCAGGGGAGCGGCCGCGCCGGTCTCGAGGCGTGGCTCGCGTCGCCAGCCCCGCTCGACGGGGGGCTCGTGGCAGAAGTGCGCAAGAGTGCCCTGCTGCCACGGGATCACGGCGGCGCCGGCCCGGTGCTCTCGGCCGGCCTGGCGTTCGTCCAGACCTACTCCGCTCTCGCTCGCTGCCCGCACCTGCCGGCCACCGCGCCCGAGTGCCGCCGCGCGCGCCAGCTCGAGGAGCTCATCGAGACGACGGGCCCGCTCGTGATCCAGCGCCGCGAGCAGATGATCTGGGCCACCGACTGCCGCACCCTCGGCCCGGGCGCCGTCCTGGAGTGGCTGCAGGATCTCCCACCGCCCCACCAGGCCGGCGACGGCGACAGCTGGAGCATCATCGCCGAGAGCGCCTTCACGAAGCTGTACGCCTGCTTCCTCGACGATCGGGCAGGCGGCAACTCCTTCCCGGCGTGGTCGTCGCGCGTGCTGCCGGGCCCGGGGCAGCTCACTGCCCGCGGGTTGGGGCGGCTCGACCTCGTCCGCCGGCGCTGGGCCGACGGTGGCGACGAGGACCGGTGCGCTCGCGCTCTCCGCGCGCTCCAGACGCTCACTCCGCCCTCCTCGTGCGCCCTGCCGCGCGCGGCGCGCCAGGCGCTGTCGGGCTGGCTCGGGCGGAAGGCTCGCGGCGGCGACCGCACGCCCGCCACCTTGCGCGCCTGCTCGGACCTGCTCGCCGCGGAGTGGCTGGGGCGCACCGCCACCGTCCCCACCGCCTTCGCGCAGCCACCGACCGCGTCCGAGCTGGTGCGCGCCGGTCCGCCCGCGCCGGCCCTCCCCGCCGCTCGCCTGCGCGCGCTCTGCGACGAGCGGCGCGGTGGCGAAGCGTTCCCGGACGACGGCGGCGCGGTGGTGCAGGTGGCGGCGCTGTTCGGCGAGGCGCCGGAGGCGGCTCCCTGGCACTTCGACCTCGCCAGCGGCGCGCCGGCCGAGCAGCAGCGGTACGAGCTCGCGAGCCGACCCGGGCGGTGGGCGCGCCGGCTCTTCTCCGCCGATGGCGCGTGCGAAGCGATCGCGCTCGACCCGGCCCGCTGCAACCGCTGCAGCAGCGCCGAGGCGAGTGCCTTCTTCGACTGCGTCCTGTCGGCGCGGCTCGAGCGGCGCTGGGCGGGCTGGCAGCGGGCGCTCTGGATCGGCGTCGGGCTGGCCGCGGCCGCCCTCGCCGGCGCGGCGTGGGGCGCGCGCTGGACCGGCGCGTGGCGCCGCTTCGGCGGCTGGAACCGGCGCCTCCGCCATCACCTCGAGTCCATCGGCGTGGTGGTGCGCCGCTCGCGGCGGGCCGTGCTCCGGCCATCCGGGCTCCAGCTCGTCGAGCTGGAGCTGCCGCCGACCCAGGCTTGGGAGCGCTGGGGGCGGCGCGCCGTCGTCTGCCGCGCCGAGGGCGGCGCACACCTGCTCGAACGCGACGTCAACGGCGCCGCGCTCCGCGCCCGCGCCGCCGACGCCGAGCTGGCGCTGCTCGCGCACGACTCCGGGGCCTCGCCCGACCTGGCCGCGGTGCGCGCGCTGCTGGAGTGGGCCGGCCGCGGCTCTCGCAAGGCGGTGCAGGTGCTGCCGGTGCCGGTCGATCGGCTGCACTGGCTGCGCAGCGGCGACGACCTGCTCGACCTCGTGGAGCAGACCTCGCTCCGCGGGAACCCCTTCGAGGTCCGCGGCCGCATCACCTCCGCCAGCCAGTTCTTCGACCGCGAGCGGATCGTCTCCGGCCTGCTGGCCGGCGTGCAGGCGGGGAGCTGGACGTTCGTGGGAGGGTTGCGCCGCTTCGGCAAGTCGTCGCTCGCGCTCGAGGTGGCGCGCCGGCTGCCGGGCCCGTCGGGTTACGTCGATCTCGCCGGCTTCTACCATGAGATCGCGTTCTCCGAGGACCCGACGAAGGCCGCCGACGCGATCCTGCGCTACCTGAGCCACCGGCTCCGCGAGTCGTTCGTGACGCGCTACGGCCAGGACGCCGAGGCGCCGGCGCCGCTGCCGCCTGGCGCCCTCGACAGCGGCCAGATCGCGGAGTGGTTCCGCGGGTACGCCGCGGCCGCTGCCGCCGGCGAGGGGCACCGCGCCACCTCGATCCTGCTCATCTTCGACGAGCTCGAGCAGGCGCTCGCGGTCGCGCCCGAGCGCCTCCCCCACGCGCTCGACGTGCTCTCGATCCTGGTCGGGCGGCTCCGCGCCGCCTTCGGGGACCAGGGCACCGGCGCGGCCCGCACCGGCGTGCTGCTGTGCGGGACGATGCACCCGCTCCTGTGGGCGCCGCTGCCGGCGCTCGCGGGGCAGTCGCTCCTCGGCTCGCTCCAGACCGTCTTCCTGCCAGGGCTCCCCGACGACGCCGCCGAGGCGATGATGCGCGGGCTCGGGGCGAGGCAGGGGATCCGCTTCACCGACGAGGCGCTGCGGCTCGTCGTGCGCGAGGCGCAGGGGATCGCGCTGCTCGTGCGGCGCATCGGATCCTCGGTGCTGGAGCTGTACGATCCCGAGCGCGCGAGGCAGGGCGGCCTGGGCGCGGTCGAGATCGGGATCGAGGGCGCCACCGCCGCGGTCCACCGCGAGGAGGAGGAGGGCTCGCCGCTGCGGGTGTGGGTGGAGTCCGAGATCGCCGACCCTCAGACGCCGCCAGGCGCGCTGCTGCGGGCGCTCGCGCGGGCGGGCCGGCTCGAGGCCTCCGAGCTGCGGCGGCAGGCCGTGGAGCTGGTAGCGCGCCACTTCGAGGCTACGGGGATCGATCGGTTGCTCGATCCCGAGGAGCGCCGGCGCCGGCTCCACGAGGCCGCCGCCGTCACCGTACGCCTTCTGGGCGAGACCGGCCTGCTCGCGCCGGAGGGCGATCTCACCAACCCCGAGGCGTACGTGTTCCGGGACGGAATCGTCCGGCGTATCCTCGCCAGCGCGCGCGGCGGTTCGCCGTTCGCGCTCGGGTGACGGGGGAGGAGCCGCCGACCGTGGAATCCCACGACGCGACCCCAAGCCTCCCTGGCGGCGCCTCTCCGGTGCCGCGGACCCCGGGTGTCCGCGAGCTGCTGCGGCTGTTCCCCGATCCCTCCTCGGTGGGCCGCGGCAGCATCGCGGTCGAGGGAGGCATCACGGTCGTCGCGGGGCCGGGGATGGGGCGCACCACCCTGCTCCGCCAGCTCGTCCCGGCGCTGGAGCGCGAGCGCGGCCTCCCCGTGGCGCTCGTCACCATGCCCGAGCCCGAGCGAGGCGAAGGCGGGGACGGGTTCCACCGCTGGCTCGCGTCGCTCGTGGAGCAGGCGCGCGCCGGGCTCCTCGGCTCGGCCCTGCTCGCCTCGCCGGAGCTGGAGCCGCTGCGCGCCGCGCTCGAGGAGCCGGCCGTCGACGAGGGTGGCGGCGCGCCCGAGGTGACGCCGCGCGGCCTCGAGCGCTGGGTGGCGCGCCTCGGCGCCGCGTCGGGGCGCACCGGGGGCGTGTGCCTGCTCGTCGACGACGTCGACTCCGCGGCCGCCATGCCGTGGAAGATCGCGTTCATGGCGGCGCTGCGCTTCGCGTTCCAGGCCGCGGCGCGCGTGACGCCCATCTACGCCTCGTGGCGCCTCTTCCTCGACGAGACGGCGCCCGGGTCGCACTACTTCCGGAACGTGACCCGCCCCGTCTTCCTGACCCCGCTCGGCGCCACGCCCGCGAGTCCGGGTGAGCCTCCGGAGCGCGACGCGCTCGCGACCGCGGCGGTGCCCGGCCTGGCGCCCGCCGCGCGCGCCCGCGTCTTCGAGCTGGCTGGCGGGCACCCACAGCTCCTCGAGCACGTCCTGGCGGACCTGCGCGCCGGGCTGCGCGGGGATCCCGCCCTCCTCGACGCGACCGGCGTCGACGCGCTCCTCGGCGGCGCCCACGCGGCCGGAGAGCGCGCGCTGGCGGCCCGCCTCCTCGCGGGATCACCCGAGCTCGCGACGACGCTGCGCGAGCTCGCGCGGGCGGACGCCTACCCGTTCCGCAACCTGTCCAAGGTGACGATCGCCTCGGGGCTCGTCGACCGCGACGCGGAGGATCGGGCGGTCGTCCCCGAGCTCGTGCGCGCGGTGCTGTGAGCGTTCGGCCGCGGCCTCCAAGGCAAGGGTGCGGCTATCGGGTGCCCCACCGCTCGTCGCGCGCCGTCACCACTGCCCAGGGCAGGATCCACTGCAGGAGCAGCAGCGAGTAGAAGGCGTAGACGACGCCGTAGACGAAGCGCAGGCTGCGGTCGCGCCGCAGGTAGTAGGCGGCCGTGAACGTGGCGCTGACGACGATCGCGCCGAGCAGGGCGCCCAGGCGTGTCGGCCGCTCCGCCAGGAGCAGCGGGAGCTGCAGGAGGCCCGCGTAGAGCAGCGCCAGCCTCAGGTTCCCCAGGACGAAGCTCACCACCGGCAGCACGCGGTTCGTGGGGCGGTAGCGGGTGAACATGAAGCGCGCGAAGGAGAAGCCTTCGACCACGTAGCTGCGTTCCCAGCGCAGGAACATCCGGCTCAGCTGCCGGTACCGCGAGGGCGCCAGCGTGCGGATGGCCGCGTTCGACTGGTAGACCGTGTCGTAGCCCGCGCGCAGCACGATGTTCGTGAGCGCCTGGTCCTCCCCGTGCGCCACCGGACGTCCCAGGAATCGCTGGTCGAGCCAGCGCGGCAGGTGAGGCAGGATGGCGTCGCGGCGGAAAGCGGAGAGCGCGCCGGGGCAGCACGCCACCGTCCGGAACGAGGACTGGGCGGCTCGGGCGAAGTCGAAGGCCAGCGTGTACTGCACGTCGAGCATCGCGCCGATGAACGTGGAGCGGTTCAGCACCGTCACCTTGCCGGCCACCGCCCCCACGCGCGGGTCGCGGAACGGCGCCACCATGGCGCGGAGCGTGCCGGCCTCGACCTCGCTGTCGGAGTCGATCGTGACGAGCACGTCACCCGTGGCCGCGCGGAAGCCCGCCTCGAGCGCGGCGCGCTTGCCGCGGTTGCCCGCGAACCGGACGAGCCGCAGGCGCCCGGGGTGCCGGCGCCGCAGCCGCTCCATGTGGAAGAAGGTGTCGTCGCGCGAACCGTCGTCGACCGCGATCACCTCCAGCCGGTCGGCGGGGTAGTCGGCGCGGAGCACCGAGGCGATGCTCCGCTCGACCATCGGCCCCTCGTTGTAGGCCGGGATCACCACCGTCAGCGACGGCAGCTCCGCGTCCGGCCCGGGCGCGACCGGCCGGTAGCGCAACCAGAGCACGGTCTGCAGGCCGAAGTAGCCGATCTGCAGCACCCCCAGCGCGGCGAACGGGTGCCGCCACAGGACGCCCAGCGGCTCCGCCCACCCGTCGAAGCGCATCGTCGCCGCGGCCGGATCCTGCAGCGCGATGAGGATCGCGCCGGCGATCACCCCGAGGAACGGACAGAGGCCCAGGAACAAGTCGAGGGCGCGGGCCGACAGGGCGACGGCGGGTCGGTGCGCGGGGAGGGCCATGGGGGCGATGGAACATACGTCCGCACGCCCGGGCGCTCAAGTAGCGTGTGAGGGTGCGAGTCCCACGCAGCCCCCAGCGACGGCGCCGACTTCGGCGCACCCCTAGCCGAGCTGCTCCTGCAGGACGGCGCGCACCAGCGCCGGGTCCGCCGAGCCCTGGGTCTCCTTCATGGCGACCCCGAGCAGGAAGCCGAGCAGCTTCTTCTCCCCGGCGCGGTAGCGCGCCACCTCGGGGGCGCGAGCTTCCAGGACCCGGCCGACCGCCGCCACCACCGCGGTCCGATCCTCGATCTTCTCGAGCCCAAGCTCCTTCATCCGCGCGGCGGGATCGCCACCCTTCTGCACGAGATCCGCGAGCAGGGCCTTGGCGGCGGCCGGGGCGAGCCGCCCGCCGTCGACCAGCGCGACGAACAGGCCGAACCGGCGGCCGTCGAGCGGCAGCGTTGGGAGCGCTCGCCCGGCGGCGAGCCCGACGAGGTCGTTGAGGAGCCAGCGCGCGACGGACGCGGCCTGGCCGTGCTCGGCGAGGGCCGCCTCGAAGTACGAGGCGGTGGCGGCGTCGCCGGTGAGGAGGTCGGCGTCCTCCTCGGACAGCTTCAGCTCGCGGTAGCGCTCGAACCGCTCCGCCAGCGCCGGCGTGCTCGCCCGCTGCTCGGCGCGCGCGTCGGCCCGCGACCGGCGCGCCGGGGCGGGTCCGCCGGCCGCGGGCGGCTCCTCGCGCCGCACCTTCGCCTTGCGCGCCTCCGGCGCCCTGGCGTTCCGCGCCGCCCAGGTGTCCTTGAGCGTGATGGTGCGGTTGAATGCGGGCGACCCCGGCTTCGAGTCCACCGGATCGACGAAGAAGTAGCCCTGCCTCAGGAACTGCCAGCGCGACCCCGGCGCCGCCTCGACCAGCGCCGGCTCGACGCGCGCTCCCTCCGCCACCGTCAGCGACTCGGGGTTGAGGGCGGCCAGGAAGTCGCGCTCGGCGTCGGGCTGCTCGACGCGGAAGAGTCGATCGTAGAGCCGCACCGGCGCCGGGCGTGAGCGAGCGGCGTGCAACCAGTGGACGGTGCCGAGCCCCCGCCGCGGCGCGCCTTCGCCGAGAGAACCGGCGTCGTGGCTGCAGCGGATCGCCACCACCTCGCCCGACGGACCCCGCACCACCTCATCGCAGCGCACGACGTACGCCCCCGCCAGGCGCACCTCGCGCCCGGGCGCGAGCCGCCTCCAGTCGGCGGGCGGGTCCTCCGTGAAGTCCTCGCGCTCGATCAGCAGCTCGCGGCCGAACGGCACCCTCCGGACGCCACGGCCCGGCTCACCGGGCCACCACGGGATCTCGAGCTCGTCCACCCGCTCGGCGGGCCACGTCGTCAGCTCGAGACGCAGCGGCGACAGCACCGCCATCGCGCGTGGCGCCCGCTCCTCGAGATCGTTGCGGATGGCGAACTCGAGCTTGCCGATGTCCACCACGCTGTTGTTCTTCGCGACCCCGATGAGCTCGGCGAAGTCGCGCAGCGCCTCGGGGGTGACGCCTCGGCGGCGCAGCCCCGCCAGCGTCGGCATCCGCGGATCGTCCCACCCCGAGACGCGCTTCTCGTTGACGATCTGGAGCAGCTTGCGCTTCGACATCACCGTGTAGCCGAGGGCGAGCCGCGCGAACTCGTACTGACGCGGGCGAGGTTCCCACGGCCCGAGGTGGTCGAGGACCCAGTCGTACAGCTCCCGGTTCGACTCGAACTCGAGGGTGCAGATGGAGTGCGTCACGCCCTCGAAGGCGTCCTCCAGCGGGTGCGCGAAGTCGTACATCGGGTAGATGCACCACCGATCGCCCGTGCGGTGGTGGTGCGCGTGGCGGATCCGGTACAGGAGCGGATCGCGCATGAGCACGTTCGGGTGCGCCATGTCGATGCGCGCCCTCAGCACCGCCGCGCCGTCGGGGAGCTCGCCGGCGCGCATCCGCCGCAGGCGGTCGAGGCTCTCGTCCGCCGGCCGGTCGCGGAACGGGCTGTTCACGCCGGGCCGGTCGAAGGCGCCCCGCTGCTCGCGAATGGCCTCCTGCGGCTGCGTGTCGACGTAGGCGTGGCCCTCGCGGACGAGCCGCTCGGCGCAGGCGTACATCCGGTCGAAGAAGTCGGACGCGTAGTAGAGGTGGGCCCACTCGCAGCCGAGCCAGCGCACGTCGGCCTCGATCGCGTCGACGTAGCTCGTGTCTTCGGTGGTGGGGTTCGTGTCGTCGAACCGCAGGTGCGTCCGGCCCCCGAAGCGCGCCGCCAGGCCGAAGTTGAGCAGGATCGACTTCGCGTGGCCGATGTGGAGGAAGCCGTTCGGCTCGGGCGGAAAGCGCGTCACGACGCGTCCGCCGTTCTTGCCCTGCGCGAGGTCGCCCTCGACGATGTCCGTCAGGAAGTTCGAGGTGGTGGGCGCTTCGGCCATGCATCGCGTGTACCCCAGCCGGGCGGGCCTCGCAACTTGGAGCCCGTGAGGAAGATCAGCTCACGGGTCCTTCGGCTTCCCCTCACCCCGCCTTCACCGCCACACGCCGAAGAGCTTCCCCTTGTGACCCGCCTCGCGGAGGAGCAGGCCCTCGCTCTTCCAGGCGCGCGCGGCGGCGGGCCCAACCCAGAACCCCTTGGGATCGGAGCGGCGGAACGTCTTGCGGAACCAGCCGTGCAGCTCCTCGAAGGTCGCGCGGAGCGCGCGGTGCTTGCCCTGCTTCGAGTGCGGATCGTCCGTGACGTCGAGCTCCGCCCAGAGCCGCCCCGAGACGAGCTCGCCCGCCTCGTTCGCGATGGAGCGCTCGTAGTGGAAGACGGGGGACGGGACCTCCTCGATGACGAGCATCCCGCGGTCGGGGCCGCGCTTCAGCGGGTGGGCGATCACGGGGCCGAGGCGCTCGGCGGCGAGGTAATAGGCCGAGGCCTCCAGCGTCGGCACCAGCGCCTCGTCGGCGCGCGGCGGCGTGAAGCCGGGCGGGACGAGCTCGGGGTAGACGGTGAGCTCGTGCCGCGCCAGGACGCGGAACAGCGCCAGCTCGTCCGGCGGCAGCATGAAGTAGTACAGGGTCGCGGGCACTCGCTCACCGTCCATCGTCGCGCGGCGTGGGCGGCGCCGCGGGAAGCGTCGTCAATCCGGATCCGACCGGCGCGGGCGCGGGCGCGGGGAAAGGACCGACGATGACGTTGCCGGCCGGCGGGATCGCCGGCGGCGGCTTCGGCCGCGGTGAGAGCGACACCGTCCCGACGTCCACGGTGGCGCCCGCGGCCACCGCCACCCGCAGCTCGACGGGCGTGGCGTCGAGGCCCGGCGCGGGCGCGCGGCGGAAAGAGACGTTCCAGGTGCCGGCGGGCAGCCGCACCTCGAACGAGCCGTCCGGCCCGATCGGCACCGAGCGGTGCAGCCGCGTCACGTTCACGGTCGCGCCGGCGCTGCCGCGCCCCGGATCCACGACGCGCCCCCGCACGAGCCCCTCGCCCGCGATGGCCTCGCGAGGCGGCGGCCGCAGCGGCCAGCGAACGAAGCGCACCTCCGAGACGTCGGACTGCATCTGCACGACGGAGCCGTCCGGCGCGAGCGCGAACTCGCGGAACTCGTAGCGACGCGCGCCGGGCGGCGCCGACGCGACCGCGGAGAGGTGACCGTGCTGGTCGAGGGCGAGGAGGAGCACCTCCGCCTGCGTGGTACCGTCCTCGGCCGCCTCGGCCCGATCGATCGCGAGGACGATCTCGCCGTGCCGCTCGACGCCCACCAGGCGCACGCCCGTGATGGGGATACGCGAGTGGAGCTGGACGGTGCGCCGGACGTGCCCGTCGCGAGCCGAGAGCTTCACCGCGGCGCGCCAGCGGTCGAGGCGAAGCGCCTGCACGTACAGGTCGCCGGCGGGGATCCCCGGCAGCGGCCCCTCCGCGCGCACCCCGCCCCAGCCGAGCTCCGCCTTCACCGCCTGTCCGTTCTGCATGAGGAAGATGGGTCGCGACCGGCCGGCGCAGAGCTGGGCGACGCCGTGCATCGAGGGGGGCAGCGCGCCGCCGACCAGGGTGCGCCCGCTCGCGTCGTGCTCCGTCAGCACCGCCTGGTCGTTCTCGGTGTAGATGAAGACGTGGCCGTCGTCGGCCACCATCAGGTCGGCCTCGGTGAGAGGCTCGTCTCCGTGACGGCGCAGCGGGAAGCTCGCCGCGAACCGGCCGTGCGCGTCGAAGCGTTGGACGCGGCCGTTGAGCGCGTCGAGCACCCACAGCCCTCCCTGCGGCCCGGCCGCGAAGCTGGGGGGGCCGAGCGCGTCCTCGTCGTCGCGCGCAGGGTTGCCGGAGAGGCCGAACTGGCCCGCCGCCGCGCCGGCGCTCCCCCGCACCCACACCTCGCCGCCGCCGCCCGGGGCCACCGTCGAGCTGGGGAGATCGAGCGCGGGGGTATCGGGAGCGGTGGCGACCAGCGCGTCGGGCGCGGGCGGCGGCGCGGCCACCCCCGCGCAACCGGCAGGACGCTCCTCCGGCCACACCTCCACCGTGCCGAGGTCGTGCGTCTGCCCGGCGGTGACCTGGACGTCGTCGACGCGCTGGTCCGGGACGAGCCCCGGCCCGGCGATGACGAGCGAGTAGGTCCCAGTGGGCAGCGCCAGCGCGAAGTGCCCCTCCGCGTCGGCCTGCGCTCCCGCCTCCCGTCCGATGACGGAGACCGAGGCGTGCGGGGGCGCCGAGGGGCATCCCTTGTGCCGCAGCGTGCCGATGACCGTGCCCGCGGGCCGCGCCGGCGCGCGGGCGGGGGCCGGTGCGGCGAGCAGCGCGAGGAGGGCGACGAGGCCGGCGAGCACGGCGCATCCTACCGCGAGTGGGGCCTGGCGGGGCGGTCAGGCACGGTCGCCCGCGCGTGAGGTCGGTCCTCCATGAGTCGTAGGGCGGGGGCTCGCCCCCCCGCCGCGCGTCAACCGGGAACGACGAGTCGCACCGGGCTCTCGATGACGGCCTTGAACGTCTGCAGGAAGCGCGCGCCGGTGGCGCCGTCGATGACGCGGTGGTCCCCCGAGAGCCCGAACCGGCAGCGCTCCATCGCGACCACCGCCCCCGTCGCGTCGTCGACCCAGGGCACCTGCTGCGCGGTGCCCACCGAGAGGATGGCCGCCTCGGGCGGGTTGATGATGGCGTAGAAGGCGTCGATCCCGAACATGCCCAGGTTCGAGACGGTGAAGGTGCCGCCCTGGTACTCGTCGGGCTTGAGCCGGCGGTCGCGCGCGCGCTTCGCGAGCTCGCGAGCGGTGCGCGCCACGTCGAACACCGACATCCGATCGACGTCGTGCAGCACCGGCGTGATGAGCCCGTCCTCGACCGCCACCGCCATGCCGACGTGCACGGCGCCGTGGCGGACGATGCTCTCGCCGCCCCACGCCGCGTTGACCTCCGGGTGGCGGGTGAGCGCGTCGGCGGCGGCCTTCAGGACGAGGTCGTTGAGAGAGACCTCGCCCTGCCCGAGCTCGTTGAGCTGCTCCCGCAGCGCGACGGCCCGCCGCATGTCCGCCGAGATCTCGAGGTAGAAGTGCGGGGAGCCGGGCTTCGCCACGCCGAGGTTGCGGGCGATCGCCTTCCGCATGAGCGAGAGTGGCAGGCTCTCGTCGCGCAGCGTCCGCCTCGGCGGGAGCTCGCGCTTCTTCCTGGCCGGGGCCGCCGGCGCGGGGGCGCGCGCGACCGGACCCCGCTCCACGTCGGTAAGGACGACCCGCCCGCCCGGCCCGGAGCCGCCCAGAGCGGCGAGGTCGATGCCGCGCTCGCGCGCCAGCTTGCGCGCGGCGGGCGACGCGATGATCCGCCCGTCGCGCCGTGACGGCTCCGGCGCGGCCTGCAACCTCGACGGCTCGACGGCGCCGCGCGGCGACGCCGCCGTCACCCTCCCCTCGCGCGGGAGCGGAGGGCCGCGAGGGGCCGCGGGAGCGGGCGACGGCGCCGCCGCCCGGGCCGGCTCGTCCGCGCGAGGGCGGGCGGGCTGCGACGACTCCTTCGACATCTCCTCGCTCTCGATGGTCTCCTTCGAGGCCTCCGGCGTCGCCTTCGGCTGGGCGGCCGCCGGGGCCTTCTCGCCTCGCGCGCCGATCCAGGCGATGGGCGTACCTACCGGCACGGTCTCGCCCTTCTGCACCACGATCCCGATGAGCACGCCCGAGTCGAACGCCTCCACGTCGAGCGTCGCCTTCTCGGTCTCCACCTGGGCGATGATGTCGCCGGCCTTGACCTCGTCACCCTCGTTCTTGAGCCAGTCGGCGAGCTTGCCCTCGGTCATCTCGTCCGAGAGCTTCGGCATGTTGATGGGCTTGGGCATGGTTCAGAGCCTCGAGGGGATCCCCGGACCGCGGTCAGCTCCGGTAGAGCACCTTCTTGCAGGCCTCGACGACGCGCTCGGGCGTCGGCAACACCTCCTGCTCGAGCGGCTTCGCGTACGGCATGGGGACGTCGCGACCGGTGACGCGCAGGACGGGCGCGTCGAGATCGTCGAAGCCGTGGCGCTGGAGCATGTCCGCGATCTGGGCGCCCGAGCCCATCCACGGCCACCCCTCCTCGACGACGACGCAGCGGTGGGTGCGAGCGAGCGAGCCGAGCACGGTGGCGAGGTCGAACGGGCGAAGCGTCCGCGGGTCGATGACGGCGGCGTGGATCCCCTCGCGGTCGAGCAGCTCGGCCGCCTTCAGCGCCACGAACCGCATCTTCTGCCAGGCGACGATCGTCACGTCGCCACCGTCCCGAACCACCTCCGCCTGGCCGAAGGGGATGAGGAGCTCGCCGTCCTCGACCTCGCCCTTCGAGCCGTACAGGACCTCGGACTCCATGAAGACGACCGGATCGTCGTCGCGGATGGCGGTCTTGAGCAGGCCCTTCGCGTCGCGGGGGGTCGCCGGGACGGCGACCTTGAGGCCCGGGATGTACGCGTAGGTGTTCTCGAACACCTGCGAGTGCTGGCTCGCCAGCTGGTGCGCCGCGCCCTGCGGCCCGCGGAACACGATGGGGCACGTGAGCTGTCCGCCCGACATGGAGCGCATCTTCGCCGCGTTGTTCACGACCTGGTCGTAGGCGAGCAGCGCGAAGTTCCAGGTCATGAACTCGATGATGGGGCGGAGGCCCGCGATGGCGGCGCCCACGCCGAGTCCCGCGAACCCGAGCTCCGAGATCGGGCTGTCCACCACGCGCCAGGGTCCGAACTCCTTCAGGAGCCCCTGCGAGACCTTGTAGGCTCCGTTGTACTGGCCGACCTCCTCGCCGAGCAGGAAGACGCGGTCGTCGCGAGCCATCTCCTCGCGCATGGCTTGGTTGAGCGCCTCGCGGTACGAGAGGACGGGCATGCGCTGGTTCTTGCGCGCGACGCCCTCGACCGCAACGAAAACGCGCCGCGCTCCGCGCTGGAGCGCGCCCACCCGCGCCGACCGTGAAATCGGCGCCCGTGGGACCGGCGCCTGCTCGCTCGCGCTCTGCGCGCCCCGTCAGATGTCGCGGTGCAGCGCGGGGTCCTCGGCGGAGGCGTAGATGTCCTGCCAGATGGAGGCCACGTCGGGCTGGGGCCCCTCCTCGGCGGCGCGCAGCGCCGCTTCGATCGCCTTGCCCACGTCCGCCTCGAGCTTCTCGAGCTCCGCCTGCGTGATGTCGATCTTCCTCTCGCGCGCGCGGTTGAGGAGCACGTTGAGCGGATCGCGCTTCTTCTCCTGCTCCACCTCGTCGCGCGTGCGATAGGTGGCGGGGTCCGCCATCGAGTGCCCGCGATAGCGGTAGGTGCGCGCCTCCAGCAGCACCGGCTTGCCCCCCTCGGGGCGCACTTCCGCGGCGGCGCGGGCGACCGCATCCCGCATCGCCAGGACGTCCATGCCGTCCACCAGCTCGCCGCGGAGGTCGTGGGCGCAGGCGCGCCGCCAGACATCGGTGACGGCCGAGCTGCGCTCGATGGAGGTGCCCATGCCGTACCGGTTGTTCTCGCAGACGAAGATGACGGGCAGCTTCCAGATGGCGCCCATGTTGAGCGACTCCCAGAAGGCGCCGTTGTTCACGGCCGCCTCGCCGAACAGGCAGACCACGACCCCGTCCTTCTTCCGGTACCGGAGCGCGAAGCCGACGCCGGCCGCGAGCGGGATCTGCCCGCCGACGATGCCGTAGCCGCCGAGGTTGTGGCGGCGGGCGTCGAACATGTGCATCGAGCCACCCTTGCCTCGCGCGACCCCGTTGGCCTTGCCGTACAGCTCGGCCATGACCTTCTCCGGCTCCGTCCCCCAGGCGAGCGCGTGCCCGTGATCGCGGTAGGCGTTGATGAGGTAGTCGCGGCGTGGGTCGAGCGCGGCGTGCACGCCGATCCCGACCGCCTCCTGGCCGATGTAGAGGTGGCAGAAGCCACCGATCTTTCCCTCGGTGTAGACGCGCCCTGCCGCCTCCTCGAAGCGGCGCAGGAGCAGCATGCGCCGGTAGAGATCGAGCAGCGCCGGCTTGGTGTCGGCGATGGGTTCCGCGCGGGAGGCGACCGCCCCGCGAGCGGCGGTGTTCGCTTCGGCCATCCTGCGTTCTTAGGGCCCTCGGGCTCTCCAAGCAACGCGATCCGCTTCACGCGCAGCGAAGCGCGGGCGCGAGGCGCGTGAGGAGCCTCCGCAGGGCCAGCTCGGTCTTCGCGTCCTCGATCTCGCCCCGCTCGCAGGCCTCCACCGCGGCGCCGAGCGGGCGCCAGCGCAGCTCCGCGCCCTCTTCGAGCGGTGAGCCGTCCCCCGTCTCGGGCGCGGACCAGACCGGCGGCCCGAGGCCGCGCGCCACCTCGGCCGCCATGACGTGGATCTTCTCGGACGCGATGCCGGGAAGCATGAAGAACGGTCCTCCCAGCGGCTCGAACCGGCTCGGCTCGATCTCGAGCCCCGCCTCCTCGCGCACCTCGTCCGAGGCCCGCCGCCGCAACGCGTCGAGGCCCACCTCGCCCGGCTCGAGGACCCCCGCCACGAGCTCCTCGACGAGCAGGTACTCGGGCTCCGGGAGCACCGCCGTCTTGCCGCGGCGGAAGTAGGCGGCGGGCCGCAGGCCCCGGCGGGTGAGCACCTCGATGCCGGCCGGCCCACGCGCCCACAGGCAGACCGCGACTGCGTCGAGCACCGGACGGTCGATGACGTCGATGGGGTACTCCGCGGACCGCGACCCGTCCTCGCGCCGGTTGCGGGCCCGGAACCGCCTGAGGCGGAGGAAGCCCTCGTCGCAGCGCGACCGCTCGGTGCGATCCTCGACGATCTCGATCTCCGCGACGCGAGGCATGCGCGGAGGCTACGCGGCGATCCCCTTCGAATCAAGCCGAGGCACGAGGGAACCCGGAAGCGGGTGGGCTGCGGAGGGCGCGGCGCGTCACCAACCTTGGAGCGGAGGGGCATCATGACCGAGCGGGAGATCACGGAGGAGCTGCGCGCGCTCCTCCAGCTGGACATCGACGCCGTCCGCGCCCACGCGCTCGCCGTGCGCGGCGTCGACGTGCTCGCGCTGCGGGACGCACTGGGCGAGATGCGGCGCGACCACGAGCGCCACGCCGAGGCGCTCCGGCCGGCGCTCGCCGCGCGTGGCGCGGAGGCTCCGGCGGGCGTCGATCTGAAGGGCGCCGTGCTCGGCGGCATGGCGGCCGTGCGCGCGCTCGCCGGGACCGAAGGCGCGCTCACGGCGCTGCGCTCGGAAGAGCGGCTCACGACGGGCCGCTACGCCCGGGCGCTCGCCCTGGCGTGGCCCGAACCGCTGCTCGATCCGGTGCGGCGCTTCCACGCGGACGAGCAGCGTCACCTCTCGACGATCGAGCGGTGGCTCACCGAGCGGCCGTGGGAGGGCCCGGGTACGAGCGCGACGTGACCGCGGAACGCCGAGGCGGGGGACAAGCCTCTGCCCTACAGATCACGTTCCATTCTGTTCGCTACAGCGTTCCGCCTCAGGCGAACATCTTCGCGACGTACCGCTCGAGCACCTCCTCGGGGTCGGGCTCGAAGCCTCCCCGGTAGACGATGGTGGTCGCGAGCTCGGCGGCCAGGATCGCCGACCGGTACTTCGAGGGCAGCCGATCGATCCGCCGGCGGAAGGTCGGGCTCTCCCGGACGAGCTTCGGGAGGTGGGCCAGGAGCGCTCGCCGGTGGACCTCGCTCGCGGCGAGGCCGGGCTTCGCCTCGAAGAGCTGGAACAGCCGTGCCTTGTGCGCGTTGATCTCCGCGCTGATGGCGGCGGAGATCTCGGTGTAGCTCCGCCTGCCCCCCGCCTCGCGGTGGCGCCGGAAGATGAGGTTCGCCTCGTCGGAGGAGCGCTTCTCCAGGATGGCGAGGACGTCGCGGACGTACTCCTCCTTGTGCGCCAGGAACTCGTCTTCGGTGAGGAGCAGGTTCCCGATGATCTCGTAGGAGGAGGAGATGACGCCGCACTTGTTGGCCGACGCGTCGCGGAGGACGATGATCCCCGCCTCCTGCAGGCGCTGGCGCGCCTCCGGCGTGAGGAACGAGTTCGCGCCCTCGACGATCACCTTCGCGGTGGGCGAGCCGCCCTCGGGGACGAGGCGTCGGCAGCTCTCCGCGTCCACCGTCTCGGGCCGCCCGCCGGCGGGGATGAAGAGGTCGGCCGGGACGGTGAAGATCGAGCCTCCGTACTCCCGGTGGAACTCGTCGAGGGTGACCCAGTCCTCGCGCACGCCGGAATCGGTCCGCTCGACGCGGCGGAACAGCTCCCGCAGCCCCTCGGTGCGCCGCGCGTTGCGGCAGAGCAGGAAGCCACCCGGCGACAGCGCGCCGGGGTCGAAGGCGTCGGCGTCGGCCACGAGGACGATCCGCGAGAGCGCCTCCCGATCGAGGCCGGCCGGGTCGAAGAGCACTCCGGTTCCGTCGACGATGAGCCGGATCTGCACGCCCGGGCAGCGCTCGAGGAGGATCCGCAGCGCGTTGCCCGCCACGTCGCCGTTGGGGCCGCCGGTGAGCTTGACGCTGAAGGCGTCCTTGCGGATGTCGATCCCCCGCTCGCGCATCGCGATCTCGGCGAACGTGACCACACCGGTCGAGGTGACGCCGTACTGCTTGTGGTTGATGCCCACCCGCTTGCTCGAGATGATGCCGGTCCCCAGGAGGTAGCCGCGGCGGACCGAGAGCTCGGCGATGGTCTCGATCATCGCGTCGTGCATGTTCTCGTCGGGGCCGAGCTCGATGGGCTCGTCCTCGCCGTAGTGATCGACGACGCGCGGATCCTTCGCGCGGCCGCCCTCCGTCACGAAGACGTCGAGGAACGCGTTGATGAACCCGAGCTGCACCTTGCGCAGGCGCTGTTCGAGCCGCTCCTTCGACTGCCCCGCCGGGGCGCGCAGCACCGCCACCAGCTTCGAGCCGCCCTCGTAGATGTCCTTGTTCTTGAGGTGCTGGGTGTGCGCGAGCACATAGGTCTCGCGGAAGACGGTGTTCGCGACCGTGACGTAGTCGTCGCGGCTCTGCGTGACGATGGTGCGCCACCCGCCCCGCGCGATGTCGGAGAAGCCGATGTGGTAGCCGAGCCCGCTGCGCCCGAAGAAGAAGGTGACGCGGAACGGGCGCTCGGGGGGGAGGTCGGCGGTGAACTCCGGCCCCAGATCCTCCAGGTAGGCCGGGTCCAGGCGGAAGGCGAGCGCGTCCTTCTCCGGGACGAAGTAGTTGGTCTTCAGGGTCCGGCGGATGAGCACCAGCGTCGTCCGGAAGATCGAGCGCCGGAACTCGTCCAGCTGGCGGTGGCCGGTGTTGTGGGCGGCCACCTCCCGGGCGACCTTCGCCGCCTCCTCCTGGTAGCGCGCCTCCCGGTCGGCGAGCTCGGGGTCGAACCGGGTCTCGAACAGGCGCGCCAGCCGCAGCGCCATGTCCGGGTGGGAGTGGAACGCGCGGATCACGTCCTCCAGCGTGAACCGGTGCGGCTGATTGTGGGCGCAGTTGGTGTGGCAGAAGCCGATGAAGGCGTTGACGAGCGACGCCTCCTCGCCGTTCAGGATCCCGGGCAGGACGAGGTCGCGGTAGGCCGGTGACTCGATCGCCAGGATCTGGGTGTTGAAGAGCTCCCGGCGCAAACGCCGGAACAGCGGCGAGTCGGGCTCGAGCGACGCTCCGGCCCGGTGCGCCACCTGGAAGCTCCCCAGGAACCACGGCTGCTTCCCGGTGCTGATGGTGATGGTGAACGACCGGCGCACCCCCACGTTGAGCCGGTTGAAGACCTCCATCACCTGGGCGAGGAAGTCGCGCTGGGGCGGGTTCCCGACCGCGAAGAGCACGGTCGTCTCGCCGCGCTCGTTCAGGCCCTCTGGCGGCTCGGCGTGGAGGAAGATGCCGGCGTGCGCCCGCCCTTCGCGCAGGAGCCACAGGAGCTGCGCGACGCGGCTCGGGGGCGCGAGCCGGACGTATCGCGCGTCGTTGAGCCACAAGAGCTCGAGCAGCCCGTCCGCCTCGGCCGGATCCAGCGCGGCCCCTCGCTCCGCCAGGGCGGCGCGGACCTCCTGGCGGAGCGGCTCGGGGATGGGCGGCCGCGCGGCCCCCGCGATCTCCGCGTCGGTCTTGCGGTCGAACTGGTAGCGCTGCAGCTCGAGCAGCCGGTCGGTGCCAGGCACGGGGCCCCACGAGTGGAACATCTCGGCGCACGAGATGTCCCGGTCGCGGAGCTGCTGGACCGTCGCGGCGATCGAGCCGGGGACGTCGAGCCGCGCCACGATGAGCTCCGCCTCGCGGTCGGCCACGACGAGCTGGCGATCGCGCCGGAGCCGCCCGAGCCCCGTGGCGAGCCCGGCGATGGACTCCCCGTCCTCGCGCATCGTGCCGGAGAACAGCCCGGCGACGTTCTCGTGCAGCCAGCGGAGGTTCGCCCCCGCCTCGTCCACCAGATCGCGCAGACCCACCGGCCCGTCGAGCGCGTGCTTCAGGGGATCCATGGGCACCTCCGGGGCGAGCCGCCGACCTCCTTGGACGCCGCCTCAGCTAGGCGATACCGCCCAGGCAGACGTACTTCACGACGAGGTAGTCCTCGATTCCGTACTTCGACCCCTCCCGCCCGACGCCGGACTCCTTCACGCCACCGAATGGGGCCACCTCGGTCGAGATGAGGCCGGTGTTGAGCCCGACCATCCCGTATTCGAGCGCCTCGGAGACGCGCCAGGCCCGGGCGAGATCGCGCGTGTAGAAGTAGGAGGCGAGGCCGAACTCGGTGTCGTTGGCGAGGCGGATCGCCTCCGCCTCGTCGTGGAAGCGGAAGAGCGGGGCGACGGGACCGAACGTCTCCTCCCTCGCCACCGCCATGGCCGGGGTGGCCTCGGTGACGACGGTCGGCTGGAAGAAGGTGCCGCCCAGCGCGTGCCGCTTTCCGCCGACGAGCACGCGCCCGCCCTTGGCGACGGCGTCCTCCAGGTGCTCCTCCACCTTGCCCACCGCATTCATGTCGATGAGGGGCCCCTGCTGCGTGTCGGACTTGAGCCCGTCGCCCACCTTGAGGCGCGACACCGCGTCGGCCAGCTTCGCCGCGAAGGCGTCGTAGACCGCGTCTTGGACCAGGAAGCGGTTCGTGCAGACGCAGGTCTGGCCGCTGTTGCGGTACTTGGATGCGATCGCCCCGGCCACCGCCGCGTCCAGGTCGGCGTCGTCGAAGACGATGAAGGGCGCGTTCCCGCCCAGCTCGAGGGAGACCTTCTTCACGGTCGAGGCGCACTGCTCCATGAGCTGCTTGCCCACCTCGGTCGAGCCCGTGAACGTCACCTTCCTCACGAGCGGGTGGGTCGTCAGCTCGGTCCCGATGGGCCCGGACGCGCCGGTGATCACGTTGAAGACGCCCGGCGGTAGCCCTGCCCGCTCGCCGAGCTCCGCCAGCGCCAGCGCCGAGTACGGCGTGGCCGTGGCGGGCTTGAGCACCACCGTGCAGCCGGCCGCCAGGGCCGGCCCCGCCTTGCGGGTGATCATCGCCGACGGGAAGTTCCAGGGGGTGATCGCGGCCACCACGCCGATGGGCTCCTTCAGGACGACGATGCGCTTGTCGGCCGCGTGCTGCGGGATGGTGTCGCCGTAGATCCGCTTCCCCTCCTCCGCGAACCACTCGATGAAGGAGGCGGCGTACGCGATCTCCCCACGCGACTCGACGAGCGGCTTCCCCTGCTCGGCGGTCATGAGCACCGCCAGGTCCTCCTGGTTCGCCATGATGAGGTCGAACCACCGGCGCAGGACCGCCGCGCGTTCCTTGGCCGTTCTCTTTCGCCAGGCCGGCCAGGCCGCGTGGGCCGCCTCCACCGCCCGCCGGGCCTCGGCGGCGCCCATGCGCGGCACGGTGCCGAGCTGCTCGCCGGTGGCGGGGTTCGTCACCGCGATCGTCTTGCCATCGTCGGCGTCGGTCCAGGCGCCGTTGATGTAGCACTTCTGGTGAAGCAAGAACTCGTCTCTCAGCGGGATCGTCGCCACCGGAACCGTCACGGCCATCTCGTCTCCCCCTGCGCGCGGTGCGCGCGGCTCGTCCTGCTCATGTTCAGAACCCCAGGTACGCCTCGCGCACCTTCGGGTCGGCCTCCAGCTCGCGGCCGGTCCCCTCCTGCACGATCCGGCCGTTCTCGAGCACGTAGCAGTAGTCCGCCACCTTCATCGTCTGCCTCACGTTCTGCTCGACGAGGAAGATGGTGAGGCCCTCCTCGTGCAGCCCCTTGATGATGCGGAAGATCTCCTCGACGAGGAGCGGCGAGAGCCCCAGGCTCGGCTCGTCGAACATGATGAGCGCGGGATCCTGCATCAGGGCCCGCCCGATGGCGAGCATCTGCTGCTCGCCGCCCGACATCGTCTCCGCCACCTGCGTTCGCCGCTCCGCGAGCCGCGGGAAGAGCCGGTAGACGCGGTCGAGGTTGATCGCCCTGCGGGGCTTGGCTCGCCTGAGGTACGCCCCCGCCCGCAGGTTCTCCTCCACCGTCATCTTGGGAAAGAGCTGCCGCCCCTCCGGAACGAGCGTGATCCCGAGGTCGACCACCTGGTGGACCCGCTTGCCGCTCACCAGCGTCCCGTCGTACCGGATCGTCCCACCGGTCGGGCGCACGAGCCCGCAGATGGTCTTGAGGGTGGTGGTCTTGCCGGCGCCGTTCGCGCCGAGGAGCGCGACGAGCTGCCCCTTCTCCACCGAGAAGGAGATGTCCCACAGCACCTGGGTGAGCCCGTAGCCCGCGGACACCCCGTTCACCTCGAGCACGCTCATGCCGCCGACTCCCCGAGGTAGGCCTGGATGACCGCCGGCTCGCGGGCGACCTCCGCCGGCGCGCCGTCGGCGATCTTCTCGCCGAAGTTGAGCACCACCAGCCGGTCGCTGATGCGCATGATGACGCGCATGATGTGCTCGACGATGAGGATCGTCATCCCGCGCGCGCGCAGCTGAAGGATGAGCTCGATGGTGCGGTCGACCTCGGTGGGGTTGAGGCCGGCGACCACCTCGTCGAGGAGCAGGAACACCGGCTCGAGCGCCAGGGCCTTGCCGATCTCGAGCCGCTTGCGCCCGGCCAGGGTCAGGCTCGCCGCGGGCACGTCGGCGCGGTCGGCCAGCCCGATGAGCTCGAGCACGCGCCAGGCGTGCGCCTCGGCGTCGGCGCGCCGCGGGTGCTTGAGGAACGACGCGATGACGATGTTCTCCAGCACGGACAGGCCCGCGAACGGCTTCACCACCTGGAACGTCCGGCCGATGCCGCGAGGCGCGAGCGCGTAAGGCGGCATCCCGCTCACGTCCTCGCCGCGGAAGACGACCTTCCCGCGCGTCGGCGCGTAGTAGCCGCTCACCACGTTGAAGAGCGTGGTCTTGCCGGCGCCGTTCGGGCCGATGAGGCCCACGATTTCGCCCGGCTGGACCTCGAACGAGACGTCGCTCACGGCCATCAGGCCGCCGAAGGCCTTGCTGACGTTCTGAACCTTCAGGATCGGTTCCGTCATGCCGCCCCCTTCCCCGCCGCGGCACCAGCCTCGGCGGCGGGGGGCGTCGTCAGCGCAGGCGCGCCGGAGCCGGGCCGCCTCACCGCGCCCCGGCGGCGCAGCGTCCCGAGCACGCCGTTGGGGAGGAACACCACCGAGAGCGCGATCACCGCGCCGAGGATGATGACGTACAGCACCTCGTACTCGGCGAGGTAGGCCCAGAAGACGGTCTTGAAGGCGAAGATGAGGACCGCGCCCACCACGGGCCCGAGGAGCGTCCCCATCCCGCCGAAGACGACCATGACGAGCGCCTGATCGCTCACCAGATCGCCCAGCGTCGAGTCCGGGTCGATGAAGGTGACCCAGTAGGCGAAGACGCCGCCCAGCACGGCGGTCGGGACCGCGGAGAGGACGAACGCCTGGACCTTGAGGCGCGTCGGGTTGAGGCCGAGCGCCTTGGCGCCCTGCTCGTCCTCGCGAATGGCCTTGAGCTTCAGGCCGAAGGGCGCGCGCTCGAGCAGGAACCACAGGAGGAAGAAGGTGGCGCCCACCACCCCGAGCATCACCCAGTAGAAGAAGCGCGGCTGGAGGTAGGCCGTGAGCCGCATGCCGTCCGGGCCGCCGGTGAGCGACGACATGAGCGCGAGCTGCTGCACGGCTCGGGAGAGGGCCCAGGTGGCGATGGCGAAGTAGGCGCCGCGCAGCCGGAGCGTGGGGAGGCCCGCCACCACCGCCGCCGCCGCGGCCACGAGACCGCCGGCCCCGGCGGCGGCCGGGAACGGCCAGCCGGCCCGCATCATCAGGATGGCGGTGGTGTACGCGCCGACGCCGAAGAAGGCGCTGTGGCCGAAGTTGAGGTAGCCCGTGTAGCCGGCCAGCACGTCGAAGGCGACGGCGAGGCCGACCCACATGATGGCCTCGGTCGCCACCCGCAGGAAGAACGTGTCGTGGACGGCGAGCGGGAGGAGCAGGAGGGCGACGAAGACCGCGATCGAGCCGAGCAGGCGCCGGTCGTTCACGTCACACCCCCTTCCGGAAGAGGCCGGTGGGGGACACGAGCAGGATGAGGTAGAGGACCGCGAAGACGGCCAGGAGCGTGTAGCCGGGGTCGAGGTAGACGAGGAAGACGGACTGGATGATGCCGAGCAGGAACGCCGCCGCCGGCACGCCCGCCAGGTAGCCCATCCCGGCCAGCACCACCACGAAGAAGGCGAAGATCGTGTACTCGGGGCCCATCTTCGCCGAGACGGACAGGATGGTCCCGATGAGCACGCCGGTCATGGCGCTGATGCCGACGTAGATGGCGTAGACGAAGGCGTTCGTCCGCCGGTCGTTCACGCCCATCAGGCCGGCCGAGTCCTTGTGCTGCGCCAGCGCCCGCACGCCCAGGCCGAAGTCCGTGTGCTTGAGCAGCCACTGCAGCACGCCCGTGATCACCACCGCGTAGACGAGCCCCGCCAGGCGCACCGAGGACACGGTCAGGAAGAAGCCGCCCTTCTCGAAGAAGAAGGATCCGGTGGAGAAGCGGGAGGGCGTCGAGTGGCTGTAGAAGCCGAAGAACGTCTGGGCGAGCCCCCGGAACATGAGGGAGAGCCCGAAGGTGAAGACGAGCCCCATGAGCAGCGGGTTCCCCTTGTGGCCGGAGAGCACGCGCTGGATGAGCGGCTGGAGCACGTAGCCGAGCGCCGCGAACCCGACGAAGACGACCGGGAGGAGGAGGAAGGGATCGACGTGCGTGCGCTGGTTGAGGTGGAAGCCGGCGAACGCGCCGAGCATGATCCACTCACCGACCGCGAAGTCGATGACGTGCATGACCCCGTACACGAGCGAGAACGCGATCGCGATGATGATGTAGATCGCCCCCAGCATGACGCCATCGGCGAGGGCCTGCGGCAGGAGCTCCATCGCTCGTCTCCTCGGATCGGCGAGTCACGGCGGGCCGGGCGCGCCGGAGGGTCTCCCCGGCGCGTCCCAGCCTCGCAGCCCGGGCTAGCGCTTGCTCCAAGGCGTCATCGGGTACTGCGCCGCGGCGTCGGCGTCCTTCTTCGGCCCGACCACCGCGACCTTGCCGCCCTGGATCTGCACCGTGAGCGGCGCCAGGCCGACGTTGGCGTGGTAGAACTCGCCGTCGGTGGCGAACTTCACCTTGCCGTAGAAGGTGTCGACATCCACCGCCTCCAGCGCCTTGATCAGCTCCGCGCGCTTCGCCTCGGAGAGCGGCGGCGGCGCCCCCACCTTCTGCAGCGCCACCTGGAATGCGATGCCGGCCGCCGAGCAGCCCGCCTGCGTGTAGTCGGCGCCCACGCCGAACGCCTTGCGGGCCGCCGCCTCGTAGCTGGGCGCGTCCTTCCAGAGGATCTCGCTCTTGGTCCGGGTGGTGGCGGTCCAGACCGCGCCGCCGAAAACCTGGTTCGCGTCGTCCTTCAGGGCCTCCACGAACGCCGGCTCGGTGACGCCGTAGTGCATGAGGATCGCGCTTGGCGCGAAGTCGATCTGGCGCATGCCCTTCACGAGCTTGATGAGCTCCTCGTCGTGCCCGCCGAACGCGACGAGGTCCGGCCGCATCCCCTTCACCGCCGACATGAGCGGGGTGAGGTCCTGGCCGGCCGGGACGATGTTGAACTTGAGCACCTTGATGCCGGCCTTCTTGGCGGCGCCCTCGAACGCCTCGGCGGTGGCCTTGGAGAAGGTGTCGTTCGAGCCGAAGATGACGGCCGTCTTGGGCGCCGGGGAGAGGCCGGCCAGCGTCTGGATGGCGGCGGCGCCGGTGAAGTTGACGGGCGGAACGGTGCCGAACGTGTAGAGGAACTTCTGCCGCCAGATCATGGGCGACTCGGCGGAGCCCGTGATCATCGGGACCTTGTACTTCTCCACCACCGGCGCGACGGCGATCGTGACGCCGGACGCGTAAGGCCCGAGGATGAAGTCCACGTGCTCCTGCGTGATGAGCCGTTCGGCCGCCGCCGCGCCCTGGGACGGGTTCGACTGGGCGTCCGCGTAGAAGAGCTTCACCGGATACTTCTTCGCGCCGACCGGGATGCCGCCGGCCTCGTTCACGGCCTGGGCCCACAGGTCGTAGCCGCGCTTCGTGACGTTGCCGCCGGTGGCGAGATCGCCGGAGAGCTCGGCCACCACACCCACCTTGAAGAACTCCCGCGCCTCTTGCCCGGCGGCAGGCACGGCAACGGTCAATGCCACGAGGGTCGCCCAACGCAGTGCTCGTCTCATCCGCTTCCTCCTTCTCGGGGGGAGAAACTGGGGAGCTTCGTTTCGACGTCGGCTGGCTGTGCTGGTGTTCGTAGCGAGAGGTGTGCCACGGGAGCGCACCCCCCGTCGCGCAGGAATCGGTGACCACGCCCCTGAAAGGATTTGCCGGGATCGACGGGGGGTCACGCGGCCGGAGCGGCCGGGAGGCCCCGTCGCGTGACCGCCGCGGCCCCGTGGCCAGGCTGGCCGGTTATGCAAGACGGCATGAGGCCGCAGCCTCGGAAACCCGCGCCCTCGTTGACGGCCTGCGTCACGAGATGCCGTACTTCTTCATCTTCCGGGCGACCGTGGACTGGTCGACGCCGAGCGCTCGGGCCATGGCGGTCTGGTTGCGGTGGCGCTCGCGCGCTGCGATCAGCATCGCCCGCTCGGTGCTCTCCACCGCCTGGGGCAGCGTGAACTCCTCGGGCCAGCCACCCGGTGCCGCGCCCGCCTTGCCCGAGCGGCCCACGATGTCGTGCGGCAGGTCGGACAGGTCGATGACCTCGGCGTCGGACATGACGACGAGCCGCTCGCAGAGGTTCATCAACTCCCGCACGTTGCCGGGCCAGGGATAGGCGAGGAGCGCCTCGGACGCGGCGCGCGAGAAGCGCCGGCGGATCCCGAGACGCTCTCCGAAGTGATCGACGTAGTGGCGCAGCATGGGGAGGATGCACTCCGTCCGCTCGCGCAGCGGCGGGACTTGGAGCGGGATGACGCTCAGGCGGTAGAAGAGATCGAGCCGGAATGCACCGCGATCCACCATCGCCTGCAGATCGCGGTGCGTCGCGGCCAGCATGCGGACGTCGAGCTTCCGGCTCTGCGTGCCCCCCACCCGCATGACGCGGCCGTCCTCGAGGAAGCGCAGCAGCTTCACCTGGGACGACAGCGGAAGCTCGGCGATCTCGTCGAGGAAGAGGATCCCGCCGTCCGCGAGCTCGAAGTAGCCCGGCTTCCCTTTGGCCTGGGCGCCGGTGAACGCGCCCTTGTCGTAGCCGAACAGCTCGGCCTCGACGAGCGACTCGGGGATCGCCCCGCAGTTGATCTTGACGAGGGGCTTGCCCGCCCGGCTCGAGTACTTGTGGATGAGGTCGGCGATGAGCCCCTTGCCAACCCCGGACTCGCCGAGGACGAGGACCGTCGAGTCCACCGCGCTGACCTTGATGGCCTGGCGCAGCGCCTTCTGCATGCAGGGGCTCTTCGCGATCACGCGCCGCGACTCGACCTCCTCGAGCTGCATCTCCAGCATCTGGTGGCGGAACCCGTCCCGGATCGCCTCCTGCTGCTCCAGCTGCTGGTGGAGGGCGTCAAGCTCGGTGACGTCGCGCTCGTACACCACGACGCGGATGAGCCGACCTCCGTCGTCGAAGACCGGGGTGCCGGTGAGGACCAGCTTCCGCCCCTGCCGGGTCTGCAGCATGTCGACCGGCGCCCGCGTCCGGATCACCTCGAGCGTGGCGGACCGGTCGAAAACGCGCTCGGCGACGAGGTCCCGCATGTTCCGCCCAACGACCTGCGCAGCCTGGATGGCGTTGAGGCGCTCCGAGGCCGGGTTGATGCGGAGCACGTTGGCCTCTCCGTCGCAGATCCAGAGTCCGTCGGAGAGCGAGTCGATGATGGCGTCCTGGACGCGCGTCAGCTCCTGGTAGCGACGCATCTGGCTGTCGTGCTCGCCGGCCTCATCGCGGGTGTCCACCACTTCGGGGGCCATCGGAGCCGTCGGATCGCTGGGGCTCATCGCCTATGCAGTATCGCATCAACTTAGGCAGATGTGCATGCCCATCAGGCCAGGTCCGCCCTCTGGAGCCGGCGCGCCGGCGTACCGAGTGGCAGATCGCGCGCTCCGAAGCTGATCCACCAGCATTGGTACGATCGCTGCTATCGGCCTCGCTCGACCCTCACCGTCGAGGAGACGCGCTCATGTCGAGGCAGACCGAATACCAGGCGCTCCGGGATCGCCACGTCCCGAAGGGCCCCTCCCACGCCACCCCCGCCTTCATCAAGGAGGCGCGCGGGGCCGTGATGATCGACCTCGACGGCCGGGAGCTCATCGACTTCGCGGGTGGGATCGGGGTGATGAACGTCGGCCACTCGCACCCCAAGGTCGTGGCCGCCATCCAGGATCAGGCCGCGAAGTTCACCCACACGTGCTTCCACGTCGCGATGTACGAGCCGTACGTCGACCTCGCGGCGAGGTTGAACGAGCTCTCCCCCGGCGACTTCCACAAGAAGACGATGTTCGCCAACAGCGGCGCGGAGGCGGTCGAGAACGCCGTCAAGGTCGCGCGCCACGCCACCGGCCGGCCGGCGGTGATCGCCCTCGAGGGATCCTTCCACGGCCGCACCCTGCTGACGATGACGCTCACCAGCAAGGTGAAGCCGTACAAGCTCGGCTTCGGGCCGTTCGCGCCCGAGGTCTACCGGATGCCGAACGCGTACTGCTACCGGTGCCCGTTCGGCCTCCGCTACCCCTCCTGTGACGTCGCCTGCGCCGACTACCTCGAGGAGTTCTTCATCGGGAACGTCGCGCCCGAGCAGACCGCCGCGGTCATCGTGGAGCCGATCCAGGGCGAGGGGGGCTTCGTCACCCCGCCGCCGGAGTACTTCGCGAAGCTCCAGGCCATCTGCAAGAAGTACGGCATCGTCCTCGTCATCGACGAGGTGCAGACGGCCATGGGGCGCACCGGGAAGCTCTTCGCCATCGAGCACTGGGGCATCGCCCCCGACGTCGTCACGACCGCGAAGAGCCTGGCGGGTGGGCTCCCGCTCAGCGCCGTGACCGGCCGGGCGGAGCTGATGGACGGGCCCCACGTCGGTGGGCTGGGCGGCACCTTCGGCGGGAACCCGGTCGCCTGCAGCGCGGCGCTGGCCGTCCTCGAGGTCCTCCTCGGAGAGGGGTTCCTCGCCAGGGCGGAGGCGCTCGGAGCGGAGATGTGGCGCCGGTTCGAGGCCTTGCAGCGCCGCTTCGAGATCATCGGCGACGTGCGGGGCAAGGGGCCGATGCTCGCCATCGAGCTCGTGCGCGATCGGGTGAAGAAGACGCCGGCCAGCGCCGAGACCAAGAAGCTGGTGAAGCTCTGCTACGAGAAGGGGCTCGTCCTCATCGCGTGCGGCAACCACGGCAACGTCATCCGCACGCTCATGCCGCTCGTCATCACCGACGAGCAGCTCGACCGTGGCTTCGCGATCCTCGAATCGGCGCTCCAGGAGCTCTCGCCCGAGCGGTGATCGCGGCCTTCACCCTGGAGGAGATCGACGATGGCGACCCTGACGCCCACCCCTCGCACCACGGTGCGGCAGCGCGCGGATCGAGGCTCGTATGATCGCGCGGTGATCGACGCGATCCTCGACGAGGGCCTCGTGTGCCACGTGGGCTTCTCCGTCGAGGGGCAGCCGTACGTGCTGCCGATGAACTACGCCCGCGTGGGCGACCGGCTCTTCCTCCACGGGTCCAGGGCCAGCCGGCTGCTGACGTCGCTGGCGAAGGGCGTCCCGGTCTGCCTCACCGTCACCCTGCTCGACGGCGTCGTGCTCGCGCGCTCGGCCCTCCGCCACTCGCTGAACTACCGCTCCGTCGTCGTCCTCGGGACGGCCACCGAGGTCACGGACCGCGCCGAGAAGCGCGCCGCGATGGAGGCGATCCTCGAGCACGCCGTGCCCGGGCGCGGCCGCGAGGTCCGCCCGCCGAGCGACGCGGAGCTCGACGCGACGCTGGTCGCCGCCCTCCCGCTGCTGGAGGCGTCGGCGAAGAGGCGCAGCGGCCCGCCGGTCGATCTGGAGACGGATCGGGCGGCGTCGTGCTGGGCGGGCGAGATCCCGCTTCAGCTGGTGGCCGGGCCGCCGCGGCCGGACGCCGGCGTCGATGGAGCCGCAGCTCCCCCTCTCCTCCGGAGGAGGCGAGGGCTGGGGTGAGGAGGCAGCGCGACTCGCGGAACCACCCCTCACCCCGGCCCTCTCCCCGCGAGGCGGGGAGAGGGTGAACGGAGTGAGTGGCCAGGGTCGCTAGGCGACGGTGCGCAGCCCCTTCGCCGGCTTGTACTCCTCGAGCTCGTCGAACTGGAGGTAGCGGTACACCTGCGCCGCCTTCGGCGCGACCTTCTCCTGGAAGGCCGCGAAGTACTCGGCGGGCGTGGGCAGCCGGCCCAGGTTCGTCGCCAGCGCTCCCAGCTCGGCCGAGCCGAGGAACACCTTGGCGCCGTTGCCCATGCGGTCGTCGAAGTTGCGCGTCGAGGTCGAGAAGACGTTCACGCCGTCCGGCACGCGCGCCTGGTTGCCCATGCAGAGCGAGCACCCGGCGATCTCGATCCGGGCGCCGATGGCCGTGTAGGTCGAGAAGTATGCCTCGTCCTTCAGCTGCTGCTGGTCCATCCGCGTGGGCGGGCAGATCCAGGTCCGGACCGCGGGGTTGAACTTCTGCCCCTTCCAGATCTCGCCGGCGGCGCGGAAGTGGCCGATGTTCGTCATGCAGGAGCCGAGGAACACGTCGTCGATCTTCGTGTTCGCCACCTCGGACAGCTTCTTCACGTCGTCGGGGTCGTTCGGGCAGGCCAGGATCGGCTCCTCGATCTGGGCCAGGTCGATCTCGATCGTCGCCGCGTACTCCGCGTTCTTGTCGGCGCGGAGCAGCGAGGGCTTCGCGAGCCAGACCTCGACCTCGTCCACGCGGTGCTGCAGCGTGGCCGCGTCCTGGTAGCCGTCCGCGATCATCTTCCTCATGAGCGCGACGTTGGAGCGGAGGTAGGTCGCCACGCTCTCGACCGACAGGTCGACGCAGGCGGCGGCCGCGCTGCGCTCGGCGGCGGCGTCGGTGAGCTCGAATGCCTGCTCCACGGTGAGCTCGGGCAGGCCCTCCATCTCGAGGATGCGACCGTTGAAGACGTTCTTCTTGTTCTTCTTCGGGACGGTCAGCAGGCCCTGCTGGATGGCCCAGTACGGGATGGCGTTCACCACGTCACGGAGCGTGATGCCCGGCTTCATCTTGCCCTTGAACCGGACGAGGACGCTCTCGGGCATGTCGAGCGGCATGAAGCCCGCCGCGCCGGCGAAGGCGACCAGGCCGGAGCCGGCCGGGAAGCTGATCCCGATGGGGAAGCGGGTGTGGCTGTCGCCGCCGGTCCCGACCGTGTCGGGGAGGAGCAGGCGGTTGAGCCAGGAGTGGATGACGCCGTCGCCCGGCTTGAGCGCCACGCCGCCCCGCTCCTGCACGAACTGCGGCAGCGTCTTGTGCATCTTCACGTCCGCCGGCTTCGGGTACGCGGCGGTGTGGCAGAACGACTGCATGAACATCGGGGCCGCGAACTTGAGGCAGGCGAGCTCCTTCAGCTCGTCGGCGGTCATCGGCCCCGTCGTATCCTGCGAGCCCACCGTGGTCATCTTCGGCTCGCAGGCGGTGCCGGGGAGCACGCCGGCCACGCCGCTGGCGCGGCCCACCATCTTCTGCGCCAGCGTGTAGCCCTGACCCGGCTTCGGCTGCGGGTTCACCGGCTTCGTGAAGAGGTCGGTCTCGCCCATCCCGAGCGCCTTGCGCGCCTTCTCGGTGAGGGCGCGCCCGATGATGAGCGGGATGCGGCCACCGGCGCGGTACTCGTCGGCGAGCGTGTTCGGGGAGAGCTTGAACGTCGAGAGCACCTCGCCCTGCTCGGTGCGGACCTCGCCCTTGGCGGTGTCGACCACCACCACGTCGCCCGTCTTGAGCTTCGTGACGTCGGTCTTGATGGGCAGCGCGCCCGAGTCCTGCGCCGTGTTGAAGAAGATGGGGGCGATCACGCCGCCCATGATGACGCCGGCGCGCCGCTTGTTCGGGACGGCCGGGATGTCCTCGCCGATGTGCCAGAGCACGCTGTTGCAGGCGCTCTTGCGGGAGGATCCCGTCCCGACCACGTCGCCCACGAAGGCGACCTGGAAGCCCTGGGCGCGGAACTCGGCGATCTTCGCCAGGCCGCCCGGGAAGCGGGTCTTGCCCATGGCGAGCGCGTGCAGCGGGATGTCGGGCCGGGTCGAGGCGTCGCCCGCAGGCGAGAAGTCGTCGGTGTTGATCTCGCCGTCGACCTTGAACACCTTCACCTTGACCTGCGCCGGCACGCCCGGGCGAGCGGTAAACCAGTCGGCCTTGGCCCAGGACTCGATGACGCGCTTCGCGGCGGCGTTCGTCTTCGAGAGCGCCAGCACCGCGTCGAACGCGTCGTAGACCTGCGTCGTGGCGGAGAGCGCCACGGCCGCGCCCTCGGCCAGCTCGGGGACGGCGAGCGCCTCCACGAGCGGCCCCACGTTGTAGCCGCCCATCATGGTACCGAGGATGCGGACCGCGTCCTTCTTCGAAACGAGCGGCGAGCGGAGGGTGCCGCGCACGATCTCGGCGAGGAAGCCGGCCTTGACCTCGGCCGCGGGATCGACGCCCGGCGAGACGCGGTTCTCGAGCAGGTCGAGGAGGAACTGCTCCTTCCCGGCCGGCGGGGCCTCGAGCAGCTTGCACAGCTCCCGCGTCTGCTCCGGGTCGAGCGGCCGGGCGGGGATGCCGAGCGCCTTTCGCTCCGCCTCGTGCTTCAGGTAAGCGTCGATCACCGTCGTCTCCTTCGGATCGTGATTGGGGGAAGAAACCCTGTCCGGGCGCGCGCTTGCCCAGGCGGGAGGCCCGTTCTCCTACACCATCTGCGGCGGAATGTCACCGTGCGGCGGATTGGCGCGCTGAGAGCGGAACCCGCGCGACCAGCGCGTGATCAAGCCTCTCTCCACCAGGGGAAAGGACAGCGAAGAGGGGCCGCACCGCACGTGTCTGCGTGGCGCAGCGAAGCGGCCAGCGCGTGATCGAGCCTCTCCCCCCCGGGGGAGAGGGCAGGGAGAGGGCAACACCGCGCGGCCCTCCCCGGCGCAGCGAAGCGGCCAGCCGTGAT
>Ga0306924_10000232_pt1 | contig 44100 bp, 32 predicted proteins | sample sta12Can44000111_FD_203756 | JGI IMG/M metagenome (GOLD analysis project Ga0306924, IMG submission 203756) | Lab enrichment of tropical soil microbial communities from Luquillo Experimental Forest, Puerto Rico - statanox.12C.anox.44.000.111 (v2)... | ecosystem: Environmental > Terrestrial >... | reverse complement strand
ATGAGGGTTGCCAACTTCCCGATGGGACTGATGGCGGAACTGATGAGCGCCGTCGTTTTCTCAGGGATCTGCGATCGCCATCCGAAAGTGCGCTTCGTCCTCGAGGAGGCGGGCGTCGGTTGGGTCCCCTTCATGTTCTGGCGCTTCGACCGCGAGTACGATTTCGGTGGGCCGGCCAACCGCGTCTTCAAGCCCGACATCCCGCTTTCCGACAAGCCGAGCGAGTTCGTGAAGCGTCAAGTCTTCTTTACCTTCGAGGTCGAGGAAGAGGGCGGGTTTCGCCGAGCCCCCGAGGTTGGTTTGGGTAACTTCCTCTGGGCCAGCGACTTCCCGGGCCTCGACAGCCCGTGGCCGCACTCTAAGGCAATGGGACATGCTCCAGCGGAGGCAGCTCTCGGGAAAGAGGCCCTCGACCAACTTGTCTTTGAGAACGCGGTGAACCTGTACAAGATTCCGGTGACACTGCCTCAGCAGCGAAGTTCTTGAGATCGGGCGTCATTGCGACCCCGGACGACCGGCCCTGGCGGGCCGTTCCGGGGGTCCTCGCAACGACGGGCTCCTATCTAATTCATGGGACTTCGGAACCGGGACAATCGCCTGAGGCTCGCTCCCTTCAATTTGGCCGATCCGGGCAAGAGCTCCTTCTAATGTGGCTCAGACCTCGAAGCTGCGCACATGGAGGATCCATCCGGCACCTCCTCTCCTGAATGGGCCGGTCACGCGCACCGGCAAATCCGCGGTTCCGGCGTCTCGGTATCTCGCGACGAGCCGTTGGTAGGCCGTGAGCTCGTCGGCGGTTGCCGGTTTTGCGACGCCGCTCGGGCGATCGAACTGGACTTTGTCGACCTGCTCCAGCGGCGCTAACATGACTGGCTTATCGATCAGCGGCCCGGTTAGTCCGAGGTCGCTATTCCGCGCCTGCACGCTCGCTTTGACCGAGACCTCGACCCCGCGAAAATCATAGCTGCCATTTGCGATCCTCGCGATTTGCTCGGCCCAGCGATCGACATCGGGCAGAGTATCGCCGTGCAGATAGACATCGGCTGTCGAGTCCTCGGCATTCGCAATCGGCCGCACCGAGTGCACTCCGTCGAGCTTCTGCAGAGCTTCATAGGCCCCACCCCAGCATGCGCCGAGCCCGTAGGGGCATCTCGAGGTGAGGCCGACCGCGGCGCGAGTGCCGGTTGCCGCGCTCGTGATTGTGCGATCCAGTTCCGCGGTGGTCATTTGCGCTTCGGCTGGGATCGCGTGCTCCGTCGGAGCCCGAACGGCGGCGACCCTTCTGCGCCTGGCGGGCGCCGCGACGTGCAGAATCTTCGCAATCGACGGGACCTTGGCGTTGTTCAACAGAAACAGCATGTAGTGCCCCGGCGGGCAGACATCTGCGTTGGCGGGAGCCGTTATCGTCAGGCCTCCCGCCGCCGCGCGGAACGCCAGGAAGTTGATCCGCTGATCCGCATTGAACGAATGGGTTACTGAAGACAGCCGGATCCAGCTGACCTGCCCGATCTCCTCGGGATGAGGCGTCCCGACCGCGAAGCTCTGGCCGTAACCGACCTCCTCGGGGGCGGTCGTCAGCTCCGGCCGCGCTCCTCGGAACAGGTAAGGCGGATGGTAGATCTGGGCGTCGCGATGACTATCCTGCGGCGGGTTCTCCGCAGGACTGCCGTCGGGCCGGTATTCGCCGCCGCCGGCGCTCAGCACCGTCGCGTCCGGCAGCAGAATGGCGGTCCCGTGGTAGCAGCGATCGACGTCCTCGACGGCAAGTTCTCTCCACTGGCCGGTCGCGGGATCCCACAGCTCGGCCTCATGGACCGGCTGATGCGGTGTCAGGTCGTTGAACCCGTCATTCTTGCCGCCCCCACCCTGTGTGCCGCCGGTGACCAGCACTGTCCCGTCCGGCAGAATGGTGGCGTTATGCTGGCGTCGCGGATGGTGCATATTTCCGGTTGGGCGCCAGGCGGGATTGGCCACCGTCAGGTCTATGGTCTCGGCGGCAGAAGTCGGGACGTGGGTTCGCGGGTCGTTACCTCCGCCGATGTAGATGACCTTCCCGACATCGTACATGACGGAGGGCGCGTAATCTCTCGACCCGCTCGTTCGCGAACCCCCCGCGCCCTGAAGCGGCGTCCAGTTGCCCGGACCCTCAGTGTCCAGCATGTAGCTCTGCGCGAGTGGGCCGGACATGAAGGCTCGGCCATTCGGAGCCGTGTGAACCCGGGGGTAGAGCTGCATACCGTGGAAATTTACCAGTGAACGCCAGGCGTGCCCGTCCCAGACCTGTTGAACTTCGTTTATCGGCGTTGTGCCGTTGGGGCCGGCGAAGCTTCCCGACATAACGAGAGCGGTGCCATCGTGGAGCGTGATGGCCGAGGGATACCAGCGCCCGTTGTTCATGACCGGGAGCGCGGTCCAGGTATTTGTCCGGTAGTCATAGGTCGCGGCTTGGTCGATTCCCTTGCTGTCGGCGAAATGCCCGCCGACCACCAGCAGTAGGCCATCCGGCATGAAGGTATGCCCGGAGCAGAATAGGTTGACCGTTGTCCTGCCATCCGCGAGCGTGGGCTTTGGCGTCGGCGTCGTTGTGCGCGTCGCGGGGTCCCAGATCTGCGGCGTGCAAACATGCTCGTCGAGCGAGTCGGTTGGATGGTCCCGGCGGCCCCAGAACAGCACCTTTCCATTCGGCAGCAAATGCGTGTGGATGGCGACGTTCGGCAGCGAGAACTTCGGATCCCACCGTCCCACTTCCTTCGGGTCGGCGGCGCCGCGATCGACAGGCACCGAGTCCGCGACCGGTGCATTGTCGGCGGCCGCCGGCTGCGCAACGAACCGCTGCGATCCCACATAGGTCACCGACAGCTTATAAGCTGGCCGCACGCCGTCAGGCGCATTCTCGAGCTTTACCCGCAGGGTGTGGAACCCAATCTTCTCGGTTCTTGCCTCTAACGTACCATGCGCTGCCGCGGCTCCACGGAACGTCTTCGTTGCGAGCAGTTGGCCGTCGGGCGTGGCGATCTCAAGCGCCGCCTCGCTTTCACCCGCCAGCCCGGCCAGGCTAAGCACGGCCCGGATCGGCGTACCCCGCTCGCACCAAACGCGCCCTGCCTGGACCGTCTTGCCGCTGTCGGCGGGCGGGAGATCGAGGTCTGTCGCCCCCTCGAATTCCTGGGTGCTTGCGCGTGTCGTCACGACGACACCGCCGTCGATGCCGGTCCGGCTGTAGCAGACATAGCCACGTCCGTCGGCGTTTCGCGGCACGGTGATCCTGGCGGTCCCTTGTCCGGTCGTGACGAGATCGGCACCATTCCCCGAGTAATCGTGTAGGGCGACATTCGTGCCGAACGCGGTCGCGACCTCGATTGTGCGTGGGCCAGTAGGATCGTTGTTCAGCGCGACGAGCAGACCCGGCCCGCCCAGACGCTCATAGCAGAATAGATTGAAATCCTTCCAGCGCTGTTGGGTCGATCCCGATGCGAGCTTTTCATGAATCCAGATAAGATTGTCGATCGAGCGTTTGAGTCCGAAGCAATTCTTGTCGGTGCCGTAATCCCGATAATAAACGCAGGGATAACCTTCGGAAGTAAGGATGTAAGCGTAGCCAAATATTTTGTTCGTCACGACCGGCTCCTTGAGATCCGTGTCGTGGTTTTCGATAAAGGTGACCGCGTTTAACGGAGCAATCCCCGCCAACCCGGCATGGTCGAGATCGGCCATGTTGAAGCGGCCGGGGTTGTTGCACATAGCCGCCAAGATGAACCGCAGCGGGAAATCAAAAGCACTGGCTCGGCCGCGCATCCCGTGCGGGTTAAACACCCAACCATTTACGAGAGTTCGGTTCCCGTCAAAGAATTCACCGAAGGCGAATTTGCCTGCCATCGACTTGCTGTTGAGGAACGGGAAGAGGAAATCGGTAGAGAGCCCCTTTACGTCATCGAGCCGATATCCCTGGACGTCGAGTGCCCGAGTGAGCCAGTCGGCGGCATCGATCAGACCGTTGAAGACATAGCCTTTCGGCTTGCCGTTTATCGGCGCAAGCTCGCGCCCAAAGGGAAAGTCGTCGCGGGGGGATCCGCCGAGCTCAGGATCGCGCGGCACGTTCGGAAGGAAGTTGAGCGGGTCTTTGGGAAATCGCCCGACGTCCGGTTTCCCTTCAGCACCTCGGTAGCGAAAGACGAAGTTGCCGGGATCGCCCGACCGATGGTGCTCGACCATATCGAGATAAACGTCGATGCCATTGGCGCGCAGCGTCGCGACACAACGCTGCAGCTGCTCTCGCGAGCCGAACCGGGTCGGGACAGTACCCATCTGATCCTTTGATCCGATATCGTAATCGTCAAACGGGCCATAACCGTCCGACCCCGGATGGGCCCCCGCCGAAGTCTTTAATACCGGCGGGAGCCAGATGGCCGTGAAACCGGCCTTGCCAAACTCGTTTGCTTGCGCCGCCAGATGATCCCACCACCACGGCGTTCCGGCCTCGCCATCTGCTGGCGAAGGAACCGCGCGGTTGGGGGGGAGTTTGTAAAACCCTTGAAGCAGTACTCCCATGGGAACCCCCTAGTCTTGGGAAAATCTATCGCCTAACCGAGCGCGGCTCGGCAGGTGATCGCTGCAGCGGTAGCGCTGGCACGGAGAATTACAAAGGCCTGGCCCGTTAAGCGCGCGCCAGGTTTAGCACAACGGTGGGGCAGAGGTTCTACCGCTTGCATTTGACGAAATCGCGACAAGAACTCCTCTGTGCTTCGCAATAGAGTTTCTGCAGCAGCTTAGACAGATCACGCCTCGGCCGATGTGAAGCAGTTCACAGAGTCTGAAATTTCCTTCGGGCCGGTGATGTATCCAGCCCCGATTGGGGCGACCCGCACGATCGCCTCTCGCAAGTTGTGGATGCCCACGGAACTAGTGCGTGGGCTGAAGGCCCGCGGCGCAAGGCCGGCCACGAACGATTTTGGAAACACGCGCTACCGTCACCACGCCAGTGCCCAACCGTCACGGCGCGGGTCGGAGCCGGCCAGCAGCATGCCGGTTGCCGGGTCGCGTCGGATGATCTCTACGCTGCAAGGACCTTCGAGATCGCCGACCGTGTGTACCGGGTGACCGCGGCGAGAGAGCTCGCTGCGTACCGCGTCGGAAAAACGCCGCTCGATCGTCAGCGCATCCTCTCCGTCATGCGACCAGTTGGCGTATTGGCCGGGGACGTTCGAGGTCCAGCGCGGCATTTCGGCGGCCTGCTGCGGATCGAGCCCGAAATCGATCATCGCGGTCAGCACCTGCAGATTGATTTGCACCTGATTATCCGCGCCAGGCGTGCCGAAGACGCACCACAGCGCGCCGTCCTTCAAAACGATCGGCGGGTTCATCGTGTGGCGCACCCGGCGCCCGGGCTGCAGCCGGTTCGCATGGCGAGGCTCGAGGTGCCAGTAGCTCATCCGGTTGTTGAGTAGGATCCCGGTATCGCCCGCCATGACGCCGGAGCCAAAGCCGCTGTTGATGCTCTGCACGCCGGAGACGGCATTGCCCTCGCCATCGGCGGTGCAGAAATAAGTCGTATCGCCCGCCGCGGTGGCAAAGCTGCGGGTTGGCGCGGCACGACGCATGTCGATGCGGCGGGCGAGCTGCGCGGCGTAATCGGCGGACAAGAGTTCGGCGAGCGGTGCTTCGATCGAACGTGGGTCCGCGCTCCAGCGCTCGCGATCGGCGAAGGCGAGCTTCTTGGCCTCGACCATGACATGAACCGCGTCGGCCGATAGGAGGCCCATCCTGGCGAGATCGAAGTGTTCGAGGATCTTCAGTTCCTCGAGGAGTACGAAGCCCGTCGAATTCGGCGGCGCTTCGAGCACGGTGAAACCGCGGTAGTCGATGGCGATCGGCTCCTGCGGCTCGGCTTCGAAGGCTTCGAGATCCCCGGCAGAGACCAAACTTCCGGCAGTTTCCAGACCCGCCGCCAGCCGTTGCGCCATGCGGCCGCGATAAAAGGTTTCCCCGCCGTCGGAAGCGATCTCTTCGAGAGTGCAGGCAAGATCGGGCTGGACGATCGGAGCACCGAGCGGGGGCGGCGAACCGCCGTTGAGGAAGATCGCGGCGCTGCGCGGATCCGCGGCGAGGGCGGCCCGATATTCCTTGGCGAAATGACTGTAGCTGCGCGTGGCGCCGAAACCGTCACGCGCAAAGGCGATTGCCTCACCGAACAGGTCGCGCCAGGCCAAGCGGCCAAAGCTGCGATGCATCGCATCGAGCCCGGCAACCGTGCCCGGGACCGACACCGAAAGCGGCCCGATACGCGGAATCCCGGTGGAATATCGCTCAGGCGTTGCCGCGGCAGGGGCGGGGCCGGTGCCGTTGAACACGACGGCGCGGCCGCTAGACCGCTCGTAAACATGGTAGAAGCCGTCGCCGCCGAGCCCCGACATCATCGGTTCGACGACAGCGAGCGTCACCGCGGTGGCGACCGCCGCATCGACCGCGTTGCCGCCGGCGCGCAAGGCCAAAAGGCCGGCCTGGGCCGCGAGGGGGTGGTTTGCCGCTACGGCGCCGCGGCGCCCGATGTTCAACGGCCGATGCGCCCGCATTTCTACAACCACATTCGTCTCCTCTTTGGTGGCATAGTAGCGGATAAAGGCGCCGGAGGCAGGAATGGGCAAGACGCAATGAGAACAAACGCGTGGTTTGCCATCGTTGGGCTGCTACTCACATTGCTGGTTGCGGGCTGTGCCAATTCCGGCTCCGCCTCGGGCGATGACAAACACCCAGTGTTTTACGGCGGGGTTACAGGCGGCGGCACATGGCCGTGACCGCGCGTCAGACGAGCTGCGGCGTGATCGTCACCGACGGCGAGCGCATCCTGCTCGGTCACGCGACCCGCTCGCCGCGTTGGGACATCCCGAAGGGCGTCGCGGAACCGGGTGAGGATTTCCCGGCAGCCGCGGCTCGCGAACTGTTCGAAGAAACCGGCCTTGCCGCGGCGCCGGACGGACTCGCGGGCCTCGGCGTCCACCCCTATCTGCGGAGCAAGGATCTGGCGCTGTTTGCCTGGGTGATGCCTCAGCTGCCCGATCCGCAGAGCCTCACCTGCACCTCGCGGTTCGCGCTTGCCGACGGCACGCTGTTGCCGGAATTTGATCGTTTCGGTCTGTTCCTGTGGGATGAGGCGCTAACGCGTGTCGGCAAGAACATGGCACGGGTGTTGGCATCGATCCGGCAGGTCGTGCTAGGCTGAGGCAAATAGCAACCACGGAGGTCACCATGCCCAAGCTGCGTCACATCGCCATCGCCGCGGAAGACCCTGAGAAGATGGCCGATTTCTACAAGAAGGCCTTCGACTTCAAGGAGGTCGGCCGGCCGAACGGCGTGCTGGCGGATGGCGTGTTTTTGAGCGACGGCACCCTCAACATGGCGATCCTCAAATTCAAGACCGATCAGCTCGGCAAAGGCCTCGACTATCGCGGCATTCATCATTTTGGCGTATTGGTCGAGGACGTCGCCGAATTCTCAAAGAAGCTCGAGAGCCTCGGCGCCGAATATTACATCGACCGCAACCAGCAAGAGCCGAACGCCGGTTATTTCGAGAAGAAATTCTATGGCCCGGAGCGGGTTCTCTTCGACATCGCCGAGCATGCCTGGGCCGGCGCCGAGCCGCTGCCCGCCGAGATCAAAGAGGCGGCGGAGTAAAAGCGCTCTCGGTCGTCACCCCCGCGAAAGCGGGGGCCCAGGGCTAACGTCAGAGCGGTGACCCTGGATTCTCGCTTTCGCGAGAATGACGATAATCGAGCCCGCAAAATCGACATTAAAAGAGGAGTCGAGTATGGCAAAGCTGCGTCACATTGCGATTGCCGCGAAAGATCCCGACACGATGGCCGAGTTCTATAAGAAGGCTTTCGATTTCAAAGAGGTCCGCAAAACCGATGGCCCGCTCGCCTATGGCTATCATCTCAGCGACGGGACGATCGATCTGGCGATCCTGCGGTTCAAGACGGACCAGATCGGCAAGGGGCTCGATTACACCGGCCTGCACCATTTCGGCATTCTTGTCGAGGATGTCGAGACCTTCTCGAAGAAGCTCGAGGGGTTGGGCGGCGAGCACTACATGGACCAAAACGGCGACCGCGCCGGCGGCTTCGAAGCCAAGTTCTACGGTCCGGAAGGCGTTCTCTTCGACATCGCCGAACATCCCTGGACCGGCACCGAGCCGCTCCCGGTAGAGCAAGCCGAAGCGGCCGAGTAAGGCTCAGAACGGGACCTCGTATTCAAGGCGCCAGCGTATGGCGCCGTGTGCGGTGGCTTGGGTCAGACCGAACTGGTAGCCAACCTCGTATTTGAGCTTGCCGTAGGGCGCGAAATTTTGCAGGCCGACCAGCACGGGCCCAATGCGGTGCTGCTGGTCGGCTAGCTTGCCCGGGGCGCCGAGGTTGTCGATCATTCCGTAATATTCTAACCCCGGCTGAAAATAAGCGTTGATCAGCAGCCGCGACTGCCAGGCGGCGAAGAACGGCGTGCCAGTGGTGGCGTTATTACCGACCTCCCTGGTGAACAGCAGGTTCAAGGTATGCAGGGCGCCGAAGCCGCCGATTTCGCCGAACTCGGTCTGGGCGAGAGGCCCGACGGTAAAATTCTTGGCGTTGGCCTTGTGCGCCGGCTGCGAGTACGCCGCGAACAGCGCCAGATCGCCCCAATACTTCCCAGTCGGCGTGAGTTGGAAGTAATTCTCGGTCGTCGTCGCTTCGTAGGTGATATTCTCTCCGGTAGGAGCGGCCAATTCGTTTTCGAGCTCGACGAACCAGTACGGCAAGACGCCGAGGCCGTATTCGGTCGTGTAGAACTGGTCGTTGCTCTTGCCGCTCTTCGGGCTGTCGAAAGTGGTGACGCCGTTGTGTTCGAGCTCGAATTCTCGGTAGTCGACGATCGGATAGCGGACCTTGAGTTCATCGGCAAACCCGACTGATCCTAGTCCGAGCGCTCCAAACAGGAAGATGACGATGAGCGGCGTCTCGACCCCGCGGCGCAACGAAGTGCCCGAGGATGGCGATATCGGCCTGCCAACCCACTGCGTCAGCAGCCAGATGCCGAACAGGGTGGCAAGGTAGAACAGAATCTGGATGCCGTCCGGTCGCGAGACATAGCCAATCAGGGTATGCAGCGCCTTGCCGACAAGGCTGTCCTCGGTCAGCACCCCAGAAGTGTCCCACACGGCCTCGCCTAGGGGCGGCAGCAGGTCCGCCTGCACGAGAAACCCGGCGGATTGCGCCGCCATTCCCGCTGCGAGCAGAAGCACCATCCAGTTGGTGACCGTGAATAGCCGCTGCGTTGGAATGCGCAACAGCCCGAAATACAGCACTGCTCCTGTGGCGGCGCCGCCGGCAAGGCCGAGCACCCCGCCGGCGATCAGTGAAACCGCGCCGGCACCGCCGCCCGCGGCGATGCCATAGAGAAACAACACGGTTTCTGAGCCCTCGCGCAGCGCGGCCACACCACATACGACCGCGAGAACATAGAGCGGGCGCGAGCCGGAGATGACGGCCTTGCCAATGGCCCGAGCCGAGGTCGCGAGCTCACGGCCGTGGCGCGACATCCAGATAATGTGCCAGCCGAGCATGCCGACAGCGAGCAGCAGGATCGTCGCGTTGAACAATTCCTGGCCAATCCCGGAGACCGCGGCGGCTATGCTTGCGGCGAAGAGAGCGACGAGACCGGCGCCGACGACACCGGCCGCGACACCGCCGGAGACCCAACTGTTGCGACCCCGCGCACCGCTGCTGGCCGCCAGCACGATCCCGATGATGAGAGCCGCTTCGAGCACCTCGCGGAAAACGATAATGGCTGCGCCGAGCATGGGAGCGGTCCTTATTTCGCGACGATATGACCGCGCGCGGTCGCCGGGTTGAAGTCACCGAAAAACTCGTATCGTCCGGGTCTTAGGGGGCCGATATAGACCGTAATCTGCTCTCCGCCGGCGACAACTTTTTCACGCCTGAGCTCAATGCTCTCGAACTCTTCCGGCGTCGGGTCGTCGTTCTTGACCGTCAACGCGATTTTTTGGCCGGCGGGGATTTCGATCTCGATTGGTTGGAACTTGTGGTCTTTGATCACCAGCGCGTAGGTGGATTCCTCTGCGGCGGCATCAGCTCCCACCGCGAGAATAACGACGAGCGGAAAAAGAACGGAACGAGGCATTCAGGGGGTTTTCCGGGGAGTTGTTGATAGGGCGAATGCGACTGAATTGCATTAGTAGCAGCTTTTTCCTCCCGCGCAAGCAAAATATCCACCTGCGTTAATGGCTTAGCTATCGAGCTCCGATCCAAGAGCGTTTGGATGCGCGATAGCCCGATTGTCGGACCAACCCTACCCCATACACCGTAGTCCCGAAGGGTGGACCACGCCCGATTATCAATCTTGCTTAAAGGGGTGACCGTCCACACCTGATTCGTCGTTGAAGACAGAACAACCTATCGCAATGAGCGAAGCCAGAAACCTGTTCGCGCTGTTACGCCAGTCGGCCGATCCCAGCACAGTCGGCGCTATCGAAGAATTGGTGCACGACGCCCCGGATCGTGAGCTCTGCCGCATCAATGTGCTGGATTTCGCCGCGAAGACGGGGCGTGATGAGGAGCGCATGATCGCGGCGTTTCTTCATTCCGCCCGGCTCGGGATTTTCGAGCTGTCGTGGAACGTCCTTTGCCCGAGTTGTGCGGGCGTCCTCGATGCGAGCACCACACTCAAAAGCGTCAACCGCGACCAATATCACTGCGCGTGGTGTGCGGCCGGTTACGAACCGGTATTGGATGAAATCGTCGAGGTGACTTTCACCGTCAATCGGCGGGTGCGCAGGATAGCCGCGCATGATCCAAACGAGCTTCCGTTACCGGAATATTTTCGCCAGATATTCTGGAGTTCGGCCATCGATCTTCCGGAAGATCTCGATCGACTGATCCAGGAAATCACGCTCGACACCGTCGAGCTTCCGGCTGGCGACAAGGCGCTGCTCTCGCTGCAGCTGCCGGCAGATCTCGTCATCATCCTCGATCCCGTGACGCACACGACCCAATTTCTCGATGTCAAAGGCGAGCCGACGCGGGAACGCCAGAACCTTTCGCTCGTCTTCGACAAGATCCGTCCGGCGACCGAAACGATCGAACTGCGCCCCGGGCCTCTGCGGCTATCCCTCGAAAACCACACCGACACTCGTGTACTGCCGGGATTATGGATCTCCTCCGACCAACTCGGACAGCTGCTACGCCGGCGCAGACCATTTTTGACCGCAAAGCGGCTGCTGACCAACCAGGTCTTCCGCGACGTCTACGGCGCCGACATGATCGCTGTCGATCAGCGCCTGAAGATCACCAGCCTGACATTCCTGTTCACCGACCTCCGGGGCTCGACCGAGCTCTATGAACGCGTCGGCGATTTGGTCGCGTTTGACCTCGTCAGAGCGCATTTCCAGGTGCTCAACGAAATTATCGCCGCCGAGGCCGGCGCCGTGGTCAAGACCAGCGGCGATGCGGTCATGGCGACGTTCCCGACCCCCGACCGGGCGGTTGCCGCGGCGCTCCGCATGCGCGAGGCGATGCGCGAACTCAAGGATGCGCGCGGTGGCGACGGGCTGATGCTCAAAATTGGCATCCACGAGGGCCCGTGCCTGGCAGTCGTGCTCGATAACCGCCAGGACTACTTCGGCCGGACGGTGAACATCGCAGCGCGTGTCCAGGGGCTCGCCGACTCGCGCTCGATCCTGGCGACGAGACCTATCGTCTCCCACCCGAAAACGTCGGACTTTCTCAAGAGCAGCGGGCTCAAACCTCTGGTACATCAACGCGCATTGCGCGGCGTTGCCGACGAAATGGCAGTTTACGAGATCCCCTAAGCGCAAGATGACCCGATGAGCGAAGCCAAAACCCTGTTTGCCACCCTGCGGCAGTCGGCCGATCCGAACGCGGCAGCCGCCATCGAGGAGCTGGTTCGCGACGCTCCCGATCGCTCCCTCAGCCGCATCAATGTGCTGGATTTTGCAGCCAACGCGAAGATCGACCCCGAACCCGTGATAGCAGCGTTTTTGCACGCCGCCCGGCTCGGACTGTTTGAGCTGTCTTGGAATGTGCTGTGCCCGGGCTGCGGCGGCGTGCTCGATACCAGCGCAACGTTGAAGAGCGTCAACAAAGAGGAATACGACTGCGCCCTGTGCGCTGCCGGTTATCGGCCGACGCTCGACGAGATGGTCGAAGTGACGTTCACGGTGAGCCGACGGGTGCGCAAAATCGCTGCGCATGATCCACACGAGCTTCCGTTCGCGGAGTACTTTCGTCAGATCTTCTGGGGCTCCGGCATCGATGTTCCGGATGATTTCGAGCAGCTGATCGAGGAGATCGTCCTCGATCAGATCGAACTGCCCGCCGGCGAAAAGGCCCTACTATCGCTGCAGCTGCCGGCCGAGTTCGTCATCGTGATGGACCCGGTGACGCACGGAACCCAGTTTCTCGACGTTAAGGGCGAGCCGACGCGGGAACGTCAGAACCTCTCGCTCGTCTTCGACAAGTTGCGCAGGCCGACCGGGACGATGACATTACATCCGGGGCCGCTGCGCCTGTCACTGGAAAACCGCACCGATACTCGGCTTCTGCCGGGATTATGGATCGCAGGAGACAAGCTCCACGAGCTGCTCGGCAGACGCCGGCCTTTCCTAACGGCCAAGCGTCTGCTGACCAGCCAGGTGTTTCGTGACCTCTACGGCACCGACACGATCGATGCCGATCAACGGCTCAAAATTACCAGCCTGACCTTTCTGTTCACCGACCTTAAAGGCTCCACCGAACTCTATGAGCGGGTCGGCGACCTGGCCGCGTTCGACCTCGTGAGGGCGCATTTCCGGGTTCTCAACGAGATCGTCGCCGCCGAGGCTGGGGCCGTGGTCAAGACCATCGGCGATGCGGTGATGGCCACCTTTCCGACCCCCGATCGCGCGGTCGCCGCCGCGCTGCGCATGCGCGAAGCGATGCGAGGGTTCAACGATGGGCGCGATCGCGATGATCTATTGCTGAAAATCGGTATCCATGAAGGGCCCTGCTTGGCGGTCGTGCTCAACGACCAGCAGGATTATTTCGGAACAACGGTGAACATTGCCGCGCGCGTGCAAGGTCTGGCGGATTCGCGCGCGATCCTAGCCACCGGAGCGGTCGTCACTCACCCGCAGGCTTCGAACCTCCTCGAAACGAGCGGCCTTAAGCCGGTATCACAGCCCCGTGCCTTGCGCGGCATCAGCGATGAGGTCGCCGTCTACGAGATCCCCTGATCGACCCAAGGTTCGCGCAGGATTAGGCTGCGGTTCCGCGCGGAAGGGCGAGCCTATTGCGATGATGCGGCCTCGCCGATGCGCGAATTCCGAGCAATCGCGTCTAACTCGGGCAATCGTCACGCAACCGTCACCAATACGTCATCCTCCCCCACTAGTGTCTCCCGCAACAATCAAAACCGGGGGAAAAGATGATGCTTGGAAAGTTGCTGACGACCACAGCCGTTGCGACCGCCTTGATCGGCGCCATCCCGATGTCGATCGGCCATGCCGACGAGGGCGGTCGGATGGGCCTCCAGTATGTGTTGCTGCTGAGTGTCGACGGTCTGCACGCCGTCGATCTGGAGAATTGCGTCGCGGCGGGCACCTGCCCGAGCCTGTCAAAGTTGACAAAGCACGGCATTACCTACACCAACGCTTCGACGACAAAGCCCTCGGATTCATTCCCTGGCATGTTGGCGCAGGTGACGGGCGGCACATCGAAGTCGACCGGCGTCTTTTACGACGACAGCTACGACCGCACATTGTTCGCACCTGGGAGCAATTGCACTGTAGCGCCCGGCACCGAAACAAATCTTGCCGAGAATATCGACCAGAACCTGCACTCGATCGACGGCGGGGTTAACGCCAGTCTGACTGGGCTCAACAGCGCAGTGGCGATCGATCCCAACCAGCTTCCGCAGCAATCGGTCGGTGGTCACTGCTCGCCGGTATGGCCGCATTATTTCGTGCGCACCAACAGCATCTTTGACGTGATCCACAAGCACCATTTGCGGACAGCGTGGTCGGATAAACATCCGGCCTATGACATTCTCAACGGCAATGATCCCGACACTCAGCCCGTCAATGCGCCAGGCACTAACATCGATGATTTCTTCGCGCCAGAGATCAACTCAGATCTGAGCGACGCCAATATCGCGCTGGCGCATGCTCTCCTCGGTCCCAATTTTTCGACGGCGCCCGATCCGACGTCGCGCGGCGGCGACTTCACCAGTGCGATCGATGCCGTCGAGTTCTACGATGGCCTCAAGGTGCGCGCGATCCTCAACGAGATCGCCGGCTACGACCATACCGGCACGCACCGTCTGAGCACGCCCACGATCTTTGGCATGAACTTCCAGTCAGTGAGCGTCGGGCAAAAGCTCGCAGGCACCGGGTATGTGGATACGACCGGCACACCGAGCGCTGGATTGGCCAACGCCATTGCCTTTGTCGATCGCTCGATTGGGCAGATGGCCGAGGCATTGGAGGCTCGCGGTCTCGTGGAGAAAACTCTGGTGATCGTGAGCGCCAAACATGGCCAGTCGCCGATCGATGTCTCGAAGAGGACGGCGCTCGACGACGCCGCAGTGATCGCCGCGCCGATCGGCTCCAACTTCGCGTTCGACATTGCCGACGACGGCGCACTCATCTGGCTGAAAGACAATAGCGGCGGCAACACCGCAGCTGCGGTCTCAGCTCTCAACAATTTCCAAGGCGATACCGGCATTGTCGAGTGGCTCTCCGGCCCGCTGCTCACCTTGACCTATCAGGATCCGGCCCATGATTCGAGGACGCCGGACATCATCGGCATCGCCAGGGTCGGCGTCATCTATACGAGCGGAACAAAGATCGCCGAGCATGGCGGCTTCAACGAGGACGACACCCACGTCGCGCTGCTCGTCTCTCAACCCGAATTCGACCAACAGAGCATCAATGCGACAGTGGCGACGACCCAGATCGCGCCGACGATCCTCGAAGTTCTCGGCCTCGATCCCGACGAGCTCGATGGGGTGCGGCTCGAAGCAACGCCGGTGCTGCCCGGGTTCAAATGACCGGTAGGGCGGTCAAATCACGCCCTTCAGCTACCCAATGGGCCGATCCCCCACGATCGGGGAAAATGGTGGAGGGGGGCCGCGCTAGGCAATATTGGTGTGCTAAACATCCAAATTCGCGACGCTGAGGGCGTTCGATTGGATGAAGTCGCGGCGGGGCTCGACGAGGTCGCCCATCAGGGTCGAGAAGGTCTCCTCGGCCGAGTCGGCGTGGCTGATTTTAACCTGTAGGAGAGAGCGGACCTCAGGGTCGAGCGTGGTTTCCCACAGCTGGTCGGGGTTCATCTCGCCGAGGCCCTTGTAACGCTGCACGTCGATGCCGCGGCGGCCTAGTTCCATCACCGCCTCGACGAGACTAACGGGGCCGGTGATCGGATAGGTCTTGTCCCGCGCCGTGAGGGTTCCCGAACGGTCGTAAACCTCACGCAGCCGGGCGTTGTCAGCATCGAGCCGGCGCGCCTCGGCGCTGCGCAACAGCGCCGCGTCAATGAGGCGCCGTTCGTCGATCCCCTGATGGGTGCGGCTCAGCACCAGCCCCTCACCGGCGATGACCTCGCCCCGCCAGGTGCGGTCGTGCTCGGGGGCGAGGCGGTTCAGACGCTCGGCCGTGATATGAGCGGCCTCGATCGCCCGGTTTGGATCGGCCAATAGTGCCGCCGACAATGCTCCGGCGATTGCCGCCTGCTCGACGACCTCGATATTGCCGACCTTGCCGGCCAAGGGCTGCAACCAGCGGCGGTGGACCCGCGCTCGCTCCATCAGGTCGCGCAGATCGTTCCCGGCCCGCTCGACCCCGTCATGCTGGGTAAAGACCGAATCTCGCAAGGCCGCATCGATGCAATAGGCCTCTAGCGCCGGGTCGTCTTTCAGATAAACCGCCTTGGCGTTGCCGCGTTGCAGCCGATAAAGCGGCGGTTGCGCGATATAGAGAAATCCTTTGTCGATGAGGCTCGCCATCTGGCGGAAGAAGAACGTCAGCAACAAGGTGCGGATGTGGCTGCCGTCGACATCGGCGTCGGTCATGATGATGATGCGGTGATAACGCGCCTTTTCGGGGTCGAAATCCTCAAGGCCGATCCCGGTGCCGAGCGCGGCGATCAACGTGCCGATCTCGGCCGAGCCGAGCATCTTGTCAAAGCGCGCCCGCTCGACATTGAGGATCTTGCCCTTCAAAGGCAGGATCGCCTGAAAGCGCCGGTCGCGGCCTTGCTTCGCCGAGCCGCCGGCGCTGTCGCCTTCAACAATGAAGAGTTCGCTCTTCGACGGGTCGCGCTCCTGGCAGTCGGCGAGCTTGCCTGGCAGATTGGCGATGTCGAGCGCCCCCTTGCGCCGCGTCAGGTCGCGCGCCTTGCGTGCCGCCTCGCGCGCCGCCGCTGCCTCCACGACTTTAGCGACGACCTTCCTCGCATCCACCGGGTGCTCCTCGAACCATTGCGTCAGCTTGTCGGCGATGATGCCTTCGACCGCAGGACGTACCTCGGAGGAGACGAGCTTGTCTTTGGTCTGCGAAGAGAATTTCGGGTCCGGCACCTTGACCGAGAGGACGCAGGACAGCCCTTCGCGCATGTCCTCGCCCGACAATGTCACCTTCTCCTTCTTCGCGATGCCGCTGTCGCTCGCATAGGCGTTGACGGTGCGGGTCAGTGCCGCACGAAAGCCGGCGAGATGTGTGCCGCCATCCCTCTGCGGGATGGTGTTGGTGAAGCACAGCATCGTCTCGTGATAGCTGTCGGTCCATTCCATCGCGACCTCGACGATGATGTCGTCGCGCTCGCCGCGGATCGCGATCGGTGGCGCATGCAGCGCCTGCTTTGAGCGGTCGAGATAGCGCACAAAGGCGTCGAGCCCGCCCTCGAAATGCAAGGTGACGGTCTTTGGCTCTACCCCACGCAAATCGCTCAGCACCAGTGCGACGCCGCTGTTCAGAAAGGCGAGTTCACGCAGCCGATGCTCCAAGGTTGTAAAGTCGAACTCAGTCTTGGTGAAGGTCTCGGTGCTCGGCAGAAAGGTGATCTCGGTGCCGGTGGCCAGCCCCTCGCGGTTCGATCCCGGCGGCCAGGCCGGAGCCGGCCCCACTTCGGCGAGCGGCGCTTCGGGCACCCCGTCGCGGAACCGCAGGAACCACTCCGACCCGCCGCGAAAGATCCGCATCTCGAGGCGGGAGGAAAGGCCGTTGACGACCGAGACGCCAACGCCGTGCAGCCCGCCCGACACCTTGTACGCGTTCTGGTTGAACTTGCCGCCGGCATGGAGGTGGGTCATGATGACCTCGGCGGCCGAGACGCCCTCCTCGTCGTGGATGCCAACCGGGATGCCGCGCCCGTTATCGGTCACCGTGCACGAGCCGTCTGCGTTCAAGCTGACAGTGACCGTGTCGCAATAGCCGGCGAGCGCCTCATCGATCGCGTTGTCGACGACCTCGTAGACCATGTGATGCAGGCCGGAACCGTCGTCGGTGTCGCCGATATACATGCCCGGGCGTTTGCGCACGGCATCGAGCCCGCGCAACACCTCGATCGATTGTTCATTGTAAGTCGCATCTTCGCCGTTGGTGGCACCATTGCCGTTACCGCCGGCCGGAGTTTGGCCGTGAGACACGGCAGTGGCCGCCGCTCGTTGGGCGTCGGCAGCGTCAAGCGGGGCAAGGGGATCGGATGCGGGTGTCGTATTCGCCATATCACTCGTAGTCGAAGTTAAGGGTTTTACGGGAAGGTCGGTGTCACGCTCCCCTCGTGCACCGACAGGAACTGCGCCTCGCGGCGCAATGGCGCGAACAGCGCTTCGTCGGTGCCCGTCAGCCAGGCTTGGCTATCGAGCCGAAGCAACGCTTCAAAGAGCGCCACACGTCGGCTGGCATCGAGATGAGCAGCAATCTCGTCAAGCAGCAGGAGCGGGGGCTCACCGCGCACAGACCGGTGGAGCGTCGCGTGAGCGAGGAGGATCGAAATCAGCAAGGCCTTTTGCTCGCCGGTCGAGGCGAATTCGGCGGCAATCCCCTTCTCGGTCAGGGCGACGGCGAGATCGGAGCGATGCGGCCCGATCAAGGTCACGCCCGACCGCGCGTCACTCTGCCGGTTGGCAGCCAGCGCCGAGGCGAGCTGTTCTTCGGCGGCGAGTGCCGGCATCGTTGCGAGCCAATCCTCGACCGTGCCGACAAGAGTCAGCCGGGCTTGCGGGAACGGGCCTTCGGCCTCGGCACAGACACGGTCGAGCCGCTGCACCGCTTCGCGCCGGCCGGCCGCTACCGCGACGCCGCGTTCGGCCATCACCTCCTCGAGCGCCGAGAGCCAGGCCGGATCGGCGGAGCCCTCGCGCAACAGCCGCGAGCGCTCGCGCAGCGCCTGCTCATAAGCGGCGACATGGGTGGCATGAGCCGGTTCGAGACCGAGGACAAGCCGATCAAGAAACCGCCGGCGACCGCTGGGCCCCTCGGTAAAGAGACGATCCATCGAAGGCGTCAGCCACACCACGCCAAGCCTCTCGCCCAGCGCCGCCTGGCTGCGCATTGGTTCGCCATCGATGCGGATAATGCGCCGCTCTCCCGTCGTCGCATCACGGCCGGTTCCGACGCGCATGGTATCGCGGCGCGTCGCGATGACCGCGGCGACGGCCCAACCACCAGCGGCGCGGTCACAGGCTGCCGCCTGCCGGCGATCGATCTCGCTCAGCTTGGCCCCGCGCAACCCACGGCCCGGCGCCAGAAAGGAGACAGCCTCGAGCAAGTTGGTCTTGCCGGCGCCGTTAGGACCGGTCAACACCACCGGTTCAGTGCCGATGGTCAGCCTCGCTTCGCGATAATTGCGGAAATCTGTCAATACGAGCCGCGTCACGCCGACGCGACCGACCGCGGCACCGGCGCTGCGGTGGGCTTCCTGTGCCTCGGCAAGCATCAAGATTATATGGGGTCGACCCTGGCCATTTGCCAGGATTCAAGACGCGCAACCCCTTCGCGCTGCTCCCTTGCGGCCCATACTGGCGCGGTCAATCGGCGGTGCAGCGCGTCGCCTTGCGGTTGAGGAGCCAGGGCCCATAGGTTTCCTGGTTCTGCGCCATCCGCGGCAGCTTTGCGTGCACGTCGAGTGCCGCCTGGTCGCGCCACGCCTCGACCAGAAGAACCCGGTTCTGATCATTCTGCGGCAACAGCACGTCGAACTGCTGGCAGCCATCCTCGGCGCGTGAGAGCCGTGCGTGATCTTTCATCACATCGACAAAGGAGTTGCGGTGCTCAGGCTTGACCTCGAATTCGACAACGATCATCAGGCGGCTCATCGGCATTCCCTCCGGCGTCAATCCGCGGCATCATCGGCGATCGGCCGGGGCCGGGCAAGCCTGCGGCAAGTTTGGGGAGATCTCGACCATGGCACACGACGCACTGCGCACGATTTTGCCGATCGCCGGCTGGCCCGAAGAGAGGGCGCGCACTGTCGAGATCACCGGCGGTGCCGACCCGGTGCTGCCGACGCCGTTCCGAATCGGGGCCGCCGGCGCCGCCGCTCTCGCTGCTACCGGACTCGCCGCCGCCGATCTCTGGGAACTGCGCACCGGCCGCCGCCAGGACGTCGCGGTCGATCTACGCCAGGCGGTCGCCTCGCTGCGCAGCGGGCATTATTTGGAAGTGAACGGCACCAAGGTCAGAAACGACCGCAATGCGGTGATGGGCATGTATCCGGCCAAGAACGGCCGCTGGAGCTACATCCATGCCAATTTCCCGAACCACCGCGCCGCCGCGCTACGCGTCCTTGGCTGCAAGGAAAATCGCGAGGAGGTGCGGGAAGCAGTTGCAAGCTGGGACGCGCTCGAGCTCGAAGAGGCGATCATCGCCGCCGGCGGGGCTGGTGGTATGGTGCGCAGCATGGCCGATTGGGCGCAGCATCCGCAAGCCGCGGCGATCGCCTCGCTGCCGTTGATGGAGATCGTAAAGATCGGCGAAGCTCCGCCGGAGAGGCTGCCCGAGGGCGAGCGGCCGTTGTCAGGCATCCGCGTCCTCGACCTGACCCGCGTACTGGCCGGTCCGACATGCGCCCGCACCCTGGCCGAGCACGGTGCCGACGTCTTGAAGATCACCGCGTCGCACATCGCGGCGCGCGATGATCAGGAATACGATACCGGCCATGGCAAATTGTCGGCGCGGCTCGATCTACGTCAGCCGCAGGACCTCGACACGCTGAAAGGCCTGGTGCGCGAGGGCGACGTGTTCTCACAAGGGTACCGGCCCGGTACACTCGGCAGTCGCGGCCTTTCCCCGGAGGAACTGGCGCAGCTGCGGCCAGGCCTCGTTTATGTCTCGCTGTGCGCCTTCAGTCACAAGGGGCCCTGGGCGTCGCGTCGCGGCTTCGACACGGTGGTGCAGAATGTCAGCGGCATCACCACGCGCCAGGGCGAGCTGTTCCCCGGAGCCGAGCCCGGCCCGCAATTCTACCCGGTCTCGGCAATCGATTATCTGACCGGCTATCTGATGGCTTTCGGCGCGATGGTGGCATTGGCGCGGCGCGCCCGCGAAGGCGGCAGCTGGCTGGTGCGCATCTCACTGGCGCAGACCGGCCGCTGGCTGCTGGATCGCGGCGAGGTGCCGGAAGCTGCCCTCAACAATGTCGCAAAGGAGATCCCGCAAGCCGAGATCGACCGCTGGTCGATCGAGAGCGACACCCCGGTCGGGCGCCTGCGCCATCTGGGGCCCACCGTGCGCCTCTCCGAGACCCCGCCCCGCTGGGCTCGCCCCTCGGTCCCGCTCGGCCACAACCAGCCGGTCTGGCCCGCCCGCACTGCTTGAACCTGGAGCGGAGCCTGGTGCTCCCGACGGCGGGAAACTGGCATACGTCCCGCGCCAGTGTAAGGAATTTCCTTACCCTGGCAAGGAGCGGCAGGCGATCACGATACCGCTGGGCATCTATCGGTCGATCGGGCGCACGATAGTATACGGATTCGGAGCCAAGATGCTGCCGGGAGGACGCCATGAAAATTCGCGACGTCGAGGTCTTTCAGGTCCAATGGTCGCCCGAGGACAGGCCCGCGCAGCGCAGTGCCTGGGTCAGAATCCATTGCGATGACGGCTTGTTCGGCATCGGGGAGGCCTCACCGATGCAGGGCGGGCTCGCTTCGCTCGGGATCATCAAGCACAATCTCGCGCATGCTCTGATCGGCAAAGATCCGCTGGATCATGCGGTATTGCAGGACAGTTTGCTGCACACCTTTGTGAAGCTCGGACCCGAGGGCGCGCTGACCGGCGCACTGGCGGCGCTTGACATTGCGCTGTGGGATTTGAAGGGCAAGCTTTTGGGTCAGCCGATCTACAAGCTGCTCGGCGGCGCCTGGCGCACGAGCCTGTCTTTCTATGCCTCGATCGGCGGCAATGGTGATCGCAAGGTCGACGAGGTCTTACGCGTCGTCGAAACGCGCTTGAAGGATAGTCCTGCGGCAGTGAAGATCCGCTTTGACAACGACCGCACCAAGCCCGACCTTGACATCCCCGGCGACATTGCGAAGGCCCGCGCCGTACGGCGGTTGGTTGGCGACGGCCTTCCGCTCGCCTTTGACGCCAATAATGGCTACTCGGTCGGCGGCGCAATCCGCGTCGGACGCGCGCTCGAAGAACTCGGCTATTGGTGGTTCGAGGAACCGGTGCAGCACTACCATGTGAAGGCGATGGGCGAGGTCGCGCAGAAGCTCGATATCACAGTATCTGCCGGCGAACAGACCTACACCCTCTCCGGCCTCGCAGATCTGATCGCCGCCGGGGTCCGGATGGTGCAGCCCGACATCGTCAAGATGGGAGGAATTACCGGCCTTATGCGGTGCATCGCATTGGCCGTTGCGCATGGCGTGGAGCTCGTTCCGCATCAGACTCAACCAATGATCGGGCATATGGCAAACCTGCATCTGGCGGCGAGCCAGCCGCATGCCACGAAGCCCTGCGAGCTGAACGATCCGACTTCACGCATGCACGCCGTCTTCGAAAATCCGCCGCGGCCGGTGGACGGTCTCTTCCATCTGCCGTCCGAGCCGGGGTTGGGACTACGCATCGACGAGACGGATTTGGCAAAAAGGCGTGTGCCCATCATGTGAGGCAACCGAGATGAGCGGAGTGGTCGCGGCGGTGAGCCGCAGCCCACGCCACACATTGGTCAAACCCAACGCGGACAGCATCCGGTTGGTAGAGGGGCTCGGCGTCGAGGACGACGCGCATCTCGGCACGACGGTAAAACACCGCTCGCGGGTGGCGCGCGATCCGTCACAGCCGAATCTACGTCAGGTCCATCTGATTCACGGCGAATTGCACGACGAGCTGCGGGACACGGGCTTTGCCGTCGTGCCCGGCCAAATGGGCGAGAACATCACAACGCGCGGCGTCGATCTGCTCCGACTGCCGACCGGCACCCGGCTGCGTCTCGGCGACAGCGCGGTCGTCGAGGTGACCGGTCTGCGCAACCCCTGCGCCCAGTTGGACCGCATCCAGCGCGGGCTGATGGCTGCGACCCTCGACCGTGACGAGCACGGCAACCTGGTTCGCAAGGCCGGCATCATGGGCGTGGTCATCGCCGGCGGCGAGGTGCGCCCCGGCGACCCGATCCTCGTCGAGCTGCCGCCACAGCCGCATCGGCCGCTTACTCCGGTCTAAGATTCTGCCACCTCAGAAGCGCTATTTCCCTAGCACCGGGATCTCGACGAAGGAGGGGGTCTCCTCGGCATGGTGGACCGCGTTTGTGGCCACACGGATGTTGGCCTCGGTGTCATTGGCCAGCAGCGGATTTCCGCTGTTGGTGTTGCGGGCGCGTCGCGGAAAATTGCTGCTCGTGATATCGACCTCGATCCGGTGGCCGGCACGGATGGTGTGGTGGATATGGCCCAGATTGATGGTAAGCCGTTCCACCCGACCCGGCACCAAATGGTGTGGCTCGCCGCAGGGGTCGCGGTACATTGCGCGGATCACGCCGTCCATCAGCAGCATGGAGCGCCCGTCGGGGTGGAGGTCGATCAGCTTGGCGACAAAGTCGGTGTCCAGACAATTCGATTGCACGGACAAGCTCACGCGCACCTCGCCGGCGATCGTCTGGTCTTCGGGCAGTGCTTCGCCGCGATAGATCAGACCGTAATCGGGCAATGCCTGAACCGAGCGCTGGTCGCGGGGACCGGCATCGATCAGCATGTTGCGGCCGCCCAGGGTCGGGATCGGCCGACGCGGATCGTAACGATAGCTGAGAGGCGGTCCACTCGGCCCGTCACCACCGAGCTTGCCATCACCCCGCAGAAAGAGCCTTTGTGGCCGAGCCTCGGGAAGCGGCCAGCGTTCGGCATAGCGCCAGTCGTCCGCGAGGTAAGCCTCCCGATTTTCGACCCAGGCCCGCGGCGAATAGAATATTGCCGGCCGGTCCATGATGCCGGTGGCTTCGCCTTTCAGCCAGTAATCGAACCACTCGAAATAAGGGTCGCGCCGCCAGAAATTGCGGTGGTAGACGAAATAATGCTCGTTCGGACCGATCCATAAAATTTGGTTGCCGACGCGCGCCTGGATGTTGTTGAACGCCGCCATGACGCTGGTCTGGAAGATGTCGAACCAGGTCGTGACGTGAAATCCGGGGATCTCGATCGTGCGGCGGAAATTATGCGCCGCGCGAAACGGATCTGGCGCTGGATGGGTAATGATTTCGTCCAGGAAGGGCTGCCAAGTCGCGAAATCCGGATACCCGGTCAGCGGCAGCCGCATCCAGTCGCTGGAGCCTACGAAGGGCGGTTCGGCGTGGCGAGCCGCGTCAAGACGCGCGTGGCGAGCCGCGTCAAGACGCGCGTAGCGCGCCGCGGCCGAGGTGGCGGCAGCATCCAGTTCCGCGGCGCTGACGTCAAAACGCCGCATCACCCTCTCACGATGCGATCGGGAGAGGCCTGGGATGTTGCGCGCGACCCACAGCCAGAGCCGCTCCATCTCGATCGACTGGCCCTCATACACTACGTCGTCGTAAATGCTCGAAGCGCCCGCCTGGGCAAAAAAGGCGCGCAGGCTCGGATGCCGTGTCGATGCCGCGGCGAATGTCGTCGTGGCGCCAGCAGAGGAGCCGGACATGCCGACCTGGTGATTGGTCCAGGGCTGGCGGGCGATCCACTCCAATGTGTCATAGCCGTCCGCCGCATCGTCGGCGTAGACCCGGTCCTCACCCTCCGAGCCATGGCGGCCGCGGGTGTCCTGGTACACCGCGGCATAGCCGCGCGCGACGATATTGCGCCAGCCCCGCAGGATCGATCCTCGCAGCGGCTCCTCCGCGCTCGGCAACCAGGCTTTGGTGCAGTCCGTCTTATCGCGTGCATCGGCTGTGGTGATGCCGTAAGGCGTGCGGTGCAAGATCACGGACCAGCGCGGCCCGCCGCTACCGGGCAGGAAGACGAAAGTGTTGAGGCGGGTGCCGTCGCGCATTGCCACCATGACCTGAAAGCCTCGCGCCCCGGTGACCGGATCAATTACCTGCATGACACGCCTCACACCGCTGGCTGGCCGGCGCCACTGTGTGAGGGCGCGCCGTAGAGGTCGCGGGCACGTTTTTCGAAAGCGCCGACCATGCGGCGGACCGCCTCGCCGAACAGGACCTCGATCACCTTCTGCAACAGGCGCGACTTGAATTCGAAATCAACAAAGAAATCGACCCGGCAGCCTCCCGGATGCGGTGCAAACGTCCAGTGGTTGTTCAGATAACGGAAGGGTCCATCGGCGTAGGCCACGTCGATGCGGCACGGGCGATCGAGCGACACCCGTGAGGTAAATCGTTCCCGGAACATGCGGAACCCGATGATCAGATCGGCAACGATCAGGTCCTGCCGGCGCTCCTTGATCCGCGCGCCGACGCACCAGGGCAGAAACTCGGGGTAGCGCTCGACCTCGGCGACGAGGGCGAAGAGCTGCTCGGGCGTGTAGGGCAGCACACGCTCTTCCGCGTGGGTCGGCATCGCAATAGAACCTAGCCGGCGGTGAGCTTGGCGGCACGCGCGGCGCGCAGCCGCGCGAAGTCATCCCCCGCGTGATAGGAAGACCGCGTCAGCGGCGAGGCCGACACGAGCAGAAACCCCTTGCCGAGCGCCAAGCTGGCGTAGCTGCGGAACTCGTCCGGCGTCACGAAGCGCGCGATCGCATGATGCTTCGGCGTCGGCTGCAGGTATTGCCCAATCGTCAGGAAATCGACCTCGGCGGCGCGCAGATCGTCCATGACCTGCAACACCTCGGCCTTCTCCTCGCCGAGTCCCACCATGATCCCCGATTTCGTGAAAAGCGCGGGATCGAGCCGCTTCACTTGATCGAGCAGCCGCAGTGAATGGAAATACCGGGCCCCCGGCCGCACCTCGGCATAAAGACGAGGCACGGTCTCCAGATTATGGTTGAAGACATCAGGCTTCGCCGCGACGACGGTTTCGAGCGCTCCCTCCTTGCGCAGAAAATCGGGGGTCAATACCTCTATCGTCGTAGCGGGAGAGGCTGCGCGGATCGCCGCTATCGTTAGCGCGAAGTGACTGGCGCCCCCGTCGTCGAGATCGTCGCGGTCGACCGAGGTCACGACCACATGGGAGAGCCCCAGCGCCGCGACCGCTTCAGCGACCCGCCCGGGCTCGTGCGGATCGAGCAGATCGGGGCGACCAGTTGCGACATTGCAGAAGGTGCAGGCGCGCGTGCACACCCGCCCCAAGATCATGACGGTCGCGTGCTTATGCTTCCAGCACTCGCCGATATTCGGGCAGGCTGCTTCCTCGCACACCGTGTTGAGCTGTAGCTCGCGCATCAGCCGCCGCGTCGCTTGGTATTCGGGCGAGACGGGCGCCCTGACACGCAGCCAGTCGGGCTTGCGCGGGATCGGGCTGTCGGGCCGGCGGGCCTTTTCGGGGTGCCGCACGGACAACGGAGCCGCGATCCCACTCGGAGCGTTCATCGGGACAGCCCAAGGGCGAAAAACATTCCGCTAGAAGTGGATGGCGCGCCCGTAAGCGTCAAGCACGGCCTCGTGCATCGTCTCCGACAAGGTCGGGTGCGGGAAGATGGTACGGATCAGCTCGGTCTCGGTGGTTTCGAGGGTCTTGGCGATCGTGTAGCCCTGGATCAGTTCGGTTACTTCAGCGCCGACCATGTGGGCGCCCAAGAGCTCGCCAGTCTTGCTGTCGAAGATCGTCTTCACCATCCCCTCTGGCTCGCCGAGCGCGATCGCCTTGCCGTTGCCGATGAACGGGAAGTGGCCCACCTTGACTTCATAGCCGGCTTCGCGGGCGCTCTTTTCCGTGAACCCGACGCTGGCGACCTGCGGGCGGCAATAAGTGCAAGCCGGAATGTTGCGTGTATCGAGCGGGTGCACGTCGTTGACCCCGGCGATCCGCTCGACGCAGATCACTCCCTCGTGGCTCGCCTTGTGGGCGAGCCAGGGCGGCCCGACGAGATCGCCGATCGCGTAGATGCCCGGTTCGCTGGTGCGCAACCACTCATCGACGACGACGTGGGTTCTGTCGACCACGACGCCGGTGCCCTCGAGGCCAATGTCCTCGACATTACCGACGATGCCGACGGCGAGGACCACCCTCTCGACATTCACCTCGTGAGTGTTCCCGTCCGCCGCGATCCGTGCCTTGATCATATCGCCGCTGTGCTCTAAGCCGTCGACCGTCGCCTCGGTATGGATTTTGATCCCCTGCTTTTCAAAAGATTTGCGGGCGAAAGAGGAGATCTCCTCGTCCTCGACCGGGAGCACGCGGTCGAGCACCTCGACTACCGTCACCTCGGCGCCCATGTCGTGGTAGAAGCTGGCGAACTCGATCCCGATCGCACCCGAGCCGACGACCAACAGGGATTTCGGGATCGCCGGCGGAATCATCGCTTCCTTGTAGGTCCAGACGTGTTCGCCATCAGGCTCGAGCCCCGGTAAGCTGCGCGCCCGTGCGCCGGTCGCCAGCACGATGTGCTCGGCGGCGAGTTCGGCGATGGGGTTACCGTCCTTCGCCACCGCGAGCCGGCCCTTTCCGGCGAGGCGCCCATGCCCGTCGAATACGCTGACCTTGTTCTTCCGCAACAGGTAGGCGACACCGTTCGACAGCTGCTTGGCGACGGCACGCGAGCGTGCGACGACTTTACCCGCGTCGTAGCTGATGTCCTTGGCGGAAAAACCAAAATCGTCGAGATGATGTAGCAGGTGGTAGATTTCCGAGCTGCGCAACAACGCTTTGGTCGGAATGCAGCCCCAGTTCAGACAAATGCCGCCGAGATGCTCGCGCTCGACGAGCGCCGTCTTCATTCCGAGCTGCGCGGCCCGAATCGCTGCGACATAGCCGCCCGGACCGCCACCCAGAACGACCAGGTCGTAAGAATTCTCGGCCATCCCGTGGTCCTACCCCTCACAGCAGCATCGTCAGTGGATCTTCGACGAGCTTTTTGAACGCCGCGAGGAATTGTGCGCCAACGGCACCATCGACGGCTCGATGGTCGCAGGACAGTGTGCAGCTCATAACCGTCGCGATCGAAAGCGCGCCGTCTTTGACGACCGGCCGCTGTTCGCCGGCACCGACCGCCAGGATCCCGCCATGCGGCGGATTGATGACCGCGGCAAAATCGTGGACCCCGAACATCCCGAGGTTCGAGATCGAAAATGTCCCGCCCTGAAATTCTTCTAGCTTCAATTTGCCCTCTCGGGCACGAGCGGCGAGGTCCTTGGTCTCGTTGGCGATCGTCGCGAGCCCCTTGCGGTCGGCATTTTTGACGATTGGAGTGATCAGCCCATCATCGAGCGCGACGGCAACGGCGATGTCGACGCTATCCCATAGCAGGATCGCTTCGTCGCTCCACGAGGCATTGGCCGCCGGAACCTGGCGCAAGGCCAGCGCTGTCGCGCGGATGACGAAATCGTTGACCGAGATCCGATAGGCGTCCGATTTGGCGTTGAGCTCGGCGCGGAACTTCAATAGCTCGTCGATCTCGCAATCGACCGTCAGGTAGAAATGAGGGATCGTTTGCTTTGATTCTGTGAGTCGCCTGGCAATGACGCGGCGCATCGCCGTAAGCGGCCGCTCGGTGTAGGGAGGATTACCGGCAAGCGCCAACACCCGTTGCTTGGATAGAGCGGGCGAGGGGACCGGCGCTGCCGGCGGGGCTTGCGGCGCAACTGCAGGTCGACCGGGCATTGCCGCCGGAGCGCCGCGCGCCGCGGAGAGAGCGGCTTCTATATCGGCCTTGACGATACGGCCCTGCGGTCCCGAGCCGGTGATCATGCCGAGGTCGAGGCCCGCGAGCTGGGCCATCCTGCGGGCCAACGGGCTGGCAAAGATGCGGCCGTTGCCACCTCGGTTCACTCCAGCGGGTGGTCGTGTGGCGGGGATTGGTTCTGCCGTACTCGGCTTTTCAGGTGCGGCGGCGACGGGTTTGGTTGGCGATCCGGAGAAGTTATCGAGAGCGGAGGTATCTTCACCTTCGCTAAGCAGCAAGGCGATCGGCTGATTGACCTTGACCCCTTGAGCGCCTTCCGGGACAAGGATCTTGCCGACGCGGCCGTCATCGACCGCCTCGTATTCCATGGTTGCCTTGTCGGTCTCGATCTCGGCGAGTACGTCGCCCGAATGGACCTCGTCACCTTCCTTCTTCAGCCACTTCGCGAGGTTGCCCTCGGTCATCGTCGGCGACAGGGCGGGCATCAGGATTTCAATCGGCATGGCCCCTCCCCATCGCTACCGCTGGCATCAGCGGTAGGCGACCTCGCGCGCGGCGGTGACGATTTCCTCGACCTGCGGCACCGCGAGACGCTCGAGGTTGGCCGCGTAGGGCAGCGGAACGTCTTTGCCAGCGACCCGCTTTAGCGGCGCGTCGAGCCAGTCAAACGCCTCCTCCATCATGATCGCCGAAAGCTCGGCGCCAATCCCGGCAAAGGGCCAGCCCTCTTCGACCGTCACGATGCGGTTGGTTTTCTTTACCGAAGCCACGACCGTTTCGATATCGAACGGGCGCAGGGTGCGCAGATCGACGATTTCGGCTGAAATGCCTGCCTTCTCCAACTCCTCGGCGGCCTGCATGGCCAATTTCACCATCCGCGAGAATGCAGTGATGGTGACATGCTCGCCCGGCCGAGCGATACGCGCCTTGCCGATCGGCACGATGAATTCGGGATCATCCGGCACCGCAAAGTTTTCGCCGTAGACGAGCTCATGCTCGAGAAACACGACCGGGTTCGGGTCGCGGATTGCCGCCTTCAGCAAGCCTTTGTGGTCGGCACCGGTATACGGGGCCACGACCTTGAGGCCGGGGACGTGTGCATACCAGCTCGCGTAGCACTGTGAATGCTGTGCCGCGACACGCGCCGCAATACCATTGGGTCCGCGGAAGACGATCGGGCAACTCATCTGGCCGCCCGACATGTAGCGGGTCTTCCCGGCCGAGTTGATGATCTGGTCGATCGCCTGCATCGCGAAATTGAAGGTCATGAACTCGACGATCGGCCGCAGGCCAGCAAAGCCCGCACCGACCCCAAGGCCGGTAAAGCCCTGCTCAGTGATCGGCGTATCGATGACTCGCCGCGGTCCAAATTCCTGCAACAGACCCTGACTGATCTTGTAGGCCCCCTGATACTCGGCGACTTCCTCTCCGAGCAGAAAAACCGCCTCGTCGCGCCGCATTTCTTCGGCCATAGCGTCACGCAACGCCTCGCGAACGGTCATCAACGTGGTCTTGCCGGTGTGTTCCGCCTCCGCTGCGATAACGTTGTGGGGCGCGACCGGTAGGACCGGCGATGCCGGAGGTCGCGGGGGCCGTGCCTCCGGCGGTGCCTCCTGACGGCCTCTGGGGGAAGACGGCGGCTTCTTGACGATGCCGACTTCTTCGCCATTGCCTGCTATCACGGCAATCGGCGTGTTTACCGCGACGTGCTCGGTGCCTTCGGGGATCACGATCCTGGCAAGGACACCCTCGTCGATCGCTTCGACCTCCATCGTCGCTTTGTCGGTCTCGATTTCAGCGAGCACGTCGCCGGCCCTGACGGGCTCACCCTCGGTTTTTAGCCAGCGAGCGATCTTGCCCTCGGTCATCGTCGGTGACAGGGCCGGCATCAGGACTTCGGTGGCCATGGCTTTGTCCGAAACGGTCAGGCTTCGGCCAGCACGTCGGTCCATAGCTCGGATGGATCGGGCTCGGGGCTATCCTGCGCAAATTGCGCCGCTTCGAGGACCAGGTCTCTGACTTGGCTCTCAAGTTGCTTGAGCTGCGCCTCGCGGGTACCGTCCTCCAATAGCTTCTGTCGCAGGTGCTCGATCGGATCGTGCTCGGTGCGCATCCGATTGACCTCGTCGCGGGTGCGGTACTTGGCCGGGTCGGACATCGAATGGCCGCGATAACGGTAGGTCATCATCTCCAGGATGATCGGCCCCTGCCCCGAGCGGGCATGCTCGGCCGCCGCGAGCCCCGCCTCATATACCGCCAGAACGTTCATGCCGTCGACCTGCTCGCCCTGGATTCCATAAGCCATCCCGCGATGAAACAGATCGGTGCGGGCCGAGGCACGGTCAATTGACGTCCCCATTCCGTACCGGTTGTTCTCGATCACGTAGACCACCGGCAACTTCCACAACGCTGCCATGTTGAAGCTCTCGTAGACTTGTCCCTGGTTAATCGCGCCATCGCCAAGATAGGTGACACAGATCAGTCCGTTGCCGCGGTAATGATGGGCAAAGGCGAGCCCGGTTCCGATTGGAACCTGTGCGCCAACAATGCCGTGGCCACCGAAGAAATTCCTTTCCCGGCTGAACATGTGCATCGAGCCGCCTTTGCCGTGCGAATAGCCGCCGCGGCGGCCGGTCAGCTCAGCCATCACCCCCTTCGGGTCCATTCCGCAGGCCAGCATGTGCCCGTGATCGCGATAGGAGGTAACAATCGTGTCACCCGCTTTGAGGGCCGACTGCATGCCCACGACGACTGCCTCTTGCCCGATGTAGAGATGACAGAAGCCGCCGATCAGGCCCATGCCGTACATCTGACCGGCTCTCTCCTCGAATCGCCGGATCAGCAGCATGTCACGGTAGTATCGAAGTAGCTCCTGCGGAGAGACACCGAGCTCGGCGAATTTGACCGGATCGGCCTTGCGCTTGACTGCCATATCGCTTCCTCCGGCGACCGCCAAAAACACGGCCTCGAGAACGTGTCCGGAGGATGGTGGCAAATCTCAGGCTTTGCAACCTCGACCCATTCAAATACTTGCGACGTAAGGTAAATTCGGCGATTCGCAAAGAAGCCGAATCAACCGGACAAGCCTGCCCTCCGTCTTCTCAGCGGCTGGCTGCGGGTTGCATGATGACGATGTCGTCCGGTGAGGCGAGGTTTAGTGTCGCCCGGATTCGTTCGTCAAGGAGGTCAGGATCGATGTGCTCAGGTCTGAGGTTCGAAACCCTAAGATCGAGCGTCGCGCGATGCGCCCGAGCGGCTTGGAGGTCGGCAGTCGCGGTGCGGATCTCCTGATTCAAACGGAACCAAGCCTTCAACCCACGGTCACCCTCCACCAGGTTACAGGCGAAATACCCAGTGAGCGCAACTCCGATTACCGGGCAAAGGATGAACCCGGCGCGCTTCCGCAATACGCGCATTACGATCATGATGCGAAAGGACCACGAGGGGCGCTGACCGTCAATGGCGGCAACACCCAGAGCCCAAGATCGTTGTGCGTTGCGCTATCGCCGCAACACCGAACGGCCGGCGTAGATTGCCGACGTGCCGAGCTGTTCCTCGATTCGGATCAGCTGGTTGTATTTGGCAAGCCGGTCGGACCGCGACAGCGACCCTGTCTTGATTTGCCTGCAGTTGGTCGCCACCGCCAAGTCGGCAATCGTCGTATCTTCGGTTTCGCCAGAGCGATGCGAAAACACCGTGCCCCAGCCAGCTCGCTGTGCGATTTCGACGGCCTCGAGGGTCTCGGACAACGTACCGATCTGGTTGACTTTGACGAGCAGGGCGTTGGCAACGCCGCGCTGGATCCCGTCCCGCAGTCGGGCCGGGTTTGTGACGAACACGTCGTCGCCGACCAGCTGCACCGTGCTGCCAAGCTCATGAGTTAGATGGCTCCAGCCTTCCCAGTCGTCCTCGGCCATCCCGTCTTCGATCGACACGATCGGGTAGCGGCGGACAAGATCGGCCCAATAAGCGACAAGGCCGGCAGCGTCGAGGGTTTTGCCTTCGCCCACGAGATGGTAGGCACCCTCGCGGTAGAATTCGCTGGCGGCCGGATCGAGAGCCAGCATTAGATCTTCACCCGCTTTATAGCCGGCCGCCTCGATCGCCTGCGTGATCATGCCCAATGCCGTGTCGGTGGAGGAGAGGTTTGGCGCAAAGCCTCCCTCGTCGCCGACATTGGTGTTGTGCCCGGCATCCGCGAGCTTTTTTCGCAGCGCGTGAAAAACCTCGGCACCGATACGAATCGCCTCGGTCACCGAGCTCGCGCCGACCGGCATGACCATGAATTCCTGAATGTCGATCGGGTTGTCGGCATGAACCCCGCCATTGATGATATTCATCATCGGGACCGGCATGGTGCGGGCGAAAACGCCGCCGACATAACGGTAGAGCGGCACCCCGGCTCCGATCGCCGCGGCTTTTGCGCAAGCGAGGCTGACACCGAGAACCGCATTCGCTCCGAGCCGGGCCTTGTTGGGAGTGCCGTCGAGCTCGACCAGAACGCGATCGATCGCCAACTGGTCCTTGACATCAAACCCGGAAAGCGCGTCGAAGATCTCTCCGTTCACTGCCTCGACGGCCTGGAGTACCCCTCTGCCGCCGAACCGCGGTCCGCCATCGCGTTTTTCGATCGCCTCATGCGCGCCCGTGGATGCGCCAGACGGGACGGCAGCCCTGCCGATGACACCGGTATCGAGGGTCACGTCGACCTCGACGGTCGGATTACCGCGGCTGTCGAGGATCTCGCGCGCGTGGATATCGGAGATCGCAGTCATGCCATTCTCCTCAAGTTTCCAGCCGCGCAGGGCGCGCCTTGGCGAGGCGATCGAAGGCGATCAAATTTTCTAGAATCGCCGGCAACGCGCGCAGCGGGATCATTGTCGGGCCTTCACAAGGGGCGCGATCGGGGTCCTGGTGGGTTTCGATGAACATTGCAGCAACGCCGACCGCTGCTGCGGCGCGGGCGAGAACGGGCGCGAATTCGCGCTCGCCGCCTGAACGGTCGCCGAGGGCGCCCGGTTCTGCCACGGCATGCGTAGCGTCAAACACCACCGGGTAGCCGGTTTGTGCCATGATCGGCAGCGCGCGCATATCGACGACCAAGGTGTTGTAGCCGAAGCTCGCGCCGCGCTCGCACAATAGGATGCGCTCGTTGCCGGTCGAGGCGATCTTGGCTGCGACGTTCTTCATGTCCCAAGGGGCCAGGAACTGACCCTTCTTGATGTTGATTGGCTTGCCGGTTGCCCCCGCCGCCAGCAACAGGTCGGTCTGACGGCATAGAAAAGCGGGGATCTGCAGGACGTCGACAAATTCAGCGACAACCGCGCATTGCGCTGGCTCATGAATGTCAGTCAGCACCGGCAGTCCGGTGCGTTCGCGCAGTTCGGCAAGGACCGGTAACCCCGCTCGGAGCCCCATGCCGCGCTCCGATCCCACCGAGGAGCGGTTCGCCTTGTCGAACGAGGTCTTGTAGATCAGCGCGATAGCGAGCTTCCGGGCTATCTCGGCCAATGCCGCGCTCATCTCGAGCGCATGCGCGCGCGACTCGAGCGTATTCGGTCCGACGATGAAGACCAGCGGCAGATCGTTACCGACGGTGATGTCACCGATCCTGACGCGGCGAGGAGCTTCAACTGTCATTGCGAAGAGCCGTAGGCGACGAAACAATCCTAGCGAGATTGCTTCGCTACGCGCGCAATGACAATGGCCTTACACCAACCGCGACTGATCGACCGCGGCGCGGACGAATGAAGCAAATAGCGGGTGTGGCTCGAAGGGTTTCGATTTGAGCTCGGGGTGGAACTGCACCCCGATGAACCAAGGGTGATCGGGAAGTTCAATGATCTCTGGCAACAGCCCGTCCGGCGACATACCCGAAAAGCATAGCCCGGTCGCCTCAAGGGTTTGCTTATAGCCGATATTCACCTCGTAGCGATGGCGATGCCGCTCGCTGATCCGAGCGGCGCCGTAAATCCCCGCTACCCGGCTTTCCGGTGCGAGCACGGCCTCATAGGCACCAAGACGCATCGTCCCGCCGAGATCTCCATCCGATTCGCGCCGTTCCATGGTGTTGCCGCGCATCCATTCGGTCATTAACCCGACGACCGGATGCTCGCACGGGCCGAATTCGGTGGAACCCGCACCGCGCAGGTGGGCGAGATGCCGCGCCGCCTCGATAACCGCCATTTGCATGCCGAAGCAGATACCGAAATATGGGAGGCGCCGCTCGCGGGCGAAGCGTGCTGCAGCGATCTTGCCCTCGGAGCCGCGCTCGCCGAACCCGCCCGGCACGATGATGCCGTGGACGCCGTCAAGCTGGCGAAGCACTTCCGACTCTGCCTCGAAGACTTCCGAATCGATCCAGTCGACATCGACGCCGACGTTGTTGGCAATGCCGCCATGGGTCATCGCCTCTGCCAAGGATTTGTAGCTGTCCGGAAGGTGGGTGTACTTGCCGATGATCGCGATCGTCACCCGACCCTCAGGCTTGTAGACGCGGCCGACGATCTCGTCCCAGCGATCGAGATCGGGCTCCGGCGCCTCGAGCCCAAAATGGGTACAAACCTCCCGATCAAAGCCTTCGGCATGATAGGCGCCCGGCACGGCATAGATCGTGTCGACATCGAGCGCGGGGATCACCCGGTTCTCGCGCAGATTGCAGAACAGTGCGATCTTTTTGCGGGCGGCGGGCGGGATCGGCCTCTCGCAGCGGCACAATAGGATATCCGGCTGGATGCCGAGCCCGAGAAGTTCCTTAACGGAATGCTGGGTCGGCTTGGTCTTGAGTTCCCCGGCTGAGGCGATCCACGGCACCAATGTCAAATGCACGAAAAGAACGCGCTCGCGTCCGAGCTCGTTGCCGAGTTGCCGGATCGCCTCGAGAAAGGGCAGGCTCTCGATGTCGCCGACGGTGCCGCCGATCTCGCAGAGGACGAAATCCTCGTCAGCGAGATCTGCCTGGATGAACTCCTTGATGGCATCGGTGACGTGCGGGATGACCTGCACGGTTGCGCCGAGGTACTCGCCGCGCCGTTCTCTGCCGATTACGGTCGAATAAATCCGACCGGTGGTGACCGAATCACTGCGCCGTGCGGCAACGCCGACATAGCGCTCGTAATGACCGAGATCGAGATCGGTCTCGGCACCGTCATCGGTCACGAAGACTTCCCCATGCTGATAGGGGCTCATCGTGCCCGGATCGACATTGAGATAGGGGTCGAGCTTGCGCAATCTGACCTTGAACCCGCGCGCCTGCAGCAACGCGCCGAGCGCCGCTGCCGAGAGACCCTTGCCGAGAGAGGAGACCACGCCGCCGGTAATAAATATGAACCGCGTCATGGAACTTCAGTCTATAGCATCAGGGCGGCGCTTCCCAAGGTAAATTAAGAGTGCGACGAGACACTCGTCCCGTGGCCTCGCACTGCAGGCAAGCACCCGCTGTGGACAGCGAATCGCAGGCTCAGCGCGCGAGCGGCGCGCTCGGTTGAGTTGGCTCCGCTGGCGGCGTTTGCGGCGGCGGAGCGGCCGGAACAATCGGTGCCGCCGGAGCAGCTGGCGTGATGGGTCCAACCGGTGCGCTCTGCTCGAGGATCGATCGCGGCGCGTGATCGCGATTGTGCAAGACGACCAGAAGCACGCTCGTCGTCATGAACGCTGCCGCGAGAATCGCCGTGACCCGAGTCAGCAGGTTTGCGGTCGACCTGCCCGTCATAAACCCCGACATGCCCCCGCCGCCCATGCCGAGCGCGCCGCCTTCGCTCTTTTGCAACAGCACTACCCCGACCAGGGAGATCGCGATCAAGATGTGGATGGCGAGAAGAAGAATGATCATCAGGGAAATACTAACCGGTCAAATTTGTCGGGGGTGTGGAAGGATTTAATCACTTCATCATTCACTCGCCAGCGTCGTCATGGCAGCGTCAAGCGCCGCACCGGGCGATCGCCCAGAAATCCTCGGCGTTGAGGCTGGCGCCGCCGACGAGAGCGCCGTCGACCTCGTCCAGGCTCAGGATCGCGGCGGCATTCCTTGGATTTACCGAGCCGCCGTAGAGAATACGCGTTCCCGGCGGGACCCGGGTGCGGATTTCGGCATGCATTGCGGCGATGTCGTCCGTCGTCGCGGTCAAGCCGGTACCGATCGCCCAGACCGGCTCGTACGCGACGACAAGGATAGCCGGCGTGGCCCCCTCGGGGATCGATCCAGCGAGCTGGGCCGAGACGACATTGACGGCTTCTCCCGCCTGGCGTTGTCGCTGCGTCTCGCCGACGCAGAGGATTCCGACCAATCTGGCCCGCCATGCGCCGCCAATCTTGTCGCGGACCAGCGCGTCCGTTTCGCCATGTCCGTGGCGGCGCTCGGAGTGTCCGAGGATCACGTGGGTACAGCCGAGGTCAGCCAGCATTTCGGCGCTGATATCGCCGGTGTAGGGACCCTTCTGGGCGGGATGGCAGTCCTGCCCGCCAAGAAAAATCCCGGTCCCGGCGAGAATGCTGCCAACCTCAGTCAGCATAGTCGCCGGCGGGCAGACGAGCAGCTCACATGCCAGCCCGGCACCGGACGCAGCCGCGCGCGCTGCGAGTTCACGGACCAGCGCCGTGCTGTCTTCGCGCAACCCGTTCATCTTCCAATTGCCCGCGACAAGTTTCGTGCGAAGCGCCATGTTGCGACCCCGTTCCTCGGTCACTATCATCTGGGACGTACGATCACACTGGTGTTGCGGCGGGTCAACCGGCCCCCCTCCTTAAAAGAGGCCATCTGCCTCCATGCTTCAGGCGATCCGCTCGAAAGCGGGGTCCTTCGTCGTCAAGCTTCTCTTCGTGCTGCTGATCTTGACCTTTGGGATCTGGGGGATCGGCGACATCTTCCGCACGCGTTCGTCCGATACGGCAGTCGCTACCGTCGGCGACCATTCCATTCGCGCCGATGAACTGCAGACCGCCTTGCGCCGCGCGCTCGAGCAGTTGAGCGCACGGTTTGGCAGCGCGATCGATCTCCAGCAAGCCAAGCAGCTGGGCTTGGTCGACGAAACCCTCAATCAGCTGATCGATCGTAGCTTGATCGACCAGGAGGCGGCTCGGCTACAGCTCGACGTCTCGGACGATTTGATCCGCAATGTGATCACCGGCAACCCGAGCTTTAAGGGGTCCGACGGGCAGTTCGATCGCGGTCTCTTCAACGCGCTCCTCGCCGCGAACCGGCTCAGCGAAGACCAATATGTCGCGCTGCTGCGCCACGACATCCCTCGTAATGACCTGCTGCACGCGGTGACGGCCGGCGTGTCCGTGCCGCAACCAATGGTCGACCTGCTCTATCAATACCAAAACGAGAAGCGCATCGCGAACATCGTCTCGCTGCCCAGCAGCGGTGCGGGCGATGTCGGACAACCGAGCGAAACCGAGCTCAAATCATTCTATGACGCACATCAGGATCTGTTTCGTGCGCCTGAATACCGTGGCTTTACGCTCGCGAGCCTCAACCCCGACGATCTTGCCAAGGACATCGAAATCCCCGAATCGAAGCTGAAGGAGGAGTACAACCAGCGCCAGGACGAACTCCAGATTCCCGAACGCCGCGAAGTCGAGCAGATCCTCGCACCATCGGAAGAGAAGGCAAAGGAAGCTGAAGCTGCGCTTGCTGCCGGCAAGGACTGGCGCGAGGTCGCCACCACGATCACCGGTCAGAACCCGGACACGATCGATCTTGGCTTATTGAAGCGTGAGGAAATGCCGAGCGCGCTTGGCGATGTCGCTTTCGAATTGCCGCTGAGCAAGCCGAGTGAACCGGTCAAGACTCCGCTCGGCTGGCACCTCTTGCGCGTCGTCAAGATAGAACCGCCGGTGACTCAGAGTTTCGAACAGGCCAAAGACAAGCTCGAGGCTGATCTTGCGCATCAGGAAGCGGTCGATCGCATCTACAAGATCGCCAACCAAGTCGACGATGCGCTCGCCGGCGGCGCCACGATCAACGATGCGGCGACGAAATTTGGGCTGAAGACGGCAACGATGGCCGCGGCGGATGTCGGCGGTCACGATCCGCAAGATAAGCCGGTGGCGCTTCCGGTCTCGCCCAAAGAGGTCTTGAAGCTCGCCTTCGCGACGAGTGAGGGGCAGACGAGCCGGGTCACCGAGACACCGGAAGGCGGAATTTTTGTACTGCGGACGGACAAAGTCACTCCCTCCGCGGTCAAACCGCTCGACGAGGTCAAGGAGAAAGCCGTGGCCGCCTGGCAGGCTGACAAGCGCCGCGAGACGGTCGCCAAGCAGGCAGAAGAACTTGCGGCCGCGGTGAAGCCCGAGGGGAACCTAGCGGCCAGTGCCATCACAAAAGGCCTGAAGGCGACAAATTCGCCGCCTTTCACCAGGCATCCGGGACAAAACAGTCCGGTGCCGCCGGTGCTCATCGAGAAACTGTTCGCCGCAAAGCCGGGTGAGGTGATCACCGCCTCCGATGCAGCCGGGTCCTATGTCGCGCAGCTCGACGAGGTGCAGAGGCCCGAGAACCCACCGCAAAGCGCGACGGCCGACTTCTCACGTGAACTCGACGCCGGACAACGAGCCGATCTCGGCGAAGAGTTCACACAGGCCTTGCGAGCGCGCTTCCCGGTCGAGATCCATCACGAGGTGCTCGACAAATTATTCTGAGTGCTCTCCGCTGCCCGCAGTGGCTCGAGTGTCAACGTGGACAGAACCGAGGCGATGATCGGCATGCCAATCTCGTCGCGCAAAGTCATCACCGATTCCGGGTGAAATTGCACGGCAGCGATCGGCAGACGAGTGTGTTCGATCGCCATGACCACGCCGTCCGCCGTTTCCGCTGTGACCAAAAGCTCCGCCGGCAGTGTGCTGCGCCTCGCATGCAGCGAATGGTACCGCCCCACAATGAACTCGTTTGGCAGTCCATGCAGTAGCCGGCCGCCGGTTACTCGGACCAATGAGGGTTTTCCGTGTACCGGAATATCGAGTACAGCCAGCGAGCCGCCGAAATACTCGACAATTCCCTGTAGGCCGAGACAGACGCCGAACACCGGCAAATGACGCCGCGCCAGCAGGTCGAGCGTTTCCGTCATTGCGAAATCGACTGGCCGGCCCGGCCCAGGGGAGAGCACGACGAGATCGTGATCGCGGCCATTGCGCAATTCGGCGCGCGCCAAGTCCGGACGCATCGTCACCACCTCGGCGCCGATCGTACGAACATAATTGGCAAGTGTATGAACAAACGAGTCTTCGTGATCGATCAGGAGCACCCTGCGGCCAGCACCGCCTGCGGTGGCCGATGATGTGCGGGCCTTTGCCGCCGTCGCCGGCCGTCCGCGGATCGCGGTGAACATCGCGGCCGCCTTCAGCCGGGTTTCGGCTTCCTCGGCTTCCGGATCGCTATCATAAAGCAACGTGGCGCCAGCGCGGACTTCCGCGACGGCATCTTTCATGCGGATCGTGCGCAAAGTCAGGCCGGTATTCATATTGCCGTCAAACGTCACCCTCCCGATGGCGCCGCCATACCAGCGGCGCGACGAACGCTCCTGCTCTTCGATAAACCGGATGGCCCAGCGCTTTGGTGCGCCAGTCACTGTCACTGCCCAGGCATGACTGAGGAACCCATCGAGCGCATCGAACTCCTCCCGCAGCACGCCCTCGACGTGGTCGACGGTGTGGATCAGACGCGAATAGAGCTCGATCTGCCGCCGCCCGATGACCCGCACCGTACCCGGCACACAAACCCGCGACTTGTCGTTGCGGTCGACGTCGGTGCACATCGTCAATTCGCTCTCATCCTTTGTGGAGTTGAGCAGTTCCCGAATGCGCTCGGCGTCTTCCACCGCGTCGCGGCCGCGGGCAATCGTGCCGCTTATCGGGCAGGTCTCGATCCGCTTTCCCTCGACCCGCACATACATTTCGGGCGAAGCGGAAACGAGAAACTCGCCCTCGCCAAGATTGATCAGCGCGCCGTAGGGCGCCGGGTTGGCCTGACGCAGCCGATGAAACACGAGACTGGGCGAATCCGTGCAGGCGTCGGCGAGGAGCTGCCCGACCACGACCTCGAACAGGTCGCCACGAACAAACGATTCTTTGGCGCGTCTAACCAGTGCCGCATATTCGCCTGGCCCATGATCGCTCTCGATTGGCCGGTCGACCAGGGGGCGGTTGAAGCAATACGGCGCCGGTTCGGTCGAGCGCGGCAAACCGGTGGTCGAAATACCAGCCACCTCGAATTCGTAACGATGGGTTGCCGCGATCTGCCGCATATGGTCGACGACGAGGATTTCATCCGGCAGATAGAGGACGAGATCGCGCTGATCCTCCGGCCGCGGCAAACGCAGCTGCATCGGCTCGAACTGAAACACCAGATCGTATCCGAAGGCGCCGTAGAGGCCGAGATGCTGATCCTCGGGGCTGCCGAACAGGTCGACCAACGTGCGCAAGATCGAAAATACCGACGGCTGTCGGCTCCGGCTCTCTTCCGGGAAACGCCGATCGGTTTCTTCGATCTCGCCCGAGACACAGTCGAGTCCGGTGCGTTGCACATGGGTTGCGGTCAGGCCAGCGAGGCTCTTGGCGACGGGTTCGATGAGAACTCGGCCGCGTTCGTTCAGCGCCTCGATCGAGAACCTTCGGCCGCGCGCCGTAAAGACCAGGGGCGGATTGACAAAGCCCATATCCCACCGCGTATAGCGGCCGGGAAACTCAAAGCTCGAGGAAAACAATACGCCGCGCCGCTCGTCGAGCGCTTCGGCAAGCGCCGTATCGGCCGGCCGATAGTCGCGCGCGCGGATCTCGCGGGTAATCCGGATACCGCCCTTTGTAATATAACTCTTACACGGCATGAGATCTCCTCTGAGCTGTGCCGCCTGGGGAGATCCGGGAAGGTTGGCTTTGAAACTGAAAAGACCGCCCGGTATCCCTAAGCGGCCTTCAATCGGAAAAGTGGGTGTGGCCGCCGCTGTTACACCGGCCACCACCACATCACTGATTGCGCGAACTTCATGCGTTGAAGTTAGCAGCTCTCTGGCCGCATCGCAACTTCATCCTGCAGAGGGTTTATATCCGGCCGCGGCCAGATCGAATTCTGTCGGACGGCTGAACATCTCGCTGCGGACATCCCACAATTCCGGATACATCGGGTTTTCGAAGAGCTGGTTGGCCGCCTGCCGCAAATACTTGAGCCCGCTCGAGCCGCCGGTTCCGGTATTGCTGCCGATGACCCGCGACACGGTCGCGAGATGCGCAAAACGCCATTTTCGGAATGCGTCTTCCAAATCGATCAGCTTCTCGCCGAGCTGATACAATTCCGGCGCGCTCATCCGATTTCTGTAGACCTGGCCCCAGGCCCTGAAGACTGCCTCACTTTTTTGATACCGGCGCGAGTAATCTCCTGACAGAGTGTCCTCGATCCCGAACATCGGCAGGGTTTTCGCCATATACGAGATCACCGCGTCGTAGATGCCGGGCGCTGCTAGTGCGGTGCGCAGTGCATCTCTCTCTTCATTGGTCTGCGCATTGACGAACACGTCGACAGTCTTTGTCTCTCCACTGGGGAGATCAAAAGCAATGGAATCGTATTTAAGACCCAGCTTGTATTCCAACATTCGGTACTGAATGGATTGGAAGCCCGAGGCTCCGTCCTTCCCCACCGTCTCACGGAACAGAATGAATTCATCGGGGGTCAGAGTGGACAGGACGTCCCAAGTCGAGATCAGAATGTGCTGGATCGCGCTGACCCGCGACAGGCGCTTGAACGCGATAATGCAATCGCCTTCATGCGCTTCTTCCTTCATCAAGGACTGGGTCGCGCAGTCGAGCTCGTGAATGGCGAGCTTGAACCAGAGCTCGTGCTGCTGGTGAATAATGATAAAGAGCAGCTCATCGTCCGAGCCGGTTTGCAAGGTTTGCGCCGAGAGAAGCCGCTCAAGCCCGAGATAGCTAGCGTATGTGTTTGTCATATCGCTCTAGTCGTCTTTCCCGCGAAAGCGGGAACCCGGGAGCAGCAAGGGTCTGAACGGTTGCCCTGGACCCCGCTTGCGCGGGGGCGACGATAACGCGTTATTAGGACTGACCTCATTTCAAGAGGGGTTCTCAAAGGGAGCCGGGGGCCATCCACGGTCAATTGATGGCGGGGCCGAGGGGTGTCAACCTGTCTGAATCAGGACAGCTTGATGGCAGGAAACGAGATGACGGCGAGAGAATATGAGGCAGCGGTCAGGCGCGACATCGTGTTCGCCGAGCACGACGGCGTGAGTTTGCTCGGCGATCTCTACCTGCCGGAGGGCGTCGGCAAGGCGCCGGTGCTGGTCGGTGTTCATGGCGGCGGCTGGCAGACCGGCGACCGCAAGTTCTACACCCATTGGGGAAATTACCTCGCAAAACACGGTTATGCCGTCTTTGCGATCGAGTACCGGCTGATGAAGCCGGGGGTGAAGACCTGGCCCGGTGCCGTCTACGACACCAAGGCCGTGCCGCAGTTTGTGCGTGCCGAGGCCGCCGAATTCGGCCTCGATGCGGAGCGTGTCGGGTTGATCGGCGACTCCGCGGGCGCGCACTTGTCCGCCCTTGCGGCGCTCGCGGGGCAGGGCGCCCCTGAGAAACGGGTCGGGTGGAAAACGGCCGCCAATCACTGCTGTCGGACGCTGTGCTTTTCCCGCTGCGTTACGGCCGCTTGGTGGACCGGGCCGTCCAACCAAGATCAGCCACAAGTTCATGTGGCTCCGCGCGATGGAATTAGCGGGTTCGGCGGCGGCGGGCGCAGCAGGAGCACCAGCAGAATACCGAGCAGCGAAACCCAGGCAATCAGCCAGAATGCGTCGATGTAGGCCAGCACATAGGCCTCGCGGCGGACAATGCTGGCGAGCACCGCCGTGCCTTGCGCGGCGGGCTCGCCAATTCCCGTCGCGCGGCTGCCGAATGGGCCCGCCAGCTGTGTGGTCGCCTGTTCGGTCGCGGGCAGACCGGTCACCACATGCAGTCCGATCAAATTCGAATAGACCTGCTCGCGAACGCGCACAAAAGTCTGGAGCACCACACCGCCGATTTCATTGCCTAGCCACCGGGCAATCTGGATCGTCGCGGCGATCGCCGCCGCCTGCGCCGGCGTGACGTTGGCGGCGGCGAAGGCGATCACCGAGGTGATCGAAAAAGCGAGACCGACGGCCTCGATCAGCTGCGAGACGATGAAATCCCCACTGGCCCAATCGTGAGTCAGTCCGGTCTGGATCCAGCTGCCGATCGCGAGCATCGTGGCCCCAAACACCAGCAACAGCCGGGCATCGATCCGCTTGAGCAATAGCGCGACGAGCGGCACCAGCACGAATTGCGGCAGCGCGATCCAGTTGAGCGCGTCACCGATCTGCAAGGCGCGCAATCCCTGGACGCGGGTCAGATAGTCAGGCACCACAAAGGCAGCCCCGGTGGTCCCGAAACCGGGGTAGATCACGAGCAGCAGAGCCGCCACCGCGATATTGGGCTGGGCCAGCACACTCAGATGGATCAACGGGTATTCGGCGCGGGCCTCGTGGATGATAAACGCGACGACGAGCATGCCGCCGGCAAGCAGGAGCCCGGTCACCACTCCTGAATTGAGCCAGTCGAGCCGGTTGCCCTGATCAAGCCCGGCATAGAAGAAGCCGAAGCCGACACCCGCATAAACGATGCCGGCCCAATCGGTCCGCCGCAGCAAATCGCGGTCCACCGGCCGGTGCGGCATCGCCACGGCGGTGAGCAGCATCATCACCGGCGCCAGAACCGCGTTCTGCCAGAAGATCCATTCCCAATGCCCGGTCTCCGAATACCACCCCTCTACCGAACTGGCGATGTTCTGCGAAAAGACGAAGCGGAACGCGTAGGCGGCGACGCCCCAGATCCGCCAT
>Ga0306924_10000223_pt1 | contig 44557 bp, 37 predicted proteins | sample sta12Can44000111_FD_203756 | JGI IMG/M metagenome (GOLD analysis project Ga0306924, IMG submission 203756) | Lab enrichment of tropical soil microbial communities from Luquillo Experimental Forest, Puerto Rico - statanox.12C.anox.44.000.111 (v2)... | ecosystem: Environmental > Terrestrial >... | reverse complement strand
GTCCGAGTCGTCCTGATTGGGCGCACTCGCATCGGGCTTCTGGTCTTTCTGCCTGGCCCGGCGTTCGGCGCGGTCGGCTTCATCCAGCCGCTCTACCGCCACTTTTTCCTGCGCGATCACGCGGCCGTACTTGTTCTCCCAGATGCCTAAGAGCAGGAAGGGAATTGCGGTGGCGGCGACGTACAGTTTGGCCTTCCTGGCAATCCGCGCTTCCGGCTCCCAGCGAAACAGCTGCGACGAGAGGAACAGCGTCAGCAGAAACCAGGCGGTCAGCGACCCCAGGATGAGCAGCAGCTTCGTCGGTCCATAGTTGTCGACGATCGCCCGCTTCAGTCCGGACACCAGGTAGGTTGCGGGAAGGAACAGCGCGATCTGCTGAACCAGAGAAGACAGATAGGTGAAAGGGATGGTTGCGCCGGAGAGAAAAATCAGGGGCAGCCAAAGCAGTTGGTTCAGGACCTGCGTCTCTTGCATGGTATTGGTAACGCTGGCGATGACCAGTCCCAGCGAACCAAACGAAATCGTTCCAATCGACACCAGCAGCAGGACCGAACCAAGATTCCCGAGGCTCGGCACGTGGAAAACAAACCTGGCCAGCAGCAGCTCCGTGATCACGGTCGGCAGCGTCAGCACATAGTTCGCCAGGATGCTGGAAACCAGCATGTCCGTGGCGGTAGCGGGGGTCACGTGAAAGCGCCTCAGAATCCCTTGCTCGCGGAAGGTCACCAGCGTGGCGCTCAGTCCCCAAAAGCTGCCCATGACATTCAGCGCCAGCACCGGCCCCAGCAGGGAGGCGACCGCTCTTGGAATGCCTTTGGCAAAGACCGCCGCGTAGAGAAAGAAAAACCCCAGCGGCATGACGACGCTGAAAAAGAAAAACATTTTGTTGCGCAGCGCCAGCCTTACCCGCATGCGCGTTAGCGTCAGAAGGTTTGTCAATCGCGCAGCCTCCTACCGGTAAGTTCGATGAACACGTCTTCGAGCGAGGGGGTTGAAATTTCCAGGCTCACCAGTTCGTTGCTCTCGGCTTCCAGGTGCTTGACCAGCGAGACGATGGCTTGCGGCGGCCGCTGGCAGTGCAGCACATAGCTGCCGTTCAACGTTCGGCAATCGCTGACGCCTTCCAAAGCCCGCAGATTCTCTTCCGACTCTTCCCGCGCCAGGCGTACCTCGATTCGCGTCTTATCCGCGGAAGCCTGCTTCAGTTCGCGGGGCGTGCCTTGCGCGATAATCTGCCCGTGGTCCACGATGGCCACGCGATCGCACAGGCGCTCCGCTTCTTCGATATAGTGCGTGGTCAGGACGATGGTTTTTTTATCCCGCCGCAGTTCTTCAATGATGTCGTAGATCTCGCGGCGCACCTGGGGGTCCAGCCCGGCCGTGGGCTCGTCGAGAAAAACCACCTTGGGGTCGTTGATGAGCGCGATGGCCAGCGCCAACCGCTGCTTCTGCCCGCCCGAGAGCTGGCCATAGAACGCCGTGCGTTTCTCCACCAGTCCGAAGCGCTTCAGCAGGTCTTCCGGATTGCGGCGCCGCTTATAGAATCCCGCAAAGAGGTGCAGCGCTTCGATGACCTTCAATTTCTCAGGGAGGGCGGTGGCCTGCAGTGCCGCTCCAATCTGGTGTTTCAGCTCGCCGGACTGCGTTTTCGGGTCGTAGCCGCACACCGATACGCTGCCGCCGTCGGCGTCACGCAGCCCCTCCAGAATTTCGACGGTGCTGGTCTTTCCCGCGCCATTCGGACCGAGCAGCCCGAACACCTCGCCTTCGGCTACCTGAAAGCTGATGCCGCGCACGGCCTCGACTTCGCCGTAGCGTTTGGTCAGATTCTCCACCTGCAAGACGGAAGGGGTCATAAAGGAAAGGAAATTTTACAGCAAAGCCGTCGGGCGCGCTTGCCGCCGCCGGCGCCAGAGTCCCCGGGGATCTGCAGAACGGCCCGCTGATACTACGCGGACCGCAGCAGAAAGATTTCAAAGATAACCGAAGCAGGGTCCGCCGTTTCATGTAGACTTGTCGGCCCGAGCGACCATCCATTGGCGAACCGAGTTGCAAAGTTTCTGCGATCCGACCTGGGCGTTCTGATAGTTTTTGCTGCGGCGCGCGTGGCCTTTCACCTAGCTACCAACGGGCAATACGGCTTTCACCGCGACGAGTTGCAGACGCTGGACGACGCGCGGCATCTCGACTGGGGCTTTGTCGCCTATCCGCCGGTGACTCCACTGATCGGGCGGGTCGAACTCGCGTTGTTCGGCACGTCGCTTGTCGGTTTCCGGCTGTTTTCAGCAGTCGCAGTAAGCCTGGTCATGGTGCTTTCGGGTTTGATCGCGAGAGAACTGGGCGGCAGCCGCCCGGTCCAGGCCCTGGCGGCGGTGGCCGCCGGCATTGCGCCGGTATCGCTGGTGCAAGGGGCGGTGCTGCAGTACGTGGCGTTCGACTATTTGTGGGGCGTGACCGCCATTTACTTTCTGGTGCGCCTCCTTGAATCGGACGATCCGCGCTGGTGGGTGCCGATCGGTGCCGTGCTTGGGCTGGGCATGGAGACGCGCTACACCATCGGCTTTCTCGCCTTGGGCATCGTGGGGGCCGTCTTGCTCACTCCGCTCAGGAAACACTTGGCCAGCAAATGGCTGTGGATTGGCGTCGCGGCGTCGCTGCTGGTTTTTCTGCCCAACCTGATTTGGCAGGCGCGCCATCATTTCATTTCCCTGGAGTTTTTGTCCTACCTGCGCGCGCGCGACTCGCGGCAAGGCCGTTATCGCGGCTTCTACTTCGAGCAGCTGCAGATTTCCCTGAACCTCGCGACCGCCCCGCTCGCGCTGTTTGGTCTGTGGTTTTGTCTGCTGCGACGGGAAGGGAAGCGCTATCGTGCGCTCGGCTGGGTATTTGTGGTCAGCTTCGCCTTGTTCGCGCTGTTTGGCGCGCGGTCATACTACACGGCTCCACTCTATCCGATGTTGCTGGCGGCAGGCTGCGTAGGTTTCGCGAGCTGGACCAACCGGTTGCGCCCCGTTTGGTCGCGCGTCGTGTATGGCGCGCAGTGGGCGGCTCTGGTTATGGGCGGCATCGGGTTCATACTGCTGGTCACGCCGGTCGCGCCATTTGGCTCCGCCATCTGGAAAATTACGAGCAAGCTGCACGATCAGTTTCGCGAAGAAATTGGCTGGCCTGATCTTGCCGAGAATGTGGCGCGGGCTTACGGCTCACTATCGCAGGAAGAACGTGCCCGCGCCGGAATCCTCACCGGAAACTACGGCGAAGGCGGCGCGCTCGGTCTCTACGGGCCGGCACTGGGTCTGCCGCCGGCCATGACCCTGACCAACTCTTTCTGGTACCGCAGTTTCGATCCACGCGAGCCGCAAACGGTCGTCGTTGTGGGATTCGACCTCGAGGAAGCCCGAAAACTCTTCGCAACCTGCGTCATCGCCGGCAAGAATGGCAACGCCCTTAACGTGGAAAATGAAGAATCGCGCGACCACCCGGACATTCTTGTTTGCAGGGATGTGAAGATGCCCTGGAAGCTCTACTGGGCCACGCACCGCCGATTCGGCTGAGTGGCTTCTGCGCGATTCCTCTCCGAGCGACAAGCCGTCCACCTCTCAGTTTTCTCTGGAACGGACCCTCTTCCGCGCCGCTTTAGCCTTGGCTTTTTTCTTGGCGAGGGTCCAGGCGTGCGATCTCATGTTCACGCGGCGTTCCGTCATTTGCACACCTTCGCTCTCGAGCAGTTTGCGCTGCAAGCTGGCGTACGGTTCGCGGACCAGAAGCTTTCCCCCCTGGCCCACCACCCGGTGCCAGGGTATCCCTTGGCTGGAAGGGCTTGCGGCCATCGCTCGGCCGGCACTGCGCGCTCCTCCGCGGAGACTCAGAGCCTTGGCAAGCCCTCCGTAGGTGATAACCCTGCCGCGCGGAATTAGTTTCACGAACTTGTAGACCGCAGCCCAGGACGACATTTCTCGTTTGCCCCCTTTCCCGTGAAAAGCGGCGAAAAAATGACCGCAAGCGATGCTAGGAGTTATGGGCGTCGCGGGCAAGAGTGCAAATTGCGGGAACCGTGTTGCATCAAACAGAAGTGGAGAACGGCGAAACCGGCGGTGGCGGAAAAACGTAAGTGTTATTGGGGAAACAAATGAAACGCAGCGAAAAAAGTGATGAGAGAGCGCACGGAAAAGCCGTTAGCTTGCGGATATCACTTTTAGGACACTTTTTGTACGCCTAGGGCATCTAATGGATTGACGTGGTAGTGGAAGGTACATACACTACGCGCCACACGGGACAGACTAGGTAGAAGTTGCGAACGCGGGTGGTTCGCAAGAAGTTCAGAGGTGGAGTATGGCTTTTGTCCGCCGCAAAGGGAACGCGTACTACCTGGTGCACAACGTGCGCCGCGGCGGAAAAGTGCGCCAACTGCATCTGGCGCGTTTGGGTGAGCGCGCAAAAATTACCGACACTGTGGTTCGGGAAGTGTCGAAAAAACATCCCTTCGTCGAATTGAACTGGCGCGCGCTGCGCGAACAGTTGAGCCGGCAGATCAATCTGGCCGATCCGCAATCCCCGGAAGTGCAAAAACTGATCGCAAATCTTCGAGCATTGCATCTCGATCTGGCGGATCTGTTTCCGCCGGTGCTCCAAATTTCCGAATCGCCCGCAGTGGCTAAAGAGTTGCTCGTACAATTGCAGCTTCTCTATTCCACGATCCAGGTCAAATTGGAGCAATTCAGGCCGGGACGCGGGCGTTTGGGAGTTGCGTCGCTTGAGCCGCGCGACGCCAGGAGGCGGTCATGAGCAGCACGCAGATGCTTCCGCTGGATCCGGACAAACGAAGTACGGACACCATGGAGTTCCAGACGGCGCTGCGGTCGAAGATCGTGGGGCAGGAAGAGGGGGTGCAGGCGCTGGTGGACTTGTATCAGGTGTTTTGCGCGGGGCTGAACTCGCCGGGGCGGCCGGTGGGGAATCTGCTGTTTTTGGGGCCGACAGGTTCCGGTAAGACGCGCATTGTGGAAGCAGCGGCGGAGATTCTGTTTGGCGACCCGCGGGCGGTGATCAAGGTGGACTGCGCGGAGTTTCAGCACTCGCATGAGATAGCGAAGCTGATCGGTTCGCCTCCGGGCTATTTGGGGCACCGCGAGACGCATCCGTTGATCACGCAGGAGGCGCTGGCGGCGAATCATACGGACAAGCTGAAGCTGAGTTTTCTGCTGTTCGACGAGATTGAGAAGGCATCGGACGCGTTGTGGCAGTTGCTGTTGGGGATGCTGGACAAAGCGACGTTGACGCTGGGGGACAACCGGCGGGTGGATTTGTCGCAGACGGTTATATTCATGACCTCCAATTTGGGAGGAGGCGAGATCACGGAGCTGATGCAGGGCGGGATGGGGTTCATCCAGCCGAAGGACAAGCCGGTGACGGGGCTCGACGAGAAGGTAGAAAGAACGGCGGTAGAAGCGGCGCGGCGGAAGTTTTCTCCGGAGTTCATGAACCGGTTGGACAAGGTGGTGGTGTTCCATCCGCTGAAGCGGGAGCAGCTGGAAGAAGTTCTGGAGATTGAGCTGGGGCAAGTGCAGCAGCGGGTGCTGGAAACCGCGCGAGGGCAGTTTCTGTTCCGGGTGACGGCATCGGCACGGGAGTTTTTGCTGCAGGAAGGGACCGACCAGCGTTATGGTGCGCGCCACCTGAAGCGCGCCATTGAACGGCACATCGTCTACCCATTGGCCAACCTGCTCGCGACCGAGCAGATTCACGTGGGCGATCTGATCTGTATTGATTTCAACCCGCGGGAAACGTGTCTGACGTTTACGCGCGAAGGCGAGAACCTGTCCATGCCGGTACGGCGACAGGAGCCGGTAACACTGCTGAAAGCGGCGCAGGCGAAAAGCGGCAAGACCGTCGAACCGCCCGCGGCCGAAAAAGTTCCCGAGCCCACCCCGAGGATGGCGCGCTGAGATTTTCCCCCTAACCACCCCCTGACAAAGGCCTGGACGGGTAAAACCGCCCAGGCCTTTTCGTTTTGCCGGCCGGCTTCGTCCCTATCGGCATTTTCCTTCATGCCTCCCGGAGGCTTTCTCTTTTTTCCCCGGTCGCGCTAGAGTGAAGTCAAGCCGCGGGAGGAAGAGATGTCTCGCTCGAAAACGGTTCGCAGGTTCATTGCAGTTCTCGCTCTGTGCGCGTTCGGTTGCGGTTCTTCGCTGGCCCAGCGTACGCAGCTGAGGCCCGGCTGGAACCTGTTTTCGCCGCAGCAGGACGTACAGGTGGGGAAGGAGGCGGCTAGCGATGCGCTGAAGAGGCTGCCGATGTGCAACTCGCCGAACGCGGACAAGTACTTGACGCAGCTGGGCAAGCGGCTGACCGATCATCTGAACACGAACGGCGTGCAGTACCCGTGGGAATTTCATTGCGTCAATGACCGCTCGATCAACGCGTTTGCGCTGCCGGGCGGGTATGTGTTCGTGAACCGGGGCGCGATCGCAGCGGCCGATAATGAAGCCGAGCTTGCGGCGGTGATGGCGCACGAGCTCTCACACGTGGCGCTGCGGCATGGAACCAACCAGGCGACCAAGGCCCAGGCCGCGCAGGCGGGTGTCGGAATTTTTGGTGCCATCTTCGGGGGGAGCACGGGCGGCGCGCTGCTCACTCAGCTCGGTTCGTTCACCGCGGGCGGAGTGCTGCTCAAATACTCGCGGTCGGCCGAGACCCAGGCGGATGTCATGGGAACGCAGGTGTTGTACGACTCGGGCTACGACCCGCGGGCAATGGCGCAATTTTTCGAAAAGCTGCAGCAGGAGTCGAAAGGGAAAAACCCGCCAGAATTTTTCAGCGACCACCCCAGCCCCGATCATCGCGTGGAGCGGGTGAACGAGGAAATCGAGAAGCTGGGCGGGATTCCGGCGAACGCGCAGCGCGATTCGGCGGACTTTGAAGCGGCGAAGAGAGAGGTAATGAAACTTCCGATTGCGAAAAACGGCGTACCGCGCGCGGCTCCATCAAGCGGCGGCAACCAGGGGGGACCGCCGCCCGCGCCATCCGAAAAGATGGTGGATTACGACGGTTCCGGCGTGTCGCTGAAATATCCAGACAACTGGAAGCAATTTGGCAGCGACGAGAATGGAGCGGCATTTGGACCGCAAGGCGGCCTGGTAAACGACGGAAGCGGGCACGCGGCGCTCGCTTATGGCGTGACCATCGGCAGCGTGATGGGCCAGGGCACGAACGCCAATGAATTGGGATCGGCGACGCAGGCGCTCACGAGCGAACTGCAGAAGTCCAATCCCAACATGAAGGTCACGCGGGAAGCGCAGAGCGTGAAACTGAATGAAAAGGCGGCGCTTTCCACCTATCTGAGCAACGATTCGCCGGGCGGAGGACAAGAAACGGACTGGATCGTCACCGTAGCGCGCCCGGACGGCATGATGTATTTCGTCTGCACAGCTCCACAAGGCGAATTTGAGACCTATCGCAAGGCCTGCGGAGCGGTGCTCGATAGCGTGCGGTTTCATTAGAGAAAGCTCAATCGCAAAGTGCTCAGTCGAAACCTAGATCTGCTGGTCCGAGGGTGCCGATGAAGCGCCCGTGGGCGGTGACGGTTCTGGGATTGCTTTTCATTGTCGCCGGACTGGTGGGGCTGTTCTATCACGTTACGACCGAGAAGTTCGGTTGGGGCCTGATACTCGTTTTGTTGCTACGCCTGCTGGCGGTGGTCGGGGGAATCTTTCTGCTGCTTGGGCGCAGCTGGGCGCGTTGGTTGACCGTCGGCTGGTTGGCCATTCACGTGGTGGTGAGCGCCTTCAATTCGCTCGAACAAATGGCGTCGCACGCGGTTTTGCTCGTGATCGTGACCTACTTCCTGTTCAAGGAGCCGGAGGCGAATTATTTCCGGTCGACGCCTGCGGCGTGAATCCGCACATCGGCCGTCGCTTTCTAGTTCGCGGCCCTACGCGCTGAATGCTGGTCCAGGAACAGGTAGCGGGCACGGGTGGTGTCCGGGGCGGCGCCGAGCTTTTTGCCGGACAGGTGCATGACCCAGTAAGCGTCGGAGGAAGGGTCGGAGAAAGCCCCGCCTCTGTAGGAAGGCCAGTGGGGAAGAGGCTTTCCCGCCCGGGCAACGCGGTTCGGGTCTCCCGTCTTTACAAAGTTGGTCCAGTAAGCGGCCATGGCTTCCGAGATCTTGAAGTCATCCTCAGCCCAGGGCGTATCCTCGTGGGCCAGCTGCAAGGTCTCGAAGACGTATTCGATTTCACAGGCGTGACGCGCGCCGGCTTCCTCGGCCGCGAGCGTGCCGATCTTTTCGCCGGATTTGGCTTTGGGGACCTGTTCGAAGCGGTACTGGTAGATGGGCGCGCCGGATTTGGAGTGGAGATCTATCCATTTCCAGGTGGAGAAGGCGATGAAGTCGTCGCCCGAGAGAGTTTCCGCGGAAACGAGGGCTTCGTCGTCGTTTGAGGCGGGGTAGAGTTTGAGGAATTCGGCGGCGGCGGCGCCGAAGCGCTTTTCCGCCATTTCCTTGAAACTTGCGGCGGTCGTCTTTTGCGGGCGCAAGAGGACTTGAGCTTTGCCTTCGTCGGCGTTCCATCCGGCGAGCAGCGGGACTTTGCCTTGTTCCCCTTTCGAATAGATGGAGACGGCGTTGGCCGGCAGGTAGTAACCGTCGGCGTTGGGGCCGAACGCGAATCCGTTGCCGAACTTGGCCGCCGCCGCTTGCAGCAGTTCGTCGGCCGGTTTAGCGCGAAGTTCTGCGAGCGATTTTGCGCCGACCGCTTCGGCAAACTTGAGACCGGTCTGTTCGGTGACAGAGACGGGATGAAGTTGCATGCCGGCGGTCGGGCTGGCGGGGAAGAAAGCGCCACTCTCGCCGATGGCTTTCTGGAAGAGGTTGCGCGAGAGGGGTGAGGCCATGAGGGCGCTGACCGAGAGCGAGCCCGCGGACTCGCCTCCGACGGTGATGTTGTGAGGATCGCCGCCGAAAACCGCGATGTTTTTGACTACCCATTCAAGCGCCGCGACTTGATCGAGAAGTCCGTAGTTGCCGGAGGAATGGTGGCCACACTCGGCAGTAAGCTCGGGATGAGACAGAAATCCGAAGACGCCGAGGCGGTAGTTGGGCTCGACCACCATGATGCCTCTCTTGGCCAGGGCTTCGCCGTCATAGCGCTTTTCGGAGTTGCCGCCGGCCACAAAGCCGCCGCCGTAATACCAGAGGAAAACGGGGAGTTTCGAGTTGGCCTTGGTTGAGGCCGGCAGCCAAATGCTCAGGTTCAAACAGTCCTCGCCGGGCTGCGCGTCGCGCATGAACTGCAGGATGTCGCCGAAGACGTCGGTCTGCAGGCAGGCGGGACCGAACTTGTCGGCGGCGCGGACGCCGTCCCATTTCTTCGCGGGCTGCGGAGCCCTCCAGCGGAGATTGCCGACGGGAGGAGCGGCGAAGGGGACGCCTTTGAATATAAGCACGGAATGATCGGAGTTGTAGGCGCCTTTAAGTCTTCCGGAATCAACAGTCACTTGGTCAGCGGGGCGAGCGGCGACGGCAGAAAATGTGGCGAGCGCTAGAGAGAGTGCGATGCGCGTCGATCGGCGGAATCTAGACATGCGTTCTCCCGGAAATCGGCCTGCAATGTATCACAGGTAAGAAATGAAAAAGGCGGCACTGATTGCTGGCGAGCTGCTTAAAATCTTCTAATGCAGACACGTCTTGCCGGTTAGCTCCCGGACGACCGGCAACACGGAGGTTGCCCTTGCCCCACGCTGGACGTGGCGCCGGCGACTTGACGTGAAGTCCGCTTACCGGAAAGGTTCCTCTGCCGTTCAACTGTGAGGGGTGTGGTCGTGTCGGAATTCACGGTGGAATTTAGATCAAACTGCTGGAGTTTTCAGTAGCGGCGGCAGATGGTCACGGGTCCAGGGAGCGGCTTGTTCGTAAGCATACGCCAGTTGCAGGACAGCCAGATCGGCGTTGTGCTTGCCGATCACTTGCATGCCCATGGGCAAACCCGTCGGACCGAAGCCGACGGGCACGCTGATAGCCGGCAGGCCGGCCATTGTTGCTGGCAGAACCACTTCCATCCACCGGTGGTACGTGTCCATCTTCTTTTCATTGATTAACGCAGGCCAATGTACTTGGGCGTCGAAGGGGAAAACCTGCGCACTGGGGAGAAGGAGGTATTCGTATCGCGTGAGGAGTTTTTGAAGCGCGCGATACCAATCGGAACGGACCTGCGAGGCGTTCTGGAATTCCATGGCGGTGAGGTTGAGACCGCCTTCAATTTCCCACTGGATTTCGGGTTTGAGCTTGGCGCGTTTTTTCGGATCGTTGTAGAGGGTGGCGAGGCCACCGGCGCTCAAGGCGTGGCGAAGGGTCAGCCACGCGCTCCAGAGTTGCTCCATGGAGAAATCCGGGCGCGCGGGTTCGACGATGCAGCCGACTGATTCGAAAGCAGAGAGTGACTTCTGGCAGAGCTCCAGAATTCCGGGCTGCATTGCGAGATAGCCGTCGAAGTTGCCTAGCCAGCCTATACGCGTGCCGCGAAAGTCGCGCTTGAGAGATTGCGCGAAGATGGCGGGATCATGCTCGATGGAAAAAGGGGCGCGTGGGTCGGTGCCGGCCATCACGCTTAGGAGCATCGCGACATCGGGAATCGAGCGACCCATGGGGCCTTCTACACTCAGAGTATGGAGAAACAGTTCGCTGCCGAGGCTCGGCACGCGGCCGTAGGAGGTGCGAAAACCAAAAACATTGTTGAAGCCCGCTGGATTGCGCAACGAGCCCATCATGTCGCTGCCGTCGGCCACGGGCAACATGCGTAGGGCCAGGGAAACAGCGGCGCCACCGCTACTGCCTCCGGCGCACTTGGTGCGATCATAGGCATTCAGCGTCGTGCCAAACACGGGATTATAGGATTGCGAGCCGAAACCCATTTCGGGAACGTTGGTTTTGCCGATGATAATGACGCCCGCGCGGCGAAGGCGCTCGACAAAGATCTCGTCATGATCGGGAACTGAATCGAGCAAAGGCGAGCCCTGGCTGGTGCGAATTCCCTTGGTGGGCGCGAGGTCTTTTACCGCGTGGGGAAAGCCGTGCATCCAGCCGAGAATTTCGCCGCGCGCAAGCTGGGCATCACGCTCCTTGGCTTGCTGCAAGAGCACGTCGGCCGGCTGCAGAGAGACAATGGCGTTGACTTTGGGGTTGAAGCGGTCGATGTGAGCGAGATAGGTTTGCATGGCTTCAACGCAAGAGATTTGTTTGGAACGGATTTTTTGCGAGAGATCCAGGGCGCTGAGGGAGACGAGCTCGGGAAGCGCGGTTGCTGTGTTCGCGGCTGCACTTGAGGGAGGCGCGAGTGGGCCGAGCATCGTTACTCCAGTGAAGGAACCGGCCTGGGCGAGAAACTCTCGCCGAGTCATGCCCGGCGCGTCGTCCTCGGTTTGGCGTTTGAGCTGGATTTCCATGTTGGCCTCCCGTGCGAGAGGGATATCTTGGTTGCGGCCCTGAATCTAACACAGGGTTGATGACGACCAGCTCATTTGTCCGTCCATTCGCTCACCCAGATCCGTGACATCCCAATAGAATTCAAGATGGATTTGGAGTCGTGTCTGACAATAAGTTCTGCATCTATTTCCGTTGTGGGCTATGGACGCATGACGGACAAGCCGGAAGTTCTGCCGAAGGCGAGTAAACCGGTGGAGGCGATTTATGAGATAGGTTCGCATCCGTATCGTACCGGTCGTCGTCGTTGAAAAGGAACGGTAGAGAGTGGACCTGTTCTTTGCGAACGGCGATCGCCGCCAATGCTGCGGCCGATTGCGACGGGCGGCTGACCGTGACGAGTTGCGGGGGGAGTGAAAGACCGGGGGGTCGTCAGGCGGTGAGGGGGATTGCGGACGCTTCGCGTTCGCGGAGTTGAGCGGCGCGGGAGATGGCGTCGCTGATGCTGGAGCAGATGTTTTCTGCGCCGACGTGGCGTTCGAATTCGGCTTGCTTCATGAGCTGGGCCGGTTGTTCGCGCGCGCCGCAGAGAAGGAGATGACGCCGGGAGGCGTGCAGGCGGTCGGCAAGCTCGCGGATGGCGCCAAGGCCGGTGGCGTCGATGGCGGTCATGTTGCGCAAGCGCAGGATAACGATCGGAGGGAGCGCGTCGAGATGGTCGAGGATCTCCGCGAACTTGTCGGTGGCGCCGAAGAGAAAAGGTCCGTGGACGCGGAAGACGACGGCGTAGTCAGGAATATCTTTGCCTTGCAGGACGTGAACCGAGCTGTCCGCGACGTAATCGCGGGTCACTCGCGTGACCGTAGTGGTGCGGGAGACCTTGCGTATGAAGGTGAGCGCGGCGAGAATCATGCCGAATTCAACCGCGAAACTGAGGTCGGTGACAACGGTGAGGGTAAGCGTCACCAGCCAAACGGCGATGTCGGCTGCGGAGAGCTTCAGGATTTCGGGGATTTCTTCCCAGTCGCCCATGTTATAAGCCACGATCATCAAGATCGCGGCGAGGGCGGCGAGCGGTGTGTTTTTGACCAGCGGCGCGGCGAAGAGAATGATGAACAAAAGCGTCGCGGCGTGAATCATGCCGGCGACGGGAGTTTTTGCCCCGGAGCGGACGTTGGTGGCGGTGCGGGCGATAGCCCCAGTAGCAGGGAGTCCTCCGACCAGGGGAGAGAGAATGTTCGCGGCGCCTTGCGCGATGAGCTCGACGTTGGGGTTGTGTTTGTCGTTGGACATTTTGTCCGAGACCACGGCGGACATGAGGGACTCGATGGCACCAAGCATCGCCACGGTAAGCGCAGCGGAGAGAAGCTGGCGTGCGGTGTCGTAGTGGAATGAGGGGACAACAAGGTGGGGGAAACCCCGGGGTATACCGCCGAAGCGCGAGCCGATGGTGGCGACGCCGGGATGAAGGAGGGAAACGGCTGCGGTGGCTCCGAAGCAGACCAGGATGGCGCCAGGAACCCGCTTTGCGAACTTGAGGCAAAGAATCATTACGGCCAGCGAGACCACCGAGATGGCGGCAGCCTGCCAGTTGAGGGTAGGGAGCGCGCCGGCCAGCGCGGCCATGCGGTGAAAGAAATCGCCGGGCGGATGATCGAGCTTGAGTCCAAAAAACTCCTGAATCTGTGTGCTAGCGATGAGAATGGCAATGCCATTGGTGAAGCCGACGATGACCGGGCGGGGAAAATATTTGACCGCGCTACCCATGCCGGTAACGCCAAGAATGACGAGAAGGACGCCGGCCATCATGGTGCAGATGAAGAGTCCTTCGATGCCGTATTTGGTGATGATGCCCGCTACCACCACCACGAAGGCTCCCGTAGGCCCGCCAATTTGCGTTTTGGAACCGCCCAGGGCGGAGATGACGAAACCCGTGACGATGGCACAGTAAAGGCCGGCTTGCGGAGGAAGACCGGAGGCGATGGCAAAGGCCATGGCCAGCGGAAGTGCGACCAGGCCCACGGTGACTCCGGCGCCGAGATCGTGCAGAAATTTTTGCCGATCGTAGGTGCGGAGAAGAATTACGGATTTCGGTAACCAGGGTTCCAGTGCGAATTTCATTTTTGTTCGTTTGCTGCGTAGAACCGCATCATAGCAGACCGATCCGCGCTACTGACGGCCGAGTGCTTGGCGGTGTGTCGGGTTGAAAATCGCGACCGCGACAGCCGCATTAGTCTGGGGCGCTCGATTTGATTGCCGCCGGCGGTTTCCAGCGAAGAATGGGCTTGCGCGCGGCGGTAGTTTCGTCAAGCCGGCGGACGCGCGTGGTGTGCGGCGCGGATTTGACAAGCTCGGGAGTGCGCGCGGCTTCTTCGGCGATGCTCTTCATGGCACCGATGAAGAGATCGCATTCTTCTTTGGATTCTGATTCGGTGGGCTCGATCATGAGCGCGCCGGGGACGATGAGCGGAAACGCCGTGGTGTACGGGTGAAAGCCATAGTCGATGAGGCGTTTTGCGATGTCCATGGTGTTGACGCCGTTGCGCTTTTGTATGGCGTCGCTGAAGACGACCTCGTGCATGGAGGGCAGGGAATAGGGAAGATCGAAAACGCCTTCCAGGTGTTTGCGAATGTAGTTGGCGTTGAGGACGGCGTCCTCGGTGGCCTGACGGACGCCGGGGCCGTAGGCCAGAACGTAGGCGAGGGCGCGCACCAGCACGCCGAAATTGCCGCCGAATGCGCGCACTTTGCCGATGGAGGCCGAGCGGACGGTTTCAAGAGCCAGCTGGCCGCCTGCTTTTTCGACCAGAATGGGGACGGGCCGAAACGGCTCCAGGATCTTCTTCATGGCCACGGGGCCGGCACCGGGGCCGCCTCCGCCATGCGGGGTGCTGAATGTCTTGTGCAGGTTGAGGTGCATGACGTCCACGCCGAGTTCGCCGGGGCGAGTTACGCCGGTCAGAGCGTTCATGTTGGCGCCATCCATGTACAGGAGCGCGCCTCTGCCGTGCAGGATGTCGGCGATTTCCGGAATGCGCTGTTCGAAAATGCCGAGCGTCGAGGGATTGGTGATCATCAGCGCGGCAACGTCTTCGGTGACGAGGTCACGCAGCTTGTCGACGTCAATCTGACCGTGGGATTCGGACTTGATGTTTTCGACTTGGTAGCCGGCGACGACTGCGGTGGCGGGATTGGTGCCGTGCGCGGAGTCGGGGATCAGGACTTTCTTGCGCGCGTTTCCCTGTTTCTCGAGATAGGCGCGGATGAGCAGGAGACCGGTAAGCTCGCCTTGTGCCCCGGCGGCGGGCTGCAGGGTGATGGCGTCCATGCCGGTTATTTCGAGCAGGCAATTTTCAAGGAGCTGCAGAATCCTGAGGCAGCCTTGGGATAGCTCCGCTGGCTGGTAAGGATGTTCGGTCGCGATGCCGTCGAGGCGGGCCACAAACTCGTTGACGCGGGGGTTGTATTTCATGGTGCAGGAACCGAGAGGGTACATGCCAAGATCGATGGCGTAGTTCCATGTGGAGAGACGTGTGAAGTGGCGGATGACTTCGATTTCGCTGACCTCGGGAAAGTCTTCAACACCTTGGCCCCGGTGAAGCCCTCCGAGAGACCTGGCTGGGTCGGCGGCGGGCACGTCGAGCGGGGGCAGCTCGAAGGCGCGTTTGCCTGGCGACGACTTTTCGAAAATCAGGCCTTCATTCTGATTGGTGTGGCGCGTCGCTTTCTTGATTGAGTCCGTCATATTTCGTTCTTTTCACCCGAAAGAGAAACCCACGCCGGCAGCGGGCTGCCCGCTGCCCTAGCGAAGACCGTCGGTCCTCCTAGGCCGGGTCGGCCAGGATTCGCTCGACGGCTTCGGCGAAGCGCTCGATCTCCTGCCGCGAAGTCGTTTCCGTAACACAAACCAGGCCGTGTTTGCTGAGCTCCGGATACATCGGGCCGAGAGCGAGCGGGCCGACGATTTTGTCCTTGAGCAGGTCGGCGTTGATCATGCGTACCGAGCGCGGAAACTCCAGCGTGAATTCGTTGAAAAAGGGTCCGCCGAAGGCGCGGCGCACGCCGGGAATTTCTGTGAGCAACCCCAGAGCGAACTGGGACTTAGCGACGTTTTGTTCGGCCATCTCGCGCAAGCCCGCTTTTCCGAGCAGCGTTAAGTGGACGGTCGCTGCGAGTGCGCAGAGCGCCTGGTTGGTGCAGATGTTGGAAGTGGCCTTTTCGCGGCGGATGTGTTGCTCGCGCGTGGCCAGGGTAAGGACAAAGCCGCGCTGGCCTCGGGCGTCGACGGTCTGGCCCGCGAGGCGGCCGGGCATCTGGCGGACGAATCGGTCGCGTGAAGCGACGACTCCGGCGAATGGGCCGCCGTAGCTCGGCGGTAGGCCGAAGCTTTGCGCTTCCATGGCGACGATGTCAGCCTCGGCGGGCGGCTTCACGACGCCCAGGGAGACGCCTTCGGCCACGGCCACGACCAACAGTGCGCCGGAAGCATGCGCCGCTTCGGCGGCTTCGGCGTAGCCTTCGAGCACGCCAAAAAAGTTAGGCGATTGCAGGACAACCGCCGCGACATCGTCTCCTAAAGCGGCCTGCAATGCCGCGACATCGACCCGGCCGTCTTTGACGTAGCCGATTTCTTCGACGCGGAGGCCGGAATTCCTGGCGTAGGTGCGGAGTACTTCGCGGTATTCAGGGTGCACGGAACGCGCGACGAGAACGCGCCCGCGCCCGGTAAGGCGCTCGGCCATGAGGACGGCTTCGGTCGTTGCCGTCGAGCCGTCGTACATGGAAGCGTTGGCGACTTCCTGGCCCGTGAGTTGGCACATCAGGGTTTGAAATTCGAAAATGGCTTGCAGCGTACCTTGGGTTATTTCGGCCTGATAGGGAGTATAGGAAGTGAGAAATTCGCCGCGCAGAAGAATGGTGTCCGTGATCACGGAGCGAAGGTGATTATAGATTCCGGCGCCCAGAAAGCTGCTGTAACCGAGCGAGTTTTCTCGGGCGCGATCTTTGAAGTAAGAGATGACCTCGGCCTCGGACAGGGGACCGGGAAGCTTCAAGGCCTCCCGCAGCCGGAATCGTTCCGGTATGCACTCAAAAAGATCTTCGATGGATTTTGCGCCGATAGCGGCGAGCATTTCCTGCCGTTCGGCCGGGCTCTTCGGGAGATAGCGCATCAGGCCGAGGCTTCCTTGCCTTTCGCCGCTATATAGGCTTCGTAGGCGGCGGCGTCCATCAGGCCGTCGAGCTCGGACGGATTGGCAAGCTTGATCTTGACGAGCCAAGCCGCAGCATGCGGGTCGGAGTTGATGGTTTCCGGCTTGCTCTGCAGCTCCCCGTTTGCCTCAAGCACTTCGCCCGAGGCGGGAGCATAGATTTCACTGACGGCTTTCACCGACTCGACGGTGCCGAAGGACTTGCCCTTGGTGACTTTAGCGCCGGCCTGGGGAAGTTCGACGAAAACGACGTCGCCCAGTTCGCCTTGCGCGTAATCGGTAATGCCGACGGTGGCCACGCCGTCTTTTGCGTCGAGCCACTCGTGTTCCTTGGTGTAGCGATAGTTTGCCGGATAAGCCATGAGACCACTCCTCGCCCGAATATTTCGTTAGTTTGTAACCGCCTGCGACGCCGCTTTGCGCGGCCGCTTGTAGAACGGCGTCGCAACGACTTGCGCCTTGGCGCGCTGCGAACGAATCTCCACCAGCAGGTTGGTGCCCACGGCCGCGAGCGCGGGAGGAACATACGCCAGCGCGATGTTTTTAGAAAGGGTCGGCGAAGGCGAACCGCTGGTAATTACACCGACTTCCTCGCCGGCCACGTCGAATACCTTGTATTCATCGCGGGCAATGCCGCGTTCGACCATTTGAATTCCTACCAGCGTTCTCTTTAGGCCTGCCGCGGAGGCTTTGGCCAGCGCGGCGCGGCCGATGAACTCCCGCTTTTCCATCTTGCAATAGCGATCGAGGCCGGCCTCCCAGACGTTGATAGACTCACTGATTTCGTGGCCGTAGAGAGCCATCTTCGCTTCAAGGCGCAGCGTGTTGCGCGCGCCGAGGCCGCAAGGGACGATGGCAAACTCTTTGCCGGCCGCCATCACGGCGTTCCAGACGTTTTCGCTGGTTGCCGCGTCGCCGGGGACGTAGATTTCAAATCCGTCTTCGCCGGTGTAGCCGGTGCGGGCGATCAGGCGATCGGACAGGCCACAGACCGTGCCTACCGTGAACCAGTAGTTTTTAAGGGCAGAAAGGTTGGCGTCAGTGAGTTTGGCCAGCACCTCGGCTGCGCGCGGACCTTGGATGGCCAGCTGCGTATAGACATCGCTCAGATCCTCGACCACGCAATCGAACGCTTTGGCATTGTCCCGCACCCACGAAATATCTTTTTCGCGCGTTCCCGCGTTGATGACCAAGAGAAAGTCATCTTCGCCGAGGCGATGGACGATGACGTCGTCCACAAAGGTCCCTTCGGGGTAGAGCATGGCGGAGTAGTGAGCTTGCCCGACGGCAAGCTTCGCAGCGTCGTTCATGCTTAGGTGCTGCACCGCAGCGAGCGCCCCGCCAACGGCCTTTCCGGTGCGGATGCGGATGTCGCCCATGTGGCTGACGTCAAAGACGCCAACGGAATTGCGCACGGCCTTGTGTTCCGCCATTAACCCGCCGATTGCCGGATATTCGACGGGCATGTCCCAGCCCCCGAAATTGACCATGCGCGCACCCAGGCGGCGATGCAGCGCGTTTAAAGGCGTCTTGCGGAGTTCGGCAATGGCGGAGGAGATTCCAGGGTCCATTCTGCTTGCTCGGGCGGAAATCGATACTAGCATGCGAGATTGGGAGGGTCAAAAAGCAGGAAACGATTGCGAATCGGAAATGCGGAGCGGATAATCGCGCGCAATGTCTTCCCCATCCGGGCAGGTCGAGAGAAGGCCGTCGCAGGAATCGTTCGCGCCGCTGCTGGTTCTGCTGGGTCTTGCGGTAGTCATCAATTATGTGGACCGCGGCAATCTTTCGATGGCGGCGCCGGTCATCCAGAGCGAACTCAAACTTTCCGCCACTCAGCTGGGCGTTCTATTTTCTGCGTTCTTTTACACTTACACCGCGCTGCAGTTTGTCGTCGGAGGATGGGTGGACAGGTTAGGCGCGAGCCGGGTGCTCGGCGCCGGGCTGCTGGTCTGGTCGGTGGCAACGATTGCCATGGGATTTTCCGGGGGCTTCCTAGCGCTGCTGGTGTTGCGGTTGCTGCTGGGCATCGGCGAGTCGGTGGCGTTCCCCTGCACCTCCAAGGTGATTGCGCAAAACATTCCGCCCGGGAATCGGGGATTGGCGAACGGCGTGGTGACGGCCGGACTGAAGCTGGGGCCGGCCGTCGGAGCCTTCGGATCCGGCATGCTGATTGCAAAGTATGGCTGGCGGCCGGTGTTCTGGGGGATGGGCATCTCGAGCCTGCTGTGGCTGCCCGCGTGGTGGAGATGGAGGCCACGCCAACCAGCGACGGGAGAATCGACCTCGGCGGTCATTGGTTACGCGCGGATTTTCGGGCAACCCTTGTTCTGGGGATGCGCTGCGGGGCATTTTTCGTTCAACTATCTTTCCTACTTCTTTCTGACTTGGCTGCCGCTCTATCTTGCGCATGAGAGGGGTCTGTCGCAGCAAGAGCTGGCGCGATCGGCGGGCGCCTATTATCTGGTGGATTCGGCGTCGGCTCTGCTGACGGGATGGCTGTGCGATCGATCGATCGAGCGCGGCGCTCGCGCTTCGTTGGTGCGCAAAGCGGCGTCCGCGGGCGGACAGGTGACGGCAGCGGCCGCCATGGTCGCCTGCGCTTTTGCCACCAGGGAATCGTATTATGCATGGCTGCTGGTGGCGGCGGTCGGCTCGGGGGCCGCAGGGTGCGGCGTGTTTCTTTTTTCGCAGACCATTGCCGGGCCGCGGGCGGTGGGGCAATGGTCTGCGCTGCAAAACGGGTTTGGCAATTTTGCCGGACTCCTGGGGCCAACGCTGACCGGATTTCTGGTGGACCGCAGCGGACATTTCTTTTCGGCATTCGCTCTGGCTGCGGCCATCACCTTAGCCGGAGCTGTCGTGTGGTCTTTTGGCGTGCGCTTGGAGCCCATAGATTGGCTCCGGGGCGACGAGCGGGCACGCGATGCATGACGAAAACGTTACGCTCGACCGTCCGTCGCTCCTTGCCGCCGTGCTTCGCGCTCAGGTAAAGTTTCTGTTGGAGACAGCGATGCCTTATGGTCCAGTCCTGTGTTCGCAGTGCGACAAGCCGGAGTACGACTGTACGTGCGAAAAGTACTGCTCGATCTGCAAAGGGATGGATAACGTGCATTTGTGCACGGACGGTTTGTATTATTGCCCCGATTGCAGGGAAGCCTGCGACATAGCCCTCGCGGAGTCCCGTGAGCACTGATCCCAAACGGATTGAACTTCGCCTGGATTCCGACCCGCGGCTGGCGGCGGGGGTGGGCGGGGCTGTGCGGCTGCTGGCGGAAACGGCCGGAATGCCGGACGATGTGTGTAGAGAATTTCAAGAAGCTACGGTACGCGCCTGTGGGCAGGCATTCGATGCGCGTCCGACCGACACCCATACGGTCGAGTTGCTGGTGTTCGGCGACCGGCTTGAAGTAACCGTGGACTCCGGCGCCGGGTCGTCCGCAATTCGCCTCACGCGCTCGGTAGTCCCGCTCGGCTGAGCAGCCGGATCCCTGGCAAAACAAGACGCGGCGGTGATTTTTCCGCCCCAAGAAGCAAGCTTTACCGGCGTCGTCACATCTTTAACGCGAAGGTGTTCTTCTTGATGAGAGAGGACATCTGATCGTCGGTCAGCGAAAGGTGCAGGACGACACGATCGCCCGACGGGTTCACCTGCGCCTGGCTCAGAAGGTCGGCGAGATCCTGGTTCTGCGCTTGGCCTTGTTGTTTGGCTTGATATTGCTGATAGACGAGGGCCAGCTGCATAAGTTGCGCGAGCGTGTTGGCGTCGTCCGTGCTGCCGCACACAGCCTGGAATTTTCCATCCACGCCGCTGCTGGCTTGGACGTTCAGGATCAAGTTTTGCATGCGTGTGACGAGTTTTTGCGCCTCGGGGAACTGCTGAATCTGCGGAGCAAGCTGGCGAACGGCGAGGCGCGTGTAGGCCGGGTTCAGCACGGCCCAGACCACGCCGCTGCCGTTGGCTTCGTTGATGAGCGAGTACATCTTGTCGTTGCGCAGCAAGCCCTCGGCGCCGCCATAGCGGACGTCGAGCATTTTATCCAGCACGTTGCGGTGGCCGAACGCGGCGGTGTTGGAATCGAGGAACAAGAAGAAGAGATCGCTCGCGCCGGAGCCGCTGCCGAAAGCGTACATCGTGAAACCATGCGAGACGAACGTCGGGAGTTTTTGCGCTTTGAAGAAAGCCTCGGTGGAATTGGGGTTGTAAGTGCCCATGGCGATGCCGGCGACTTCTTCCCCGGTGGGTACGGCGTCAGAGCCGACGCCCGACGTCTTGTCGTTCACACCTTCAGCGACCAGACCCCAGGCTAGCTCTTCGACTTGCGTGTTGGGGTCCACCCCCGCCGACGCCAGAAACTTTTCAAACTGGCGAAAGCGCTCGGGCAAGAGCTGCTGTTGCAGCTGCGGGAACCATTTCTGCGCACGGGCCTGTTTGAGATTGGCGTAGGCAAATTCGCCGACATTTTTGGGAAACAGAGCGATGGTATCGGGCCCGACGCGCTGCGCGGTCGCGATTTTGGCGCCGGCCAGGGCCAGGGTGAAAAGGGCGGCGGCGCCGGTGATGCGGAGAAGGTTCTTCGTCATTACATGCTCCTTGCTATGGTTGGTCGAGCACAGGGCTTTAGGCCACGATCACCGCGCTCAATTTCTCGCGCAGCAACGTAACCGACTGGCGTTTTGCCCCGACATACGTTGCATCTTTGATGCCGTCGAGGTTGATTTCGACGTTGGCGATCGCTCCTCGGGCGCCTGCTTCGGCCATCAACCTGGCTACCTTTAAGTCTGACTTCATGGATGCCGCGGCGATAGTCTCCAGTTGTCCCAGACGTTCGAAGAGTGCAACAGACCGTTCGGCCACGTTGAGGGGAACTTCCGCGGCGCCCTTGCTGGCGGCTTGAACCGCTTGGTCGCGGCGCGCGGTTTCCGATGAGTCGCCATGGGGCAACTTGAATGCGGCCAGCACCGCGTCGTAAGACGCGGCGTCGGCGTCGATGGCTTCGACCAGCGCCTCCGCTTCACGGCGCAGCGCGTCGAGGTGCTCGGAAAGTTTGTCCACATGGAAGGCCTGAGACTTTTTCTTGCGGGACAGGCCGGCCACCATTTGCCCGAGTGCCGCCGCCAGAGCGGCGCCGCACGCCGCTACGCTGCCGCCGCCGGGAGTCGCGGCAGGTTCGGCGACCGCCTCGACAAAGGGGCGCACCAGTCCGGCAAATCGGCCTTCTTTTTTCCCTGCCAGGGGAGCCCCTGCGAGCGCGGCCGCCAATTTGTTTTCGAAAACCTGCGCCGGAGAGAAGTTCTCCAGTTGAAGGAAGTAGTCCGCTGCCATTTCGATGGCTTTTTTGGGGACCAGCCCGACGATTTCACTGCCCACGGGAACCGCTCCGTAGCGTGCGGCCTCGCGCTTCACCATGTCATATACGCGGTGCATGGGGGTTTGTTCGTAGTCAGTCAGATTGATGGAAACCTGCGCGATGTTGCGGGCCTTGAGGTCTACCCCCATGGATTTGACAAAGCGCAGGCCGCCGCTTGAAAAGCGGATGGCTTTGGCGATTTTGTTGGCGATCGCGACGTCGGGCGTATTGAGGTTGACGTTATAGGCGATCAGAAATTTGCGCGCTCCGACGACGGTAACGCCCGCCGTCGGGTGGAGCTTGGGTTCACCGACGTCGGGCTGGCGATCATGATTTTTCTTGAGCTCCTCGCGCAGCCCTTCGAATTGGCCTTTGCGGATGTTCTCAAGGTTGACCCGGTCGGGGCGCGTGGCGGCGGCTTCGTAGAAGAAAACCGGGATTCTGTAGCGCTTCCAGATCTCCTGGGCAACCCGGCGGGCGAGCGCGACACAGTCCTCGAGGGTGACGCCCTCAACCGGAATGAAGGGAACCACATCGGTGGCGCCGACGCGCGGATGCGCGCCCGTGTGCTCGGTCATGTCGATCAGCTCTACGGCCTTGCCGGTCCCGGCCAAGGCGGCTTCGGCGACGGCGTCGGGCTCGCCGGCCAGCGTAACCACCGAGCGGTTGTGGTCGGCGTCCATCTCGTGGTCGAGAACCCAGACCCCCGGGACCTTGCTCATGGTCTCGATCAGCTTCTCGACCTTGCGGGCGTCGCGGCCTTCGCTGAAATTCGGAACACACTCGATCAGTTTCATGAGGAAATCACCGCCGCTTCGAATGAAATCTTGATTTCGCGGCCACGTTAGAGCAGCCAACCCGATTCCGTGCTGTTGACCCGGAGCGTCAGTCGCGCATGTGAATCACTTCACCACGCTTCATGGTGAGCCAGCAAGTGTTCACCCCAAAATAGTAGGGAATTTCGCGATAGTCCGCCACCTCGAAGACGGCCAGGTCGGCCTGCTTGCCGGCTTCCAGGGAGCCGATGGTCCTGTGGCGGCCAAGCGAATACGCGGCGTTGATGGTGGCGGCGGCTACCGCTTCGGCCGGAGTCATGCGCAGCTGGTTGCAAGCCAGGGAGAGCACCATGGGCATGCTCAGGGTCGGACTGGTCCCGGGGTTAAAGTCGGTGGCGAGCGAAACTACCGCTCCCGAATCGATCAGCTGGCGGGCCGGGGCGTAGCGCTTGAGGCCCAGGTGGAAGTCACAGCCGGGCAGGAGTGTTGCAACGGTGTTCGATTTTACCAGAGCGCGGATGTCGGCGGGCTTCAGGTATTCAAGGTGGTCGCAGCTCGAGGCACCGAGCTCGACGCCCAGGCGCGTCGCGCCGGTGTTCGAAAGCTGCTCGGCATGTATGCGCGGGCGGAGGCCGTGCTTTTTTCCCGCAGCGAGGATTTGCCGGGAGTCGGCTAGCGAGAAAGCGCTGCGTTCGCAGAAGACGTCGCAGTATTCGGCCAGGCCGTTTTCGGCGACTTCGGGGATGAGTTCCTGCTCAAGGAGACTGCGATAGTCTCTGCTGCCATGCGGCTTATTGCGGAATTCTGCGGGCACAACATGCGCGCCCAGGAAGGTTGAAACAATTTCCAGGGGCTGCTCGGCGTCGAGCTCCTTGTGCAGCGAGAGGATACGCAGTTCGCTGGTCAGGTCGAGGCCGTAGCCGCTTTTGGCTTCGATCGTGGTGGTGCCATGTTCGGCAAAGCGCTCGAGAAAGAGCCGCGCGCGCGCCTTCAGCTCCTCGGAGGTGGTAGCGCGCAGTTTGCTGACCGAATTGAGTATCCCTCCGCCCTTCTGCGCAATCTCTTCATAGCCGACGCCTTGAATCTTTAATTCGTACTCCTCCGCGCGGCTTGCGGCGTGAATCAGGTGGGTATGCGAGTCTACAAAACCGGGCAGGACCACCCGGCCATCGAGGTCGAGAAGTTCGGCCGATCTGGCCTCCTTCAGCCTTTCGACCTTCCCGGGCGGCCCGACGGCGGCGATAACGCCGTCGCGCAGCAGGATCGCACCCTGGTGGAGAACACTCAGGTCGGCAAGAGCGCCGCCGCGGCGCGGCGAGCGGCCGGCCGCCGTCACGACCTGCGCGGCTCCGCGAATCAGAAGGGAGGTGCTCACAGCCGGACTATTATGCTTGAAATTGCCGATTGGACTTAGCCAACCCGACTTAAGCCGTCGCGGCTTTGGTCCGGTATGCCGGCGCGAATACTTCCTCGGCGAAGGCCTCGATCGAGGTCGGCGTGGTGTTCTGCTCGGAACGCAGTTCTTGCGGAGTGAGCAACCCCTCGTTGCCCGCGTCGTGCATTTCGGTCATCAAGCGGGCGGTCTTTTTGGGAATGCCCAGCTGTTTGATGCCTTGTTCAACCAGGAGCGCGGGAAATTTCTGGTAGGAAAGCTTGGGCTTGCCGATGACCGCGCCGATGGCGGCGGCTACTTCATGGTGCGAGACGTCGCGTTGCCCCAGCATTTCGCGCGTCGAGAACCCGCTGAAGTCGAGCGCGGCCAGCCGCTCCGCCGCGTATTCGCCAACGTCCCGCGTGGCGATCATGGGCATTTTCAGGTCGCCGCGAATGCCGCCGGCGAAGAATCCCATGGCCTGCACCAGCGGGATCATCATCATGAAGTTTTCCATGAAGTAGGCGGGGCGGAGAAAGAGCGCCGAAAGTTGTGGAACCTGTTTGAGTTTTTCTTCCAGGCGATGCAGGGTGACAATCGGGCCGGTGCGTTCGGCGTGTTGTGCGCCGATGCTGCTGAGCACGACCACATGGGAAAGGCCCGCATCCCGGGCCGCATCTGCGATGGAACTGCTGATGGCATCGGCCGCAGCGATGAAGTCCTCGGCGTGAATCTGCGGGGGGATGAGCAGGTACGCTCCTTGCGCGCCCGAAAAAACGTTCGCCAGCGCGGCCGAGTCGTTCAAATCCACCGGCTCTATGTCCGCGCCCAAGCGCGCCAAGGCGCTGAGCTTGGACGCGTCCCGGCCTACCGCGCGCACTTGCTCGCCTTTGCGCAGCAGCTCTTGCGCAACGACCGATCCGGTATTGCCGGAAGCTCCCAGGACTACATACATTGGGGTCTCCTAGAAATTCTGATGCGAACTCTTCTTCACAGTCCCATCGGCACCTTGACGCCCTTTTCTTTCGCAAAGGCGATCGCTTCCGGGTAACCGGCGTCCGCATGACGGATGACGCCCATGCCTGGATCATTCGTCAGCACTCGTTCGATGCGCGCCGCCATCTCCCTGGTGCCGTCCGCTACGGTTACCTGGCCGGCATGCTGCGAGTAGCCGATCCCCACGCCGCCTCCGTTGTGAATCGAAACCCAAGAGGCGCCGCTCGCCGTGTTCACAAGCGCATTCAACAATGGCCAATCCGCGATGGCATCGGAGCCGTCCCGCATGGACTCGGTTTCGCGGTACGGTGAAGCGACCGAGCCGCAGTCGAGATGATCGCGGCCCATGACCACCGGCGCCTTCAGCTCCCCTTTTGCCACAAGCTGGTTCAAAGCCAAGCCAAATTTGTCGCGTTCTCCGTATCCCAACCAGCAGATACGGGACGGCAACCCTTGAAATTTCACTCGCTTTTGCGCCAGCGTGATCCAGCGGCGAAGGTGTTCGTTTTGCGGGAAGAGTTCGAGCACAAGCTGGTCGGTTCTGGCGATGTCCGACGGTTCACCTGATAGCGCGGCCCAGCGGAATGGACCTTTGCCCTCGCAGAACAGCGGGCGCAGATAGGCGGGCACGAACCCGGGGAAGTTGTAGGCGTCCTTCACTCCCTGCTGATAGGCGAAGGTGCGAATGTTGTTGCCATAGTCGAAGGTAACGGCGCCGAGCTTCTGCAGTTCGAGCATGCCCTGCACGTGTTCAGCCATTGCCTCGAGCGAGCGCTTCTTGTATTCGTGGCGGTCCTTTTGGCGCAGCTCGAGCGCCGCCAAAAGGGTCATTCCATTGGGCACGTAGCCGTCGATCGGGTCGTGCGCGCTGGTCTGGTCGGTCAGGAGATCCGGCACGATGCCGCGCTTGGCCAGTTCGGGAATCAAATCAGCGCAATTGCCGACCAGGCCAACGGAGGTGGCTTCGCCCTTGCGCACCGCGTTCTTCAGAATGCGCAAGGCCTCGTCCAAGCTGGTTACCATCACGTCGACGTAACCGGTCTTCAGTCGCTTCTTGATGCGCTCGGGGTCCACATCAATGCCCAGAAACGCGGCGCCATTCATGGTCGCGGCCAGCGGCTGGGCGCCACCCATGCCGCCCATGCCGCCGGTAACCACCAGCCGGCCCTTGAGGTCGCCGCCAAAATGCCTAGCCGCCGCCGCGGCGAAGGTTTCGAACGTGCCCTGCAGAATGCCCTGGGTGCCGATGTAGATCCAGCTGCCCGCCGTCATCTGCCCGTACATCATCAAGCCGGCGCGGTCCAGTTCGTCGAATTGCTCCCAGTTGCTCCAATGGCCGACCAGATTGGAGTTGGCTAGCAGCACGCGCGGGGCATACTCGTGGGTGCGAAAGATTCCGACCGGCTTGCCGGATTGCACCAAGAGTGTTTCGTCATGGCCGAGGCCGCGTAGAGAATCTACGATGGCGTGAAAGCTCTCCCAGTTACGAGCCGCTTTGCCCTTGCCGCCGTAGACCACCAGGTCTTCGGGTTTTTCTGCAACTTCGGGATCGAGGTTGTTCATCAGCATGCGCAGCGCCGCCTCCTGCTGCCAGCCTTTGCAGGAAATCTGCGTTCCGCGCGCGGCGCGAAATGGCCCTCGCGCAAGGGTCGCGCTAGGTTCGCCGTTCGATACAGTCGTGCTCATCCTGTTCTCTCCACGGCCATCTTAGCGCACCGTCGCCCATTCTGCCGAAGCGCGAACCCTCCCCATGCGGCCGGGATTTGACGGTTTACGCCGCGTCGCATACCATGCCTCGCAACTTTCGCAGGCGTCTTCGATCATGAGCATGCACGTTGGAATCATCGGCGGCGGAAATATTTCGCAGACCCACGCGCGTGCGGCTCGCGAAGTCGCGGGCTTAGAGATTGCCGCGGTCTGCGGCGCCAACCCCGAAAAAGTGGCGCGCATGGCAGCCGAGCACGGCGGGGCGCCCTACACCGATTTCGAGAAATTTCTCGCACATCGCCCGATGGATTTCGTGGCTATCGGCAGTCCCTCGGGCCAGCATGCGGAGCAGGGAATGGCTGCGGCGCGGCGCGGCCTGCACGTGCTCTCGGAAAAGCCCCTGGACATCACCACCGCGCGGGCCGACGCGCTCATTGCCGCCGCAAACGATGCCGGGGTCAAGCTGGGAGTTTTTTTTCAGGACCGCTTCAAAGCCGACCTAGTCCGGGTGAAGAACTGGATTGACCATGGTCTGCTTGGAAAACCGATCATCGCCGACGCCCGTGTGAAGTGGTTCCGGCCCGAGGGCTATTACGCGCAATCGCGCTGGCGCGGCACGTTGGCACTCGACGGGGGAGGCGCCCTGATCAACCAGGCCATTCATACCGCAGACCTGTTGCTGTGGATTTTCGGGGACGTAGCCGCCGTCCATGCCGTTAGAAAGACGGCGCTGCACAGAATCGAAGCGGAAGACACGCTGGTAGCGGCGCTTGAGTTTGCCAACGGAGCCATTGGCACCCTGCAGGCGGCCACCTCGGTCTATCCCGGTTATCCGCGGCGGGTCGAATTCACGGGCTCCGAGGGCACCGTCATCATCGAACACGACCGGTTGCTCGCCGCCGACCTGCGCCACCCCCCGGCCGAGGCCTGTAGCACCGGTGACGATCAAAATGCCAGCGCATCGTCGGCGACGGTCAGCGACGTTCGCGGCCATCGCGCGGTTTTGGAAGACTTCGTGCACGCGATAGCGAACAACGGCCGGCCGCGGTGTCCGGGTTCGGAAGCGCGGCGAAGCGTAGCTCTGGTCGAAGCCATCTACGCGGCTTGTGCGTCGGGCCAGCGGGTCGAACTAGGAAACTCAGCCGCATAGCGGCGGCAAGACAGGAGCCGGGAATTGCAAATCAAAATCCTTCGCGACAAGAGTTCCCTGAGCCGCGCCGCCGCAGAGCACGCGGCAAACTCGCTTCGTTCGCTCTTGGGGGAGAAAACCGCCGTTCGCCTGGTTGCTGCCACCGGTGCCTCGCAACTGGAGTTTCTCGAAGCGCTCTGCTCTGCGTCCGACATCGATTGGTCGCGAGTCGAACTCTTTCATCTTGACGAGTACGTCGGATTGCCGGTCGCGCATCCGGCGAGCTTCCGCAAGTATCTCTACGAACGGCTGGTCAACAAAACCGGCATCAAGCGATTTCATCCGCTCAACGGCGAATCTGCTCCGCAAGCAGTGGCCGAGGAAGTCGGCCGCGAAATTCTTTCCGGTCCGGTTGACCTGGCTTTTGTGGGCATTGGTGAAAACGGCCACCTGGCCTTCAACGATCCGCCGGCCGACTTCGAAACCGACGAGCCGTATCTGATCGTGACCCTCGATCAGCCTTGCCGGCAACAGCAAGTCAACGAGGGGTGGTTCGCCACCCTCGAAGAGGTCCCGGCCCGAGCTATTTCCATGTCCGTGCGGCAAATCCTGCGGGCCAAAGAAATCATCGCGGTTGTGCCGGATAAGCGCAAGGCGGCAGCGGTCAAAGCCTGTTTTGCCGGTGCGATCTCGCCCGAGCAGCCCGCTTCCGCGCTTCGCAAGCACGCGCAGGCGACGGTGTACCTGGACCTTGAATCGGCTTCCGATCTCGGCCCGCAAACGGCCGCACAGTTCGGCGCCAACTTGCCAACCTAGATGCCCGCACCACCCCCAACCGCTGGGCCGCGCTACATTGCTAACCTTCGCTGGAGGATCGGCGGCCTACTGTTTGCCTCAACCGTCGTCAACTATATTGACCGCCAGACACTCGCGCTGCTGTCTCCATTTCTCACGCAGCAACACCACTGGACCCACACCGACTACGCGAACCTGCTCATCAGCTTTCGCATTGCCTATGCCCTGGGCCAAACCGTATGCGGACGGGCGATAGACCGGGTTGGCACGCGCCGCGGACTCAGCGTCTCGGTGCTGTTCTACTCGGTCGTGTCCATGGCCACATCGCTGGCCACCGGGTTCCGCAGTTTCGCCGCCTTTCGCTTTCTGCTGGGACTCGGCGAGTCCGCCAACTGGCCCGGTGCAGCCAAGGCCGTCTCGGAGTGGTTTCCCAAACGGGAGCGGGGGCTGGCCGCCGCGCTTTTCGACAGCGGGTCGTCCATCGGGGGCGCCCTGGCGCCGTTTCTGATTGTTCCGATTTACTACCGCTGGGGTTGGCGGCCCGCATTTGTCATCCCGGGTCTTCTCGGATTTGTCTGGCTCTTCTTCTGGCGGCGCAGCTACTATCTGCCCGCCGAACACCCGCGCATCTCGCCCTCGGAACGGGACCTGATTCTTGCCGACGCGGGCGAGGCGCGCACGCCCGCCGAAGGCCGTCGCGCCTGGGGCGCCCTGTTGCAACTGCCGCAGACCTGGGGCGCCATTGCCGCCAAGACTCTGACCGACCCGGTCTGGTTTTTCATTGCCGACTGGTTTCCGCTGTATCTCATCGCCAAGGGCATCCCAGTCAAAACCGGCCTCATTGCTTTCTGGGTGCCGTTTATAGGCGCGGATTTGGGCAATTTTTTTGGGGGCTGGGCTTCCGGCTATCTCATCAAGCGCGGATGGCCTTTGGGTGCGGCCCGCAAAGCGGTTGTGATTTTTGGCGGAGTCGGGGTGATGTTGCTGATTCCAACGATCTTTACCGCAAATTTGGTGGCCATCGCCGCGCTGTTCGGTCTGGCGACATTCTGCTACGCTGCTTTTTCCACCATTGCCAACGTCTTGCCCTCCGATCTGTTCACTGGCGGCTCGGTCGCTTCCGTTTTTGGCTTCAGCGGGACCGGCGCCGGAATCGGCACCATCGTCGCCTTCAAGCTGATCGGCTATTTCTCCGATGCCAGCCGCGCCACCGCGGGGCATTCCTTCGACCGGATCATCATCGTCGCCGGCTTGGTTCCGCTGGTCGGCATGCTTCTGGTATTGCTGTTGGTTCGCAACACGCGCGCCACGAAACAAGGACTGGTTCAGCCGGTTTGACGGCCAGTCGATCAACGGTCGCGCGGTGAATCCGGGGCGGCCAGCTCGCGTAATCTCCGCCCGAGGAATCGCCGTTCGGGCTCCTGCCCCATCAGCGCGAGCGCACGTTCATAAGACCGGCGCGCCTCGTCGTTTCGCCCGAGCCGCCGCAACAGTTCCGCGCGCCCGGCGTGCGCGAAGGGATAGTTATTCAGTTCGCCCGAAGCGAGGAGCAGATCGATCAACTCCAGGCCCGCTTCTTCGCCGTCGCGCATGGCGACGGCGACGGCACGGTTTAGCTCCACGACCGGCGAAGGATCAACTTTTTTCAGCAAATCGTAGAGCCCCGTAATCTCGCTCCAATCCGTCGCCGCGCTGTTTGGCGCTTCGGCATGAATCGCCGCAATCGCGGCCTGCAGGGTATACGCGCCGAAGTTCCGCGTAGCCAGCGCCTTCCGCACCAGAGCGACTCCTTCGGCGATCTGGTCGCGGTTCCAGCGCGACCGGTCCTGGTCTTCGAGCAGCACCAGTTCGCCGTCCGCCGAAGTCCGAGCGGCTTGCCGCGACTGCTGCAGCAGCATCAGCGCCAGAAGTCCGGTGGCTTCGGAATCCGGCTGCGGCAGCAGGGCCGCCAGCAGACGAGCCAGCCGGATCGCCTCCAGCGTCAAATCGCTTCGAGTCAGGCCTTCGCCGGACGACGCCGAATACCCTTCGTTGAAAATGAGATAGATCACGTGCAGCACGATCTCCAACCGCTCGTGCAGTTCGGCCAGCACCGGCACTTCGTAGGGAATCTTCGCATCGCGAATCTTGCTCTTTGCCCGCACGATCCGCTGGGCCACGGTGGGAGCCGTCGTTAGGAACGCGCGGGCGATCTCTTCGGTCCTGAGGCCGCATACCTCGCGTAACGTCAATGCGATCTGGGCGTCAGGGGGCAACGCCGGATGGCAGCAAACGAAGATCAGTCGCAGACGGTCGTCCTCGAGCTCGGGTAGCGCCGCTTCGTCGACGGCGGTATTTTCAAGCGAGTTGGCAAGCTCCCTCTCGACGGCGTTAAACCTCGCGCGACGGCGCAGCGTATCCACGGCCTTGAATCTGCCGGCGGACACCAGCCACGCCCGCGGATTTTGCGGCACGCCGTCGCGCGGCCAGGCGGCAACCGCGGCCGCGAAAGCGTTCTGCAATGCCTCTTCGGCCAGGTCGAAGTCGCCGAGCAAGCGGATCAACGTCGCCAGAACACGCCGCGACTCGGTCCGGTAGATCTCTTCGACCCTTTGGGAAATCGTGTCGCCCGCTTCGCTCATCCTCGCTTGTCCCAGGGTTCATGCTCCGCGAGCTCGCGCACCGGTCGCACCTCAACGCTGCCCACGCGTGCGGAGGGAATCTTGGAGGCGACGCGGATGGCCTCGTTTAGATCCTTGGCTGCGATCAGTACGAAGCCGCAAAGCTGCTCCTTGGTCTCGGCAAACGGACCGTCGGTGGCAGAGAGCTTGTTTTTGCGTACGCGGAGTGTCGTCGCTGAGTCGACCGACTGCAGCGCGTGCGCCACCACGAAATGCCCGGCCTCGCGCATCTCGTTGTCGTACGCGAGAGAATCCGCATCGAGCTGCTCGAACTCCTGATCGGACAACACCGCCAGCTTTGCTTCCTCGGTGTAAACCAGGCAAAGGTATTTCATTCTGTCCCTCCCGCCGCTTTCAGCCGCAGCGACTTCTATGGGATCGTCGTCCGGCGGAGCCGGAATTCGACATCGCCGTGAGTTTTCCTAAGACCAATGTTTCATAGGGCTTATCGCTTCCTAGCCCGCTCGAGCCAGACCCCGCAGCCGCGTAGCCGACTTTTCGCCGAGCGGTTGTCGAATTCGGTCGCCCCCGTCGACTATCGCACAGGAGGGTAGGACATGTGCCCATCCTGCATCCCGGTTTTACCGGTTCTGGCCGGCTCGCTCGCGGGTGGAAGTGTGCTGGTTGGCCTGAAGGGTCTGCTCGCCAGCTTGGTTGGCAACTGTCAGGTTGGTTCAACGCCTTCCGCTCGAACCAAGGAGAAAAACACATGCCTTCTGAACTTGATGCAAGCCCCCCAGTCGTCTCACGCAGGGAGTGGCTCGAAGCCCGTCAGGAGCTGCTCGCCCGCGAAAAACAGCTCACTCGCCAGTACGACGCAGTTGCCGCCGCGCGGCGCGCCCTGCCGCGGGTACGAGTCGCGGAGGACTACCTCTTCGATGGGCCCGAAGGCAAAGTCACGCTGGCCGATCTATTTGCAAACCGCAGCCAGCTCATCATTCGACACTTCATGTTCGCGCCGGGTTGGCGCGAGGGCTGCGTGGGCTGCTCGTTCCTTGCCGACCATATCGACGGCGCTCGTATCCACCTCGAACAGCACGACGTCTCGCTGGTTGCCGTCTCGCGAGCGCCGTATGCCGAAATTAACGCATTCCAGAAAAGAATGGGCTGGCAATTTCGCTGGGTCTCTGCCTACGCGAACGACTTCAACTATGACTATCACCTTTCCGGCCCGATGAAATCGCGAGCGGCAGGGTTTATCACAATTTCGAACTACGCGCAGCCGTCAGTGAAGAGCGCGCCGGCATCAGTGTCTTCTCCAGAGATGCCGAGGGCAGTATCTTCCACACCTACTCGACCTACGGGCGAGGCGACGAACTCCTGGTAGGCGCTTATATGTATCTCGACCTCACGCCCAAAGGCCGCAACGAGACCGGCCGCGGCAAACTCACCGATTGGGTGCGCCATCACGATCGCTACCATGCAGGCGGTTCGGTCGATCGGCAGGGAAGATACGTCGCGCCACTCAGCGGGAAGCCCGCCTGCTGCGCGGAGCGGGACTAGTCTCGACGAGCGGGACGATGGCCCGCCATGGCCCAGGTTGCATGGCCCGCCCCGCCATGCGAAGGAACCGTGTGAAGAACACGATGGAGGGTGCGGGCCGGGGTCTCGAAAAAGGCCTTAGCAGTGCCCTTCGTAGGGCCCCTGGTAGGGCCCCTGGTAGGGCCTCGATACGCGCCAAGGCGGGTCAGCGTGCCGGTTTGCGGGTGTGGTAGAATAGTGAGTTTCATACATCTAACAATTTTCGAGAGAGCATGCCAGAAGAAGCCATCATTTTAGATACACAGTTTGACCCGGAAGACGAGTACCGTCCGGAGCCCGAGCCTGAACCCATACCGCCGGCGTGGCTCGATGGCAGTCTGCGGATTGGTATCCACACCTCGATCGCCGGAAGCTACCGGAATGCGCTTGAATCGGCGCGAAAGCTCGGTTGCAACGCGCTGCAGATCTTTTCAGCGAGCCCGCGCATGTGGAAAGGCGGGCCGGCGCGCATCCCCGATGCGGATGCGGCCGGGTTTCGCGCCCGGCGCGAGGAGCTGGCACTCGGACCGCTGGTGGTCCACGCGAATTATCTGATTAATTTGGCGGCGTCGCAGCCGATGCTGCGGACGCGTTCGATTCAGGCGTTTCACGATGAGATCGTGCGGTCCATTTCGCTCGGCGCGGACTTCCTGGTGGTGCATCCGGGAGCGCGCGGGGAAGCGCAGCCAGCGCAGGCGGTGCGGACGATCATCGAAGGCGTCAAGCAGGCTTCTAAGCGCGTGCAGCTGGGCCATTTGCGGATCCTGATCGAGAATACGGCGGGTATGGGGTCGGCCGTGGGCGCGCGGCTCGAAGAAGTGGGCGCAATCGTCCATGGGTTAAACGGGCTGGGCGTCGGGGCATGCCTCGACACCGCGCATTTGTTCGCGGCCGGGTACGACATTTCGACCGACGCCGGCCTGGAAAAGACGATCGCAGCAATCGATGAAACCATCGGTCTCGAGAAGGTGTTTGTGTTTCACGCCAACGATTCGAAGATTCCCTTGGGCGGGCGAGTCGATCGCCACGCGCACATCGGCGAAGGAAAGATGAAGGCGGAGGCCTTTGCGAGGATTTTGCGGCATCCGCGGCTCGGAGCCGATCCCAGCACCGGATTGCCTGGCCGGGTGTTTTTGCTCGAGACCCCGATCGAGGATCCGGGCGATGACCGCCGCAACGTGGCCAAACTCTGGGAACTGGCGGGCGTCGAAGGGCCGGCAGCGGAAAAAGGCTATTCCATGCTGACTCTGGCGTTGAAGAAAAAACTCCTGGCACAGAAAAAAGTGCAGCGCAAAATGGCCGGTGCGGCGGCGAGGAAAAGCGGGGCAAAGGGAAACCAGAACGCGAAAAAGGGATAAGACGAGTGGCGGAGACTTTAAAGGCAGGATACGAACCGCAAAAGATCGAAGCCAAATGGCAGCAGCGCTGGGACGAAGCGCGCGTTTTTGAGTGCGAAGCCGACCCGAGTAAACCCAAATACTACGTTCTAGAAATGTTGCCGTACCCCAGCGGCACGCTGCACATGGGACACATGCGCAACTACACGATTGGCGACGTGGTGGCCCGTGTGAAGCGCATGCGCGGGTATAACGTCCTGCACCCCATGGGCTGGGACGCCTTCGGCCTGCCAGCGGAAAACGCCGCGATCAAGAACAAGACTCATCCCCGGGTCTGGACCAACCACAACATTGCCGAGTTTCAGCGCACGCTGCGGCGCTTCGGCTTCAGCTATGACTGGCGCCGCGAAATCTCTACCTGCGAACCGGAGTATTACCGCTGGAACCAGTGGTTTTTTCTGCGCATGCTCGAGAAGGGGCTGGCGTTTCGGAAAAAGGCGCCGGTGAACTGGTGTCCGAAGTGCTGCACGGTGCTGGCCAACGAGCAGGTGATCAAGGGCTACTGCTGGCGGCACGAAGACACGCTGGTCGAAACGCGCGACCTCGAGCAGTGGTTTCTGCGCACCACGGCATACTCCGAGCAATTTCTGGAGGATTTCAGCCAGCTCGAGGAAGGCTGGCCGGAACGCGTCATCACCATGCAGCGCGAGTGGATTGGAAAGTCGCGCGGCGCCAATGTGAAGTTTATGGTGGCGGACTGGCCCTCAGGCGAATCCCTGGAGATATTTACCACGCGCATCGACACCATCTACGGGGCGAGCGCGATGATTCTGGCGCCAACCCACCCCCTGGTTGGCGCGCTCCTTGAGGATTCTCCGGAAAAGGCGAAGGTGGAGGGCTTGCTCGCTCAGATGCGGCAGACTTCGGTTAAGACCGCCGATCTGGCCACCATGGAAAAAGTGGGATTTTTCACCGGCCGCTATGCGATCAATCCTTTCAGTCAGGAAAAGCTGCCCATCTGGGTCGGGAACTTTGTGCTGATGGGATACGGCACGGGCGCCATCATGGCCGTGCCTGCGCATGACCAGCGGGATTTCGAGTTCTGCCGCAAGTACGGCTTGCCGGTGCGCGTGGTGATCCAGCCGGTTTCCGGTGCGCCGCTCGATGGCGACACGATGGCGGCTCCTTTCGAGGAACACGGCGGAGCGAAACTGGTCAATTCCGGACCGTACAGCGGCCTCGCTCCCGACGACGCGATCGAGAAGATGACGGCCGACGCGGAAGCCAGGTGTTTCGGCAACGGCACGATCATCTACAAGCTGCGCGACTGGCTGATTTCTCGGCAAAGATACTGGGGCACGCCGATTCCAGTGGTGTATTGCGAAAGGCACGGGATGGTGCCGCTGCCGGACGAGCAGTTGCCGGTTTTGCTGCCGGAGAACGTGAAGCTGACCGGAGAGGGGGCTTCGCCGCTGGCGACGACTCCGGAGTTCGTGAACACCACCTGTCCCGAATGCGGTGGGCCCGCGCGGCGCGATACCGACACCATGGACACCTTTGTGGACTCCTCGTGGTACTTCTATCGCTACTGCGACCCGCACAACGGGAAAGCGCCGTTTGATGGAGCGAAGATTGCCTACTGGTTTCCGATCGACCAGTACATCGGCGGGATTACACACGCGATTTTGCACCTGCTCTATTCGCGCTTCTGGTGCAAGGTGATGCGCGATTTGGGACTGGTGAGGCACGACGAGCCGATTACCCGGCTGTTTACCCAGGGCATGGTGCTGAAGGGCGGCACGGCGATGTCCAAGTCCAAAGGGAACGTGGTGGGCGCGCACGAGATGGCGGACAAGTACGGCGCGGATACCGGGCGTCTCTATACGCTCTTTGCGGCGCCGCCGGAAAAGGATCTGGAGTGGAGTGAAGAGAGCATTGACGGTGCTTGGCGCTTCCTCAATCGTGTGTACCGGCTGGTCGAACGGCATGCGGATTCGCTCGCAGCATTGACGGGTCGGGAGAGCGACTCCTCCCGGACGGAGAAGGAAAAGAGACTGCTGCGCAAGGCGCATCAGACCCTGCAGCGCGTGACTTCGGATTTCGAGACGCGCTGGCACTTTAATTCGGCGATCGCGCTGATTATGGAGCTGACCAACGAGATTTACGCTTGCGAACCGCTCGAGAACGGCGTCCGGCCCGCAGTGCGCAAGGAAGTGCTCGAACTGCTGACGCTGATGCTGGCCCCCATGACTCCGCATATTGCAGAGGAGATGTGGGAAATCCTCGGCCATAGGAACGGGCTGTGGGCGGAGAGCTGGCCCACGGCCAACGCGGAACTTGCCAGGGACGACGACGTCGAGATACCGGTGCAGATCAATGGCAAGCTGCGCGGCAAGCTGACCGTCGCCACCGGAATCGGTCAAGAAGAGATCGTTCGGCTGGCCAAGGCCGACGCTCTGATCGCCGCGCATCTAGACGGCAAGCGCGTGGTCAAAATCATTTACGTCCCCAACAAATTGCTCAATCTCGTCCTTGCCTAGGAGCGTTTATGACCCCTGAGGCTGCCATGAAGAAGCACCACAACAAGCCAAAATCGGAGCTCGGTGGTGTGGTGGTGCTCGATTTTGGCGGGCAGTACACGCAACTGATCGCCCGGCGCATTCGCGAACAGCAGGTGTTCAGTGCCATCGTGCCGTGCCAGGCGAGCGTAGCGGAGATTCTTTCCTACGAACCTGCCGGCGTCGTCCTCTCCGGCGGACCGAGCTCGGTCTACGACCGGGATGCGCCGGTCTGCGATCCCGCGGTGCTTAGCGCCGGTATCCCGGTCCTGGGCATCTGCTACGGGATGCAGTGGATCGCGAAGACGCTTGGCGGCAAAGTGGAGCCGGCAGGACGCCGGGAATACGGGCGCGCGGAGTTTGCCGCCGATACCATGGAAAACGGGGAACTGTTTCGCGGCTTGCCGGGAAAACTAAGAATCTGGAACAGCCACGGCGACCACGTGTTGGCCCTGCCGCCGGGTTTCCGCGCCACCGGCAAGACGGAGAACGCGATTGCGGCCATTCAAAACAGCGAAAAGCGAATTCACGCCGTTCAGTTTCATCCGGAGGTCAATCACACCGAGCAAGGTAGGGCGATCCTGCGCAATTTCCTGTTCGCCGTGTGCAAAGCGGAGCCTAAGTGGAGCGGCTCGGCCTTTGTGGAAGAGACGGTCGAGGCGATTCGGCGCAGGGTTGGCGAAAAGCAAGCCATTTGCGCCTTGAGTGGGGGTGTGGACTCCACAGTGGCGGCGGCGTTGGTCGATCGCGCCATTGGCGACCGGCTGACCAACGTCTTTGTGAACAACGGGCTGCTGCGCAAGAACGAGTTTGAAGACACGCTGGCGATGTACCGGGAGCGGCTCGGCTTGCACGTGGTTGGCGTCGACGCGACCGACCGTTTCCTCGGGCAACTTGCGGGAATCACCGACCCCGAGGAGAAGCGCAAGCGAATTGGCCGTGAATTCATCGCGGTATTTGCCGAGCAAGCGCAATCCCTGCGGCGCGCGGCGGGAGAAGACATCGCCTTTCTGGTGCAGGGGACGCTATACCCCGATGTGATTGAGTCCGTATCGGTTAAGGGGCCTTCGGCGACGATCAAGACCCACCATAACGTGGGCGGGTTGCCGAAAGAGATGCCCTTCGAACTGATTGAACCGTTGCGGGACCTTTTCAAGGACGAGGTGCGGCGAATCGGCAGGGAACTGGGTTTACCGGAAGAGATATTGCTGAAACATCCGTTTCCGGGCCCGGGTTTAGCCGTACGGGTACTTGGTGAGGTGACGCGCGAGCACCTCACTACCCTGCGAGCGGCTGACGCGGTGGTTCGGGAGGAAATCCGCAGAGCCGGCCTGTATGAAAAGACCTGGCAAGCTTTCGCCGTTTTGCTGCCGGTGCGGAGCGTCGGTGTGATGGGGGACGGCAGGACCTACGGTCTGACGGTGGCGGTGAGGGTGGTGGATTCTGACGACGCCATGACCGCGGACTGGTCGCGGTTGCCGGCCGGGGTGCTGGAGCGTATCTCCACCCGGATTGTCAATGAAGTGGCGGGCGTCACGCGCGTGGTTTACGACATAACTTCCAAGCCGCCGGGCACGATCGAGTGGGAATAAAAAATAAAGGCCGCATCAGCGGAAATGCGGCCTGGCACGAGAACACTACAAATGCCTGCAAAACTAGCGAAGCGCCCGAACCTATCTGCCGGCCACTTTCTGGGCCATGTACAGAACCAGTTTGCGGTCTGCTTCGTCGGTCTTGCTCAACAAACGGCGAAGCTTGTTAAGAAAACGCGCATCTTTGCCGGCGCTGCCCCAAGCGATATCGTCACCCGACTTGCGCTTAGGGAGGTTCGGCAGCTGAGGCGGTTCCTCGCCGTCGTAGAAGAGTTGATAGAGAGGCACTTCGAGAGCGCGAGCCAGTTTCTCCAGCGTTTCAATAGCCGGGACGGTGTGGCCATTTTCGACGCGGGAGATGTAGCAGCGGAGTAACCCGGTTCGCTTCTCGATGTCGCCTTGGGAGAGTTTCTTTTCTTCGCGCAGAGCGCGAAGGCGGTCACCGATAATCATGGCGGCATTATTCCATATAGATAAGAGCCCAAGCAAGCATAAACTCGTAATGGACGGAGTGAAACATCCGTATCAATCTGGGAACCTGAAGGTAGTCCGGCCCGACAGGATTACGTAACCGGAAAACGATGGCACGCGTCACAAAGATAGCGGAAAGCGACGCCCCCGGCCGCAGCGCCGCCGTGGGCGCCATTTCCGCCGCCGCCGCCGACGAACGGCTGCTGGTGCGCCGCGCCCAGAGAGGCGACAAAGAGTCGTTTGAGGTTCTGGTAGAACGGCATCAGCACCGCGTTTTCGCAGTCGCGCGCGGAATCCTGAAGCGCCAGGAGGACGTGGAAGACATCGCGCAGCAGGTTTTCGTAAAGGCGTACTTTTCGCTGAAGCGCTTCGATCAGCGCGCGGCGTTCAGTACCTGGCTGTATAAGATTACGGTGAACGAATGCTGGGATCTGCTACGCAAGCGCAAGGCGCGTCCGCTGGTGTACGAAGCGGACTTCAGCGAGGAGCAGTCGAGGCTGTTCAGCGCCACCGAGCAGAAAGCGGATTCTGGCCCCGACACCAGCGAGAGAATGGCCATGCGGCAGAGGCTCGACAACATGCTGGCACAGCTCGATGACCGGGACCGGGCCATGCTGATTCTGAAAGAGGTGGAGGGATTTTCCGTGGAAGAGATCGCGGATTCGCTAGGATTGAATGCGAATACCGTGAAGGTCAGGTTGTTCCGCGCCCGGCGGCGGATCGTCGAGTATGCCAGGCGGGAGCGACAAGAGCTTTAGGCGAGTGGTCGGGGTAGCAGGAGGTTAGATTCATGTGGTGGAAGAATAAAGCCAACGCGGAGTGCGAGCGCGTGTGTGACGCTTTGGAGACCAGCGCGGCGCTTCGAGCGCGCGAAAAGATAGCCGTCGCGGGGACGGTTCTGGCGCAATTGCCGCAAGCGATGCGCCAGCACGCGCTTTCCTGCGAGGCTTGCCGCATGTTTGCCGGGGAATTGGCGGAGGCGCGGGAAATTCTGGGCGTGATGGAAAGCAAAGCCGAGCCGGGACCCTTCTTCCTGGCGCGGGTGATGGCTTCGATTGCTTCGCGGGAAGCCGAACTCGAGAACCAGGCGCAGACCTGGGCCGCCGTGCCACGGCTGGCTTCGCGCTTGACGGTGCTGGCTTCGCTCGGTTTGCTGATCGCCGCGACCTGGCTGTACCAGATGCCCGCCGCTACCAACATCGCGGGCTGGAACTCTTCGCAATGGGCGGGGTTGGTCGATACCAGCGCCACCCAGGATGACCTGCTGGTCAGCCCGGCGGACAAGTAGCCATGACGGCGCCCTCCGTTCAACAGAAAGCTACCTTATGGCTGGCCTTGGTCTTTGTTCTGGGCACGGCTCTTGGCGCCGTATTGGGCTATGCATTTGCCCACCGCAGCTACGCCGCCGCGCCCGCGCAATTGACCGCCGAACAGCGGCGCGCGCAGAAGCGCGAGCAGCTGACCCGGGAAGTGGGGCTGACCGCCGAACAGCAGAAACAAGTGATAGCCATTCTGGATGAAGCGCAGGGGGAGTACAAAGCGATTCACGCGGTGAGCGATCCGCAGGTGGATGCCGTGCGGCAGAAAAGCCGGGACAAAATCCGGACGATTCTTACAGCGGACCAGAAGCCGAAGTTCGAAGAATTCATTCGCAAGATGGATGAAGAGAGAAAGCGCCTGGGACAGTAGGTCCGACCCGTCTCGATGTCATGGCTGCCGTTGCCCTGTGCGAACTAAAAGGGAATGTCGTCGTCTGAAATCTCGGGTCCGCCCGCGCCACTGCCAAAATCTTCCGCTCCTCCCGCTTGATCGTGCTCCTCGCTGCGACTGCCCCCGGCGAAACTGCCGCCCGTCGCGCCGTCGCCACGTCCGCCCAGCATGCGAAAATTGCTGGCCACGATTTCGAAGCTGGTACGCTTCTGGCCCTCTTTGTCCTGCCATTCGCGGGACTGAATCCGGCCTTCGATAAAGATGAGGGAGCCCTTCTTCAGATACTGCTGGGCGATCTCCGCCTGCTTGCCCCAAACTACAATCTTGTGCCACTCGGTGCGTTTTTGCCGTTCGCCGTTTTTGTCGCGATAGCTTTCGTCGGTGGCCACCGAGAAATTGGCCACGGCTTGTCCCCCGCCGGTGTAGCGGGTTTCCGGATCGCGGCCCAGCCGGCCGACCAAGATGACTTTGTTTACTGACATGGACGAGTTTCTCCTGAATGGGCGAACATAACACGAGGCTCCAGAAAAAGAAAATCGCGCCCCTGGGCGCAATTGTAAGGCCGGGATTTAGAGCGGTTCGGGCGCGACTTTAGCCTGGCCACAGCCAAAGTCGCGCCGCTCAAAGAGGCTTAGAAATAGAAACGCAGGGAAAGTTGCAGGTTGCGCTCGCCGCCGCCCACGCCGCCGCCCTTGGTTAGCACCTTGCCGAAGGTATTCAGGTTGGTGGGGTTCAGGCCGATATTGGTGGTGCCGCTGCAGCCGCTCCCGCCGCACCAATTCGGATGATTGATGAAGTTGAACGCCTCGGCGCGGAATTGAAAACCGAAGCGATCGGTGACCGGGAAGGCCTTGAACAAACCGAGGTTCCAGTTCTGGAAGCCTGGTTGGTAAATCAGATTGCGGACGCGCTGCGTGTTGAAGGTACCCGCGGCCGGTTTGGTAAAAATCGGGGAGCCGTCGGGATTGGTAGTGGCGAACCATTGGCCGTTCGGGCCGAAGGTGCCGATGATCTTGGGATCGCCATTCACAACCCAGTACTGACCGTTGACGCCGCAGCCGAAGTTGGCGTCGAGTCCCACACCAGCGTAATCGGCCGGCCCCGCGATACTGCAGGGAAGCCCGGTCTGGAATTGCGTAAGGCCGCTGATCTGCCAGCCGCCGAGCAGCTTGCCGGGCAGCGTGCTGTGATTTTTGAAGAAGGGCAGGTCGTATAGATAGTTGAAGACCAAAATGTGACGTGCGTCGAACTCCGACGGTCCCCAGAGCATGCTGGTGTCATAGGTGTCCGGCACGACGTCGCGTTGATTCGAGCCGTCGTCCATGCTCTTTGAATAGGTGTAGGAAGCCCCGAACATGAGCCCGCCGGAATAGCGGCGATTCCAGGCCACCTGCAGGGCGTTATACCGGGAACTCGCGACGTTGTCGGTTTGCCGGATGGAACCGAAACCCTTGTAGGGCCTTAAGGCGTTGATGTTTACCAGGGGGTTCGCGGCAACGACATCGACGGTCGGCTGATTGATGTCCGCCTCGCGTTGCAGGTGCAGCCCGCGACGACCGACGTAAGAGACGCTTACCAGCGACTTCCAGAACAGTTCTCTTTCTACGGTGACATTCCAGTTCCAGGCTTCAGGATTTCGAAAGTTCTTGCTTTGCGATGTAACCACCAGCGGGATGGCGCGCGTTCCGTTTCCGCCGGGATTATCGACCGAGCCGTTGGCGACACTGGCGTTCGGCTGGAAAGGAGGATTTCCGCCAAGGAAGATGGAATCGCTGACTCCCAGACGCGTAAAGAAGCGACCTCCGCCGGCGCGAACCACGGTCTTTCGATCGAGTTGATAGGCGATGCCTAGCCGCGGCTGGATATCGCCCCACTGAATGTCCGAGTAATGGTTCGGAACGCCGCGGAAGAGGCCGTCGTACAGCCCGGAATCGGCTTCCGGCACCCGTCCATGAGCGGAAGACGGGAAGCCGGAGCCAGGAATGACCATCCCGTTGTAAAGCTGCTCAATGGTTGGGGAGCCGGTGATCAGCCCCGTCGCGGGGTCTACGGTCACGGCATTGTTGGGGTCGTAGAAACGCGGGTCGAAGACGATCATGTTGGCCCATTCCGCATGATACGGAACGTTGACGGTGTATCGCAGGCCGTAGGTGAGCGTCAGTTTGGGCGTCATTTTCCAGGCGTCTTGCGCGAAAGCTTCATACATGTTGGAGCGGAAAATGGTGTACGCGCGGTGTCCGATCTCAGAATAGGTATCGAACAGCCCGAGCGCGGCATTGGCCATGGCGACACCGGTTCCCCGGGCCCGCGTGTCGGTAAACAGGAACTGTCCGTTCTGGTTGTTGGTACACGTCGGGCAGGCCTGCACGTTGATTTCATCATTGTCGTTCTCGCCGGAGCGCTCCCACAGGAAGCCAAACTTCAGAGTGTGGTTGCCCTTGATCCAGGTGAAGCTGTCGGATATGTCGTAAATCGGGCCCGCGGAGTGGGACGGATAGGGACCACCGCTCAGCCCGGAAAACGGAGACATGTTCACCGTTGGAATCCGGTTGGGAACGAGTTTTCCCTCCGGGAAGATATAGGGATAGTTCAGGCTGCAGGGCACGACCGAGCCGGCGCAGGCCTGGTTCTTGTCAAAGAAATTCTTCTCGTCGATCGGAATCTTGACGATATCCTCGCTCGCCGAGACCAAGATCTCATTCACCTTGGTGGGGCTGATGGTCCAAACGTAATTGATCGAACCGGTGCGATTGGGCCGATCGAAAAACTTTGGCGTGCGGTCGGTATTGCCGTCGAGCGGCTGATACTCAAGATAGTAGTAGTTGAGGAATCGAAAGCGGAAACGGTGGTTGTCGGCGGCGTTGAAGTCGGCCGACACTGTGTCCTTGCGCTGGTCGTAAGTGTGCGTCTTGGCTCCGAACCAGTTGCCGCCGCCGATGAAGTTGGTGAGATTCGGGACCGGCCAGGCGTTCAGAATTCCGATTCCGTTGGGACTCAGCCGGTCCTCCGGGATGATATTGCCGGCGAAACAGCCACTTTGGTCGGTCGCGCTGCAGGGGTTTGCAGATTGCGGGTCCTTCACGTAGGTGGCCTTCTTGGTGAAAGGATTCTTCGGATCGAGCAACTCGCTGAAATCGCCCTGCCGCATCTTCAGCGAGGGAACCAGCAGCAACCCGGCGCCCCCCAGTGAAGCGCCCGATTCTTGAAAATTGTACTTGAGCCACTCTTCGCCCCAGTAGAAGAAGACCTTGCTCTTGCTGGTATTGAATTTGCCCGGAATATAGAGCGGTCCGCCCACGTTGAAGCCGAACTGATTGTAGTGGAATGGCGCCGCGGACTGCGTGAGCGGGTTCGCATTCCTGGCCCAGGTGTTTGCATTGAGAACGGTGTTGCGGAAGTATTCATACGCCGCTCCATGAAACACGCTGGTACCGGTCTTGGTCGTGATGCGGATCTGCGCGCCGGAGGTGCGCCCGTACTCGGGCGCGTAGTTGGAAGTAAGTATTTGCACTTCTTGGGTCGAGTCGACGTCTACCGCCCCCAAGCTGGTGCCGTTTGAGCGTGTGCGCGTGGCCGGCGCTCCGTCGTAGGTAATGAGATTTTCGGGATTTCGCGAGCCGTTGAAGTTCGCCGGCCCCTGGCTAAAACCGAACGTGAGGCTGGCAAGCGTGCTGGCGCGAGCGCCGGGTACGAGCGAAGCCAACCCCACCGGATTCCGGCCATTGAGCTCGAGGGAATCGATTTGCTCGCGCGTGACCAGCTTTTGCACGGAAGCCGATTCGGTCTGCAGCTGAACGGTCGAAGCCGTCACTTCGACCGTCTCGCTGGTCGCTCCTACTCTCAAACTCGCCGCGATCACCAAGTCCGCGGCCGGATCGAGCTTGTTGTTCGTGGACTCGTAGCGCTGGAAGCCCGGCGCCTCGGCCGTCATGGTGTAGAAGCCGGCCGGAATATTG
>Ga0306924_10000221_pt1 | contig 44610 bp, 39 predicted proteins | sample sta12Can44000111_FD_203756 | JGI IMG/M metagenome (GOLD analysis project Ga0306924, IMG submission 203756) | Lab enrichment of tropical soil microbial communities from Luquillo Experimental Forest, Puerto Rico - statanox.12C.anox.44.000.111 (v2)... | ecosystem: Environmental > Terrestrial >... | reverse complement strand
CCGACAAGCTCCAGGCGATCGCCGACCTCGACCTCGAGGAACTCCAGGCGATCGACCCGCCGCGCGGTTACGGCCGGGACTGACGGAGAAAGAAACCACTTGACATCAGCAAGCCCCATACAAGTCCAAGGTAGGTTCTGCGACTTTTTTTGTAGATCACCGATAGAAACGTCACCGGCCTCACCGATAGAGATGTCACGCTCCAGCCGGGCGTGCTGCGGCTCATAGAAACCGAGAGCCGGTCGACAATGTACTCCAGCTCCAACAGCAGCTTCTGTGCATCCGGTCGCGGAAAACGCCTTGCCCTGATTCCATCTTGAAACGGTCTCCGGCCGTGCGCCAACGACATTTGCGACGTCGACAGAGCGCATCGCGCTTTTTCGATGGATGGAGTCGAGCTTACGCGCAATCGCATTACTCATCGCTCTACCTGCCTCTCTCTGACCAAAGGCGGTATATTGCTTATTGAGCCTGCCGACATTCGTTAGCGAGCCTCTCGTACTGCCCTGGTTTTAGGAAGCTGCGCGAAGGATCGCGGTGGATTCTTCTCGGCGTGGTTTCCTAGTGCAACACGCAAGGCATCGAGCCGCTTCCGATTTCTTCCGCATCTTCTCTGCCATGATTTTCCCCATTTCATCGTTCTGCCAGTTGATTGTTGCCGCGTTAACAGCCCTGTCGGACGCCGGCCGTACGTGCTGATCGAGAAAGCGTTGCGGCCGTAACTGTTGCGGCATCAGGCCCAAGGTCGTAATTTGTTTCATCCGCTGGTAGAGAAAATGCCGACCGGGGTTCTCCAGCATGTCCTTCACCCCCGCGCGGACAGCACCAGGCGTCATCGCAGCCGAAAACTCCGCGAGTTCGCGCTGACATACACACCAACGTTTCCGCTTCCTTAGGCTTCAGCATCAGATCGATCGCCGGAACGTAAACCCGGTGATGTGCACCGAACCCGCCTTCTGACGATGGCCGGCGCCAAGCCGCAGCGTCGAAGCGCTCACAGAGCGTGACTCCGTGACCGATGCCGCCAACCGCGCCGAAGGCCATTAGCGAGAGGCCAACCACCCCTCCGACGTGGTCCGCAACCACCGGCACACCGAGCTCGTGGAAATCGCTTGCCGCCTCGATGTAGGTGCGCACTCCAGTCGGCGTGGCAGTGGACCCGAAACCATCTACCTTGAGCCAGAGCTCGGAGATGGGTACAGAGCGTATCGCTTGGACCAGTAGCCGACGCTGCGTCTTATTTCGAAATGCGGCATAGGAGACGGCTAGAGAATATATGATCGGGACCGTTCCACCCCCCTTGCGATCGAGGTATTCCCGCAGGCGTCGTGTCGACACAATATCAACCGCAAGCCATGGATCATCGCCTGCAGTCACGACGTGCGTTGGCGCTATGACCTGGGTAAAACCCTTGTCCAGAACGAAATCCCCGAGCGCCTCGATCAGGCGCCGCCCCGAGATCCCTTCAAAATCCGACAGCGCCTGCGGTCGCTGCAGACCCCAAGGCAGAGCTCCAAGTGCTGGCGTATAGCCGCCAGGCGTCGCGGCCGGTTGCGTCTTCGGATCGAGGACTGCGTCGAGCCTTTGCTTTAGGATCTGTTGTCTGAGCTCCGCATGGATACTCGATAGCACGGGGTCGAACACTGCGCCGAAGCAGGCGACGTCGCCCGACGCGATCATCTCCAACATGCCTTTGTGATCCATACGGCCAGGCCGCAGCCACAGAGCCAGCGGGTCGGGCACCACACGCAAAGGCTGGAGAGAGCGGGAACTCGCGCTATCGTTCGTCGTGCGATGCTCAGATTTGAGCCTGAGGATGGTATTGCGGAATTGATTGCGTAAGATATTGATGAAGCCCATGACGCTAACACTACTTTCGTTTAAGCCCCTTCCGAGCCCGATACCGCAAAATCCCCGCAAAGTTGCGGAGTTGGTGCTGGCTGAATAGAGCCGAACGGCGGATCACGAACGGTATGACAACCGGACGCGCAAGGCCAATTCGCCCCGGCAAGAACAGGCGAGGAAACCACCCGGCGCGCCTCGAGACGATCGGCTTTCACGACGGCTGGCACGTCACTGGTGCGAGCGCGGCGCGGCCGCCCTTCGACGAAGATGCCATCGCACTGAGCCACTCGACTTTGCTCTTCGGACCCCAGATCAGCGGGATCTCGTCGAGCCGATCATTTCTCCGAAGGTATAGATAGACGGCGCGGTAAGTCGCTGGCATCGAGCGCCCATCATCAGAGGCGATCGAGCGCCAGCTCTGCCCCTCCCTGCGAGCCTTGATCCAGCGTTCGACAGTGCAGCTCGGCAGGCAGACATGCGCGACGGCGCAGGGACGGCAGCGCTTCGGGGCGATCAGCGCCTGGGCTGACGTCAGATCGCGTCTTTGACCGCAATCGAGGCAATGCCACGGGGTGCGCGGGATCGTCAGCCGCGGACCCCTTTTCCCATATGGCGTGCGGGCGATGCGCTCGCCGGTCAAGCCTTGGTAGGCGTTCATTTGCAGGCGCACCCATTCGGCGCTTTTGCCGAATTGCGCGCCCACTTGCCGCAGGGTGACGCCCTCCGGGCGATAGGCCGCGACGACCGCCTGCATTTGCGGCGTGACGTGCTTGATCTCGCCGGGCCCGATCCTGCCGCGTGGCACGCGAGGCAGGTTGCGGCCGCTCAGTCGTTGCCAGCGCCGGGCCGCCGCGGCGACATTGGCGTAGGAGGTGCCGAGCCGCTGCGCGATCTCAGCGCGCGTCTCGCCAGCTTGCAGGCGGGCGGCGACCACGGCCGCGTCGACAGAAGGTATGCGACTCATTGTGCCTTGCTGCCTTAGGCGACAAGCTGCCGCGGGGTGACCGGACGAAACCGCTTCCTATTTCGATAGGCCGGCATCGACCTTGACCCCTTGTCCCACCCGCCGCCGATAGCGGTGCAGCATCGGATTTCCGACATCTCGGGCGGACCGCCGAGTTCCGATCGCGTCGTTACAATGGACGGAGGATGCCGAGCCTCCGCGCCATTACCGACAATGGTTCGGGTCGCGGCGGCGCAGCGCGGAGCTCCTCGGCGCGCTGCCGGGTCAATTCGAAGATCCCCCGGTTGGAGGTGGGGCCGTCCCTTCGCTTGAACCAGTCGAGCATTTGTGCCGTCGAGTCGACCTGGTCGTCGTGGCGGCCGTTGGGGAATGTCGTTATCTCGTGCAGATATTGGGCGAGCCAGGGTGCCGCGTCGGGCAGGTGGACAAAGCCGTTCTCGATCATCGCGGTCTGGGCGTGCATGCGCATGACCTTGTCCGATTGCGGCTGATAGCGGGTGACGGCGTAGAGGCCTTCTGCAACCAGCTCTTGGATCAGCTGGGTCCCCGAGGCCTTGTCCTCGATCAGGACGACACTGGGGCGCAACCGCTCGTATTGCTCGCGCACCGCGCGCTTCAGCTCGGGATATTCCATGCGCCGGCGCGATACGTCGAGGAGATAAAGGTCCTTACCGTTGATCCCCCAACTCGTGCAGACGCTGAAATCGCTGAGCTCGGTCGCCTTGTTGGCGGTGTCCCAGCTCTGGATGATGCGGTCGAATTTCACCGGCAATGCGTCCGGCGCGTAATGCCGGAACCACGCCGCCTTGACCAGGCCGCCGCCCAATGGGGACGGCGCCTGCTGGTACTGGCCGGCAAAATTATACTCGCCGATCGTCTTGCGGATCTGCTCGAGCATTGGCAGCGGCTCGCGCTCGGGATGCAAGGCCTCGCCCCGCTGCCGGGTGAATTCGCGCGGCCCCGCCAAGGTGTCGATCACGTGCCTCTCGTCCTCCTCGGCGATCGCCGGAAAGCGCACGATCTCCCAATCCTCCTGCGCCAGCACGTGACCGACCAGATCGTCCTCGTGCAGCCGGTGCATGATCAGGATGATGGCCCCCTTCTGCTTGTCGTTGAGGCGGCTGTAGAGGGTATGGTCGAACCACTCGTTGGCCGCTTGCCGCTGGGTTTGTGACAAGGCCTCTTCGGGCTTCAGCGGGTCGTCGATGACGATGATGTCGGCACCCCGTCCGGTCAGCACCCCGCCGACCGAGGTGGCGACCCGGCTGCCCTGTTGGGTGGTCTCGAACTCGTGCACCGCCTGATGCCGCGGCGCGAGACGGGCCGGGAAGAGCCTCTGGTACCAGTCGCTCGTAATCGTGCGCCGGCAGTCGCGCGCGAGTTTGTCGGCGAGGTCCTGCGCATAACTCGCACAGACGATCTGCAGGCTCGGATTATGGCCCAGGCACCAGGCCGGAAAAGTAACCGAGGCCAAGTGCGACTTCAGATAACGCGGCGGTACGTTGACGATTAGCCGCCGGATCTTGCCTTCGCGCACCGCCGCGAGCTTCGCGGCGATGACCAGGAAATGCCAGTTCGTCGCGAAATCGGTCTGCGGGTTGAGCTCGCAAAACGCCCGCGCGGCAAACCACGCGAAATCGGCCCGCAATAATGCCTCGTATTCGGCGAGATCGAGGTCCTCCATCATCCCGAAGAACGCAGCCTTTTGAGCAGGTTTGCGATCACCTGCTTGTCGGCGGCACCGAAAGACGGCCGCTCGGCGGGTGCCGCGGCCGCGGCAAGCCGCTCGCGTTCCAGCATCAGGCCGAGCAGCATCTTAGTCGCCTGCGCCTCGGCCATCGCGAATTTGTTGGCCAGCTGCTTGAAGCCGAGCTCGCGCTTTGAAATCTTGCGCCGCCTGCCGTCTTCGGTGACGACGACCGGCTCGTTCAACGCATCGGCCAGCAAGGTCGAGAAGTTCTTCGAGCCCCGTGGCCGCCCCCGCGGGTTGCCCGATTGGCCCTTCCGGAAGCGCGTGTGCAAGGGCGGCTTCTTGTAGCCGACTTTGTAGTCGGTTTTGTCGTCATCCGACATCGGAAGCCTCGATCGCGCCGGCTGTGGGCTCGGCAAAGCCGCGGTCGCTCGCGGCATGGCGGGCACTGCCGCCGGTCAGAGCCTGCCAGCGGCGGATGATCGCGTCGACCGCGCCCGGGTTGGCGGCGAGCACGACGACGACATCCTCTTCGCCCGCCAGCATCGCGTCGACGGCATCGGCGAGATTGCCGCAGCCGACGCGGTGCTTACCCAGCAGCCACCACTCGCCGGCGCTTGTGATGGTCGGCGGCGTCGGCCGTGGGGTTGGACGACGGCTCCGCTTATGCCTGCCGACAGCGCCCCCGCCCGTCAGCAGTTCGATCTCGCTCAGCTCGAACCCGGTCGTCTCGATCGCGAAGTCGGGTGCGTCGAGTGAAATCTCTCCGAGCTGCCGGGTCAGCAATGTGTTGTTCCATGCCGCACTCTCGGCCAGCCGGTTGTCGGCGATCATAAAGGCGCGGGACTCGGCCTCGCTCAGATGGTCGAGGAGGATCGTCGGAACCTCGCGCCAACCGAGGTTCTGTGCCGCGAGCAGCCGGCCGTGCCCGGCGAGGATCCGCAACGTCCGGTCGACGAGGATCGGGACATTGAAGCCAAAAGCGGCGATGCTGCGCGCCAGCTGGCGGATCTGCTTGGGGCTGTGGGAGCGAGGGTTTGCCGGGTCGGGCCGCAGCGCCTCGATTCGCCGCCAGACGACCGCTAGCGGCGGGCCGGAATCGGCTGCGCGTTTTCTGATGTTGTGAGCCATGATCGAGGCATGCTATCAGAGGTGGTCATAATTGTCAACACAATAATTGCTATCATGATGCGGACAGGTTCCGTGGTGCTTCCGTGATTGGCGGATTTGGCTCCATGTTCGGCCGAATTAATTCCCTGTTCGGCGGCTTAGGGAAATTGTTCGAGATTTGTCGTAACAGCAATGGCTTGCGCACGGGAAGCGGGCTCAACAACCGCTCGGAAGCGCGTTGTTCCCGGTATCTTCCCGTTGATCAGGGACGTCGAGGGTCGGCCGTCTGGTAGCCCACCGTGTCGTCGACCGGCCCCGCGCGCAGCTCGCAACCGGCCATCGCTTCGAGGATCTTGGCAGCGACCGGAAAGCCCTCTTGTCCCCAGCCCTGCACCTGGGCGCGGTGCAGCACGTCGTGGGCGAGGAGGCCGAGATTGGCCGGGGCGGCGACCTCGCGCGCCAGATCGCAGGCGAGTGCCAAGTCCTTGGCGACGATGTCGAGGGTGCCGCCGGCGGCAAAGGTGCCCGTCAGGACCGAGCGCGGAATGTTGTCGAAGGTCCGGCTGGCACCGGCACTGAGCGGCACGATGCGCGCCAGCTGGGCCAGATCGATCCCGGCCTTGGCGCCGATCAACAGCCCTTCGAGTGCTGCGACGAAATTGGTGTAGCCGAGATATTGCGTGACGAGCTTGGCGGTGCACCCCGCACCCGCCTCGCCGACATGGAAGATGTTGCCGGCCATCGCGGCCAAGAGCGGACGATATTTGGCAAAGACCGATGCGTCGCCCCCGGCCATCACCGTCATCGTCGGCGGGCGGCCGCTGACCGGCGCATCGAGCATATCGACACTACGGGTGCTGCAGGCCTCGGCGATCCGCCGGGCGACGGCAGGCGCGTTCGTCGTCATGTCGATGTAGGCGCCACCCGCCGCCAACCCCGCGAGGATTCCGGTGGCCGAATCGAGCACGGCATATTCGACTTCGCGCGGACCGGGCAACGAGGTGAACACCACCTCGCTATGCCGGCCGACCTCGGCAGGGCTGCCGGCTTCGCGCGCTCCGCGTGCAGCGAGCGGTGCGGTCGCCGCGGGCCGTGTATCATAGACCGTCAGCTCGTGGCCGGCATCGATCAGGCACAAGGCCATCGGCGCACCCATCGTGCCGGTGCCGACGAAACCCAGCCGCATCGGGACGACCCCTATTGGCCCGAAAAGCCTTCAGGGGGCCGCGTCGCGCTGTCGGCGCCATCGGCGAGCCGGTCGTATTCGAGCGCCAAGTCGAGCAGTCGCGCCTTGACGGCGCGGGTCGTCACTCCCTCCGCGACTTGACGGGCGCGCGCGGCTTTCCGCCGATAATAGTCGGCCGGCTGCGGCGAAAAGTCCATCGATTGATCCATAGATGCAAGATAGCACACCCGCGGTAAATCTTGCACCGGCTGATCGGTCGGGCCTCTCCCTTTAATCGCCCTCGAGCGGCTCGGTTGCGATGATCTCGATACCGAAGCCCGCGAGCCCGACATAAGTGCGCGAGCGCGTCGCCAACAGCTGGATCGACGAGATTCCAAGGTCGCGCAGGATCTGTGCCCCGAGCCCGACTTCGCGCCACTGGACATTGCGCTCGCGCTCCGAGCCGGTGCTTTCCTCGCCGATCGCCGATACCGGTACGCCCGAGGTGCCCTCGCGCAGATAGACGAGGACTCCCCGTCCGGCCGCCTTGAAGCGGCTCAGAGCAGCATGGATCGGCTTGGCGCCGCCGAACACGTCTTCGAGCACGTTGGCTCGATGGAGCCGCGTCGCCACGTTCTTGCCGTCGCCGATGCTTCCATAGACGAAGGCGAAGTGGTGAACCTTGTCAAACGGCGTCACATAGCCATAGCCGGTCAGATCGCCGATCTCACTGGCAACCGTAAATTCGGCGACCCGGGTCACCAGCTTTTCGCGCGCCTGGCGGTAGGCGATCAGATCGGCAACGGACAGGCGCTTCAGCCCGTGCTGCTTGGCGAAATCGGCGACTTGCGGTCCCCGCATCACCGTGCCGTCGTCGTTGACGAGCTCGCAGATCGCCGCCACCGGCGCGATACCCGCGAGCCGGCAGAGATCAATCGCCGCCTCGGTATGGCCGGAGCGCATCAGCACCCCGCCATCCTTGGCAATCAGCGGGAAGATGTGGCCAGGCCGGACAAAGTCCGAACGGCCGGCATTGCCGTTGGCGAGGTTGCGGATCGTCGCCGTGCGGTCATCGGCCGAGATCCCGGTCGTCGTGCCGTGCCGATAATCGACCGAAACGGTGAAGGCGGTGCCGTGGATCGCCTCGCTGTCGGCGACCATCGGCGCCAGTTCGAGGCGCCGGGCGATCTCCGCCGTCAGCGGCGCGCAGACGATGCCGGCGGTGTTGCGGATGATGAAGGCCATCTTCTCCGGCGTCGTGTGCACCGCCGCGAGGATCAGGTCGCCTTCGTTTTCGCGGTCGTCGTCGTCGGTCACGACGACGATTTCGCCTCGGGCGAAGGCGCCGACCGCTTGCCGGACACGAGACTGGGACACGTTTTGCTCTCCCGACCACGCCGCCCGGCTAATCGAAGCCGTTGGCGGCCAAGAATTCCGGATTGGACTGACGCAGCTTGGCGACGGTCAGCCGCCACAGGATCGCACGAGCGGCTCGGTCGTGCGGCTCCGAGCTCTCGAATGCGCCGACGCGGAGGTCGTATGCAAACCGGCGCAGGGCGTCTCCTCCTTGCCCGCACAATAGCTCGATTTCGCGAAGGATTGCTCGCCCCTCCTCGACCGGCGCTTCGGCCTCTTGCTGGGCGATCGCCATGCATTTGGCGACGAGCAGTGCATCCGGGCGGCATTCCTGGGGCAGCAGCGGCATCAGCCCGTTCAACAGCACGTCGCGGGCGAGGGCGAGGAGTACGGGACCGCTCGGTAAGTCACGCATCGGCGAAATTGGCGTCCCTATCGGCGAAGCGTGACCCCCGGGCTTGACCCGGGGGCTGTCGGAAGGGCGCGAGCCTGGCTCGCGTTCAGCGTCGAGCAGCATCAGAATCTCGAGATCGCATTCGGTCGCGCGCCGCCCGGTCGACGCAAGATCGAGGCCGCACTCACCGCCGAACATATGGCGGTCGCTCTGTTGGAGGGCAATTATCGCCCACCGCACACTCGCCAGTACCTCCCAAAAGTGGACCCGCTGCTCGTCTATCGATCTACCGGATTCGCTCTGATAGCCGCGGTAGAACGGGGTGCGGTCGGCAATCCCACCAGCCTCCCGGTCGAGCCGCGCAAAACGCCAGCCCTTGCAGCAGAACCAGCCGATATCCTCGTGCGGATCGCCCCAGCCGGCGAATTCCCAATCGAGGATCGCGGTCAACGCCGTACCGTTCAGCAGGTAATTGCCGGTGCGGAAATCGTGATGGCAGAGCACCGGGACGGCCGGCGCAAGGGTGTGCGTCTCAAGCCAGCGCATACCCCATTCGAGTATCGGCCGCGGCGTCGGGTGACGGTCGAGATACGCGCGAAACCGGGAGATCTGCTGGATCGGTCCGGTGTCGGAGCACGGCGTCAGGAAGGCCAGGTCCGGCCGCGGCGGTCGGATCGTATGGATGCGGGCGAGCTCGCGGCCGAGCCGCTCGGCGATCGCGGGGAGTGCCGGATCGAGCGCCGCGTCGCCGGTGATCCGGTCGGGTGCGGCGATCCCATCAACCCGCCGCATGATGAAAAACGGCTTGCCCCGGACAGCCGGATCCTCGCTGGCAAAGAGTGGTTCGGGAACCCTCACCCCCGCGGCGAAGGCCGCCTTCTGCACGACGAATTCCTGAACGCGCGTCAGGCTCGCCGCAACCCCTGTCGCAGCGGACGTGCGCAACACGAGTCGCTGTTCGCCGTCGAGCGCGCCGCCCGAGAAGCGCGCGTCGAGCCCCCAATTCTCTTGCAGCGCCCCACCTCTGAGCGGGCTCAAGGCGGTAATCTCCACCGTCCTAGCCGCGCTCGCAAATGCGAGAAATCGGGCCAATGCCGCCCGGCACGGTTCAGATCGCGGCGACGCCGTGCCCGCCATCGACCGCGATCACCGCGCCTGTCAGGTACGCGCCAGCCGGCGAAGCAAGCAGCAACATCGCGCCATCGAGATCCTCGGTCTGCCCAAGGCGCTTCAGCGGTATGCGAGAGATCAGCGCCTCGCCGGCCTCGGTCTGGAAGAAGGCGCGGTTGAAATCGGTTTCGACATAGCCCGGCGCCAGCGCGTTGACGAGAATGCCGTACCGCGCCAATTCCATCGCCAACACCTGCGTCAGGTGGGTCAGCCCGGCCTTGGCGGCGCAATAGGCCGGCACCCGGCCTATTGTGCGCAGACCGAGCACCGACGAGATGTTGATGATGCGGCCCGGGCGCCTCAGGCCGACCAGGTGATGAGCGAATTCACGCGCTACGAGCCAGGCGCCCTTGAGGTTCGTGTCGACCACGTGGTCCCAATCGGCCTCGGTGTGCTCGAACAGCGGCTTCGAGACAACGACGCCAGCGTTGTTGACGAGGATCGTCAGCGGCCCGAGCTCGGCTTCGGCCTTGGCGACAGCGGCCGCGATATTGTCGGATCGGGTCACGTCTAGGCTGATCGGCAGGCCCACTCCCCCCGCCGCCTCGATGTCGCGGGCGGCCTCGGCCAGGCGATCGACCCGCCGCGCGGCGAGCGCCACCTTGGCGCCGGCGACGGCGAGCAGCTCGGCTAGATGGCGGCCGATCCCGCTCGAAGCGCCGGTCACGAGCGCCACCTCGCCCGCGAGGTCGAAGCTCGGCAATCGGGTCACGGCGCACGCACCCTAAATTCTGCCCTGGCTGCTCATGGCGAGCCAGCTCCGTTCCGCGGGCTGTCGCCATCGTCATGCGCGGGCTTGACCCGCGCATCCACGACGGGTGCCGCGCAACTGAACTTGCAATCGTGGATGGCCGAGTCGAGGCCCGGCCATAACATGCTGGCGCTCACCGAAGAATTTCCTTGGCGCGCTCGCGCAGCTCGAATTTCTGGATCTTGCCGGTCGAGGTCTTCGGCAGCGGCCCGAAGATCACAGTTCGCGGCACCTTGTAATGCGCGAGGCTGGCGCGGCACCAGGCGAGGATGTCCTCGGCCGAGATCCGGCCGCTCTCCGGTTTGAGCGTAACGAAGGCGCAAGGGGTCTCGCCCCAGACCGGGTCGGGCTTCGCGACGACCGCCGCTTCCATAACTTCCGGGTGGCGATAGAGAGCCTCCTCGATCTCCAGCGAGGAGATGTTTTCGCCGCCCGAGATGATGATGTCTTTCGAACGGTCCTTGATCTCGACATAACCGTCGGGATGGCGAACCGCGAGGTCGCCGGTATGAAACCACCCGTGCTCGAAGGCCCCCGCCGTCGCGGCCGGGTTCTTCAGATAGCCCTTCATCAAGGTATTGCTGCGCAGCACCAGCTCGCCCAGAGTATTGCCGTCTGCCGGGACGTCGGCCATCGTCTGCGGATAGACGACGCGCTGACGATCGAGCGTCGGGTAGGCCATACCCTGGCGCGCCATCCGGGCGGAACGGTCTGCGATCGGTAGCGCGACCCACTCTTCCTGCCACGCGCAAACTGTCGACGGACCGGTACTCTCGGTCAGCCCGTAGAGATGCGTGACCCGAAAGCCCATCTGCTCCATCGCCTCGATCACCACGGAGGGCGGGGCGGCACCCCCGGTCGCGACCTCGACCCGGTGGTCGAAACGGCGCTTGACCCGTTCCGGCGCATGCACGAGCAGATTCAGGACTATCGGCGCGCCGCAAAGATGGGTGACCCGGTGCTCGGCGATCGCCGCAAAGATCGGCGCCGGCTCGACCCGGCGCAGGCAGACATGGGTTCCGGCGACGGCGGTCACCGCCCAGGGATGGGTCCAGCCGTTGCAGTGGAACATCGGCAGGGTCCACAGATAAACCGAGTGGCGATCGAGCCCGAGGGTAATCGCGTTGCCGAGCCCGTTCAGAAAGGTGCCGCGGTGGTGGTAGACCACACCCTTCGGGTTGCCGGTGGTGCCCGAGGTGTAGTTGAGCGCGATCGCCTCCCATTCGTCGCGCGGCACCGCCCATTCCGCCCCAGGATCGCCTTCGCCGAGAAAGGCCTCGTATTCGGTGCAGCCGAGCGAGACGCCGCCCGCAGCATCGTCGATCTCGACCAATGGCATTGGACCGCCGAACTCCTTGAGCGCGGCGTCGACGATCGGCGCAAATTCGCGGTCGGCGACCAGCAGCTTCGCCTGGCCGTGCCCCAGGATGAAGGCGATCGTGCGCGCGTCGAGCCGGTAATTCAGCGCATTAAGGACGGCGCCCGCCATCGGCACGCCGTAATGCGCCTCGAGCAACGCTGGCACGTTCGGCGCCATGACGGCAACGGTGTCCCCCCGCCCGATCCCGCGCTGGCGTAACGCATCGGCGAGCCGGCGGCAGCGGCTATAGAGCTCGCTGTAAGTAAAGCGGGCGGCGCCGTGGATGACGGCGAGCTTGTCGGGGTAGACCGCAGCCGCGCGCCGCAGAAAGACGAGCGGCGTCAGCGCCATGAAATTCGCCGCGTTCTTCGCGAGGTGCGGCGCGTCGTAGCCGTCGCCGGATGATGACACGACGGACCCCTATCTCCTCTCCGACCCTTCTTCCGGCATCCTCACGGGACGCCACGCCGAGGTCAAGCTCTGCCCTATGGCGGGTGCCGCGAAGCGCAGCACCTTTCTTTCTCCGATGCCGCGCTCATGACGGCAATTGTGGCAGAGGAGCGATGCTCGGAGTGCTTTCTCAGGGGAAAAAAATTTCATCGCAGCCCGGTCCAGGTAAAAATTTCCGATTCGTCATAAGCTTATGCTCAAGATCGGACAGCTTCCGGGACGCTCCGGCAGGGGGGCTTTGACAGCGTTTTGACGCCAAAAACGCCTCAAAAACCGTCTTGGCAGGGGACCGGAAGGGCGTTTTGAAATATGGCATTTCCAGGACCGAAATGTGGGGCTCGTGTTCGGGTGGGGGACTCAGGCGGCACCGCGGCGCGTCCAAGACGCGCCGATCAGACCGAAACGCTCGGCAAGACCGGCGTTCCCATGGCTGCTGACGACCCAATCGGCTGACGCCCCCGTGATGAGCGGAGCATACGCCTCGATCTTGGCGCCACGAGGGCGGGCTATATGCTACCCACGCCGAGGCGCGGCCGCCGATAACGGCGAGGTCGGTCCGGATTACACGGGCTGTGCGATGATCTCGCGTCGCGAGTCAGCGCACACGGCGGACGTATGAACACGCCCGGATCGCTGCATCCGCCCTAACCGCACCTGATATGACCCGCCGGCGCGCGCGACCGCGGTATCGTCAAGGACCGCGGTCCCCAGCCGCCGCTGTAAATTCGATCAGCGCTGTGCGCACCCCCTCAGGAAGCTGACTGGAGACTGCTGCCACCGGGCTGTGCCGAGGAGGCCTTTCAGGCGTCGAAGCCGTAGAGCCGCGCGGCTTTGCCGTGGGTGATCTTGAACTTGTCCTCGGCACTCGCGTCCTTGAAATCGCGGGCGACGACCTCCTGCGATGCGGCCAGCACGAGGCCTGGTGCGGATAGTCGGAGGACCACATCAACTTGTCGACGCCGATAAAGTGGCGGTTGGCGACGCCGACGAAGTCTTCGATATAGGTCGCCCACATCTGGCACCGGAAGTATTGGCTCGGCTTTAGCCGGTTCGCGAAGCCGCGGGCGATTGGCTGGCGCTCGAAGGTGCGGTCCGTCCGCTGCAGGTAATAGGAATCCAGCCCAGTTGTTCTCCGCCGAGACGATCTGCAACTCCGGGAAGCGGTCGAGCACACGGCTGTGCGGCCGAGTCGCGGTTCTCGTGGCGCTGCGGCGGCATCGCAGCGATTTGCTGGCTTTATTGCCCATAGCTCAACGATGGATTGCCGGCTATAAGATTCTGCTCGTCTGCACCAAAGGTGAGACGGAGCCAAGGCTGCACGCTTATTCACAGTCGAGTGCAACCGGGCGACGCGATGCTCAGTCGAGGCGAAAAAAACGCGTTCGCACGAGCGTGGCTGCATCACGCCTGTCTACGGATTGTAAGGGGTTGCCAGCTGAGAAATTGTATTGCCTGCCCGTGGCCGGACCCTGCACCAATATTGGCGAGCGCTCGAGGTAGCGGAGGGTCACTCGCCCCTCCAGCGCCGCCGATCCGGGGCCTCTAACCGCGACCGGCGTCGCTGGACCCGGAGGGTCAGGCGTGACTGGACGAATAGGCAGGGGTTGCCTAGCTAAAGCGGCCGGTGCCGGCGTTCTGGTTGGCGCCGGGGGGCTCTGGAGCAACGCTCTCTTCTGACCGCAACATCCCATCACTCACGTCTCCTTCTACCGCTCGTGTCGCTGAATGAATGATCACGGGATCGGAACCTACGCGCTCCAGGAGGCAGGCTGCGCCGGAGAGCGCCAGCCAAGTGAACAGCCAAGCGAGCGGCTGTTGCGACACGAAGAGCGCCGCCGGCGCCGCGATCCAGAGGCTGAGGCAGTTGAAGCAATCCATTAGGCTGCCGGCCAGACCGCGGCCCAGGCTGGCACGAAATCGCACGATCAGGTCCGCCGGGCCGTCCTCGCTTGCCAACAGGTGTGTTACCCGCCAGGTGGCAAGGACGGCCAGGACAAACCGGGTCCAGAAGCCAAATTCGTTCAAAGCCTTTTAGCTTTTGAGATCGTTGCAGATGCGGACGGGCCAAAACGCCTCCGCCCAGTGGGGGCCGCCCGAAAAAATAGTCCTATCTTGGACCCACAACCAAAACATGTAGTCGCAGCACTCGCCGCGTGGCAACAGCAAGTCAGGGGGCACTGAATAGGGTACCTGCGAACTGCACAACGGATCGAGCGCTCTTAAATCGAAGTTCGTGAGCAGCCCTAGTATAGCCGAGGGATCGAGATGGGCCGGATCATACGGGCCGGAAATACAGCGTGCGACCGGATCACCCACTCTGGAAGTGCCGAAGAAACACGATCCCCCAGGGCCCGGTACCGGGATCTGGACCCACGAGCCGCCCTGCTTCGCAACTTTGACCCGGTAGAAGTCAAAGTTGTCGTTGGGGCGAGTGAACGGAAGAGCGTAATCAATGTACTCGTCGTAAGCGATGCCGACAAGGGGGAGTTGCCACGGGACACTGCAATCGGGGGGGTTGGCAAATTGGCTCAGGTTAACGACTGCACACGGCGGCACTGCGGTGATCCGAATTGCGGCGCAGGGCCATTTATTGTCGAGCCAGATTCGCTGTGTGTCGTAGTAAAGGTAGTTGGCTGCGTCTTCAACGGTAAGGCGCAAAGTGACCAGGCCACTAAACCCGCAAGGCGGATTGAATGTGGTCGGCCAGCTCGTGGGATAAAGCTCACCCTGCGGATCAGTAACACCACAAATAACGTTATGGGGAGGAACAGGATTAACCCAACAGGGGGTCCATGCTCCCCAAGCGGCGATCAGATCCGAATTGTCCCTTCGCTCGTTCATGACCAGGAATTGGTTCGGATCCGGGCCGTAGAAGACGTTCCAGAAATTGGTCCAGGGCCCCATCATCGGATCGGTCACAAATCCGGGCTGGTAATCCAGACTGTAGCGCCTGATCTGTTTGGCCGCGCAACCGCCCACGAAAGCGCTTCCCTGGACGGTAATGGATTCGCCAAAGGAGACTTCAAACACTCCCGACGGCCGAGTACATAACGCGGGCACCGTTTCGATGAACTCAGCGGCTGGATCATACGGGTTCGTGTTCAGATTGAAGTCATAATCGATTCCAGTGATCCTAACGTCCTGTCTGAATAATTCGAAGTTGATAGGGCCACAGGTCCTGGTAGTGCCGTTGACAGCAACCACAGTCATCCGAATGAAAGTGAGCCCCTCGTTCAAGGTTGTCGTGTCGAGGAAAGCCAACAACCCGGACACCACAGGTATGTTCCCTTGGGTACCTCCGCCCGGTGGGATTGGTGGATAGTTGAAATTGGTTGCGAACCAAGTGATCGAATCTTGCGACCATTCGAGGATGTAGTGGCTGAAGCCGAGTCCAGCGGCCGTCCCATCGATATCTACGCCGATCGCGCTAAGGGCTACATTTCCTTGTTCGGCAACGCACCCTTGCGGATCTGTCAGCTCGCAGGTCAGCGGACGGAAGCAGTCACCGAGGCAGCGTAAATAGTCTTGGAAACAGACCACAATCTGCGGGATGCTTCGGGCGCGGCCCAGGCAGCAGCCGAAGCATAGTGAGCACAGGCACCAGCAGCGGCAGAACCAGAACGACGGTTGCTGACTATGCTCCTGGAATGCTGCCTCCCCGAATAGCGCACGGGCGGCTTCGGTGGTCAGCAATCGCTCGAAGATCTGGCAGCCGAACTGGTCGTCGGTAAAGCAGTCGATCGTACCTGCAATTACCTCTTGCGGCACGCCCGCGGGAAATTCGACGCTTGCCAGCTGATCGGACAGGTACGGTTTGAATGCCGCGGCCAATACGTTGACGAGTCTTTCAAAGTCACGACGCTGCTCTGCCGTCGGCGGATCGCTGACGGGATTGCCGATCACCTGGCGAACACACCGCCAATATTCGTAGAGGTAATAGGCAAAGCCCCTGAAGGTGCGCGGCCAACGGCAGGCGAGCCATCCGAATACGAGGCAGCAGCGGATGTGCAAAAAGCACCAACGCCATTGTTCGATGGGTCCGAGCAGCTCTCGCGCTTGGGCGGGCAGCAGCCGCTGCGCAACATCCTCGGTCAAGAACTTCTCAAAGAGAGCGTAAGCCTCTGCAAATTCTTCGGCGCAGGTTTGTCGACCGGCTTGTAACTGCCTCTGGAGTTCTTGCGGGTTCGCGATTAGGTTGAGCTGCTGTTCAAGGACAGGTTGATACGCAGCCAGTAGTGCCCGTAACGCATACTGAAAATCTTCGGATTCGGTCACCACCGCCTCAGCTTTTGGATCCTCTGTCCCTCTCTTGTCACTCATCATGACTCCTCCCTTAAAGATCCCGGTCAGTAGTTCTTCTTATTGACCGACATTTCGCAGATGGACTGCCCATCCGACCACGCTCGGTAGAATAGCTCACGGTATCGGTTGAGATGTGTGAGGTAGTTCACACTTGGAAAATATTCATCTGATTTCTCTCTGACCGCGATTATGCGGAGCACATCGCCGCCCTGAAATGCCCTGTTCGAAGGCAGGATCCAAGTGGCTTAGGAACGTGCTGTAGACCGCCGGAGTCGTGCGATGGTGTCTTCCAGCCCGTGAGTGCGCCGGTGCAGCTCATTGGCGAACCGGCGGCAGCGGCTGTAGAGCTCGCGCAGGTGAACCGGGTGGCGCTATCGATGACGGCGTAAGCCGCTGCCGCCTGGCGCAGAAAGACGAGCGGAGCTGGTCGCGACCGACAAACAGGAAAAGGCAACAGAAATCGTCTTGTAGCAGGCGTCGCTTTATCTCGGAAACCTCGGCGACCGCTGTCTGAGCCTGTTGGTCTATTACCCTCGGTCGACTGACTTATGTCTGCGGGCCGCGGAGCCTTCGCTTTTCACCCCGATCTCGCCGCTGCGGCCGGTCCTCCGGCCGCAGCGGTAGCCGGCCAGACTAAGCGTCGAAGCCGTAGAGCCGGGCGGCGTTGGCGCGGGTGATCTTGAACTTGTCCTCCGCGCTCGCGTCCTTGAAGTCGCGGGCGACGACCTCCTGCGAGTGCGGCCATGTCGAGGCCTGGTGCGGATAGTCCGACGACCACATCATCTTGTCGACGCCGATGAAATGGCGGCTGGCGACGCCGACGAAGTCGTCGATATAGGTGGCCCACATCTGGCGCTGGAAGTATTCGCTCGGCTTCAGCTTATTGGTGAAGCCGGCGGCGATGCGCTGGCGCTCGAAGGCGCGGTCCATCCGCTGCAGATAATAGGGCAGCCAGCCGATGTTGTTCTCGGCCGAGACAATCTGCAGTTGCGGGAAGCGGTCGAGCACGCCGGAGAAGATCAGCACGCTGAACGACTTCTCGACCTCGTGCGACAGCACGGTTGCGCGCATGTAGCGCTCGCCCCAATTGTACTGGCTCTCCATACCCATGCCGGTGATCGCGTGCAGGCTGACCGGCATCTTGAGCTCCTGTGCGGCCGCCCAGAACGGATCGTAGATGTCCGAGCTGTAGGGCTGACTGTCGGGCGGCGAGCACCAGATCATCGCCCCCTTGAGACCCATCTTGGCGCAGCGTTCGAGCTCGCTGGCCCCGGCCTTGGGGTCGTAGAGCGCGATCATCGGCAGCCCGGCCATGTGCTTCCTGTCATAGCTCACAAATTGGGCAAGCCAATCGTTGTAGACGCGGAAGCAATCGGCCTGCAGCCCGGGGTCCTTCAGCCAGAAGATGCGGAAGCCGAGGGTCGTGTAGAGGACGTCGGCCTCGACCCCGTCGAGCGCATTGTCCTTGGCGCGCTCGGCCGGATCCCAGCCGCCCGGCCGGGCGTCGGCATAGGTCGCCTTGGTCAGGAACTCCTTCAGCTCCTCGGGGCTCTTGCCGGCCCCGAGGCCGATGCCGATCGGATGCGGCGCAAAGCCCTCGTAATGGAAATAGGCGCCCTCCTTACCGGGCGGGTTGACCATCAGCTGTGGCGCCCGCTCGCGATATTTTGCGTCGACGCGGGTCTTCCACAGATCCGGCGGCTCGCTGACGTGGGAATCCGCAGAGATCAATTTGTATTCGGGCATATCCGACCTCCTCCCTAAAAGCCCGCAGCCGCCTCCACGCCACCGCGTCCGCGTCGCGGGTTAGGATGCAGATTGATACCCGAGCTTCCGTCGCCAAGTCCAGCCCGCGGGCGGAATTCGTGTCGTTCGGGTTTTCCAGGCGGGCGCAACGCTATAAAGAACGGCGATCATCCCCTCGGCCGAAACTGCCATGTCCTGGCTCTCCTATTCATCCCTGATCCCGCCGAATTTGTTTATTTTGCTGACGGTCATCGGGCTGGTACTTGCCTGGCGGTGGACCCGGCTCGGCTTGATCATTGCGACGGTCGGCGGCATCCTTCTCTACCTCGCATCGATGCCGGTCGTGGCGGACTACTTGATCGGGTATGTCAAGGACCTCACAACCGAGGTACCCGTTCTGCCGTCCAGCGCGCCGCCGGGGGCGATCATTGTGTTGTCGGCTGACTACCGCAGGAGCGATGCGCCGGGTCAGGCGTACACGGCAGGGCCGCTGACTCTCGAGCGCCTCGCGGCGGCGGCGAGAGAAGAGCGGCGCCTTGGGCTGCCGGTGCTGGTCAGTGGCGGGCGCTCAGGGGACATCGAAGAATCGCTTGCCAATATCATGAGCACAGTACTGCAAGAAGATTTTCGGGTGCCCGTGCGTTGGCGCGAGGATCGTTCGTTGAATACCTTTGAGAACGCTGCCTTTTCGGCCGAGATCCTGCGCCGGGCAGGCGTGCAGTCCGCGCTGCTCATTACCCATTGCCGCGATATGGCGCGAGCTCTCTGGTCGTTTTACGCCGTCGGCTACCCAGTGATCCCGGCGATTTGTTCTCGTCAGCAAGTCGCTGCTATCCGGCAAACTGACGACGGGCCCCAACCACGCTCAGTGAGTTCTTTCTTCCCGCAAGTACCGGCGCTGCTGACCAGCTACCGCGCGCTGCACGAGTTGATCGGCTTGTGGTGGTATCGATACCACTACCGCGATGGGGAAACCGGCCCAAGCCCGACAGCGGGAAAGCCGGCACCTTAGGCCAATTTCGGATAAGGCGGCATCCCCCTCACCCAGCTCCGGGTAAGGCTCGGCTTCGCCTCGCCAACCCTTCTCAACCCTCTCCCCAATTGGGGAGAGGGAAGGGTGAGGGGGCTGCTCGTACCGATGCTATCCGACCGAAAGTCGCGCTAGCTCCGCAGACAGGGCATCACTTCGGCGGCGAAGAGATCCATGTTGCGCCGTGTCAGCTCGTCCGAGAGGATGCCGAACTGGAGGAGGGCGACGAGGATGCCGAAGCCGGTCCGCTCGCGCATCCGCTCGATGCCGTCGAGCACGGTCCGCGGGCTGCCGATCAGCGCCGTGCCGCTCGCGATCAGGCCCTCGGCGGTCGCCCTGCCGCCGCCCAGAAGCCCCCGGCGCATATTGATGAAGTTCTTCATCGACCCGATCGAGGTATAGCCGGGCGGCATCAGCATCTCGAAGCTCTGGCGCAGGAAATCGTTAAACAGCGTCTCGACCGCCGGTCCCGCCTCGGCCCGCGCCCGCGCCTCGGTCTCGGCCACGTAGATCGGGCAGGCCCAGCCGAGCTGCTCCGGCGCCACCTCGTAACCGTATTGCCGCGCCTTGTCGCGATAGGTGTTGTGGTAGCGCGCGACGAGGTCGGCTGATGAAAAGGTCACGAGAAACGGGTATTTCCGCTTGGGATCGGCCGCCCAGGCGATGGTCTCGCTCGACCCCTGCGAGGGGATCCAGACGGGCGGATGCGGAGTCTGATAGGGCCGGGGCCAGAGGTTGACATAACGCAGACTAAAATGGTCGCCGTCAAAGGCAAAAGGACCCGGGTCGGTCCACGCCCTGATGATCAAATCGTGCGCCTCGTGGAAGCGCTCGTGGGAGAAGTAGGGGTTGGTGCCCGAGGAATGGTATTCGGAGCCGATGCCGCGCACGAAGCCGGCGATGATGCGACCCTTCGACATGACGTCGAGCATCGCGAATTCTTCCGCGATGTAGATTGGGTTGCTCACCAATGGCAGCGCGCGGCCAAGGATCGCGATCTTGATCGTCTTGGTGCGCTGGATCAGCGCGCTGGCGATCAGGTTGGGTGCCGGCATCAAACCATAGGCGGTCTGGTGGTGCTCGTTGACGCCGATCGCATCAAAGCCGAGTTGCTCGGCATATACGAGCGCGTCGATGTGGCGCTCGTATTCCTCCGCACCCTTGACCGGGTCGTAGAGGCGGTTCGGCAATACCACCCAGGGCGAGCGGTGCTTCGCCGCCTCCACGAGATCGAGCGGCCGGTATGGCATCAGGTGGAAGGAGACGAGCTGCATCACGCGACCCCCTCCACAAACTCGCGGACGTGCTTGGCGATGAGAATGGCGTGCTCGACATGCGGGAGATGCCCGCAATCATCGACCATGACGAGGCGCGCATCCGGCAGGCGCTCGCGCCACAATGCCGCATTGGCGGGCGGCATGATCTTGTCATCATCGCCCCAGACGACGAGCGCCGGCAATTTGATGCGGTGCAGCCATTTCTCCAGATCGGGATTGAACCAGCGCGGCTGCCAGCCGAGCTTCGCCACCGTAAAGCGGTTCTTCAGCATCAAATCCATCTGCGCCTCATCAGGGGTCAGCGCCAGGATGCGATCGGCGAAAGACTGGTCGTGATAGAGGTTGCGCACCGCTTCCTCTGGCCCCCAGATGAAATTGTCGCCACACGGCACCCCCTTTGACGCGGATGCCGGCCGGCGCCAGCTGGACGAGGCTCCGGAAGCGCGAGCGGTCGCGGATCAGGATCTCGGCGGCGAGCCAGCCGCCGAGCGAGTTGCCGATCAGATGGATCCGGTCGAGACCCGCCTCCTCGACGAGGTCGAGATAGAACATGGCGAGGTCTGACATCGAATGGATCCAGGGCGGGTCGTCGGAGCCGCCGAAGCCAGGGTGCTCGGGCACCAAGAGTTCGTAATGCTCTGCCAACGCGTCAAAGAACGGCAGCCATTGCGGCACGCCACCCGCGCCATGCAGGAACAGCACCTTCTGACCACGCCCGGCGCGCTGTAGCTTTATTGTGACGTCTCGCACTTTAAGCTCAGTGAGTTCAGCCGGCATGTCGTCAGTTCCTCTCCAAGACACAGCCTCTGAGGGCCTGCCACAAAGCGCGCTGTTTGCCGTTTGTCCCTTCTAATCGTTCTCGTCACCCGCGTCTTGGCCGATATCGGAGGGCGACGCCGGTTCGGAGAACCGTTACCTATCCTTCGAGGCCGCCATCTCCCCAAATGAAGTGCGATTCGGGAAAATCGCGAGAGCTCTAGTCCGCAAATCCGCTTCCGTCCCGGCTCGACCGCAGGCATCTGCCCGATCATTGCTCAAAAACGTGAATACGTTGTACTCTCGTGCGCGCAATACGCGAGGAACTCCATATGACGAAAAACACGCTTTCCCGTGAACGAGATATGGTCGTTCAGGTCGCGCGCGCCGCCCTGACGCGGACGATAGAGCAGTACTCACCGCCGGGTACCGACGTCATGGCGATCGCTGCTGTCGCCGTCGCAGGTATGTTCGCCGATCTGATCAGTGGCCTCTCGGGCCATCCAGAACTCGCCGACGTCGTCAACCGCCAGATCGAGCACAGCGGTTATCGGCTCATCGGCACCCGGCGACACTGACAAGAAACGGAGCGACGTATGCGATCCCGGTCAACATGCTGCCTGTCGGTCGCGCTCGCGGCGTTGATTGTCCTGCCCGCGGGGGCGGCGCACGCCCAGATCAACCCGTTCCGCGGAGGTCCGGGCCTCTCGCCGGAGGACAACCGGCTGCTGTTCGACAGTATAGGGCGGCTGAACGCAGCCGAGCCCGCCAAGGTCGGGCGCTCGGAGGCGTGGAGCAATCCGCAGACGAACACTTCTGGTACGTCCACTATACTCCGGGTGTTTCGCTCGGGTGGCATGGCCGGCCATCTGGTGCGCAATCATATCGTCGTCGCTGGCCAGCCACGGGGTCACGATTACCGGCTCACTTGGTGCCGCACACCAAGCGGCGAGTGGAAGATCAAGGCCTAACCGGCAAATCGGCTTCGACACTCGCCTCATACCAGCGCCTCTCGCTACGCCCGTCTCGCCACCTGCGGCTTGACCAGCGACGGGGTCGGCGGCGGCGCTACATCGGCGTCGGGTTCCTCGGAGCGGGCAATCTTGACCAGCGCCCGCAATAATTGGGCGACGCCGGCCAACCGCGTCTTCTCGTCTTCCCAGTTGCGCAGACAGACGATCTTTTTGGTCGGGGCGGAGCCGCAAAGTCCCCACGTGGCGCGCTTCGTCTCGGACAAGTGTCTTCCTGTGCTCCTCGAGCTCCGATTGTCGCAAGGCATCGGCAGCCGTCGTTGCGGTATTCTGAGAGGAGATCTTGCTCGGTTCGACGTGACATCTGGTGTCGATCGCTGGCTTGCCCAGGCGTAATTTCGTCCCCATACCAGATGTGGTAATTATTATTATTTTAATAAATCGTATTTGAAACAAGCGCGTTTGAAACCGATGAATCGACACCTGGTACCCTCCCCTGCTAGCCCCCTGATAGTCCGATTCGGCCCCCGTGATCGGCGAAAAATGCCCCCTGTTCGTCCGTGTCAGGTGTCGTCTGGTAAGTATTTGATCTACATAGCGTTATCGAGGATGACAGGGTCAAAATCGCGGCACCGAATCGATGATTCGCCCTGTTTTGCCCCGGTTTACAGGGGTCGGGGGAAATCGCCGGAGGGCCTTCCCGTGTCCGCGCTGGCAACGATCGACGAGGCGCCACCGGCCGATCACGTCATAGCGGCTCTGACTCCAGAGCCGAACATCACCATGGCGGCCGAGACGAGCCGTATTACGCTCTCCGTGCTACCCTCGTTTTAACCATCTCAGGAGTCGGCTGCGGCAGGGCGACATCGGTCTCGGATTTGGCGGCGCCGGCGATCTTGACCAGCGTCCGTAGTAGTTGGGCGACGCCGCCGAGGCGGGTCTTCTCGTCTTCCCAGTTGCGCAGATAGACGATCTTCTGGTCGGGGCGGAGCCTCAAGGTCCCGGCGTGGCGCTGTATCAGCTCTACGAGACCGGCCGGGTTCGCGAAGCGATTGCCGCGCAATGCGATCACCGCCCCCTTGGGCCCAGCTTCGACGCGCTCGACCCCGGCTTCGCGGCAGGCGCGTTTGATCGCGATGATCTCGAGCAAATTCTCGACCTCGGGCGGCAAGGGGCCGAAGCGGTCGATCAGCTCAGCGGCAAAGCCGTCGATCTCACGTCGGTCGGCGAGGGCGGCGATGCGCCGGTAGAGCCCGAGCCGCACGCCGAGATCGGCGACATAACTCTCGGGGATCAGCACCGGCGTGCCGATCGTGATTTGCGGGCTCCACTCCTCGAGTGCCGCCTCATCGCCGCCCTCGGTCCGCGCGGCGGCGACCGCCTCCTCGAGCATGTGTTGGTAGAGCTCGATGCCGACTTCCCGGATGTGGCCCGATTGCTCGTCGCCCAACAAATTGCCGGCGCCGCGGATGTCGAGGTCGTGGCTCGCCAACTGAAACCCGGCACCCAGATTGTCCAATGTCTGCATCACTTCGAGCCGGCGCTGCGCGGTCGCCGTCAGCTTCTTCTTCTCCGGCAGGGTCAGATAGGCGTAGGCGCGGATCTTGGCCCGTCCGATGCGGCCGCGCAGCTGATAGAGTTGAGCCAGCCCGAACATGTCCGAGCGGTGCACAATCAAGGTGTTGGCCGACGGGATGTCGAGCCCGCTCTCGATGATGTTGGTGGAGAGCAAGAGATCGTAAGCGCGGTCGTCGAAGGCGGTCATCGCCGCCTCCAGCTCGGACGGCGCCATGCGGCCGTGTGCCACCGCGTATTTGATCTCGGGCGCGATCTCGCGCAGCCGCTCGCGCACCTCGTCGAGATCGGCGATTCGCGGCACGACGTAGAAGATCTGCCCGCCGCGGTCGCGCTCGCGCATGATCGCCTCGCGGATCGTCACCGGATCGTACGGCATCACAAAAGTGCGCACCGCCAAGCGGTCGATCGGCGGCGAGGCGATGATGCTCATCTCGCGCACCCCGGAGAGCGCCAGTTGCAGGGTGCGCGGGATCGGCGTCGCAGTCATCGTCAGGACGTGCACGTCGGCTTTGAGCTGTTTCAGTTTCTCCTTCTGTGCCACACCAAAATGCTGCTCCTCGTCGACGACGAGCAGTCCGAGATGGGCGAAGTGGACGTCCTTGGCGAGCAGCGCGTGCGTCCCGATGACGATGTCGAGCAGGCCTTCGGCGAGTTCCTTTTTGACAGCGCGTGCGTCCTTGGCGGCGACCAGCCGCGACAGCTGTGCGATGCGCAACGGCAGCCCGGCAAAGCGCTCGGTGAAGCTCCTGTAATGCTGCCGCGCCAATAAGGTCGTCGGTACGATCACCGCGACCTGCGAGCCGGCCATCGCCGCGATAAAGGCGGCGCGCAATGCCACCTCGGTCTTGCCAAAACCGACATCGCCGCAGATCAGCCGATCCATCGGCTTGCCCAAGGCCATGTCGGTGAGCGTGTCGGCGATCGCGGTCAACTGGTCCTCGGTCTCGGGATACGGAAAACGAGCGGCAAACTCCTCGTAGATCCCCTCGGGCGGCGTCACGACATCACCGGGCCGTAGCTGGCGCTCGGCGGCGACGCGGATCAGCTCACCAGCGATGTCGCGGATGCGCTTCTTGACCCGCGCCTTGCGCGACTGCCAGGCAACACCGCCGAGCCGGTCGAGCTGCACCCCGGCATCCTCGGAGCCAAAGCGCGACAGCACTTCGATGTTCTCGACCGGAACGAACAATTTGTCGTCGCCGGCATAGAGCACGCGCAGGCAATCATGCGGCGCGCCGGCGACGTCGATCGTCTCCAGCGCCTCGTAGCGGCCGATGCCGTGATCGGTATGCACGACGAGGTCACCCGGCGACAGGTTGTTTACCTCGGTGATGAACTGGTCGAGATTGCGTCGGCGCCGCGGGATCCGCGCCAACCGGTCGCCGAGGATGTCCTGCTCGCCGAGCAGCACGAATTCGTCGCTCACGAAACCCTGCTCGACCGGCAATACCGCAAGCCCGACCGCCGTGAGGGGCAACTTTGCGAGGGCATCACCGTCGGCGATGCGCCTCAGGTCGGAGACGCCGCGCTCGCGCAGCACGCTGAGGAGCCGCTCGGCGGAACCCTCGCTGAAGGCGGCGACGGCCGTCTTCCGCCCGGATTTGCGCTCGGTTTCGAGATAGTCGCGCACTGCCTCGAACAGCACGACGTTCGGATCGGCGCGTTCGGCGGCGAAATTTCGCGCCGGGCGGGCGCCGGCGTCGAACTTATCGCCATCGCCCTCCGGTGAGGCGAAGGACGAAAGCCGGACGACTGACCGCCCGCGCAACCCGGCTTCCCATTCGAGATTGTCGAGGTAGAGCTGAGCGGGTCGGATCGGGCGATAGATCGGAGCGCCTGCGCGCGCGGCCCCGGTGACGTTGTGGCGCGCCGCGTAGAAATCGGCGATCGCCTCGAGACGATGGTCGCGGACTTCATCCGCCTGGTGGTCGAACGAAACCCCGGCGCCGGGCAGGTAGTTGAACAGAGTCTCCAGCTGTTCGTAATAGAGCGGCAGCCAGTGCTCCATACCGACATAGCGCCGGCCGGCGCTGACCGATTCATAGAGCGGGTCGTCGGTGCCGGTGGCGCCGAACTGCTCGCGGTAGCGCGATCGGAAGCGCCGTATCGCGGCATCGTCGAGCAATACCTCGCTGACCGGCCGGAGTGCGGCCTGATCGAGCTTGCCGGTCGAACGCTGGGTCAGAGGATCGAAGCTGCGAATGCTCTCGAGCGTGTCGCCGAAGAAGTCGAGGCGCAACGGCTCGGCCGCCCCTGCCGGATAGAGATCGACGATGCCGCCGCGGACGGCGAATTCGCCGGGTTCGCGCACCGTGTCGGTGCGGATGTAGCCGTTGTTGCGAAAGAAGCTCTGCAGCCGGTCGAGCCCGATTCGCCCGCCCGGGCGGAGGCTCAGGACGCGGCCGTCGAAGAGGCTGCGCGGCGGCACGCGCTGGATCAGCGCATTGACCGTGGTCAGCACGACCAGCGGCGTGTCACCTCCGCCCGTCGCCAGCCGCGTCAGGGTGTCGATGCGCTGGCTGACGATCTCGCTGTTCGGCGATACCCGGTCGTAAGGCAGGCAGTCCCAGGCCGGAAAGGTGAGCGCGTCAAGCTCGGGATGGAAGAAGGCGAGTGCGGCGGCAAAGCGAGCCATCCTGCCGTCGTCGCGGCAGACATGCAGCCAGGGGAGGACATGGCCCTCTGCGACGATGTCGCCGATCGCAGCGACGTCGTATCCTTCCGGCGCTCCGAACAAGGTGACCGCGCGGGGCCGCTCGGCTAGCGAGCGCGCGAGATCGCCGAGCGCCGTCACGCAGCGAGTGGCGCCCCCACCCTAACCCTCTCCCGTTTGCAGGGGAGGGTTAGAGTGGGGGCAGATCGGTGGAGGACGGTCACGTCACGGGCGGCGTGTTTGTAAACGAAAGGAGGAGGCGGGTCACGTCGTGGTCATGCTCGGGCGGCGGGTTGGCGCGGCCGGTGATCCAGTCGAACAGATCGGCGTCTGCGCATTCGAGCAATGCCTCGTAGAGGTCGAGCTGGTCATCGTCGAAGCCGGCGAGATGGGCATCGGCAAAGCCGCCGAGAATGAGGTCACTCTCCCGCGTCCCGCGATGCCAGGAACGGAACGAGAGCCGCTTGCGGCGGGTGTCCGATGACGAGGTCACAGGTGCTCTTGGCGTTGCCCCTGCGGGGATATAGAGATCCCGTGTGCGTCCTGCCATCCTCGATCTGCTGTTCGCGCCGGTGACAGCGCTCTCCGGCATCGGTGCGCAGCTCGCCAAGCTGTTCGAACGCCTCGCCGGCCCGCTCGTCGTCGACCTCTTGTGGCATTTGCCGAGCGGCATCGTCGACCGCCGGGCTTCGCCGCCGATCAAGGAGTTGCAGCCCGACCAGATCGTGACCATCGCGGTGCGCGTCGAGGTGCACCAGCCCGGCCGCGGCCCTCGGCCCTATCGGGTAATTTGCGCTAACCCGACCGGGCGATTGACCCTGACCTATTTCAACGTCAAGGGCGACTACCTCGCGCGCCTCTTGCCGGTCGGCGCCGAGCGCGTGGTCAGCGGTCGCGTCGAGTTCTATAGCGGTGCACCCCAGATCGCCCACCCTGACCTCGTGTTGCGGCCCGACGAGCTCGACCGGCTGAAGCCGATCGAGCCGGTCTACCCGCTGACCGCCGGGCTCGCGCCGCGGGTCGTGCAGCGGGCAGTGGCGACCGCACTCGACCGAGCCCCCGACCTGCCCGAGTGGATCGACCCCGCGCTCGCCGAGCGCCGGGTCTGGCCGTCATGGGCCGATTCCGTCCGCCGTGTTCATTCCCCGGCCGCCGAGTCCGATCTCTCGCCGACGGACCCGGCGCGCGAGCGCCTGGCCTATGACGAGGTGTTCGCCAGCCAGCTCGCGGTGGCATTGGTCCGCGCGCGCCGTCGTCGCCAGAATGGCCGGGCGATCGTCGGGTCGGGAGCGCTGACGGGCCAAGTCGAAGTGGGGCTCGGCTTTGCGCTGACCGGCGCGCAACGTCTAGCGATCGCCGAGATCGCCGCCGACATGGCGCAGCCACGGCGCATGATGCGCCTGCTGCAAGGTGACGTCGGCAGCGGCAAGACCGTGGTGGCATTGCTGGCGATGCTGAGCGTGGTCGAAAACGGCGGTCAGGCCGCGCTGATGGCACCGACCGAGATCCTCGCCCGCCAGCATCACGCGACCCTGCAGCGCCACGCTGCGGCGGCGCACGTCGAGATCGGCCTCTTGACCGGCCGCGAAAAGGGCCGGGCGCGCGCCTCGATGCTGGCGAGCCTCGCCTCGGGGCTGACCCCGGTCGTCGTCGGGACCCACGCGCTGTTGCAGCCTGACGTCGAATTTCGCGACCTTGCCTTCGTGGTTATCGACGAGCAGCACCGCTTTGGCGTCGAGCAGCGCCTGGCGCTCTCCGCAAAAGGCCATGACGCCGACACCCTGTTGATGAGCGCGACCCCGATCCCGCGCACCCTGATGATGACCGCCTATGGCGACCTCGATGTGTCGCGGCTGACCGAGAAGCCGCCCGGCAGGCGGCCGGTCGACACACGAACCGTGGCGTTGGAGCGGCTCGACGACGTCGTCGCAGCGGTCGGCCGGGCGCTTGGGCAAAAGGCCAAGGTCTATTGGATCTGCCCGATGGTCGAGGAATCGGAAACCACCGACCTCGCGGCCGTCGAGGAACGCCACCGAGCGCTGGCACCGCTGTCGCCGGGCCGCGTCGGCCTGGTGCACGGTCGCATGAAGGCGCACGACAAGGACTACGCGATGGCCGCTTTTGCCGGCGGCGAGATGGACCTGCTGGTCGCGACGACGGTGATCGAGGTCGGCGTCGATGTGCCCGATGCGACGATCATGGTCATCGAGCACGCCGAGCGGTTCGGCCTCGCCCAACTGCACCAGCTGCGCGGCCGCATCGGCCGCGGCGACAAGCCCTCCACGTGCTTGCTGCTCTACCAGTCGCCGCTCGGCGCGGTCGCCAAGCGGCGCCTCGAGATCCTGCGCGAGACCGAGGATGGGTTTCGCATCGCCGAGGAGGATCTGCGGCTGCGCGGCGCCGGCGAGGTGCTCGGGACGCGGCAAAGCGGGTTACCGAGCCTGCGCCTCGCCGATCTCGCGGCCCATGAGGAGCTGATTGCCATCTCCCATGACGACGCCCGGCTGGTGCTCGAGCGCGACCCGCACCTCGAAAGCGAGCGCGGCCACGCGTTGCGCGTCCTCCTCTACCTCTTCCGTCGCGACGAGGCGGTTCAATACCTGCGCGCCGGTTGACCTGCGTTTCCCTGGTGCACGGGAAGAAACTGGCAAAAACGCGGTTTCGCACTATTGGAGACCGGATCGCCGCCCCTAAGCCATTGATAAATTGCGAAGTCGAAGCGGAGTTCCCTAAGCGATCGAACAGGGAATTAAATCGGCCGAACAGGGACCGCAAACCGCATATCACGGAAGGTCCAGGGACCAGTTGAGGCTCAAGCTCCTCCGACCTGGGCGGGAACGGCTGGCGGATTGGGCTCGCTGCGAGAACGTATGCGCAGGATGCCGTCCAATACTTGAAACAACGAATCGCTGCTGTATCCGGCGAGAAACGCCCATGCGAGCGGGGATAAGGACACCCCGGAGGAGCTGAACAGCCCACTGAACAGGCTGATTACCGTTCCCGCAATCGCCGCCACCAGCATCTGTGCCGAATTTCCGCCGAAGTTGGTGAACGTTCTGTCGCGTAACCCGATCTGCATCCGGCGCAACGACCAGGCCGACGCCCCCAACAGAGCATAGAAAACCGGAAGAATACTTGCCGCAATACCGCCATACCAGAACGCGACGGCATCACGCAGGCTTTGAGCGTACCCTCTCACTTCCTGGTAGGTCTTGACAATATGTTGGAAATTAAGTTCATCATTCGGTTGTGTTATATCGAGTTCAAACGCGGCGTGCTTTTCTTCTTTTAACTTTCCTACAAACGGATCAGGAAGCGCAGGAATAATCAAATAACGCAATTGTTGGGCGCGGCCATAAATCGATCGGGTTGAAATCGCCAGCTGTTGGAGATCGATCAGTCTGTCCTGCTCGCTGTAATTCAACTGTCCGGAATTTGGCACGGTCGACGATTGTCCAGCGGAAGATTCTGCTCCAGGCGGGGGCCCGAAATGCGCGCGCAATGTTATGATCTTGCTGTTCGCCAGGTCGATCTCGCTTTTCATGGAATCGGATATCGTAGAAGAATCGGATATCGTAGAAGAGACGAATGTAACGAGCGAAGCCGATACAATTAATATAACGAATACGGCACCCCACCGCGCGTAAGACCGCATTATTCGTTTCGAACTGACGAAACATTCGCGAAGCGTGTAAGCCGTAACCGGCAGAAGTCGTTTGGCAACGCGGCTGTAGGCTAACAGAGAATCAGTATAGTTGTGACTTCCGGATTTATCGGCGGCGGCTTTCTGAATCTCGTCGTTTAAGATCTTGACGTCGGCATCGTTCAAGGTCGCGCCGACGGTCGCACCATAGGAGGGGAGCAACTCGGCATCCTCGATCATATGTTCGAACGAAGGAATTTCACTGTCAGGATCGGCAGCCGTCGACGGCGTCGTCTGTGTGAATTTCTGTCGCCAGCTGAGTGGAATCGCCAAATCCATCGCTCGCCTCCGGCTGCGTCACGTACATGTGGGGAAAATACCCCCCGCGAGGTCTGAACCGGTGTGACCTAGTTCACACTTTGCAACTTTTTTTAACCTCGTTGAGTGAGGACCGGCCGTGCGGCGCCTTGCCCGAGCGCTGATGGCGTCCTGCGACTGCGGTGCCGACCTGATGCGGAGGATTGAGCGCGCCACCGCATACAAACGACCTGGTCTGTCTCGTCACAGCGATCTGTTCGAGTAGCCGCGGCAATCACCAGTTCAGCCAACGGTATTCTTCATCTATCGACCTCGATGCCGAGGAGTGTCACGACCGGGTCGTGTGTGGCTCAACCGGCGGCGGGATCGACCCTTCGGGCGCCGAGCGCTCCGACCCAATCGAGCGCCGCGTGGAACCGGACGACTTCGCCGACGACGACGATCGAGGGAGCCTCGATCCCGGCTGCAGCGGTCGCGACCTGACCCAGTGTCGACACCACGACGCGTTGTGCTTCGGTCGTCGCCTTGCTGATAACGGCGACGGGCTCCTCGGACCGGCGGCCGCCCGACATCAGCCGCTCGGCGATGCTCGGCAGATGCCGCGCGGCCATGTACAGCACCAGAACCGGGGCGCCGGCGGCGATCGCGCGCCAATCGAGCCCGCCAGGCACCGCCCCGTCGCTGTCGTGACCCGTGAGAAAAGTGACGGCGGAGTTGGTATCGCGATGGGTGAGCGGGATCCCGGCATAGGCGAGGCCGCCGACGCCTGCCGTGATTCCCGGCACGATGCGGAACGAGACGCCGGCGGCGGCCAGCGCCAATGCCTCCTCACCGCCGCGGCCGAAGACGCATGGGTCGCCGCCCTTGAGGCGCAGCACCCGATTGCCGGCCCGAGCGAGCCGGATCAGCCGCGCCGAGATGTCGGGCTGGTTCGGTGAAGGTCGGCCGCCGCGCTTACCGGCAAAATCGAGCATCGCGCCCGGCCGGGCTAGGCGCAGGATGCGCGGGTCGACGAGCGCGTCGTAGACGACGACATCGGCGCTGGCGAGGGCGTGCAGCGCCAGGACGGAGAGCAGACCAGGATCTCCAGGGCCGGCCCCAACAAGCCAGACCTGCCCGCCTGCAAAATCCGGGAGACCCAGGAGCGCGCTATCGATCATGTTTTCGACCCGGAGACATCAGGAGCCACACGGCGAGAGGCCACAAGGTAGTGATCCCCGCCGGTTTTGCTAAGATCGGCGGATGGCACGGCAGCAGAGAGGCCCGCTGCGGCGCGGCTGGACGACCGGCGCCTGTGCCGCCGCTGCGGCGCGCGCGGCCTTTACCGCGTTGCTGTCCGGTCGGTTCCCCGACCCGGTCTCGATCCGTTTGCCGCGCGGTGCAAGTGCAAGTTTCCCGCTGGCGCTAGATGAATTGGGCGAAGGCCGCGCCCGTGCCGGCATAGTCAAGGATGCCGGCGACGATCCCGATGTCACCCATGGCGCACTGATCATCGCCGACGTTGCGTGGGCCTCTCCAGGCTCGGGTATCGGCTTTGCTGCGGGCGAGGGGGTCGGCACGATAACCCGCGCCGGCCTGCCATTGGCCGTCGGCGAGCCGGCGATTAACCCGGCACCGCGCGCGATGGTCTCGGATGCGCTCGTCGAGGTGGCCGAGCAGAACGGCGCGCCGCCGCCCGACGTCACCGTCACGATCTCGATACCGGGCGGCGAGCGTCTTGCCAAAAAAACCATGAACGCACGGCTCGGAATCATCGGCGGTCTGTCGATCCTGGGGACGACCGGGATTGTCGTACCGTACTCATGCTCATCATGGATTCATTCGATCAGGCGTGGGATCGATGTCGCCCGCGCCGCTGGTCTCGAGCATATCGCCGCGTCGACCGGTGCCACCTCGGAGCGGGCCGTGCAGCGCCTCTATGATCTTCCCGACCACGCGCTGATCGACATGGGCGACTTTGTCGGCGGCACGTTGAAATATCTCCGCGGTCATCCGGTCGCGCGGCTGACCATCGCCGGCGGCTTCGCCAAGCTCGCCAAGCTCGCCGACGGACATCTCGATCTGCATTCGGCGCGCAGCCGGGTCGACACCGCCGCACTCGGTGCAATGCTAGCCGCGCTGGGCGCCGATAATACGGCCGTCGATATGGCGCGTGCCGCCGCCGGGGCCGCCGAGATCCTCGCTCTTGCCGGCAGCCGGGAGGGAGCCCTCGCTCGCCTTGTCGCGGGCCGGGCGCGGGAGGTGGCACTCGCGACATTGTCGGGCAAGACCGCGGTCGAGGTGGCGATCGTCGACCGCGAAGGCGAGCTTCTCGCGCGGGTCGGCGGGTGACGGCGAAGGAGCTCTTGATCCTTGGCGGCACTGGAGAAGCGTCCATCCTCGCCCGCGCCGCGGTCGCCCGCTTTGGCGACCGGCTCAACCTTACTACCTCGCTGGCTGGACGAACCCAGCAGCCGCAAATGCTGCCGGGGCGGGTCCGCGTCGGCGGGTTTGGCGGCGCCGCGGGCCTCGCGGCCTATCTCACCGAACACGGTGTGGATCGGCTGATCGATGCGACCCATCCCTTCGCCGCGCGGATCTCGGCCGCGGCGCGGCTCGCTTGCGAGGAGGCTCGGGTGCCGCGCCTGCTGCTGTTGCGCCCGCCGTGGCGCCGCCAGCCTCTCGACCGCTGGCTGGAGGTCGACGATATGGCGGCCGCCGCCGCGCTCGTGAGTCGGATTGGACAGCGCGCCTTCCTTACCGTTGGCGCCGGCGAGATCGCCAGCTTTGCGGCAGCATCCGAAGTGCGCTTTCTCGTTCGGCTCGTCGATCCGCCCCGGCAGCACCTGCCGTTGCGCTGTTACGAAGTCGTCACTGGACGCGGGCCCTTCACCTTGGCCGAGGAGCGGCATCGGCTCGAACGGCACGCGGTCGACGTGCTCGTCTGCAAGGCGAGCGGCGGTGCGGCGACCGAGGCGAAGATCATTGCCGCCCGCGAGCTCGGCATTCCGGTCATCATGGTGCGGCGTCCTCCTCCGGAGCCAGGAGACGCGGTCGAGACCGTCGAAGCGGCGCTCGATTGGCTCGCCGGCGAGCACTCGTTCCAGAAAACCAAGAGGGTGTCATGAACACTCGCCTCACTGCGCTCCTCGGAGGGCTAGCGGTCGCCGCCGTCATCATCGGCAGTCCCGCGTCACGCGCGCAGGGGTTTCAGATCAACCCCTTTAGCCAGTACTATGAGAATGTAGCTCGCGCGGCGAAACAAAACGACGCCGGTCAGGTCAGGTCGCTCATCGCCAATGGCGGCTATCCGGACCAGGCCGACGATCAGGGGCGAACCGCGATGCACTATGGCGCGATTAGCGGCAATCTGCAGATCATCGCGATCCTGATCAAGGGAGGCGCCAAGCTCGATCCGAAGGAACGGCTCGGCAACACGCCTCTGCACTTGGCGGCCGATGTTAATCAGGTCGAAGCGGTCAAGCTCCTGCTCGATGTCGGGGCTGCGGTCGACCCCGAGAACAAGAACGGCATGACGCCGCTGATGATCGCGGCGAGCCGCGGCGATATCGACATCGTGCAGGCGCTGCTCGCCAAGGGCGCCAGCGTTACCAAAACCGACTACACCGGTCGCGATGCCGCCGGCTGGGCGGCCGAAAGCCGCCGCCCGGCGGTTGTCCAGGCGATCAAGCGCGCACAGAGCGCAAAAAAATCGTAAGCGCGGAGCCGGGGCCGCAATCGGGACGGCGCCATGGCCACGTGCCACAGCTGCACAAGTTTTCGGTCGGTTCTTCTTATTCAGGTTCTTTAAACATGTGGCGCAGATTATTACAGATGCATCGGAGCCGCTTGTTCTCAAACTAGCGTCGGTTCCAAGCAAGCCGAACCATCGGAATAGGGGTCATGGCCAGGATCGTTTGTTACTATGGGCGGGTCGTTGCCGTCATCATGTTGATAACAGGGCTGCAGACACATGACGCTGCGGCAATGGACGCGGAAAAGCGTGCCAACATCGAAGCATTGCTGAAAGACACGGGCATGCTCGCGAACATGAGCCGGATAATTGACCTCCTGATTCCTCAAATAATGGGGAGCCTCAAAAAGGAAAATCTGAAAATTCCCGACGGAGTCTGGGATGAATTCACCGGTATGTGTGCAGAGGAAATGAAACGGTCCCTTCCCGAGCTCGAGGAGCCCGTTATTGCGATCTACGACGCTAATTTCTCGGCCGATGAAGTCAAACAACTCGCCGCGTTCTACCAGAGCCCGGTCGGACGCAAGATTGTGATCCAATTGCCGCAGCTCATGCAACAAAGCGTGAGCATGGGGCAATCCTGGGGACAACAGGCGGGGGCGCGTGCAGTCGAGCGCATTCGAGCGGCGGCAAAGCAGAAGGGTTACGACCTCTGAACACCGCCGTCTGTCCCGGCACAATCAGGCACGGTTACGCAACATTAAACAGATGCGCGCCATGCCGGCGCGGTTTGACGAAGCCAATAGCGATCAGCGCGGCCGCCAAAAGACCATTCGGCGCGGGCTTAGCTCCGGTGAGGACGGTTTGATTCCTGGACGTCGGGTTACGCTTACGCTCCAACAGCCTGGCTCCAAACCATGCGCTACCAACGGCCAGAAAGACTGGGAGGCCAAGGCCGATTGAGGGGGCTGGTGCGGTGGTGAATGAACCGTTCGTGCGCAGGTCAAATCCTTGCGCGGTGAATGCGTTCCCTACGAAGGGCCCGTTGAGACGGTCGGAAAAATCGAGCTCGAAATCATATGTGTGGCTCGGCGCCAACGTGTTAGCCGGGATCGTAAAACTCGTCGTGCTGGGGGGCTGAAATTCATCACCGGTAACGATCTGCCCCGATGTCGCGTCATAAATGGTAAGGAAGGTGAACCCCTGAGTTACGCTGGGATTGGGGGTAAAGGCCGGAAAACTGAACGTAAAGGTGGCCGCCGGGTTAAGGCCGTTGAGGGCGCCATAGTTTGTCAGGTAGGGAATCGTGCTCGTGAAATAATCGGCTGTGTAATTGATAACACCCGTCGTAGAAGCACTGGTCATCGTGTTCGTGGTCGTGATCGAATAGGTCCCGAACGGATAGGCAGCACGTAGCGCGCCCGAGGAGGTAATTCTAGGCGAGCCGAAATTGAATTCGGTGGGGTTCATCAGCGGAAGACTCTGCGGCGATCCGGGACCAGGATAGGTCGCCGAGGCGCTATTAAAGTCGCCGGCAGTCTGGGTCGCGCCGATGTTGAAGAAATAAAAAGCCGGCGTGGTCGGAGCGCTGGAGCTCGTCTGCTCGTACGCGGTGTTGTTAAAGATAAACGCGGTAATCGGATCAGCGCTGGCCGGATCTGCCGAGCCTATTAAGGCGGACAGGACGATGGTCGTTGCAGCTATGAACTGAGATCGCGTTACCGACATGGCTTTACCCCCGAAAAGCAAGCAATGGCAGCGAGAGCAAGAATCGAGCCTAAAACCCTAAATTGCAAAGATCAATCAAACCGAAATTCCCCGGATTCCCAGGCTCGTGGCGCGATTTTGGCCATCTTTGGCCCTCCGTGGCAACAAGCTTCGCCCGCGACGGCTGCCCTGGGCAGTGTAAGCCATGGGTTACCTTGCCTTGCGGCGCTGGAACCTCGTCATTTGCCTTCATCAAGACGCACCTCTCCCGTCGTGATCCGCAACTTTCGATCCCAAAGCCCTTCACGCTGGAGCGGGGGGCACAATCAGGCATGCTGCCGCGGGCGCATCGAGTGATAATGATCGGCGGCGTAGAGCCGGCTCTCGGCCGCGCTCTCGCCTGATAGTGCGCGGCTGACCAGCACCAGCGCGGTACGGGTGATGCGCGCTTCCTTCACCTTGGCGCGGATGTTGCCCAAGGTGCCGCGGATCAGCAGCTCGTCCGGCCAGCTGACCCGATATGCGACAACCGCGGGGCAATCGGCACCATAAGACGGCGTCAGCACGCGGACGACGCGCGCGAGATTAGCGACCGAGAGATGGATCGCCAGGGTTGCCCCGCTTGCCGCGAGTCTCTCGAGCCCCTCGCTTTCCGGCATCGGCGAGGAGCGGGTCGCGGTGCGGGTCAGGATTACTGTCTGGGTGACTTCCGGCAAGGTCAACTCGCAGCCGAGTGCGGCCGCGGCCGCGGCAAAGGACGGCACTCCCGGGGTCACGTCGAACGGGATGCCGAGTGCCGCGAGGCGCCGCATTTGCTCGGCGATCGCGCCGTAGAGCGATGGGTCGCCGGAATGGAGGCGCGCGATGTCCAACCCGCCGTCATGCGCTTGGCTGATGTGAGCGACGATCTCGTCCAGGGTCAGCGGCGCGGTATCGATCAGTCGCGCGCCGGGCGGTGCGGCGGCGAGGATCGCGCGCGGCACCAGCGAGCCCGCATAGAGACAAACCGGACAGCGCTCGATCAGCCGCAGCCCGCGCACCGTGATCAGGTCGGGCGCACCCGGGCCGGCGCCGATGAAATGCACCGTCATTGTGCGCCTTTGGCCCGCGGGCTTATCCCGCGGGGGTCCCGGGAATAGCCGCGCGGCGTGTAGAGCCGGGGCGGATCGGTGTTGAGCCGGCGCGTGGTGCTGCTGCCGACCAGGACAAGAGTCAGCATGTCGATCTCTGCGGTCGCCAGCTCTGACAGAGCGAGGATATACCCTTCTTCGCCGGCGCGTCCGAGATTGCGGCCGAGAAAGACCGGGGTCTGCGGCGGACGGTAGCGCAGCAGGATTTCCACCGCCTCGGCGAGCCGGGTCGGCCGGCGTACCGAGCGCGGATTGTAGAGTGCCACGACGAAATCGGCCGCGGCGGCGGCTTCGAGCCGGGTACGGATCGCTTCCCACGGGGTTATCAGGTCGGATAGCGAAATTGCGCAGAAATCATGACCAAGCGGCGCGCCTGCTCGGGCGGAGGCGGCTTGCGCCGCCGAGACACCGGGGCAAACTCGGATCTCGACGGTTCGCCATTCCGGTTTTGCCGCGCGATCGAGCAGTTCGAAGACGAGCGATGCCAGCCCATAGATCCCGGCGTCGCCCGACGACACGAGCGCGACCGACCGCCCCTCGGCGGCGAGATCGAGCGCTTGACGCACCCGCGTCTCCTCCTCGCCGAGGGCGCTCGTATGGCGGTCCTTGCCGGCGATCGCGCGGCCGAGCAGGTCGAGATAGAGACCGTAAGCGACGATGTCGGTGGCGCGCGCCAACGCCGCGCTCGCCTCGGGGGTGCGCCAGGCGGGGTCGCCCGGGCCGATGCCAATGACCGCGAGCGTCCCCCTTCGGCGGCCAATCGCGTCGGCGTCGATCGGCGCCAGCGCGCGCGCCACCGCACACGTCGCCCGCCGCGATTTGCGCTTGGGCGCGATGAGCACCCCGCCTGGTCCGGCGGCGGCGAGTGCGGCTCCTTCGGCGACTCCCCAGCAGCCGGTCGCCCGAAACGCTGCCGCAGAGCGCTCGGAGAGGCGTGCCGTCTCAGCAAGCAAGCGCGAGGCTGGAAAGAACCGTGCCGACACGGCGAGAGCCGCGGCAAGCGCGTGAATCCCTGGTTCCGCAAGCTTCAGCTCGATCGATACGACCGCGGCGACCGCCGTCGCGGCGAGCCCTGCCTCCGCCAAAGTCGAATGCGCGAGATCGGAAATCTCCTCAGCCGGGCAGCCCCGCTCGCAGCCGATGCCCAATGCCAGGACCGGCGGGTGGAAGACCAGGGCATCGGTCCCGGGCTCGACATAACGGTCGGTCACGAAGACATGCCGTTCGGCTTGTTCTGCCCAGCCGATCGCCCCTGCATGCAGCCAATCGGCACCTCCCGCCCGCGCGACCAGTGCGACGGGCTCGCCCCGTAAGAGGGCCGCGGTTATCGGTCGGACCTGTTCCGGGTTGGCGATCCGCCAGCCTGGCGGCGGCTCGTCGAACGCCAGACCGAGCCTCAGGTCCCCTGCCGTGGTGATCGCCGCAATCCCGCCGGTCAGCTCCGCCACAGCGCGTGCCAGCGCGTTCGCGCCATGATGCCCGCCGACGAGCGGCACCGCGACCGAGCCGTCCTCGGCAACTGCGACCACCGGTGGCTCCGCCTGTTTGGCAGCGAGCAACGGCGCCACTGCGCGGATCAGGATGCCGCTGGCGCAGAGGCCCAGGATCGGCCACCCAGCTTCGAACAGTCCCGCGATATGCAGCGATGCGCGCTCGTAGCTCTCGTCCCAATCGGCCGGGTGCGCGCCGGGCCCGTGCAGCCGGGAACCTGGCAGTGCCGCCTGCAGGCGCCGGCCGAGAGGCGCGCCGGCGGGGCCGAGCGCAATAATCGCGATGTCGTCCGGTAGTCTCTCGGTCATAATGCAGCGCTCTCAGCAATGCTATTGTATCTACGGGGACGCCGGAATCCGATCTCTAAATTTAGACGCGATGTACGAGGGTTAGCACTCCACCAATAGCGCGGAAAAACAGGTTTCGTCTCAGTTTCTTGATTGCCGGCAAGCATGATCTGCTAGAGTTGCTTCGGATGGCACCCGGGGGTGAAGCCGTGCGGCTTTTTTTAATCAGCGTTTTCGTCTCGATTCTTGCCGTCCCGGCGCTCGCGACGGAGGGGGCTCCGCCGGCGGAGGCGCCAATTCCAAAGGCCGAGGCTAGCGTCCCCGTGTCCACAGCCGAAGTGCCACCAGGCCGAGTCGGCCGGCTGAGCCTCGTCTCCGGAAATGTCAGCGTCGGCGCCTCGAAGGAATGGCTCGACGCCGTGTTGAACTTTCCGGTCGCCGCTGGCGCGTCGCTGCGCACCGGCGCGCAAGCCCGCGCAGAGGTCGAAATCGGCGCCGACACGATCGACCTCGCCCCCGAGAGTGAGATCGAAATTACCAAACTGGACGATCGGACCATCCAGGTCGCCGTCATCGGGGGACGTATCGGCTTTGCTCTGCGCCGGCTCGGCGACGGCGAAAGCGTCGAGGTCGAGGTTTCGCACGAGGGCGTTCCACTGCTGCAGCCCGGGCGTTACGATATCGACGCCAGCTCCCGACGTATTACGGTTTCGGCGGGAAATGCGCTATCCGGAGGTTCGGGCCCGACGGATGCGACAATCCAGCCGGCAGCACGCGACGACTTTGTCGAGTGGTGCCGGTCGCGCGATTACGACGAGATGCGTCTTGCGGCATCCTATTACGTTTCCCCGTACATGACCGGCTTTGCCGAGCTCGATATGGCGGGAAGCTGGGAAAGTACCGCCGAATACGGTGCGGTCTGGGTTCCCACTGGTTTGCGCTCCGAGTGGGTGCCTTATCGCGACGGCCATTGGCGCTGGATCGCCCCTTGGGGCTGGACTTGGATCGACGATCAGCCTTGGGGATTTGCTCCGTCACATTACGGCCGCTGGGCCTTTGTCGGCGAGCGCTGGGTTTGGGTCCCGGGCAGGTTTATGGAGCACCCCGGATACATGCCCGCCGTGGTCGCCTTCCTCGGAACCCGGGGCGTCGGGCTGAGCGTCGCCGACAGCACCGGGCCCGGCATCGGCTGGTTCCCGCTCGCTCCGGGTGAGGCGTATTGGCCAAGCTACAGCCGCGATCCTGCTTACGTTCGCAGCCTAAACCAGGGCGATGTCTCGGATCTCGAAACGATCCAGTTGGACGCCAACGGCGAACCGCCGCTCGAGGTCTTTGACGGACATTTTGCCAACCGCCGATTTGCCAGCGTGGTGCCGCGACCAGTGTTCGTCAATGGGGGTGCAGTGGCGCCTGCGTTGCTCACTCTACCTGAGCAGCGATTGCAGGACGCGCCGGTGCTGATGGGTTCGCCGCAAGTGGGCCCGGCCGTGCACCGGATGGCGCTCGCCGAACCCGCGATTGCCCGGCCCAGCCGCAGGGAGTGGGTGAACCATATTGGTGCGCTGGTGGCGCGAAGCGTCAGCCGGGCGAGAGCGCTTCAGGCCGCCTTCATGCACCGTCGGGACGCTGACCGGGCCCCTCGACTGCACGGCGCTCATCTGCGGGCGCCGGCCTACGCTCAGTCGGCGCCGCCGCGCCACACGATCCTGCTGCGCATGGCACACTCAACCCCTCCTCCTCCGCGTGGCGGAGCCGGAAAGGAACACCGGCATTAAGCGCACATCCGTCATGGCCGGACTTGATCCGGCCACCCATGTGGTCGACGTCGCCTCCGTCAGGAGAAAGGAGGGCGTGGATCACGGGGCAAGCCCGGTGATGACGGAGTAACTTAATGAATGCATAATTGAATCCGTAAGCGAAACAGCCGGATGCGAGGAACGGGCGATGATCGACTTCCGCAGCGACAACACCGGCCGCGCCGCACCGGAGATCCTCGAGGCTCTGATCCGGGCGAACCATGACACCGCGTTGGGCTATGGCGGGGACGAATGGACGGCGACATTGCAACGGCGCTTCTCCGAGCTTTTCGAGACCGCGGTGCGCATCTTTCCGGTCGCCACCGGAACAGCGGCGAACGCCTTGGCATTGGCCTCGCTCGGCCCGTCATGGGGGATTGTCTATTGCAGCGAGGTCGCGCACATCAATACCGCCGAGGCCAATGCCGCCGGGTTTTTCGGCGGCGGCCTAAAGCTTGTCGCTGTCGGAGGGGATCACGGCAGGATTGGTGACGACTGCCTCGCGGACGTACTTGCAACGATTGCGCCGGGGCAGATTCACCGGGGCCAGCCCAGCGCGGTCAGTCTGACGCAGGCGACCGATCTCGGTGCAGTCTATACGCTTGACCAGATCCGTGCTGTTGCCGAGGTGGCGAAAGGGCGGGGCCTCAAGCTGCACATGGACGGAGCGCGCTTTGCCAATGCGCTGGCACGGCTCGGCTGTAGCCCGGCCGAGCCGACCTGGCGCTCGGGCATCGACATCATGTCGTTTGGGGCGACAAAGAATGGCGGCGCGCTGTGCGATGCGATCGTTGTCTTTGCTCCGGAGCTTGCCGACGGACTGGCCGTCCAGCTGCGGCGCGCCGGCCAGGTCTGGTCCAAGATGCGCTTCGCTTCGGCACAGCTGCTCGCCTATGTCGAGAACGGTCTGTGGCTCGACATGGCGCGCGCTTCGAATGCGATTGCGGCCCGCATTGCAGCGGGTCTGGGCGACACCTGCGCTGCCCGTCTATTGGCGCCGGTCGAGGCCAACGAGATCTTTCTCGAACTGCCGAGCGTGACAATGGACCGGCTTGTGGCCGACGGCTTTCAGTTCTATCGGCGCAGCCAAAGTCTGGCGCGCTTTGTGTGCCGTTTCGACACAACCGCGGCGGAGGCCGACGCTCTGGTCGCGGCGCTAACCCGCCATCTCGCCCCAGTGACCGCCCCGCGCGCCGCCGAATAGCGCTGCGATTAACCACGTTCACCCTTCTCGATCGACATATTCCGGTACCCGGTAATAGACACAGATCAGGTTCGCCAGTACACTGCGGCGGTGACCAGAAACACCCAGCGCAGTCCGAAGGCTGCGGCGACCGCGCCCCCGGTCAGGGGTCCCATTGAATTGCCGAGAAACATCGCCGATGCGGTAATGCCGTAAACCGTGCCGCGCTCGGCGCGCGGGACGAGCCGCCCGATCAATGCATTCGCGGTCGGCAGAATGCCGCCGATGAACAACCCGACGGCGAACCGCTGGGCCGTGAAGGTCCAGTAGTGCGCCAGGTGAAGCTGGCGCGATCCAGCCGGTGAAAGTCCGGCCCAGGTAAGGGGTAGCGCCCGCCTGGTAACGAGTGTTGCGTCGGGGAAGGTGACGACCACGGCGAAGCGTACACAGTGATCATTTGGGGTGTGGGATTGAGCCACGAAATCCTTGAAGTCGCAGGGGCCGAGGCTGTTGCTACTGCCGAAGGCAATATGTGCGGTGCCGTTACGCGAGGAACCGTCGCCCTGCCGGGGTCTGAGGCCACATCACGGATGAATGGATCGCGTCGGAACCTGGGAGACCTCACGCCGCCCGCAGTCGCAAGGCGATCCCGGGCCACGACAGGAAGTCGAGGAGACGAAGCTGTTGGGGAAGGCGTGAGGAGTCGGACGGCTGTGTAGTACCTATGAAGCCTCGAACAAAACCGACCACAAATCGGCAGCGGAGAGAGTGGAGGGAAGGCGGCCGGTCGAAGGAAAGGCGAGCAGCGACGCACGCCCCGGACTCAGAGCCGGGCCGGCGTGTCACTGAAGCGGCGAGTCTACGGGTCGGAGGTACATGGGCTGCCAAGCTCCTACCCTCGATCGCGTTTGACCTTCGACAAGAGCCCACTGCGGGAAAGCTGCACGGTGGGATCTGTGGGGGAGGTGTCGGGTAACTGGCACCTCTACCCGACATTGTCGGTGAAAGCCTGCGGCAGGGTTGTCAGGGTCGCCCCCAACAGACAGATCAGCAAGACACGGCGATAGCCGATCACGTCGCTTCTGTTGCCGAGAAAGGGTGCCGCGATGACATTGGAAAGCCCGGTCACCGAGAAGGCGATGCCGCTCAAAGTCGCGAGATCGGGCCACGCGCCGACCAGCTCTTGGACGAACAAAGTCACGACCGGCTGAACAGTCCGCACGCCGAACTGCGCCATCAGCAGCACAAAGAACAGAGCGAGAAGACCCGGCGAACGAGCCACCGCGATCAGGCTGCCGAGGATCGATCGCCCGCCGCGGGTTTGCGACGGTGCGACGAAGCGCTCCCGCACAGTGATCCAGGCGAGCCCGGTCGACATCAGAATCGTCGCCGAAGTGCAGTAGAATGGGATCCGGTAGCCGCCGGTCAAATCGGCCAATGCCCCGCCGATCAGCGGACCCACCAGCGAACCGACCAGTTGTCCGGTGCTGAGCCAGCCGAGGGCGAAGCCGAGCCGACCTTCGGGAACCTGGCTCGCCACTAGCGCTATCGCCGCGCTGGAGAAACCGGCAAAGGCTCCCATCAGCGCGCGAAACGCAAAGAACTGCCAAATATTCGCCGCCACGCCCATCAGAGCAGTGAACGCGCCGATGGCGAGGGTCGAGCGCAGCAGCATCAATTTGCGGCCGCGGCGGTCGGCAACGCGTCCCCACAGCGGCGAAGCGAAGGCCGCGATAAAGGAGGTGACGCCCTTGAGGATGCCGGACCACAGAGCGAGCGCGCTCGGCGTTTCGACACCGAGCACCGGCAGGAATAGCGGCATGATCGGGCTCAGCACCGAGAACGCCGTCGTGTTGATCAACTGAATCTCGACCATCGCCCAGAGCGTGCGCTGCCACTGCGCGGTGGCTTCTCCCTGATCTCGTTCGTCGATCACGCCGCTGCGCTCTTCGGCCATACCTATGCCGCTCCGGTCATCCCGACCGAAGCCTCCGACCGGATCACCGCGTTCTAAAGCAAGCAGCGATCATCGGCATTCGTCGCGACTAGCTCGATCGGCGCCGAGGTGCGGGTGAAAATCGTTAAAAAACCTCAAGACATTCTCGCATCGCTGCCATACAGTCCCTGCAAGGCTCCGATTCGGGAGCCGGTTCGAAACAGGAGGGGGAGCCATGGCGGCGATCGAGACCATAGGGCCCATCCCATGGTGGAGGGAGCCGACCAAGGACCAGTGGACCGCCTGGGTGGCGGCGTGGCTGGGCTGGACCCTCGACGCCTTCGACTTCACGATCTTCCCGTTCCTGATGGTGCCGATCGCCAAAGAGTTCAACGTCTCGCTGACCGGTGTGGCGTTCGTCTTCACCCTGACCTTGTGGATGCGCCTGTTGGGCGCGACCGCGGCGGGCTGGCTCTCCGACCGGGTCGGCCGCAAGACGCCGCTGATGATCTCGATCGGCTGGTATTCCGTCTGCAATTTCATCGCCGGCTTCTCGCCGAGCTTCTTGTTCCTGCTGGTCTTTCGCACCCTGCTCGGCATCGGAATGGGGGCGGAATGGCCGGCCGGGGCGGCCTTGGCGATGGAGACCTGGCCGATCCGCTCGCGCGGCTTTATGGGCGCGATACTGCAAGGATCGTGGGGTCTCGGTGCGGTATTGTCGAGCGCGGCCTACGGCCTCTTGTACGACTCGATTGGCTGGCGCGGCCTGTTGTGGATGGGCATATTGCCGGCATTCTTGATCATTTATGTGCGCTTCTTCGTCAAGGAACCGCCGGTCTGGGTGGAGAACCGGCGGATTCAGCGCGCCCAGCACCGCG